>Ga0070741_10012942_pt1 | contig 14902 bp, 9 predicted proteins | sample Coa_R1_4_FD_66440 | JGI IMG/M metagenome (GOLD analysis project Ga0070741, IMG submission 66440) | Surface soil microbial communities from Centralia Pennsylvania, which are recovering from an underground coalmine fire - Coalmine... | ecosystem: Environmental > Terrestrial > Soil > Unclassified ...
TTGCTCCATGGCCTGGTACAAAGACACCTACGATTGGTTAGAGCGGCGGCTGCAGCTCGAAGGGCCGATCAAAGAGGCCGTGCTGCATCCTGTGCCGAAGAGCACGGCGAGCTGGTGGTATGTGTTCGGCAGCGCGAGCCTGACGCTGCTGATTCTGCAGATCGTCACGGGAATTCTGCTGGCGCTGGTGTATGTGCCGTCGGCGGGGCACGCGTGGGAGACGCTGCAGGTGCTGAACTACCAGCTTCCGCTGGGATGGTTTCTGCGCGCGATGCATGGGTGGGGATCGAACTTCATGGTCGCCGTCGTGCTCATTCACATGGCGCAGGTATTTCTGTTCGGCGCGTACAAGTTTCCGCGGGAGCTGACGTGGACTCTCGGTGTGTTCATGCTGCTGATGACGCTGGGCATGGCGTTCACGGGGCAGGTGCTGCGCTTCGATCAGGATGCGTACTGGGGATTGGGCATCGGCGCGTCGATCATGGGGCGCGTGCCGTTTATTGGCGGAGCGCTGGTGCAGCTGCTGCTGGGTGGGCCGATTATCAACGGCGCGACGCTGACGCGATTCTTCGCGCTGCATGTGTTCGTGATTCCGGGCGTGCTGCTGCTGTTTACGGCGCTGCATGTGTGGATGGTGGTGAAGCTCGGCATCAATGAGTGGCCGGTTCCGGGACGGATTGTTCGGCGTGAAACGTATGTGCAGGAGTACAACGAGCTGGCGCATACGGATGGGCTGCCGTTTGTGCCGGGCGCGGTTTGGAAGGATCTTTTCTTCTCGGCGGCGATTCTGTTTGCGGTGGCGTTCTGTGCGGCGGTGTTTGGACCATATGGGCCGACGGGGATACCTGACCCGAGCATCATCCAGACGGTGCCGAAGCCGGACTTCTTCTTTCTGTGGATCTACACAGTGCTGTCGTATCTGCCGCCGAGCATGGAGACGCCGTTTATCCTGATCGTGCCGGCGGTTGCGGTGGCGATTCTGATTGCGCTGCCGTTTGTGGCGGGAGTGGGTGAGAAGAGCTGGTGGCGGCGGCCGATCGGCGTGTTCGCGGTGATGTTCATCGCGGTGTGCTTTGGTGTGTTTACGGAGCTGGGCACATCGACGCCGTGGAGCCCGCATATGAACGCGTGGAGCGGAGCGGCGGTGCCGGTGAAGTATCTGCACAACCGCACGCCGCTGGAGCGGCAGGGAGCGAATGTGTTCCAGGAGAAGCAGTGCCGCAATTGTCACGCGCTGGGCGGCATTGGCGGACAGCGCGGGCCGGAGCTGAGTGATGTGTCCACGCGTCTTACCGAAGACCAGATGATTCGGCAGGTGCTGCTGGGCGGAGGAAACATGCCGGCGTACGGAAGCACGCTATCGCCGGCGGAGACGACGGCGCTGGTGCGGTTCCTCGACACCATGCACCCGAACTATCAGCCGGCTGCGGGCGATGCGTCGCGCGAGGTTGTGCAAAGCGGCGGTGTGCCTCCGCATAGTACGGTCGAGACCGGTGGCGGGCAGCAGAACGCGCCTCATTAGAAAGGCAGTGAGGGATGGACGAGTTTCCGCACGGAATTCTGGCGGCGTGGAGCTTTCCAGTCTGGCCGGCGATTGGGTTGCTGATTGCAGGCGCGCTTTATCTGCGTGGATGGCGCGCGCTGCAGCGGACGCGTGCGCGGGATCTGCCGGTGTGGCGGGCGGTGTGCTCCTTTGCCGGGCTGGTTGCAATCTGGATTGCGCTGGCGTCACCGATCGATGCGCTGGATGACTATCTGCTTTCGGCGCACATGTTGCAGCATTTCATTCTGATGTCGATTGCGCCGCCGCTGCTGGTGCTGGGCGCGCCGCTGGTGCCAATGCTGCGCGGGTTGCCACGATGGTTGATACGCGGGCTGCGGCCGGTGTTTGCGTCGCGCGGCGTGCACAAGGTGGCGCATGGGCTGGCGCGTCCGGTGGTGGCGTGGCTGGCGATGAATATCGCGTACCTGGGGTGGCATGTGCCGCAGGCGTTTGAGCTGACGCTGCGCTCGGAGGGCTGGCACAACACGGAGCACATGTGTTTTCTGTTCACGTCGATTGCGTTCTGGTGGGTGGTTGTGGAGCCGTGGCCGAGCCGCACGGCGTGGTCGCGCTGGATGGTGATTCCGTATCTGCTGACGGCGGATGTGGTGAACACGATTTTGTCGGCGGTGCTGACGTTCTCGGGCAAGGTGCTGTATCCGTCGTATGCGGCGGCGGAGAGGATCTCGACGCTGACGCCGCTGAAGGACCAGGTGCTGGCGGGAGCGGAGATGTGGGTGCTGAACTCGATCGTTTTCCTTGTGCCGGTGGCGGTTCTGGTGGTGAAGCTGCTGAGCCCTCGAGGGCTGCGGGAAGACGCAGCACTGACGAACTACGCTGGTTCGTGACCGCCGTCAACCCCAGCCAGCGTGCTGGCGGGGGACCCCATGCAGCGATAGGAAGTAAAGGACTAGAATGGCGATCTTGGCAGGAGAGCTCTTGCCTTCCTCTGGCAGGAGATTTGCTGTGTGCGTGTGTGCGCGGCGGCCTGCGATGCGAGATGAAGGAGATGGCAGAGATGAAGGTTTATGCGGGAGCTGACATCAGGAATGTGGCCATCGTGGGCCATGCACACAGCGGGAAGACGGAACTGATCTCGGCGATTCTGAAGACCGCGAAGTCGCCGGCGGCGTCCTCCCGCGAGAACGGCGGCGCGGTAACGCAGTATGACGAAGAAGAGATTGCGCGCAAGATGACGATGGCGAATGCAGTGGCGTTTGCCGAGTGGGACTCGATCAAGGTGAACATGATCGATACGCCGGGCTTTCACATGTTCCTGCATGAGGCGCGCGCGGCGATGGTGCCGGCAGAGACGGCCCTGGTGGTGGTGAATGCGCAAACGGGCGTGGAATCAGGCACAGACCGCGTGTGGAACTATGCCGCGGAGATTGGGCTGCCGCGCATTATTGTGATGAACCAGGTGGATCATCCGAAGGCGGACTCGCGCACCGGACGGATGGAGATGCTGGAGGGGCTGCGCGAACGGTGGGGACGGCAGGTGGTGCCGGTGCAGCTTCCGATTGTGGACGAGAAGGGATTTCATGGGGTCGTCGATCTGGTGACGATGGAGGCGTACCTGTACACGCCGGATGGCGATGGGCGCGGCACGAAGGGGAAGATCCCGCATGCGATGGAGGCGGATGCGAAGGCCGCGCATGAGGCGCTGATTGAACTCGTCGCTGAGGGCAAGGACGAGTTGATGGAGGAATTTTTTGCGGTGGGCACGATTCCGGAGGAGCACCTGGTCGGCGCGCTGCATGAGGCGATTCGTGAGGACAGGATTTTTCCCGTGTTGTATGTGAGTGGACTGCAGAATGTTGGAACGGACCACCTGCTGGATTTTCTGAAGGTGTATGCGCCGTCGCCGGTGGAGCACGGCGAACTGGCGATGCGCGCAGTGGGCAAGGCGGCGGGCAACGGGTCGGGCGACACGGTGATGCGCAAGGTTGACGATGGCCAGCCGGTCGCGTTGTACGTGTACAAGACGATGGTGGATCCGTTTGCGGGACGGATTTCGTTTTTCAAGGTGATGAGTGGATGTGTGAAGAATGATGCATCGGTGGAGAACTATGCGCGCGGGGAGACGGAGCGGTTGAGTCATCTGTCGATTGTGCAAGGGCGAAAGTTGACGGAGATTGCGGAGTTGCACGCGGGCGATCTGGGTGCTGTGGCGAAGCTGCGAGTCTCGCAAACGGGAGACACGCTGGGCGCAAAGGGACACGACGTGCTGATGGAAGGCGCCCCGATTCCGGAAGCTGCGATGACTTACGCGATTGAGCCGAAGTCTCGTGCGGACGAGGATAAGCTGGCGCCTGCGCTCCACAAGCTCATGGAAGAGGATCTGATGCTGAAGTTTTATCGCGATCCGCAAACGAACGAGTTTCTTGTGGCAGGTGCGGGGCAGATGCATATAGAGACCGTGGTTTCGCGGCTGAAGCGGCGGTTCCATACGGAGGTGACGCTGAAGGCGCCGAAGGTTCCGTATCGCGAGACGGTGCGCGCGAAGGCGCAGGGGCATGGGCGGCACAAAAAGCAGACGGGAGGACATGGGCAGTTCGGCGACTGCAAGATTCGCATTGAGCCAATGGAGCGCGGCACGGGATTCGAGTTTGTGAATGACATCTTCGGCGGAGCGATACCGCGGCAGTTCGTGCCGGCGGTGGAGAAAGGGATTCAGGAATCGGCGGCACGCGGATATCTTGCGGGCTATCCGGTGGTGGATTTTCGTGCGGTGGTGTATGACGGCAGCTACCACGATGTGGACTCCAGCGAGATGGCCTTCAAGATGGCGGGGCGGCTGGCGTTTCGCGCGGCGATGGAGCAGGCCAAGCCGGCGCTGCTCGAGCCGATCATGAAGGTGGAAATCGAAATGCCGGACGAGTTTGCTGGAGCTGTGATGGGAGACCTGAACAGCCGAAGGGGCCGCGTACAGGGCATGGACAGCGCTGGCACCGGATCGGTGGTGCATGCGCAGGTGCCGCTGGCGGAGATGCTGAGCTACGGAACGACGCTGACCTCAATGACGCAAGGGCGGGGCAGCTTCCGGATGGAGATGGATCACTATGATTTTGTGCCGCCGGCGATCTCGGAGAAGATTGCCGCCGGCGCGAAGAAACCGGCGGGTGAAGAGCTGGAGGAGTAACCGTAGGTAATTACGAAGGGGCCGTTTAGAATGCACTTACGTCGTAGTCGCCCGATGTGGGTGAAGGCAGGGGCGCGAGGGCTACGTTCACGGTGGGGCCTATAGCTTAGAGGAGCGGACTCATAATCTGCGGAAGATCGGGTTGTGCTGGCTCTGTTGCATTTGTCAGCCCTTGTATTTACTGGTGTTTTTCAGTCACCAGTCCATTGCGATACAAGCGCTTATAAACCGCGACTCGCTACAAATTCCGCTACACATCCAAGCGCTTCCGAATGTTATTCACCTAGCTTTTTCTCCAGGTTAGTTGCACCAGATCACATTCCAGGACCTCGTGGGGTGTAGATTTCGGCGGTGGATGTCATCTGAGATGGGAAGCCATAAACACTTAGGCCACCGGTAATCAAAACCGTGCCATCCGGCAGCAGGGTGGATGTATGCATTTGGCGACCCGTTGCCATGCTGCCCGCAGCCTCGAACGCGCGGGTTGAGGGAAAGTAGACCTCAGTGAAGGAGCTTCCGTTGCCGCCAATCATCTCGCCGCCAGAGATGAGAACCGTGCCATCGGCGAGTCGTACAGCAGCGGAGTACCCGTGGTACCCGATCGTATTCCCGATATCGGTGAATGTCCCGGACGCAGGGTCGTAGACGGCCACTTCGTCCGTACTGAAGTCAAAACTGGCAGTCACAACCAACACTGTCCCATTCGTTAGCAATGTCGCGGTGTTTAACTCAACCTGAGTTCTCGGGCCCGTGATGCTGAACGTGCCACTCTGGGGGTCAAAGAGTTCAGCCGCTCCGACGCCAGCCCCGTATGTGGCCCCAATGAGCAGAACTCTCCCGTCGGGAAGCAAGGTGGCCGTGTTCCACAATATCGAAGCCGTATCAGCGTACGGGCCGGCAAGCGCGAACGTCCCTGTGGACGGGTCATAGACTTCGGCATCGTCGCCGATGAATAAGACCTTACCGTTGGCAAGCAAGACCGCCGGCGTGGGAAGCACGGCAGCTGAAGCGCTGGCTCTCGCACTCTTCATGCCGCCCGTGGGTGCAAACATGCCAGTGGTGGGATCGTACAGTTCTGCGCTGGCCAGTTGTTGCGTCCCGTCAGAGCCTGCGGCGATCAAGACCTTGCCATTGGGAAGTAGAATCGCCGTGTGGCCCCCCCGGACCGTAGTCATGTTGCCGGTAGCAGCGAACGTCTTCGTGGCGGGGTCGTACAACTCTGCGCTGGCCAGTGCTTGTGTTCCGTTAAGGCCCCCGGCGATCAAGACCTCGCCATTCGGCAGTAGGGTCGCTGTATGGCTAGCCCGCGCCGCGCTCATGCTACCCACTGTCGTGAAGTTCGAGGGTGATGTCGCGGGAGACGGAGAAGTCGGAGACGGGCTGTTGTTCGCAGGCGTGTTAGCCGGCGGGTTGTTAGCCGGTGCGCTCGCGCATCCGGCGAGAAACACGAGGATCACAGTTTCAATGATTGCGAGCTTCTTCATTAGATACGGCTCCCAACGAGAATGTTCGAGCGACATCGGTGTTAGCTCCAACCGTCTCCGCCTGGCACCAGCACGCGATCCGCGCCGAGGATATGGGCTTTCTCCGGCGAGGAAGAAACGTCTCAGAAAGGCAATATCTGAGTATTGATGCCCTGGTCATTGACTGTGCCTTTTTGGCCCAGAATGAGTGTGTCAGTTACCCCACTATCAACAACTACGTCAGCGATTGCCGGCTCGAAGTCGTCGAAGCGGTTGAGAACGAGTGCGGTGTCAGTTGGTGTGCCCCCGTTGAAAACATCTACGCCGACGCCGGTTCTGGCGTGGCCTCGCACGGTATTGTCCCCTATTTCATTGCCTTGGACGAAGCCCCTGATGTCGATGCCTGCACTGTAGTTCCCAAACACCACGCCCTCAGGCGGCGACATGGTCACCTCGTTTTTGACTACCACGGCGCCGGTGACCGGCCATGCTGCAAACTGGCTGAATACGCCGATGCCGATAGCGTCCGGATCCGGCCATTCGGAACGGATCACGTTGTCCGCAATCACATATGTCCCAATATTTGCGGCGCGAATCGCTTCCGGCCGCGGCGAAGTTTGCGAGGATACCGGGCCGGTCGTAATCAGGTTCCGTTCTACGTGCGCGCTGCCGCCAATGCGGCGCATGTTGATCGCGGGCTCGGTAACGTTCGTTATCGTGTTGCCGGAAATGTACATGTCCACTTCATTGCTCGGCGATAGTCCCACGCTGAATGTAGTAATACCGAGCACGTTATCGGTCGCCGCTCCTCCGGTAAGATCGAGGTTGTTGTCGGCGATCACGATCCTTCCGGAGATATTCTGCGGGTGGCCCGGTTGAGTTGGCGTCGGTATCACCGCCATATCACTTCCGTAGAGGGTGATCCCTGAAAACTGCACAATTGGGGCGTTTGGCCGCGGCGTGATTCCCTCAATACGGCACGAAGCGATCACCAGGCCAGTCACGGAATAGACTAGAACGCCGGCATTTGCGGGGCGAACAAATCGCAATTTTTGGATGGTGACGCTTGCTCCCGGAGCATCGACATAAAAAGGAATCGTTCCGGCATCAATGGTTGCCGCGCCATCGCCGTCGGCTCGTGCTCCTGAAATCGAAACTGCTTTGGAGATCAGGACTGTGGCTTCCGGAAACCCGGCTACTTGCAGTGCGGTTGGCATGGTTGGTGGCGTGTCAAAGGAGAAATGTCCTCTCAAGACGACTTCTCCTCCGAGATTGACGGCCGCCTGAATTGCCGGGACATCCACACTTGGGTTACCCGTTCCGGTGACTTCAGTCGTTTGAGCCAATGCGCTCGTCGCCGACGCGATGCTCGCTGCTGTGAGCAGGGCAATTGTTGCGGTCCATCTGCGTGAGATTTGCATGTCATCACTCCAGGAAAATCGGCTTTGTGCTGTTCGGAACTATCTGCGCTCGGCTGTCGGTAATATGCTCAGTGGCCAGCGTGGACGCAGATTGCTTCTGTAGACTGCAGCGCCGATAGCACCCCCTAAATCCGAGCCCGCCTCCTGATCGGTTCTAAAGTGGATCCCGCCGTAAACGCGCGCATCGGACACGTCATCGTCGATCTCCGTGAACGAGTTGTAGTGCAGGATGATGGTGGGCGTAGTGGTGTTCGTCAACGTGATCACATGCCCGGCCTCGCCGTAAAGACGCCGCAGGACCTCGCCCGCCGCATTGACCGCGCTGCCATGGTTTGACGGATAGCTCGGAAAGCATGGGGTGACGATGAATGAGGCCCAGCCGGGATCAGCCACTAATTTCGGGTTGCCAGCGATAGTGGCTGTGTGAATCGCTGTCTCGGGGCGCCAGAAGTTGTAGTGATATTTGTTTAGGAATGACGCTACCAAGCTGTCATTGATTGCCATATTCATCAGAGCCAGCGCGCGAGCATTCTCTGAAAGAGATCCGCCTTGTTCCTCGGCGACCTCGCGGGCTGCTTGATTCATGGCTTGGGTTGGCGATGTGGCCGCGAAGTACAGTGCGACATTCGCGCGATCGGGAGGCCGCTCGGTGCTGGTGCTATCGATGGCGCCGACCGTCTTGACCTCGTTGAATGCCCTTGTAAACGCCTCGCTGGTGAGAGCCGGCGGCGGTCCGACCATAAAGTCGCTGGCACTCTGGATGCCGAACGGGGTAACAAATTGCCAGTTGTAGGCGATGGCGGCCTTGCAGCCTGTCGTCAATTGGTAGACCCCTGGACCTGCCGGGCCGGGAATCGTGGTCAATGGCGGAGTCGCCGAGCCATCGTCGGCACGCAGATTGATCATCGCCTGGGCCGCGTCGTCACCCGCTTGAATACCATCCGTCTTGGCTTGGCCGTCAGGAATTGCCGACATCGAATTCATTCGTGCTTCATCCAGCGCCGCCTGAATCGTCGGGTTCACGGATCCGAAATAATCGCTGAGCACCTTGTAGGACGCCTCGATGGCCGCCGCGTCGGGCGAGGCAAGCGGTCGTCGCGCGATGGTCCCAAGATAGGGTTCGTATTCGCGCGTGATCGAGTTGACGGCTTCAAAAACAGCCAATTGCACAATGGCCGCATAGCGCCCTTGAGCAAACGGGTTTGCATTAGCGGCAACGGCTGTGTCGACTGCGATTTCGTTCCAATCGGTAACGGCATCGGCTCTCGCGGCTGTGTTTCCAACCAACAGACTCAGCATCAACACGCATGCGAGCCTGACGATTCTCTTTTTGGGCGTGACCTCGATTGGTTTCATTGCTGCACCCTCCCGATATCGAGCGGTATGAGTGAGCGCCATCATTTGCGAAGGGAACTTCGTTGTCCATAGCGGTGGACGTGTTGGGATGTGTTGGTTTGTATCGCGCTAAACGCTAGTGCTTCTGCAGTTAGACACTGGTGGCTGGAAGTAGCGTAGAATCGGTGCGCTTCCGCAGGTCATGCCATGACCACCCAATCCATCAGGGTGCAGCAATCGATCGCGTTCGGCGAAGGTTTCGAACTCGACCTTCGCCCCCGAAGACTGCGCCACGGCCGTTACGTTTTGAAGTTGGAGCGTATACCGCTCGAGGTTCTTTTTCTGCTCGTCGAGCGCTCGGGTGAGATCGTCACTCGCGAGCAAATCGTCGCCACGGTTTGGGGCGAGGGCGTCTTTTTGGACACGGACAACAGCATCCGGGGTGCGATCCGGAAGATCCGGCAAGCACTGAAGGACGACCCCGAACAGCCGCGGTTTATCCAGACCTTAACCGGAAGGGGCTATCGTTTCATCGCGCCGGTTGTCGCAACCGGACTCCCTCCAGAGGAGCCTGATGTTGAAGCATTAGCGGCTCCCGTGAAGATATTTGGCGGCGACACAGAGCGAAACCGGACAGCGGTGCAAGCCCAGGATGCGGAGGAAGTTCATGGACGGAAACATCCTCAAAGTGCTCGCAGCTGGCGATTCATTGCCGTAGCGGTACTGTGCGTGAGTTTCGTGGCGCTCCTTGGAGTCTGGCGCTGGCGGGTCGCTCACACCATGCCCTCGGCCACGGATCACAAGACGGTACTGGCAGTCCTGCCCTTCGATAACCTGAGCGGCGATGCAGACCAAGAGTTTTTCAGTGACGGACTAACCGAAGAGATGATCACTCAGATTGGGAGGCTACACAGGGATGACCTGGTGGTCGTCGCCCGGAACTCGATTGCCAAATACAAAGGAACCAAGCTAACCGCAAGGGAGATCGGTAAGGAACTGAACGCCGACTATCTTGTTCAAGGTAGCGTTCAACGTTGGTCTGATCGTGTACGAGTCAGGGTTGAACTGATCGACTCCAGAAAACAGACAGACGTGTGGACTGGCAGTTACGACCGCGACCTCGAAGACATTTTGGCGGTGCAGGACTCGGTTGTGAGCAGCATCGCAGACGAGATTCATATCGCACTTACGCCGGAGCAAAAAACGCGCCTGGCAAACTCCCGGCAGACGGCGCCCGACGCCTACGTTGCATATTTGAAGGGGCGCTATTACTGGAATAGGCGCACCGGCGAAAGCATCGGAAAGGCGGAGCAATACTTTCAGCAGGCAATTGAAAGCGATCCCAGCTTCGCGGCGGCATATTCCGGACTGGCCGACTGCAATAGCGGGCTGGCGTGGCACGGGTTCAAAGCCCCTGCGGACGCGCTGCCTAAGGCCGAAGTAGCGGCACGCAAGGCAATTGAAATCGACCCGCAATCGGCTGAAGCCCACGCGTCACTGGGGCTCGTGCTGAGCCATCGATGGAAATGGGAGGAAGCGGAGAATGAGTTCAGGCGCGCTTTGGAATTGGACCCACACTACGCGAACGCACACCATTGGTATGGAGACCTGCTTTCGATCAAGGGCCGACACGAAGAGGCCGTTTCAGAGGCGAGACGCGCGCTTGAACTTGATCCTCTGAACCTGATGATCAGCACCTGGGTGGGGCAGCGGTACTACCTGAAACATGACTATGCCGCCGCCATTGCACAGAACCGGGACTCTGTCGAACTGAGTCCTGACTTCGCGGCCGCACACCTTTTGCTCGGCGAGGATTACGTTCAAGCAGGCCTGCACAATGAAGCGGTGAATGAGCTGAAAACAGCCGCGAATCTGTCAGGAAACAGTCCGCTCTATACGGCGCAGGTCGGCGTTGCGCTTGCAGCATCCGGCCGAAAGATCGAGGCACTTCGACTCGCCCGCGAATTGGAAACGAATTCGAAGAAGCGCTATGTTTCACCTTACGGCGTGGCTCAGATTTATGCGACGCTTCACAACGATCGGGAAACTTTCAGATGGCTGCAGGCGGCATGTGACGATCATGCGGTGTGGAACAGCTATCTGGCGGTCGATCCGGTTTTTGATGACTACCGGTCGGACGCTCGCTTTCGAGAGCTTCTCCGGTGCGTGAACCTGCCCTGACTCAACTCGAGGGTGATAGACGAACGCAGTAGCCAAGCTAGGGCTCCTTCGGGGTGGTGATCCGCTTGCCGTTGGAGACCGCGGAGACCGACCGAGACAGGCCCTCGAGGGCGGAACGGCGTCCTGGGGCGTTGGCGAGTGCGATTCGAAACTCCTTCAGCGCGAGCGCCGGCCGGTGTTGCTCGAGCAGCAGCGAGCCGAGTTGTTCGCGGGCGGGAAAGATGGGGCCGGGGGTGACGGGCAGTTTTTCGATCGCGTCCTCTTGGTCAGCACAGGCATGCAGAAGAGACGCCGCGCGACGCGGGTCCCCGTTCGCCTCTGAGATCCATCCCAGGATTTCGTTTTTGAGAATTCCGGTCCGGACCGACCAGTATTCCTGCTGTTCCGTGCGTAGGTGGTCCTCGAGATCTTGAAGTTTGTCTGCCTCTGCTTGCGCTTCGTCCGGCTTACCATCGTGGACGAGGCCGAGACCGCGGGCCCAAATTGCAAGTGCGATCACCTGTAGCGGCGCTCCCGCCGGTGGTGAGATACTTGCCGCCTCTACCCATTGAGCTTGCTCGACTGCGAAGCGGATGGGCATGGCACTGGCGGCGTACGCGCTCTTGAACTCGCTCCAATCAAGGCCCGGACCTGATACGGGATTGTGTTTACCTCACGAAGATGAGGGCGATTGCGGAGACATACTGCCACTCGCGTGCGGAACAGCCTAGGCAGTTTTGGGCAACCTGAATCTCGCGCTGCGCAAGCGGAACGGTCTGCTGAGAAAGCGGCGGATCCCATAGCTCGTGGTAGTAGGTCATGGCCGCTCCCCAGTGCGCCATAGCGCATGTTGGATCTGCGGTTGCGACCTGCAGAAAGGCTTCGCGAGCGGCAGAGTAAGCGAAGGAATGAAGCAGGGCGACGGCGCGATTGAATTGCGGTTGGCCGGCCGGCGTGCAGGAGATAGGAAACGAAACGGCTCCCAACTTCTCAGGAACGCCGTGGTCATGGGTCTCTGAGGCAAGAGGCCAAGAGCAGTCAGCGCGAGGCAGAGTGTGATCGGAATGGACTTGAGCGTGATACCTCTCTGGTGAGTTCAGAAACCTCAGCTCTTAGCCGAGCGAGGATCCTCATCACTTGAGTAGCGCCCCATTTTGCGCCCCTGGGGTGGTCAGTCCAGCTTCATTCAGACCGGCCGCTATTGCGCGCAAAGACTCTGCCCCCTTCGACCGTAGTGCTTCGATCACCGGGAGCAAGTCGGAGCGATCGCCGGCCGCTGCTTGTTGCCGCACAATAGCGCTCTGTCGTGTTCCTTCAGCCGCCATACGCTTCATACGCTCCGGATTGCCCCTGAGCCCTCCGAGAGCTACTCCGCGCACCCGAGCCTAAGGAGGCTTTCGTCCTAGCCGAAATCATGGCAGCCTCATGCTCCGCTACGGCTGCCAGGATATGCACGGTCAGGCGATTTGCCTCCGGGACTCATGCTGCACAATCGGCTGGAAAGCAGGAAGGCCCTCGGACTCGTGCCGGAGAAAGATCGCACGACCCTCAAGGGCAAGCGACGCGACGCTGCATCAAAGAGCGCTTTCGTGTTCTGCAACGGTGATGGTGAGCGGTACGTCTCGACATCAATCAATCACATGCACCGTGCTGCGTTCGCTTCCAAAGCAGAACGGCAAGCGTCGGCAACCCTTTCCCGGCGAATTCGTTCTGCACTCGCTTCGACATACAATGCTTACTAGACTTGGGGACGGGAGTGGACGCCTTCACCATTATGAAGATCGCGGGTCACAGTAGCATCGTTGTGTCACAGCGTTATGTTCATCCGACGCCAGAGGCAGTCGAACGCGTTTGAAGCCCTCCAGCGGGGTAATCAGCGCACGGCGATGAGCGGTAAGAGCAGCGGCACTTCGGAACAAGTATCCGCTACACTTTTCGCTACATCGGGCGACGCGATTTCGGTAAGTAATTGAAGGGCCTATAGCTCAATTGGTTAGAGCAGCGGACTCATAATCCGTTGGTTCCAGGTTCAAGTCCTGGTGGGCCCACCATTCTTGCCCATTTCGCGAATGGAACCCGCCAGCTCACTGCAGCGTAACTTGGGGCATGCCCTCGAAGGAGAACTGCACGCGTGTCTTGCTGGTCAGTGCCATCTGCTTCGGGCTGGCCATCGGCTCTTCCGCGCAGATCATCCACGCAAGCGACCCGCTTCCCTCCTTCGAAGTCGCGACCATCAAACCCGCCTCGTCCCAGCCGCGGCCCTCCAGCGCATCTCCCGCCGAAGTCCACATCTCCAATGTGACGGTTCGGAACCTCATCGAGCAGGCTTACGGAATCCCGTGGACGTCTGCGGAAAACGAACGCGTTCTGGGCGGTCCAGCGTGGCTCGACACCAACCACTACGACATCGTCGCCCGCATCCCTGGTGACCTGGCCGAGGCCCAGAAAAAACTATCCCCCGATCAGCAGAAACGGCAAATCAGCCTCATGCTGCAGTCTCTGCTCGCCGAGCGTTTCCGCCTGAAGCTCCACTTCGAAACCAGGGTTCTGAGCGTGTATGCACTGGCAGTCGCCAAACCGAACCCGAATCTCGTCGAGAGCACAAGGCAATCTGAATCCGCGGAGTCCACCGAGCCCAACGCACAAGAAACCGCTGTATCCATTCGACTGCCATCCAAACCCGAGGACCTGCGCCACGGCATCCTTGTTCTCTACACCGGCCAGTCTGCCGAGATGACTGCCAGACGGGCCTCGCTGGACGATCTTGCGCACTGGTTAGCGGGCTACTCCGAAGTCGGAGGCCGTCCTGTGGTCAACCAGACGGGCCTCAGCGGGCTCTACGACTTCACGTTCCGCTGGACGCGCCAAAGTCTCGCCGCGACTGCGCAATCCGGCTCGTCCGATGCAGCAGGGAGTGACGCGCCACCACTTTTCACCGCATTGCCTGAGCAACTACGCTTACGGCTCAAGTCCACCAAAGCTCCGGTGGAGGTCATCCTAATCGACCACACCGATCCTCCCACCGACAATTGAAACGAGGGGCGGGCGTACCGGAGCGTGAACTTCCATCGGGACTAATTGAGATCGATTTATAGCTCACGCGGCAGCGATAGCCCACCAATGTCTGGGTCGTGACAGGACCGGAAGTTGACGAATGTTCTGTTGTGGTGTTCTCTTTACTGCGCACCAGTGAACAGGTCTCACTGCCAGGAGCAAAGTAGTTCCCTTTGAGGAGTGCATTTTCCTGCAATTTACCCACGTACTTTTGCACAAAGTTGCGGGATTATGGGGGATTTGCATGGCAATGGAATTGCAAGTACGACGGTCAAGTTCGAATCAGGATACCAGGAGATCGAAGCCACAGCGACGGCGCCGCGGTCTTGCCTGATCGATCTACCCCATTGCGCGATGGATGGGCGGAGCAAAAAAGAAGAGCAGTTCTCCGGGTCCCTGGGCTCACGTGCAAGAAGGTTGATCACGCTCGGTTGCTGACGGAAGTGAGTTTAAGCCACTCCGTTCGGTCAGCCCCCCGTTTCAACCCCAATTTCGGCCCCAAAGAAGATAGTTGCGCGGATCGCGTCAACCCTCTCGTGAAGAGGGCACGGAGGTTCACGCTCAATTGGCCCTTCCGCCGCCCGCTTCGGCCGGCGGGTTTGGTCGTGTTCTTCAACAACGCACATGTGTGGAGGATTTCGTGAACAAAATTGTTTGCACTCTCATTACAGCGTCCTTCCTTGCTGCCGGGGTGGCCGCAGCTCAAAGCAGCAACAACAAGAAAGCTCATGCGATCGATGACAGCCAGATGAGCAACATCACCGCCGGTCAGACGGACAACAAT
>Ga0070741_10012943_pt1 | contig 14900 bp, 13 predicted proteins | sample Coa_R1_4_FD_66440 | JGI IMG/M metagenome (GOLD analysis project Ga0070741, IMG submission 66440) | Surface soil microbial communities from Centralia Pennsylvania, which are recovering from an underground coalmine fire - Coalmine... | ecosystem: Environmental > Terrestrial > Soil > Unclassified ...
TATGACGACGAGAAGCTCGGCTTCCAGAAGGTCGCGAAGTACTACTACTATCCGGGCTTCTGGGAGGGCGGTACGATGGCGCACGCCTTCTGCAATCTCGAGAAGTGGAATACGTTGCCGAAGACCTACCAGGCGATCCTCGCCAACGCGGCGGCGAACGCCAACACCTGGATGATGGCGCGTTACGACCTGCAGAACCCGACCGCATTGAAGCGGCTGGTCGCCGGCGGCACGCAGCTTCGCCCCTTCACCAATGAGGTGCTGGAAGCCTGCCTCAAGGCGACCAACGAATTGTGGGCCGAAATCTCGGCGCAGAACGCCGATTTCAAGAAGTCGATCGACGCGATGCAGGCCTATCGTTCGGACGAGTATCTGTGGTGGCAGGTTGCCGAATACACCTTCGACACCTTCATGATCCGCTCGCGCACCCGCGGCTGATCTAGTGCCGCCGATCTGAAGTCCCTGCACTATGTGCCGCGAGTTCTCTCAGGGACTTCAGATCGAGAAGCGGCACTAGAATCATAGGTTTGCTAGTGCCCATGACTTTCCGAAGTTCGTGAAAGTGCGTGCGCACTGGTACACGAAGTTCGGAAAGTGGGCACTAGACAACGGCATTTACGCCTTAAGTCGTAGATTGCAGAACCCAACCTCTTAACGAGGTTGGGTTTTTTGCGTTTCGAGGGATGGAAATCGGAAGCCAGATGTTCCATTCTTTCGACAAGCCTCTGCAATGAAGGCTGACACAGACACATCGAGGGGAGAAAGCATGAAACGTCGAGATTTTATCAAGGCCACCGGACTTGGTGTCGCGGGCGCGGCAACGATTGCGGCGCCGGCCATCGCGCAATCGATGCCCGAGCTCAAGTGGCGCATGACCGCGAGCTGGCCGAAGTCGCTGGACACGCTTTACGGCGGCGCCGAGGTCATGTGTAAAGCAATCGCGGAGGCTACCGACAACAAATTCCAGGTGCAGCTCTTCGCGGCCGGGGAAATCGTGCCGGGCCTGCAGGTGCTGGATGCCGTGCAGAACGGCACCGTCGAGATGGGTCATACCGCGTCGTACTACTATTTCGGCAAGGACCCGACCTTTGCCTTCGGCACATGCGTACCGTTCGGACCCAACGAGCGACTGAATCAGGCCTGGTATATCCATGGCGGCGGCAAGCAGGTGCTCGACGAGTTCTACAAGAGCTATAACGTGATCTCGATCCTCGCTGGCAACACCGGTTGCCAGATGGGCGGCTGGTTCCGCAAGGAGATCAAGACGGTCGCCGATCTGAACGGCTTGAAATTCCGCATCGGCGGTTTTGCCGGAAAGGTTGTGCAGAAGCTCGGCGTCGTGCCGCAGCAGCTCGCCGGCGGCGACATCTATCCGGCGCTGGAAAAAGGCACGATCGACGCGGCCGAGTGGGTCGGTCCCTATGACGACGAGAAGCTCGGCTTCAACAAGATCGCGCCCCACTACTACTATCCGGGCTGGTGGGAGGGCGGACCGATCCTGCTTGCACAGGTCAATCTGGACAAGTGGAACGCGCTGCCCAAGTATTATCAGGCCGTGATCACCCAAGCCGGTGCCTTGGGGAACGCCTGGATGATGGCGAAATACGATCAGCTCAATCCGCCGGCGCTGAAGAAGCTCCTGGCGGGCGGCACCAAGTTGCACGCTTTCTCGCCGGAGATCATGCAGGCGTCATTCAAGGCAGCCATGGAGCTTTACGCCGAAATCTCAGCGACCAATGCCAATTTCAAGAAGGTCTATAAGTCGCTGACCGACTTCGCCAACGACGGCTATCAGTGGTGGCAGGTCGCCGAGCTCGGTTTCGACAGCTTCATGGTCCGGAACAGATTGACCGGCTGAGGCGGCGGACTCCCGAAAGAAGGGACCCCGGGGCGAAAGCTCCGGGGTCTTTGCTTGTGTCCCGCCTGGAGCCAGTCCAGGGCATCTTCAGTCGAATTTTTGGTGTTTTCCGCCCAAAGTTGGGGGTGGAAATCGGGAACCGGATGTTTCATGTTTGAAGCCAGGCCTCCGCAGAAAGGCTGACCGGACACAACCGAGCCAGACTCAACCGAGGGAGAATCCATGAAGCGTCGAGATTTTATCAAGGTTACGGGGCTCGCCGCAGCCGGCGCGGCGACGATTGCGGCTCCGGCCATTGCCCAATCGAGCCCCGAGCTCAAATGGCGCATGACGGCGAGCTGGCCGAAGTCGCTGGACACGCTCTACGGCGCCGCCGAGATCATGGCGAAGGCGGTCGGAGAGGCCACCGACAACAAATTCCAGATCCAGGTTTTCGCCGCCGGTGAAATCGTGCCCGGCCTTCAGGTGCTCGATGCCGTGCAGAACGGCACCGTCGAAATGGGCCATACCGCGTCGTATTATTATTTTGGCAAGGACCCGACCTTCACTTTCGGCACCTCGCTGCCGTTCGGGCCCAACTCCCGGATCAATCAGGGTTGGTACATCAACGGCGGCGGCAAGCAGGTCCTCGATGAGTTCTACAAGAACTACAACGTGATTTCGCTGCTCGCCGGCAACACCGGTTGCCAGATGGGCGGCTGGTTCCGCAAGGAGATCAAGACGGTCGCCGATCTCAGCGGCCTGAAATTCCGCATCGGCGGTTTCGCCGGAAAGGTGTTGCAGAAGCTCGGCGTCGTGCCGCAGCAGCTCGCCGGCGGCGACATTTACCCGGCGTTGGAAAAGGGCACTATCGACGGGGCCGAGTGGGTTGGTCCCTATGACGACGAGAAGCTCGGCTTCAACAAGATCGCGCCGCACTACTACTATCCGGGCTGGTGGGAAGGCGGCCCGACAACGCATGCCTATATCAACCTCGACAAGTGGAACACGCTGCCGAAGAGCTATCAGGCCGTGCTGACGCAGGCCGGTCAATACGCCAACAACTGGATGATGGCGAAATACGATCAGCTCAACCCGCCGGCACTGAAGAAGCTCCTGGCGGGCGGCACCAAGTTGCATGCTTTCTCGCCGGAGATCATGCAGGCGTCGTTCAAGTCGGCGATGGAGCTGTACGCCGAAATCTCCGCGACCAATGCCAACTTCAAGAAGGTGTACGCGTCGCTGACCGACTTCGCAAACGACAGCTATCAGTGGTGGCAGGTCGCAGAGCTCGGCTTCGACAGCTTCATGGTGCGGAATCGGTTGACCGGCTGAGACGGCGCAGCCGCAATACCTGAAAAAACCCCCGGGGCGAAAGCTCCGGGGTTTTTGTCTGCTTCGTGCGTGCGGGCTATTGCTTCGGTTGGCTGAAGTCGAGCGGCGGCAGGTCGATCTGCGGCACCTCGATCCTGACCTTGTTCAGGTCGACGTCGAGTGGCTTGTCAAGCAAGCCCGTGACCGTCCACGGGAAGGCGATCACCAGGATGACCATGATCGCTTGCAGGCCGATCCAGGGTATGGCCCCCCAGTAGATGTCGGAGCTCTTGACCTCCTTCGGCGCGACGCCGCGCAGATAGAACAGCGCGAAGCCGAACGGCGGATGCAGGAACGACGTCTGCATGTTGACGCAGAGCATGACGCCGAACCAGATCAGCGCGGAGTCGGGGCCCGTCACCGGCGCCAGGATCTTCTGGGCGATCGGTGCGATCATCGGCAGGATGATGAAGGCGATCTCGAAGAAGTCGAGGAAGAACGCCACGAAGAAGATGAAGATGTTGATGAAGATGAGGAAGCCCCACACGCCGCCCGGCAGCGAGGTCAACAGATGCTCCAGCCAGACGCCGCCGGAGACGCCGAGGAACACCACCGAGAAGCAGGTCGAGCCGATCAGGATGAAGGTGACCATGCAGGTGATGCGCATGGTGGTCTGGTAGCCCTGCTTGATCAGGTCACGCAGGTCGGGAATGCGGACCGCCTCGAGGCAGATCCAGACGACGGCGAGATAGACGACTGCGAAGGCCAGCTTGAAGACGATGTTCTCGCTGTAGAGCATCGCGACGACAACACCGATGCCGGCGGCGACGATGCCGGCGACCAGGATCTTGTTGCCGGTGGTGCTGAAATCCTTGTGGTGGATCGCGGCGAGCACGATGGCGCCGACCGCGCCCATGGCGCCGGCTTCCGTCGGCGTGGCGAGGCCCATCATCATGGTGCCGAGCACGACGAAGATCAGCACGGCCGAGGGAATGATGCCCATCAGGCACTTCTTCCACAGCGGCCAGCCGGTCAGCGTGCGCGCTTCCTTGGGAACGGCCGGCACATGGTTGGGCTTGATGAGGCCGAGCAGGAAGGTGTAGCCGGCGAACAGCATGATCTGGAACACCGAGGGGCCCCAGGCGCCGAGATACATGTCGCCGACCGACTTGCCGAGCTGGTCGGCGAGCACGATCAGCACGAGCGACGGCGGCACCAGCTGGGTGATGGTCCCCGAGGCCGCCAGCACGCCGGTGATGTAACGCATGTTGTAGCCGTAGCGGATCATCACAGGCATCGAGATCAGCGCCATCGCGATCACCTGCGCCGCCACCGTGCCGGTGATGGCGCCGAGGATGAAGCCGACGATGATGACGGAATAGCCGAGGCCGCCGCGCACCGGGCCGAACAATTGGCCCATCGAATCCAGCATGTCCTCGGCAAGGCCGCATCGCTCCAGCACCGAGCCCATGAAGGTGAAGAAGGGAATCGCGAGCAACAGCTCGTTGGAAAGCACGCTGCCGAACACGCGGCCCGGGATCGCTTGCAGGAAGTTCAGGTCGAAGAAACCGAGATGGATCGACAGAAATCCGAAGGACAGGCCGACCGCGGCCAGCGTGAACGCCACGGGAAAACCGATCAGCATCGCCAGAACCAGGCCGCCGAACATCAGCGGCGGCATCATCTCCAGCGTAATCATTGCGTCGGCCTCTCGTATTTGGCGTCGATCGTGACGTAACCGCGCAGCGCCGCGGCGCGCTTGATGACTTCCGATACGCCCTGCAAGGCCAGCAGCACGAAGCCGGCCGGAATCACGAACTTGATCGGCCAGCGGACCAGGCCGCCGGCATTACCCGACATCTCGCCGACCGCATAGGCCTGCATGAAGAACGGCCAGGACAGATAGGCGAGCAGCAGGCAGGCCGGGATCAGGAAGAACAGCGTGCCGATCATGTCGAGCCAGAGCTGGCCGCGCTCGGAAAGGAACAGGTAGAAAATCTCGACGCGCACATGCTCGTTGCGCTTGAAAGTGTAGGAGGCGCCGAACATCACCAGGATCGCGAACATGTACCACTGCAGTTCGAGCCAGCCGTTCGACGAGTAGTCGAACGCGTAGCGGACCATCGCGTTGGCCGCGCTGACCAGACAGGCCAACAGCACAAGGCTGTTGCAGACGTAACCGATCTTCTCGTTGAACTGATCGATGGCTGTACTTACCGCCAGCAATGGACGCATCTTGTTCTCCGCGGCCGCATCGTCAGAGCGATGCGCCGAATTTTCCAATAGCCATCGCCCTTCGCGCAGGCCGCGCGAAGCCAGAACAAGCCGAACCTGTCTGCAAAAGCGATTGCAAGAATTCCCTCCCCACGCGGCGCTTCTTGCTGTCTTGACCGCGCGGAAGTCGCGCAGCGGCCTATCCGGCCGGGCAGGCATAAAGCTCGCGCACCATTTCAGCGCGCTCTCGCCCCGTCAATCGGAAAATGGGCAAATTGACGCTGGCCCAAGCCGTTGGCCCGCTTTGGTAAATCTGTCGGATTTTCAGCTAGCCGCCGGTCACGCTCATGTGCCGGCTGACGCTCGGCCGGTTGTGGCGGCGGTCGATGATGAAGTCGTGCCCCTTCGGCTTTAGTCCGATGGCGCGGTCGATCGCGGCCGACAGCAGCTCGTCGTCTGCCGATGCGCGCAGCGGTTTGCGCAAATCGGAGGCATCTTCCTGGCCGAGGCAGGTGTGCAGCGTGCCGGTACAGGTGATCCGCACCCGGTTGCACGATTCGCAGAAATTGTGGGTCATCGGCGTGATGAAGCCGAGCTTGCCGCCGGTCTCGCCGACGCTGACATAGCGCGCGGGTCCGCCGGTATCATCGTCGATATCGGTGAGGGTGAACTCCCGCTCGAGCCGTGCCCGGACCAGCGACAAAGGAACGTATTGATCGATACGTCCCGCGCCGATCTCGCCCATCGGCATGACCTCGATCAAGGTCAGCGCCATGCCGTTGCCATGTGCCCAGCGCAACAGCGATGGGATTTCGTCCTCGTTCAGGTTCTTGAGCGCCACCGTGTTGATCTTGACCGCGAGGCCCGCGGCGCGCGCCGCCTCGATGCCCGCCAGTACCTTGTCGAGCTCGCCCCAGCGGGTGATGGCGCGGAATTTCGCGGCATCAAGCGTGTCCAGCGAGACGTTGATGCGGCGGACGCCGCAATCGGCGAGCTCCTGGGCAAAGCGCGCGAGCTGGGTGGCGTTGGTGGTCATGGTGAGTTCGTGCAGCGCGCCGTTCGCGAGGTGACGCGACAGCGATCGCACCAGCGACATCACGTTGCGGCGGACCAGAGGCTCGCCGCCGGTCAGCCGCAGCTTGCGCACGCCCTTGGCGATGAAGGCCGAGCAGAGGCGATCGAGTTCCTCCAGCGACAGCAGGTCCGCCTTCGGCAGGAACGTCATGTCTTCCGACATGCAATAGAAACAGCGCAGGTCGCAGCGGTCGGTCACCGACACCCGCAGATAGCTGATGCTGCGGCCGAACGGGTCGATCATCGGGCGCGACAGCGATGGGATGTTGGTGGGTCCGTTCATGCACCAGCTTTCGGCGGCTGCGGCGGTCATGCCGCAATCTCTGGAAGCAATCTAAGCATGATGGCGGGTCCCTACAATCCGCAAAAGCGTTGCGATATCGGCCCTTTTATGCGCCGCGAAGGACGTCAGCGGCTCGGCGCGGTTGCAGGCGGCGGTGGTGCGTTCGGATCGGGGAACGGCGACTCGGCCGGAGCCGCGGTCGCTTTTGGCTTCTTCTTGACCGTCTTTGGTTTCATTCCCTTGTGCGAGCGCGGCGGGGGGCCTGCGGGCCGGAGTTCCGCGAAGACCGGGTTGGGATCGGTCACGGTGGTGGCCGGATTGGCGAAATCGCCGGGATTGCGGATGACATTCACCTGCACTGTTGCCGGTTCAAATCTGGGCAGCGTGTAGGTGACGGAGAAGCCGGTGTCCGGCGCGGGCACCGAGACGGAGCAGGGGGTCTTGCAGCCGGGTCCGAGCGACGTCTTGGCGTCGGCGCCGGCGGGCTGGGATTCGAGCTGGACCTGGATTGGGGGCGGGGTCGATTTGAAATAGTCGCTGAATGACGACAATGACGGCGTAGACGAGCAACCGCCGAGGCTTGCCCCCGCAACAGCAATCGCGATCACCCGACGCATGTTCGACCCGTACCACCCTGCGGCGAACTTCCACAATCCGACCATAAGAGCGTCGAGACACTCACGCAACGGCCGGGGACCGTATCGTTAATTGATGGTTAATGCGGGCTGCGCGTCGGCCAATAAACGCGAATGGTTTCATAACATTAGGACGATCTTAGACTATCGGCGAGCGCAGCCACCGCGCCCGGCAGATCGCGCATGTGATGGATCAGCCGATCGGGCTTGAGCTCTTCGATCGGCACGTCGGTATAGCCGAAACTGACGCCGATCACGGGAACGCGGGCCCGTCGCGCCACCCCGATATCGGTTCCGGCGTCGCCGACCATGATGGTCGAGCCGATCGCGCCTCCGGCGCGCGCCACCGTCTGCTGCAAGATGGCCGGATCGGGCTTGGCGACACCGAAGGTGTCGGCGCCGCAGATCGCGGCAAAGCGCGGGGAAAGACCCAATTGGTCGAGAAGCCGCTTCGACAGCCATTCCAGCTTGTTGGTGCAGACCGCCAGCAGACAGCCGCGCGCCGACAAGTCGTCGAGCGCGCCTTCGAGGCCTTCGAACGGCCGCGATCCCTCGGCGATGTGGTCGGCGTAGTAATCGATGAAGTCCCTGGTCATGCGGTCGATATCGCCGACGGTGGCTGCGCGGCCTTCGACCTCGAGACCGCGCTCGATCAGCTTGCGGGCGCCGGCGCCGATCAGGTTGCGCGCCGAATGCAGCGGCATCGGCGGCAGGCCCTCGCGATCGAGCACGAAGTTGAGCGCGTCGATCAGATCTGGCGCGGTGTCGACCAGCGTGCCGTCGAGATCGAAGACGATGGTAGGTGCGGAAGTCATCGTGAAGCGCTATCGGTCTCTTCGCGATCATGCAAGATGGCGTGAGCGATTTCGAAGATCAGGGAATGGGGACCTAGTGCCGCCGATCTGAAGTCCCTGACTCACTCGCGGCGAAATCGGGTTCAGGGACTTCAGATCGGCGGCACTAGAATCATAGATTTGCTAGTGCCCATGACTTTCCGAAGTTCGTGAACGGTAGTACGGAAATGGAGCACGAACTTCGGAAAGTGGGCACTAGATGCGCGACTTTGACGGCAAGACCGCATTCGTCACCGGCGGGGCGTCGGGTATCGGGCTGGCGCTCGGCCGCGCCTTTGCGGAAACCGGCATGAAGGTGATGCTCGCCGACGTCGAGGCGAGCGCGCTCGAAAGGGCGCTTCAGAGCCTGCGCAACCACGGCAATCGCGTGCGGGGCATCCGCTGCGATGTCGCTGATCCCGACGGCGTCGAGCGCGCGGCGCAGGCCGCATTCGACGCGTTCGGCAACGTCCATGTGGTTTGCAACAATGCCGGCGTCGCTGCCGGCGGCGGCATCGACAACATCTCGATCGACAACTGGCGCTGGGTCGTCGACGTCAATCTGATGGGCGTGCTGTACGGCATCAGGAGCTTCCTGCCGCACATGTTGAAACATGGCGAAGGCGGCCACATCGTCAACACCGCCTCGATGGCGGGCATGGTCAACGGAATGGGGTTCAGTCCCTATGCGGCGACCAAGTTCGCGGTCGTCGCGATGTCGGAGGGACTGGCGATGCAGCTCCAGCCGCACGGCATCGGCGTCAGCGTGCTCTGTCCGGAATTCGTGCGCACCAGGATCGGCGAGAGCGGGCGCAATCGCCCGGCGCGCTACGGCGAGACGCCGCCGCTCGATCCGGCGAGCCCGGCTGCCCAGGTGGTGGCGGAGATCGCAAGACGTCTGGAGGCCGGCATTGACCCGAAGGAGGTCGCCGCGCGGGTTCTCGACGCCATCAGGAACGAGCAGTTCTACATCTTCACCCATCCGAACATGCGCCAGGCGGTGGATGGCCGATTTGCCGCGATCCAGGCGGCGATGGACCGGGTGGTCGCGAATTCATGAAAAGTGCCCGTTTTCGGCTGTTCCCGGCCCGCAATCGACGCTAGTGGTCCGATTCCAACATTCGCTTCCCGTCGCAGCAAGCACGTTAGCGAATGTTGGAATCAAAGGACCACTAGCAAGATATTGATGCTAGTGGAGCTTTGGATTTGACGTTCGCCTTGTGAGGGCGCGGCTGGTAGGGTAGCGAACGTCAAATCCGCTCCACTAGAAGGCGGGCGAATTCTCTCGGGGGCAGGCCCGTCACGTGACCATGGACGAACTGAAACGGCAGGCGGCGGCGCGCGCGCTTCAAGAGGTGCGCGACGGCATGAAGCTTGGACTCGGCACCGGTTCGACCGCAAAACATTTCGTCGAGCTGTTGGGGGAGCGGGTGCGGGCGGGCCTGAAGGTCATCGGCGTGCCGACCTCGGAGGCGACCCGGGCCGATGCCGAGCGTTGCGGCATTGCGCTGACCACGCTCGACGACATCGACCGGCTCGATCTCACCGTCGATGGCGCCGATGAATGCGACCCCGCGCTCAACCTGATCAAGGGCGGCGGCGGCGCGCTGCTGCGCGAGAAGATCGTGGCCGCCGCCTCGGAACGTATGATCGTGATCGCCGACGAGAGCAAATGGGTCGATCCGCTCGGCCGCTTTCCGCTGCCGGTGGAGGTGATCCCTTTCGGGTTGGCGGCGACCCGCCTTGCCATGGCCAAAGCCTTTGCCAAGGCCGGCGTTTCCGGCGAAATGACGATACGCAAGGCCCATAATGGCCACGTTTTTGTCACCGATGGCGGCCACTGGATTGTCGATGCCCATCTCGGCCGGATAGGCGATGCCCCACGTCTTGCGGGCCTGTTGAACGCGATTCCGGGTGTCGTCGAGCACGGGATGTTCATTGGACTGGCGAATACGGCCGTGCTGGCCGGTACAAATGGAATTCGCGTTGTCGAGCGGCGGTAACGCCGCAAATCGAGGGAGAAGCGGAATGAAGAGCGTTTTGAGAATCCTGCCGGCTGCCGGGCTTTTGCTGGCATTGGGCATGCCCGCCCACGCGCAGCAGAAACAGGCCGCACCGGCTGCACCGGCGCTCAAGCCATGTTCGCCAGGTGCGAAGGATGCAGCCGAACAGATCCTGAAGTTCAAGAATGCCAGCGCGCTTTACGCCAATGTCATTCCCAACGTGGTTCTGCAGACCAAGGAATCCCTGCTGGCATCGAACCTCAATCTGCAAAAGGATCTGAATGAGGTCGCCACCATCATTGCCCAGAGCAACGCGGGAAAAGAAAAGGAGATCGGCGATGGTATGGCGCAGGTCTATTGCAACGAGTTCAGCGAGCAGGAACTGAAGGACCTCGTGACGTTCTACAAGTCGCCGCTCGGCCAGAAGCTGTTGTTGTCCGAGCCCCGTGCGGTTCAGTTCAGCATGGCTTATCTGAATGGTTGGGCGCAGAATTTTGCCGAGACCGTCAATGGCCAGTTCCGTGCCGAGATGCGCAAGCGCGGCAAGCAAATCTGACCCGAACGGGGTCGGTGTCAGTGCCGCCGATTTGAAGTTCCTGCGCCCGTGCCGCACGTTCGAACCAGGAACTTCAAATCGAAAGCGGCACTCGAATCCCGAGAGTACTCGCGCCCCTTTGTTTCCGAAGTTCGCATGAGGGGCGCCGCGAAGGAGCGCGAACTTCGGAAACGGGGCACGAGGGTAGAAAATGGCTGAATTCGACGTCGACCTGTTCGTCATCGGAGGGGGGTCGGGCGGCGTGCGTGCCGCCCGGATCGCCGCTGGCCACGGCGCCCGCGTGATGGTGGCCGAAGAATACCGGATGGGCGGCACCTGCGTGATCCGCGGCTGCGTGCCGAAGAAGCTGTTCGTGCTCGGCTCGCATTTTCGCCAGGAGATGGAGGACGCCGCCGGCTTCGGCTGGACCGTTCCGAGCGCGGCTTTCGACTGGCGCACGCTGGTCGCCAACAAGGACAAGGAGATCGCGCGGCTGGAGGCGGCCTACACAACCAATGTGGAAAAGTCCGGCGCGGAAGTCGTGAAAACCCGCGCAGTGCTCGACGACGCCAACACGGTGCGCCTGGCCAACGGCAAAACCGTCAAGGCCCGATACGTCCTGATCGCCACCGGCGGCGCGCCCAATCACGGACCCGCCATTCCCGGCATCGAGCATGTGATCTCCTCGAACGAGGCGTTCCATCTGCCCGAATTGCCCAAGCGCATCCTGATCCAGGGTGGTGGCTACATCGCGCTGGAGTTCGCCTGCATCTTCGCCAACTTCGGCTCGGATGTGACCGTGATCTATCGCGGCGACAACATCCTGCGCGGCTTCGATGACGACGTGCGCGCCCATGTCCGCGGCGAGATGGAGAAGGAGGGGATCACGATCCTCACCGGCTGCACCGTCAGGTCGGTCGAGAAGCACGGCAAGGACTACACCTCGCATCTCTCGAACGGCTCGAGCGTCGGCTCCGACCAGGTGATGTTCGCCATCGGGCGGCATCCCAACGTCTCCAATCTCGGACTGGACAGGGCCGGCGTCGCCATCAATCCCAACAATGGCGGCGTCGCCGTCGACGGCTGGTCGAAGAGCTCGGTGCCGAACATCTATGCCATCGGCGACGTCACCCACCGCTTCAATCTCACGCCGGTCGCGATCCGCGAGGGCCACGCCTTTGCCGATACCGTGTTCGGCAAGCGGCCGGTGCAGGTCGATCACTCCACGATTCCGACCGCGGTGTTCTCGCAGCCCGAGATCGGCACGGTCGGACTGACCGAAACGCAGGCGCGCGCCCAGTTCGGTCATGTCGACGTCTACAAGGCGACATTCAGGCCGATCAAGGCGACCATGTCGGGGCGCGACACCCGCGTTCTGATGAAGCTGCTGGTCGACGGCGCGACCGATCGCGTGCTCGGCTGTCATATCGTCGGCGATACCGCTGCTGAGATCATCCAGGCCGTTGCGATCGCTGTGAAGATGAAGGCGACCAAGGCCGACTTCGATGCTACGATCGCGCTGCATCCGACCGCGGCCGAAGAACTCGTCACCATGCGCACGCCGAGCGCGCGTCATATCCGGCAGGCTGCGGAATAGAAACAGCGTTCAGCGCGTCGGCGCCGCGTTGGTGATTTCCTGCGCCACGGCCGGAGGCTTCTGTTGCGACTTTGCCACCTCGGGCGAGCCGCTTCCGAAGCGGTGCTGGTAGACCAGCAAGTTCTCCATCACGCGCTGGACGTAGTTGCGCGTCTCGGAGAAGGGGATGCGCTCGGCCCAGTCGACGGGATCGACGGCGGGATCGCGCGGATCGCCATAGGCCTTTACCCAGTCGCGGACGCGGCCGCGGCCGGCATTGTAGCCGGCGAAGGTCATGATGAAGTTGCCCTTGTATTCGGCCAGCAGCGCGCTGATCTCGGCCGCGCCCATTTGCGTGTTGTAGACGGGATCGGAGACCATCCTGTCCCAGTCATATTTGACATTGAAGCGCTTGGCGGTGTCCTTGCCGGCCTCCGGCGTCACCTGCATCAGGCCGACCGCCATAGCGCCCGAGCGTTCGCGCTGGTTGAACGCGCTCTCGGTGCGCACCACCGAATAGATCACGCTGCGATCGATGGGCGTCCCGAACTGCGTATGCTCGGGGATGCCGATGGTCGGAAAGGCGTAGTCCTCCAGCGGCAGCCCGCGGCCGAGCGCGGTCTTCCCCAGCTCCAGCATGGCGCGGGCATCGTCGTGCCGGCCCATCTCTTCGGCCAGCGCCGACATGGTCGCAACATCGGTGCTCTGTTCGGCGAGGTCGGCGCCGAAGGCAACCACGATATCGCGTTCACCGATTGCGTAGAGCAGGTCGGCCGCGCGCACGATTTCGGCCGCGACCGTCGAGCTGCCGGCGAGTTGCGGCTGCGGCGGCGTGCGCAGCTCCAGTCTGTCGATGCCGAGCTTGGCGCGCGACAATTGTCCATAGTAGGCGGTGGGGTAGCGCGCCGACATTTCGTAATATTTGCGCATCGCGCCCTTGTCGCCGAGCGCCTCGGCGGCGCGGCCGCGCCAGTAATTGGCGCGCGCCAGCGTGATCGGATTGGTGGCGCCCTCGTCGATCCTTGCGAAATAGGCGCGCGCCGTCCTGGGATCGTCGAGATAGCGCAGCGCGATCCAGCCCGGCATGAATTGGGAGTCCGCGCGATACGCATCGCTCGCCGGCATCGCGGCGTCGTATGTCACCTCATAGGCGGCCTGGTAGTCGTGCAGGTCGAGCAGCTTGCGCGCGAGCAGGCGGCGGACGCGCCACCACTCGTCGGTGTCCTGCAGCGCCATCGTCTCCTTCGGCGCGATCCGCACAAGGTTGGCCGCATCAACGAACCTCTCCTTGCGCATCAGGTACTGGATGCGGCAAAGCACATAGCCGAGATCCCGGCTGGCGTCTGCGGAGACCGCATCGAGCTTGTCGGCTGCCTTGTCGTCGTTGCCTTTCACCGCGCTGCAGGCCTTGACGATCGAAACCGCGTCGTCGCCGACGCGCTTGGCGGCACGCATGGCGCCGGAGAAGTCCTTGGCGCCGATGCGCTTGTCCATGCGCGCCATGTGATCTTCGCGGCCGAGCAGGTCATGGAAGGCGTCGAGCACGTCGGTTTCCGTGCGTTCGGTCAGCTCTTCCGATCGATAGGCTTCGCGCACCAGGCGCTGGGCGCCGTCGCGATCGCCTTCGCCAAGCAGAACACGGGCAAGCGCGAAGCGGCCGCGCGCGGTCAGCGGTTGATCGCCGGTGAAGGCATGCACGGTCGCGGCGTCGCTCTTCTCCTGCCACAGGCGGGATTCGGCGCGCCGGCGCAGCAGCGTGGTGCCGGGCCATTCGGGATTGTCGGTGATGAACGTCAGATAGCGGCTGAACAGCGCCTGCGAGTCCGGATGACGCAGGATGAACCATTCGGCGAGTTTCTGCGCCGCCGGATCGACGATCTTCCTCTCTGCGTCCGTCGCATCATCGGTCTTGCCGCGCCGCGCAAGATCCATCGCATCCTTCACCGCGGCCTGATCGCCGGTCAATTCCGGTTTCTGCTCGTCGGCCTTGTCGTCATCGCGCTGCTTCTTGTGGCGCTTTGCGACATGTCTGGAATTCGACTCTTTCTTCGCGCTCTTGTCGTCCCTCTTTTCGTTTTTCCTGGCGGACTTCTCTTCCTTCTTGACCGCGGTGCCGCGCTCGGGCCGCGCAGTCACGGCCGCCGATTTCTTCTCTTGCTGAACCTGCTTGGGACGCGCGGCAAGCGCATCGTGCGAGGTGCCCGCGAGCGCCGCCAGGACGAACAGGCAGGGCAACGGCCGGAACAGTTGATGCATTCCGTGGTCCCCTCTGAGTCGACCGGCGCGCCGAGCATGCTCACGCGCCCCATCCGGTCGAAACTTCACTCACGGTACGAAAAGGTTGATTCGCAACTGTCACGCATCGGCAACAACGGTCGCTTACTGCCGGACAATTGTGGCAACAATCATGGAGATTGAGTCCAAGTCGGACCTATTTACGCCTCAAGCCACTCGGCTGCGCCCCGCCACAGCGTGTCCCGATGTTCGGGGCGGAAGAAGCCGAGATGTCCGATCTTCGAAACGCCCAATTCGCGCGGGCTGACCGACAGTATTTCCGGCGTGATCGCGGAATACGCCGCGCACAGCCGTTCCACCG
>Ga0070741_10012945_pt1 | contig 14898 bp, 13 predicted proteins | sample Coa_R1_4_FD_66440 | JGI IMG/M metagenome (GOLD analysis project Ga0070741, IMG submission 66440) | Surface soil microbial communities from Centralia Pennsylvania, which are recovering from an underground coalmine fire - Coalmine... | ecosystem: Environmental > Terrestrial > Soil > Unclassified ...
TACGTGAAGAACGTGCTGGCCAAGCTCGGCGCGCACAGCCGGCTGCAGCTGGCCGCTCTGGCCAGCCGGGACGGCTGGCTGATCGATCAGGCGCCGACCGTCGACGTCCTGGTTTCGGCGGGCCAGCCGGTCACATGGCCCGACGGCGAGGCGCTGCACCGGAACGAGACATGGCACGGTGAGATTGATGCAGGCTGGACCTTCGGTGCCGCCAACGATTCATCTGCTCGTCGTTGACCAGCAGCGCACCTTCTGCGATGCCCTGGCGATCCGGCTGCGGGCGGAGCCGGACCTGGTGGTAACGGCTGAGGCCCAGTCGGTGGAGTCGGCCCGCCGCGTGCTGGCTGGGCGGTCAACCGATGTGGTCCTGCTCGACGCCGATCTCCCGGACGACTCGAGCGTGACCTTCTGCGCCGAGATGACAAGGCGCGCACCCGCACCTCGCGTTGTCTTGCTCAGCCCGGCGTCTGAAGCCCAGCGGATCGTCGCCGCGGTCCGCGCCGGTGCTGTGGCGTGGGTGCGGAAGGACGAGTCGATCGACCATCTCCTTCGCGTTATCCGCTGCGTCGTCCGCGGCGAGACCTGGCTGCCGCCCGCCGAGCTGGGCCAGGTGCTGCGCGTGCTGATCGATGATCAGGACGACCGCCGCAGCCGTGATGAGCTGCTCGGGGCTCTCACACCGCGGGAACAGGACGTCTTGTCTTACCTGCTTGAGGGAGCTGGGTGCAAAGAGGTCGCGGTGCGGCTGCGGCTCTCGCCCAACACGATCCGATCCCACCTGCAGAGCCTCATGGCGAAATTCGGGGTGCACTCCACGCTCGAACTGGTGGCGCTGATCCGGCCCAAGCTGGAGGCACTGTCGGAGGGCCGTCAGTCGCCCACGTCGGCTGCCTCCCCTGGGACCAGGCACTTAGGATCCGGCCGGGCCTGGTGAGAGCCGACATCAGCGCGGCGGGATCCTGCGTGCGGGTCATTGACGTCCCGGGTGATGCGGGCATCTGGGGGTGGCAACGCATCCGATGCCTCCCCAGCATGGAATCCTCTGCTGCTTGCACATGTCCGGACGCGGCGACCACCCCAATCTGAGTAGGTCCGAGCCGCTCATGCGGGGATGCTCTTCCGCGCGGAGATAGGGAAGGCTCCCAAAACAAGGCAGATCAGCGAGGCCCCGGAGGCACAGGGAGCTGGACAGGGTGGTGTGCAAATGCGGCCAGACGGAATCCGGGTCGGCGTCGTCGGAGTAGGTTACTGGGGTTTGCGACATCTCCGCGTGCTGCAGTCGACAACCGGAGTAGCGGCGGTTGTCGGGGTGGACCAGCGGTTTACCCAGATCGGTAACGGAAAACAACAGGCGGATCACGGATTTACCGCATACGCCAGCCTTGAGGATGCCCTGCCAGATGTCGACGCAGTTATCATCGCCACACCGCCAGCTAGCCACGCGCCTCTTGGCCTGAAAGCAATCGCCGCGCGAAAGCATGTGCTTGTCGAAAAGCCTATGGCCACCTCCACAGAGGCGGCACGGTCCCTCGTCGAGGCAGCGGAGGCCGCCGGCGTAGTGCTCATGCCCGGTCACACCTTCGAGCACAACGCGGCCGTCCATAAACTGCGCGACCTAGTGCGTGGCGGGCACCTCGGACGGCTCTTCTACCTCGACTGCGCGCGCCTCAACCTCGGGCTTTACCAGACGGATGTGAATGTCATCCTCGATCTGGCTCCGCATGACATATCGATCTCTAATTTCGTGCTCGGCTCACGGCCGACAACTGTTACCGCATGGGGATCGCGCCACATTCATCCGGAGCTCGAAGACGTCGCTTACCTACGGCTCGACTATGCCGACCTCGGCGTACGGGCGCATGTTCATGTCAGCTGGCTCGATCCGCGCAAGGTGCGCCGGATCACGGCCGTTGGCTCGAAAAAGATGGCCCTATACGACGATATGTCGGACGAAGAGCGGATCCGCGTCTACGACAAATCGGCGGTCCCGCCGGACAGCGACGCGCCGCTGTCCGGAGTCGCCTACCACCTGGGAGACGTGGTGTCACCATACGTCGCCTTCGCTGAGCCGCTCGCCGTCCAGGATCAGCATTTTGTCGACTGCATCATGACTAAATCGGTTCCCAGGGTCAACGGGAGCAGCGGCGTGGCCGTGGTTCAGGTCCTGGAATGTGCCCAGATCTCACTGCAGGAGCAGCGGCCCGTGGCCCTGGCCGAGGTGGCACAGCGGCGAGGCGACGGGCAGCCGGCACCGGGCGCGGCCCTGGCCGGGACGCCCGTTGGCTGAACGGGCTACGGACCAGGGAAGCGAGGTGCCAGCGGGATGAGCCCCGTCGTTCCGTTCACTGACATCGCCGCCATGGCAGGGGAAGTCTGGCCCGATATCGGGCAGGAGTTCGCGGCCTGCCTGCTCCACGGTGCCTACATCGGCGGTTCACCGGTCGGATCGTTCGAGCGAGAGTGGGCGGCCTACTGCGGCGCCGAGCATGCGGTGGGAGTGGCCAACGGAACGGATGCCTTGCAGCTCACTGTGACCGCACTCGGCCTGCAGGCAGGTGACGAGGTGGTCGTTCCTGCGAACACGTTCATTGCCACGGCCGCCGCCGTGGTACGGGCGGGCGCCACTCCGCGCTTTGCCGACGTCAGCGACGGCACGCTGCTCATGACCCCGCAAACGCTGGCAGAAGCGATCACGCCGCGCACGCGTGCGGTCATTGTCGTCCACCTGTTCGGGCAGGTCCCGGACATGACAGGCCTCCTCGCCGTGGCCAGCCAGGCGGGAATCGCGGTGATCGAAGACGCGGCGCAGGCGCACGGCGCGGAATGGGAGGGCCGTCCGGCCGGGTCATTCGGTGAAGCGGCTTGCTTCAGCTTCTACCCGGCGAAGAACCTGGGCGCTTTCGGAGACGCCGGCGCCGTCGTCACCTCGCGCCCGGAGCTAGCCGATCGGGTGCGGTCACTGGCCAATCACGGCCGGTCCCATTGCGCCTCACATCATGACCACAGCTGCCTGGGCACCAACAGCCGCCTAGACGCCCTCCAGGCAATCGTACTGTCGGGCAAGCTTGCCCGCCTCGACACCTGGACCGAGCGGCGAATCGCGATAGCGGCCCGGTATCGCGACCTGCTCGGTCGCACCGAGTCCGGCGGCACCGAACTGAAACTGACCGAGGTTGCGCCGCAGGCGCGCCATGTCTACCACCTGTTCGTCGTGCGGGCCGCCCGGCGGGACAGCGTCCGGGCCGAACTGGCGCGGCGCGGCATCGCGACGGGTGTGCACTATCCCGTGCCGTGCCATCTGCAACCGCCGTTGCGGCCGTTCGCGGACAGGCCCCTGCCGGTAACCGAGCAGGCGGCCGGAGAACTGCTGTCACTGCCGATGTTCCCGCACCTGACCGACGGCCAGGTCGACTTCGTCTGCGAAGCCCTCTGCGACGCACTCCGGACCACGACCGCCGGCTGGGAGCTCACCGATGTCCACTGATCCCCCGGATGCGCCCGATCCGGCAGCCATGACGGCCGACCATGGCGTTCTTGTCGGCTACCCGGTGTCACGGGCAGGCATGAGCCCGCTGGTCCTCGGGACCGGTGCCAGGCTCCGCTCAGGAACGGTGCTCTATGACGGCACCACGATAGGGCGACGCCTGGAGACCGGGCACGGCGTCGTCATCCGGGAGAGCTGCGTGATCGGCGACGACGTCTCGGTATGGAGCAACAGCGTGATCGATTACGGCTGCCGTGTCGGAGACCGGGTGAAAATTCACTGTAATTGCTATGTCGCCCAGTACACCGAGCTTGAAGAGGGCGTTTTTCTCGCACCCGGAGTGACGACCGCCAATGATCTCTACCCCGGTGATGAACGCTCTGCCCAGCTGATGGCGGGGCCGAGGATCGGCACAGGAGCCCAGATCGGGGTCAACGTGACTATCCTGCCATACGTCCGCATCGGCGCTGGCGCGCTGATTGGCGCCGGATCGGTGGTCACCCGCGACGTACCCGCGGGAGTTGTCGCGTTCGGCAACCCGGCTGTGGTCCGCGGCGCGGTAGCGGAATTGCCCGTCATGGATGAGCGAGTGGTGGCTGACAACGGATCGGCCAGCGGGTACCGGCTAGCCGACGCCGCAGAGGAAAGCCTCCGATGACTGACCTCGCAGAAAGGAAAGAGACCGCTGCGCCCAGGCATCTGTACGAGGGGGCGAAAAGGACTGTCGATGTCGTGCTCTCCCTGACGCTGATCATCACCCTGGCACCGCTGCTGCTGTTCCTGTGCCTGCTTGTCAGGTCGACGTCGGCGGGGCCCGCACTGTTCCGGCAGGAGAGACTGGGCCGCGGCAAGAAGCCTTTCACATTGCTGAAGCTGCGGACCATGTACACAGACAATGACGACTTGATACACCGCGATTACGTCACGCGCTTGCTATCAGCCGGCCATGCCGCAACGGCGGAGCGCGGCGGCCTGTACAAGCTGGACGCCGACCCGCGTAAAACCCCGCTCGGCAGGTGGCTGCGCCGGACCAGCCTCGATGAGCTTCCGCAGCTGCTCAACGTGCTACACGGCGAGATGTCACTGGTTGGGCCGCGCCCTGTGCTCTCCTGGGAGGCGCAGATGTTCGACGAGGCCTACCAGCCACGCTTTGCGGTCAAGCCCGGCATAACCGGCCTATGGCAGGTCAACGGCCGCAGTCGGCTCCCCATGCGGAAAGCCCTCGAACTCGACGTCGAATACGTCATCCACCGCAGCTTCACCCTTGACCTTGCCATCCTTCTGCGTACCGGGCCGGCCCTCTTCCGCGGAGGCGCGAGGTGACCCAAGACGATGCGCCGGTGCCTGCTGACAGCGGATCGGAGCCGAAACCGCCGTCAGTGCTTGGCCTCGAGGCAGGAGGATGACGTGCGAATCGCCATGATCGCGAGCACCTTGTATGCCTTCGACCCTCGCGTCAAGCGGGCCGCCGAGGCATTGGCTGACAGCGGCCACCATGTCGATGTCTTCGCTCTCTCCCACGACGGGACCAGATCGAGCACGGACGGCAGGCCGCTTCGCATCTGCCTCCTTCGCATGCGAAGGAGGCAGGCGGGGCTAGCCCGTTACGCCTTGGAATACGGCGCCTTCCTCTCGTGGGCCTTCGTCCGCGTGAGCCTGCGCCACGTCAGGCGGAGGTATCACGTCGTCTACGTACACAACATGCCGAACTTCCTGGTGTTCGCCGGCTTGGTCCCTAAGCTCGGCGGCGCCGGGATCATCCTCGATCTCCACGATCCCGCAGCCGAGCTGCTGGCGGATATTCGCGGACGTGATCTACCGCCGTGGATCCAGCGCCTGACGCATGCCGAGGAACGGATCAGCATGTCATTCTCGGACGCGCTGATCACTGTCAACGAGTCGATGCGGCGCCGGGTGAGCGCGATGTCGTCACGACCGGTGTCAGTAGTGATGAATATCCCGGATCTCCGCCGCTTCGGGCCCGTGGAGGCGGCCCGCCACAGCGATGGCTCCGAGTGGATTGTGTACGGTGGCACCGTCGCTCACCGCAACGGCCTTGATCTGGTTGTGCGGGCGGTTTCCCTGCTATCCGAAGAATTTCCCCGGCTGCGGTTCCGGGTAATCGGGGAAGGCCCCGCCCTGGAGTCTGTCGTGCGGCTGGCCCGGGATCTGAGGGTTGCGGACCGCGTTGAGTTCCGGGGCCTGGTTCCCAGCAGCCAGGTTCCGGCCATGCTGGGCGACGCGTCGGCGGGAATCTCACCGCAACGCGGCGGCGCCTTCGGTTCCCTCGTGTTCTCGATGAAGGTCGCCGAGTACGTCGCCCTCGGGTTGCCGGTGATCTGCTCGGGCACCGCCACGATGCGGCACTACTTCTCAGACGACGAACTGCTGTTTTTCGAACCGGAGGACGTGGAGGATCTCGCCCGGGCGATCCGCGTCCACCTGACCGATCCCGCGGCGGCCAGGGAACGCGCGGCCAGGAGCCGGGTGAAGCTGAGCAAGCTCGACTGGCCTGCGCAAGAAGAGGCGCTGCTGGCGACCGTCGAAGGGCTCGCCGGATACAGGTCACGGAGCAGAGGGACAAGGAGATAACGAAGCATGCCTGACCCGAGCAGTTCTCCCGGTTCGCCGGCGGTGGCCGGAATGCTCTCCAGCCAGGATGCCGTCGGGACCGGGGCGTCCGCCGAAGCTGCGGTGCTGGTCATCGGCCTCGGTGAAGTCGGAGGCCCGCTGCTGGGCATCTTGCGCGAGGCCCACGACGCGGCTGGCCGGGACATCGAGGATCGTCCCTTCGGCGGCATCCAGGTCCTTCATCTCTGCTTTCCGTACACCCGCGACTTCGTCTCCTCCGCGTCCCGGTATGTCTCGCTCTACGAACCGGGATTCGTCGTGATCAACAGCACCGTTGTTCCCGGGACGACGAGGGAGATACAGGAGAAGACGGGTGTCCCGGCCGTCTACAGCCCGGTACGCGGAAAGCACGCCCGGATGACGGACGAACTGCGGCGCTACCGTAAATTCGTCGCCGGCGCGTCGCAACAGGCCGTCGCGCGGGCGGAAGACCACTTCGCCGCCGCGGGCATAACCACCCAGCGCATGTCGTCTCCCGAGGCGCTCGAGCTCGCCAAGCTCCTGGAAACCACCTACTTCGGGGTCCTGGTCGCGTGGGCGCAGGAGATGGACCGCTTCGTCGAGGCGGTCGACCCGGATTACTGGGAAACGGTCGATTTCTTCGCGGAGATCGGCTTCCTCCCGCCGGTCGGCTTCCAGCCCGGGTACATAGGCGGGCACTGTGTCATGCCGAACCTCGAACTACTCGAGCAGGTGCGTCCTTCCCCGTTCATCGACGTCCTGAGGAAATCCAACAACCGCCGCGAGCGCGAATGGCAAGAGCGCGGGCTGTCAACCGCGGACCGGCTTTCGCCTCGGCCTGCGCGGCGGCCGGCATGAGGCCTTGTCTAGGAGGAGATCCGATGTCACTGATTCAGCACGGCACGGGTCGGTGAACCATGACCGACACCAACGTCGCCATCATCGGCGCCGGGCCTTACGGGCTCGCCGTGGCCGCGCACCTGCGCCGGGCTGGAGTAGACGTCCGGATCTTCGGCCAGCCGATGTCGTTCTGGCAGAAGATGCCAGTCGGCCTGCTGCTGCGCTCCAACTGGACCGCCACCTGCATCGCGGAGTACCAGGGCAAGCTATCCCTCGACTCCTTCTGCGCCGCCACCGGCCGCCGCTTCACCACGCCGGTAGCGCTCGATCGCTTCATCGACTACGGCATATGGGTGCAGCAGCAGGTGGCACCGGACGTGGACCGCCGGCTGGTGAAGACGCTGCAACCAGGTCCGGGCGGGTTCCAGCTCACTCTTGATGACGGTGCCGTGACCAGCGCCCGGCGGGTGGTGGTCGCGGCTGGTATCGAGTTGTTCGCCAACCGCCCGGCGATTGCGGCCGGGTTGCCGTCCGAACTGGCCTCGCACACGGGCGACCACCGGGATTTCCGCCGCTTCCACGGAGCGCACGTGCTGGTCGTGGGCGGCGGGCAGAGCGCACTGGAGTGCGCTGCGTTGCTTCATGAGAGTGGCGCCCGAGCCGAAGTGGCCGTCCGGCAGGATCTCATCCGCTGGCTGCACGGCGGCAAATACCAGCGGATGCTCGGCCGGTATGCCCCGCTGGTCTACGCGCCGACCGACGTCGGCCCGATGGGACTGTCCCGGCTGGTCGCGGTGCCCGACGTGTTCCGGCGGCTGCCGCGGCGGGCCCAGGATCCGCTCGCCTACCGGTCCATCCGCCCGGCCGGTGCCGCCTGGCTGCCGCCACGGCTGACCGAGGTGCCGATCAGGCTGGGCCGGACCGTGGCTTCCGTGACCGAGCGGGGCGGAAGGCTGCAGGTCGCCTTTGCCGACGGCCACACCCGAACCGTGGACCACCTGCTCTTCGGCACCGGCTACCGGGTGGACATCACGCGCTACCCGTTCCTGACCGCCGAGCTAACCGGCCAGATCAGGCGGGCCGGTGGATACCCGCTGCTCAGTCGCGGGATGGAATCGTCCGTGCCGGCCCTGCATTTCGTCGGTGCTCCGGCCGCGTGGAGCTTCGGGCCGATCGTGCGCTTCGTGTCCGGCGGTTGGTATACCGGCCGCGCGCTGGTGCGGACGATCGCCGACCCGTCCCGCCTCCCCACGGCGGCCGAGCCGACGCCTGTGCCGACCAGCGCGGGATAGCCGCTGTGACTACCATCACATCGCCAGCCACGCGCAGGACCCGTCCAGGCCGAGCTGACCGGGACGTGGGCGCGGTCGTCATCGGCGGCGGCTGCCAGGGCCTGGGCATCGCGCGCAGCCTGGGGAGGCACAGCATCCCCGTGTGTCTCGTCGATGACGAGATCTCCATCGCACGCGCGTCGCGATTCATCAAGGACGCCATCCGTGTACGCGACCTGCGCACCGAGCAGGCTCTGCTGGACGCCTTGGCCTTGGCCCGCAGCAGGTTGTCCCGGTCCGGGTGGGTGCTGTACCCGACCCGGGAGGAGAACATCGCGGACATCGCGGCGAACCGGGACGCACTTCGGCGCGAATTCCGCGTGCCCACCCCGGAACTGGCCTCGATCCGCCATGCCTGGGACAAGCGAGAGGTATACGGACTGGCCGAACGCTTGTCTATCCCGATACCCCGGACCTGGTTTCCGCGGTCGGAGACGGACCTGGCCGCGATCGAGGTCCATCACCCGGTGGTCCTGAAACCGGCGATAAAGGAGCACTTCTTCTACGCCACGCACGCCAAGGCGTGGCGGGCCGATACCCGGGCGGAGCTGCTTGACGCCTTCCGCCGGGCCACCCAGATCATGCCGGCCACCGAGGTCATCGTCCAGGAAATGATTCCCGGCGGTGGTGCGCAGCAGTATGCCTACTGCTCGTTCTTCCGGGAGGGCCGCCCGGTTGCCAGCATGACGGTGCGGCGTCGTCGTCAGCATCCGTCCGACTTCGGTGTGGCCAGCACGTACGTCGAGACGATCGCGCTGGACGAGCTCGCGGAACCGTCCTGCCGTTTCCTGGCCGCCATCGGCTACTACGGGCTGGTGGAGCTCGAGTACAAGCGCGATCCCCGCGACGGCGTCTGCAAGCTCCTCGACGTCAACGCCAGGACATGGGGGTACCACTCGCTGGGCGGGCCAGCCGGAGTCGATTTCCCCTACCTGCTGTTCCGCGACCAGATCGGCGCGCCGGTGGAAGAGGCACACGCCCGGCCCGGTGTCGGCTGGATCCGGCTCAGCACCGACGTTCCCAACGCACTGCGAGACATCTGGGCGGGCAGGTTGCGTGCCGGGGAGTACGTACGCTCCCTTCGCGGTGTGGATACCGAGGCCGTGTTCTCAGTCAAAGATCCCCTGCCAGGCCTCTACGAGATCGCGCTGCTGCCCTATCTCGCGGTCAAACGCGGCCTGTGACCTGGCCAGTAGCCCAGGAGGAACCGTTGTTCGAAGCTTCGCATCCGTTCGCCTTCTTCGACTATTTCCGTACCCCCTACGACGTGCGGGCGCCCCGGCCGGGGAATGGTCACGCAGGCGCGGCGACCTTCGTGCGCACGCTGACCGCGGTGGCAGGTTCCGGTCGGGCTTCGCGCTCTCTGTTGTGGGTCGGTGCCGACAACAGGCCGGCGGCGCCGGCTGCGGCCGGTCAGCTCGGCTGCTACCGGCTGGCCGGCTTCACCTTCTTCGGGCACGTGACGCCGGACGCCGCGATCCCGGCCATGCTCCCGCAGTCGGGCCGGGGCTGGCACCCGGCCGAGTCCATTCGAGCCGCCGACGGCCGCCGGGCGGCTGCGATCTGGCGCGATACGGACGGCAACGTCTTCCTCCCGTTCGATCCCGGCGAGGTGATGCGGCTGTTCTGGTCAGAGGGATACCGGGATATCGGGCGCTCCGCCATTGCCTCCTTCGGCCGCGCTGCCGCCTTGCGCTGCTACTACCTGGGCCGCCCGGCCATGCCCCGGTCGGTTCAGCTTGGGCTACGGCGCCTGTTCACCCGGGTGCAGGCTGCTTCCTCCTTCCCGGGCTGGCCGATCGAGGACAGCCTGCACGACTTCTACGGCTGGCTGTTCGCGGTGATCGCCGGTCTGGCGGATGCGCCGGTGCCGTTTCTTGACCTATGGCCGGACGGCCGGTCGTGGGCCCTGGTGCTGACCCACGACGTGGAAACGGCCGCTGGCTGTCGCGACATAAACCTGCTGCGCGGGCCGGAGCGTGTCCGCGGATACCGGTCCTCATGGAACTTCGCGGGTGCGCGTTATCAGGTCGGCGACGCGACGATCGGCTCGCTGCAGGGCGAGGGATGCGAGATCGGAGTGCACGGGCTCTGGCACGACGGCCGGGACCTGGCCGCGCATCTCATGGATGAGCGGCTGCCTGCCATGTGGGAGCACGCCAGCCGGTGGAACGCCGTCGGGTTCCGGTCGCCGGCCACTCACCGGGAATGGGACCTGATGCACCGGCTCGGATTCGACTACGACTCGTCCTACACCGACACCGACCCGTATGAACCGCAGCCGGGCGGCTGCTGCACCTTCCTGCCCTATCTCAACCACGGCACGGTGGAACTCCCCATCACCCTGCCGCAGGATCACACCCTGTTCACCATCCTGCAGCACGCGGACGCTGGCCTTTGGCTGCGGAAGGCGCGGCACATTCGCGATCGAGGCGGCATGGTGCTCGTGCTCACCCATCCGGATTACGCGCGCGACCAGCGGCTGGCTGGCGGGTACCAGACGCTGCTCGACGCGTTCGCCGGTGACGGCACAGCCTGGCACGCGTTGCCGCGTGAGGTCGCAGCCTGGTGGCGCAGACGTGCCGCTTCGACGGTCTGCGGCAATGGCGACGGCTGGAGCATCGACGGCCCCGCGTCAGACACCGGGCGGATATGTTTCGCCGGAGCCGGTTCCGCTGCCGGCCAGATCAGGTTGACCTCGTCGGGGGCTAGCGCGGAGCCGACAGCGGGTATCACCGCATCATGACAGAGTCCGCCGTAACTTGCACTCGTCTCGCTAGCCACGGTCCGGAGGCGGCGGCTAGCACGCCAGAGCGACCAAGGAGAATAGCCAGAAACCTACATGATCTGAGTAATGTCCTGGCTGACTGCCGCCCGGAACGCCCTGCACGGCAGGACTGGTCTCTGATTGACCTCGCGGACTAGTGTTTCCGGGTTCCCCGCGCATCGTCGTCTTCGCCGGTTCGCTTACGGAGCGCCCAGACAAGGGTATGGCTTATGCTCCGCAGAGGGCGTGGCAGGACAGCTGCGCTTACCGGAGCGAGGCCTACCCCGGTGACACGCAGGAGCTCGAAATCCAGGTTGCGAGTGAGAAATCCCGTCATCGCCGGGCCGGCGAAACCGCGGATATGGTCACCGTTGCCGATATGCAATGCCGTCGGCTGGCGACCCGCCAGCAACAGCAGGCGGTTGTGCAAAGCGGCGAGATTAGGGACGGCCACCAGGAGAACCCCTCCCTGCCGCAGCACCCGCCGTGCTTCCCGCAAAGCAGGGCCGAGATTCTTCACTGTAACCAGGTCACCGTTCCAGACCACAACGTCGAATTCGCCATCGGCAGCGGGGAATGCTGCTGCCTCGACATCGGTCTGGCAGAAATCTGTCTCGCAGCTCACCACTGGATCACGTTTGTCTTCATCATCGTAGATAACGGGACGGCAGGGGGCGGCAAGCTGGTCACGGAAGAGCAGGATCTGCCGGCTCCGGTCCCGGCATGGCTGAATCTGGAGAAGGCGGCTCTTATCCGGCGCCAGGATCTTGATCATGCGGGCGATCTCAGTGACCACGCTGTCTTCGATCCGCTCATGCCTGCAGTTCCGCATGATCTGCACGCTTCCCGGCGACCGGCAGGCTGGAGCACCTGACCACGGTCCGGGCTGCTGCTGCCGAGCCTTGGTTGCGACCCCCCACAGGCCGTCTCCAGTAATGTGCCTGGCCGCAACCCATGCCTCCGGAGCCGCCTGTTCGATGAAGCGGCTGAACCCTAGGTTGCGGTGGATGTCGTCCACCACCGCGATCCCGCCCCGTGGCAGCGCTGGCCATACTGTGCCGAGTTCGAAGCACGTGTTGCGCGTCGTATGCAGGCTGTCATGAATAAACAGGTCGACCTGCTGCAGCTTGCGGACAAGTGCTGGTAGCCGCTGCCTGCTCGTCCCCTTCACATAGGTCCAGCGGGACCGCAGGTCCTCAGGGACGGCTATGCCGATCTCGTGATGCAGTGCCGGGTCTGCGGCCGGGAGATCGACACTCCACAGATGACCGTTCCCGTTGCGGTAGAGGCCCTCCAGGATCACCCGGCTGGTAAGCCCATGTGCCACTCCGGTCTCCACTACCGTCGCGGGTCGCAAGTGCGCAACGAGGCACCAGATGGCCTCGGCCTGTGCCCGATCGCCGTCGTTCCACCCGCGGTACGAGGCCAGGCCCACGCGTAGGCCCGCCGCTGTCAGACCGAGGACCGTCGCATCCCATACCCTGCCGAACTGTTCCGGTTCCTGGCACGGCCACGGCGCATGGATTGCTTTGTGCAGAATAGGCGCCCAGTCTTCGACGACTGCGTAATTCTCGCTTTGCGGACGGCTGAGCGCCATCAGCTCGCGCTTGTCTTCGCGTGTGTCGATACGTCCGCGCACGCGTTCGATGCCCTCATAGGGATGACGTAGCACCATGCATGCTGCGCGCACGGTGAATCTAAAGCGCATAGGTCCAGGCACCTCGCGAAAGTATCTTTATTTGTTACATAACAGGATCGGGATGGCGCGTAGCGGGCGAGCCTAGCCTGAGTAGCCCGAGGGTGATCAGGAGCCAGCCCGCGACCTCGGTCCCGTGTTTGACCGCTGCCTTGGTCTGGTATGCCAGCCCGGCGGTATCCGAGAGGCCGAGGTCCAGCAGCAGGCGCCTACCGAGCACATGCAGCGAGAAGGAGCAGAGCAGCAGCAGAAGGCCGGCGCCGATCAGGCGGTCCACGACAGCGGGACCTGCACCGCGATGGCCACGGGCCACAGCCGCGAGGCAGATGAACACCGCGGCAAGCACGGGCAGATAGAAGGCAAGCCAGTGCGGGATGCGGTCGTGCAGGCGAACCACATCGTCCACTGCCAGGAAGGTCAGCAGCGCGGCTAGGACCACGGCCGCCAGGCGCGCTGGGCGCATGTGCGCCGCGAGAACCCACGCCGAAACCGCCGCGGCCGCTAGGGCGATGTTACCGGCAGCTCCGGATACCCCGCCATCGGACGCAGGATCAAGCGCCGGGATCCTGTGGCTGAAGAATGCGTAGTTGATCAGCTGCGCTGCTGATACAGCGACGACGATGACGATCGTTGCGAGAACGCCGAGCTTCGTGAACTGGCTCGTATTGACGTGGCCCACTGCACGCCTGGAAATCCCGTTTCTTTCATGATGCCTGGTCTCTACTGCCTGCTGGCCGCCGCCATCCCCCGGCCGGCCTGCGCCGATGGTGCGGCTGGCGTGAATGCCACCCATCTGGACAATCGACTCCACCTGGGCGGTCACGGGCAACCCTCACTTTGATGAGGGCAGCTACGTCAGTAGGAGGTGGTGCCAGCCCGCTGCGCCCGTAAGGATTGCCGAATGCGCAGTTCACTTGATCGTCCTGTCCGGTGAACAAGCGCGTGGATGGCCTCGGGGTCGTGGAGATAACCGATCCCCGGTGGGCCCGTTTCGTAGCGGCGCATCCGGCCGCGACGCCGTTCCACCATCCGGACTGGACCCGGGTGGTCGCCGGTTGCTATGGCTACCGCGCCTTCGCGCTCACCGTCAGCGACGTGGCCGGTGCTATCCGCGCTGGCATGCCAGTGGTCGAGGTGCGTCATCTCGGTAGCGGCTCCAGATGGGTGTCGCTCCCGTACACGGACTACTGTCCGCCACTGGCCTCGAACAGGCAGGACGAAGAACAACTCGTCGCGGCGCTCCAGCGGGCAAGTCATGCCGCCGGTGTCCGGCGGGTTGAGGTCCGGGCACCGATCGCCAGTGACCCGGCCGCTGGTCCTTCAGCCCTTCGCCATGTGCTCGCGCTCAGTCGCAATCCCGTGGAGATCTATGCGGGATTCCACCGCTCGCAGGTGCAGCGCAACATCCGGCGCGCGGAACGAGAGAGGCTGACAGTACGCCGGGCGACTGCCCCGCATGACCTGGTCGACACCTTCTACCAGCTTCACCTGCGGACCAGGCGGCGGCAAGGGGTACCGGTTCAGCCCCGCCGGTTCTTCCGGCTGCTCTGGGAGTACACGATTCCCACAGGACTCGGTTCGGTCCTGATCGTGGAGGCGTCCGCCCGGCCGATCGCGGCGGCGGTGTTCCTGACATGGAACGAGACCGTGGTTTACAAGTTCGGTGCTTCTGATGCGAGCAGCCTGTCGCTGCGGCCCAATCATCTGCTCTTCTGGCATGCGATCCGCGCGGCCTGCGAGCAGGGGCGCCATTGGTTCGATTTCGGCCGGACCGACATCGGCCAGGAAGGATTGCGTAATTTCAAGTTGTCATGGGGAGCCGTCGAGGAACCGCTCGTCTACACGGCGCTGGACGGCCAGCCGGGATCGGCGCCGCCAGGGGAAGGAATGGCGGCCCGGATGCTCGGGCCCGTCATCAGGCACGGCCCGTTGCTCCTGTGCCGCGCCTTCGGCGAGGCGCTCTACCGGTACGTTGCCTGAGGCGGCGGGCGCGTGATCGGCGTTATCTGCGCAGACAGCGAGAAGCCGGCGGTCCGCGAGTTCTTCCAGCTGTTCAAGACGCCCTGGACGTTCTGGGACTCCACTGGGTCGTGCGATGTCCTGGTCGTCACTAGCGCGGCTGCGCTACCCGGATCGGTCACCGCGCGGCTGGTGATCGCTTTCGGCGCTATCGAGATGCGCGACGACG
>Ga0070741_10012946_pt1 | contig 14893 bp, 11 predicted proteins | sample Coa_R1_4_FD_66440 | JGI IMG/M metagenome (GOLD analysis project Ga0070741, IMG submission 66440) | Surface soil microbial communities from Centralia Pennsylvania, which are recovering from an underground coalmine fire - Coalmine... | ecosystem: Environmental > Terrestrial > Soil > Unclassified ...
TGGGGAATAAGATCTTCATCGTTCAATGAGCCTATTGATTGCAAAAGATTGTACTCTTCAACATATCGTTTTGATTCTAACTCCAGGGCGTTAACTTTTTTTAAATCATTGAGCATGCGGTATGTCCTGATGGACGATAATGAAGATTCATAAAGCAACTCTATTAATGACTTCTGTTGTAAAAAATCTTTTTTTGTTTTTGCAGGACTTCCATGTCCCACCAGATATATATTCCATGATGTGTCAGTTGCGGTAGCTGCAAAGCATGATTTTAATGCTGACATCAGATCGGCCGTTATTTCATTTTCTGCATTATTAATACTTTTTAATAATCCAGAAAGAGGGGTGATGGAGGCTTTTTGCAGATCTGTTACATTAAATCCTAAATTTTCAAGAAAGTTGTCATTGGTTGCTTTTTTAGAATGACTATATTTTTGAGGAATTAACAGAATGAGATTGTTTTTTTTGTGAATAAAACAATCCCATTCTGCATCAGTAATATCGATTAAACTCAAAGAAATAGCAAATGCAGGTAAAGGAAATGTGGTTTGTTCTGTTGGTGAAAGAGTAGCAATTATTTCTTTGACTTTTGTTATTACAACATCTTCGGCATTTTTATTGGCAATCGTTTCAGCTTTAATTTTGTTCAATGTGTTTGCATGCTCTGTTTTCCAAAAGCAAAAGTTTTTGACAATATTGCTTGTTGTTAAGATTGGCGCTGCTTGCTCTTGCAATGCGGTAATAAAATGAGAGCTGATTGCAACATTTTTTGTATCAACCGTTTCATTTTTTGTTGGATCAAGTAACACAATCAGATCATTGCATTTTTTTGCATACGCTATATTACAAGGTAATGATAGTAGTATGCAAAAAAATGCGGAATGTATTACTTTAATGTTCATAAGAACTTTTTGTTGTCTTAGTGATCCTTTTTGCATGTTTCTGTTACCATTATTTCAACTGGTGTTGATTTGGTTCCTGCTGCATTGGTTCCTACGATGTAATAATCATATTTTTTGTTAGGCTGTATGTTGCTGTCAATATAGTGTGTATGATTGGAGGAAAGTGTTACCACGAGCTCAGTCAACGCTTTATCACGATAAATAGAGTAGCTGACAGGCAGTGATGTTCCTGATACTTTCCATGTTAATTTGTTTGCGGTAGTTTCTCCGTGTTTATTTTTAATTTTGCATCCTCTTGCAGTAATATTGAATGATTGTAACGCAATAACATCTACGGTGTTGGAAGCATAGTTTGAAACATACGCAAATTCTCCCGATGAAGCTATTGCAATATTAGCAGGAGATTGTCCTGTCGCAATTGTTGGTGGAACAACTGCATTATCTGCAATATCAATAATATTTACGCTGCCTTGCCCGGCTGTTAAATTAGAAAAGTTAGAACCTGCATATAAGGTATTATAGTTAGTAACATAGGCAAGATTACCATCAGGTGTAATTGCTATGCCAGATGGCTGAATTCCCAGATCAATAGTTTTAACAATCATATTGTTTTGTAAATCAACAACGCTGACAGTTGTGCCAAATGGTGCAAAATTATTACTACCAAAGTTAGTGACATAGGCAAAATTGCCATCGGGAGTTAATGCGATGTCAAACGGCCCAGAAAAACCAGTGATAGTATTGACTACCATATTATTGCTTGTTTGAATAACGCTCATGGTTCCTGTGCCAGGATTGCCATCAACATAATTTATGGTGTAAACAAAATCTCCTTCTGGTGATATGGCAATTGCTGCAGGTGCACGACCTACCGTGATAGCTGATCCGGTAATAGCATTAGTCATTAAATTAACCATGCGTACGGTTGTTCCATTGCCACTACCTGCAATGGGGCCACCATAGTTGTTAACATATGCGGTATTGCCATCTGGCGTAATTACCATGCCAGATGGGCCATCAAAACCCGCAATTGTTCCTGCTACGGTATTCATTTCTGTGTTGATAATGCTAATTGTTGCGCCACCACTGTTAGTGACATATGCTTTTGTTCCATCGGCATTCATGGTGACGGTGTATGGTTGATTAAAACTTGGATCAGTAATGGTAGTAATTGGAAGATTGTTTGTTAAATCAAGAACACTGACAGAATTTTGTCCAGCAATTGCATAGTTATTATTATTTGCAACATATGCAACACTATTATCAGGAGTTAATGCGATACCGGTAGGATTAACGCCAACATTCATGGTGGCAACAACGGTGTTTGGCTCCATTGCGGACGTGCAAAAAGATATGATGAGCGATAAGACGTATAAACTAAAAATATTTTTACTGCAGATAATCATGACCTTCTCCTTTATTTAATTGCTTTTATTCTCATTTACCATAAAATTTTTATCAATAGTACATAGGTGTCTACGGCAAAAGCAAGGAAGTTGTTTTAATGCCGTTTTTTAGGTCAATTGAAGGTAGTTTTTTTTATGATATTCATGAACAAAAATAACACTTTCGGATCGTTATTATTGTGCTTTTTGTTATTTTTTAACAACAATCACAATGCTTATGATAAAGGCATATTAAATCCTTTGTTAATGGGCGGTATTATTATAATATTCATTGGTATTTTGAAAAAAGATGCAATAATAACATCTTTCATAAAAAATAACTTTAATTTTTCACGCATAAAAAATTTCTTGAGCAAGCTTACAAAAATTTTGCAAACCGAGACAGATACCAATAACTCGTCAGCCTCCCAAGAATGTATTGAACAAAAAACCGTTGATAAGTTGTTTGAGGAAGTATTTAATCAAAATAATGTTTTTTTATTAGATTCCCTTCTTAAAGCAAAAATACAACTAAAAAATGATATACTTTTTGTTGATGCTTCATTGCAAAATATGCCTCGGTATTGTCAATGTTTTTCCAATACTATCGATGATCAAAGATGGTGGAATTCTCATGCAGATAAGTGTCCATACGCTTTAGTAAAAAATGTGGCTGATTGGTGGCTGTGGTATGCATGTAAAAAAAATAAATTTTTATTTGTTAAGCGTTTTTTACTGGCAGGAGTTGATGTTCATAAAGCAATTTATAGACGATCAACGGGTCCAAACTTTCGGTTTAATGATTTACATTATACTAATGCAATACATTATGCTGGTTATTATGGCAATAGAGAAACAATCGATTTATTTTTACAAGATGGTCTTTCGATCAATCAGTATGATAAGTGTGATAACAATGTTTTATTCTATGCATTACAATCAATAGAGGGATTGAGAGTTATTGATTATTTAATTAACAAGGGAGCAGAATGTACGTTTTTATGGGAAAAAGTAATTGATTTTTTAGAAAATTATCGTTACATGGACAATATAAAAGACGAATACAAAAAAGATGGCAAATGGATATTTACAGAAGATAGCAATTGTGTTTTAAATGCAACTCGTTATTTTAATCAGTATAGAAAAGCCTCTTGCGAGGTACTTGACGAAGAGAGGTCTCTTGGCAGGAAGAAAGATAATAAATTATTTCAGAATATTATTATATCATTGAAGAAGCGCAAAACTTTTACTCAAATAATGTATGGGGAACTTTTTGAATCACTAATAAGTTTGTATCGTGAGCTATCTCAAACAACAATAAAGAGTAGTCGTTTACGATTGAGATCTGAATTGACAGAAACGCCATTAGTTTTGTTTTTTGGAGATACTGAAAAAATATGTCGGAATATTATTTTTATTGATTCAAAAAGGCTTGAGTTGCCTTTATTTTTATTACGGGACAAGGTTTTACGAATACAATTGACTAATAGTTTAGTTGGTGATGTTGCAAATAAAATTATGAATATATATCTACTTCTGAAAGTGGATCAGCTTGTGGAGACAATGCCATGGGAGAAATTTTCACAAACTAAAACAGAAGTGGAAGAAAAAATGAAAATAACATTTAAAGCTAAAATACATGAAGATTTATTATTGATAATGGATAAATTTTAAATATTGTGAAATTCGTTGTGATAGAAAAGGGTCCCTATAATGAAAAGACTCCCCGTTGATATTAGTACGTTTGCTGAATTGCGACATCTGGGTTATTTATATGTAGATAAAACAGAATATATGTACAATTTGATTACTGGCGGTCGTCGTTTTTTTTTATCCCGCCCTCGACGCTTTGGCAAGTCGCTTTTGGTATCCACGCTCAGTGAAATTTTAATAGGAAATAAACAACTGTTTGAAGGGCTATGGATTGGATCCAGCGATTATCATTGGCAAACATATGGAGTTATCAGTCTTGATTTTTCAAAAATAGAATGTCATTCATCTGACATGCTTAATAATAGTTTAAAATTCTACCTCAATAAGGTTGCAAATGCATATAACATCGAATCTCTTGATAATAATCTAAGCACTTCCCTTCTTTTAGAAACTATTGTTGATAAACTTTCCAAAAAATTTGGTAAAGTCGCAATATTAATTGATGAATATGATGCACCGATTTTGAAAGCATTACAAAATAAGGAATTGGCTGAAACTATTCGCAACACTATCCAACAGTTTTTTACCACTATTAAAGCACTAGATGCCTATGTGCAATTTGTGTTTATAACAGGCGTCAGTTCTTTTGCTAAGGCAGGACTTTTTTCTGGTATAAACAATTTACAAATCATAACTCTTAATGATAGATATGCAGCATTGTGTGGTTACACCGATTCTGAAATTGATCACTATTTTAAAGAATATATCAACAGTTGGTCTCATAAATCAGGAGAATCATACAATGATATTCGCGAACAAATAAAATCTTGGTATAACGGTTACTCATTTGGGTATAATGTTGCAAAAGTATATAATCCTTTTTCTGTTATGAATGCGCTCGCTGTACAGGATTTTGAGAATTTTTGGTTCCAATCAGGAACTCCTACTTTTTTAATTGATATACTGAAAAAAGAATATCAGTCATTTGACATAGAAAATATGCATGCGACCAAAGATTTTTTAGGAATTTTTGATGTTGATACAATTCCTGTATTATCTCTTATGTTTCAAGCTGGTTATCTAACTATTGTTGATTATGATGTTGATTCTCGCAACTATACGTTAGATTTTCCCAATTCAGAAGTACGCATTGCTATGCAAAAATATCTATTGGCAGTTTTTGTACAAAGCGATGCCGTTACAACACAACAAATATTTTCGCAAGTATTTGTTGCTTTTAATAATCAAAATGTGGAAAGAGTGGTTGAGCTTTTACAACAACTTTTTGCTCATGTTTCCTATCAGCTCCACATTAAACAAGAAAAATTTTATCATACCGTATTAATTATGATGTGTCTTGGAGCTGGGATTAAGTTCCATGCAGAATATTCAACAAGTCATGGTAGAATAGATTTGATCCTAGAACTACCAAAAATCCTATACGTTGTTGAAATAAAATTTAACGATACCGCAGAAAATGCCCTTAAACAAATAGAAGAACGACGGTATTATGAAAAATTTATTCATCAAGACAGTCCTACAGTTTTATTAGGCCTTGTATTCAAAAGAGAGCCTCATCAATTTGATATTGAATTTGTAGAAAAAAGGCTTTAATTAATTACTTTTATTTTCATTTATCATAAAATTTTTATCAATGATCCATAAGCGTCTATTATAAAAGCAAGAAAGTTTTTTTTTATGATATTTTTACTTAAACTAATGGGTTATTTATGTATTGCAGGCCCGATGATTGCCATGCAAGAAGCACAGTACCAACTGCGACGGCAAGTTGCTACGTTTCAATTATTTGACAAACAATTACATGCCGATAAGATAATAGCTGAATCTAAGCCATTTTATATTACTGACCAAGCAAACCTCATATCTTCTGCAACAAGTCTTGAATATGCTTTATCAGCTCAGCATTTACGAGTAATACTTGACGATTGGCAAAAGATAAGTCAGCTAAGAGGTTTAGTAAATGATTATTTTATGCAAACAATCAAGAGTGATGACCGAGGTATAAGGGTTAATATTAATTTTGATCTATATCTTAAGTCTCGCAAAGATACGCAAGCTTTCCACGAAACAGATTTTTTACGTGGTTTGATGGTAGAAAAACAAGATATATCGCAGAAATCTCTGAATATTCCCGAACAAAAATATTTTGATGAAGACAATTTTCCCATAATAATAGAACTAAATAATGATAATAGTACTGTAACGAATGTAAGCTCTTTTGATCGTTTGCCATTGGTAATACCTACTCCTGCACAGTTAAATAAATCAAAAATTGTTATAATTGACGGTCATTGCAATCAAGAAAATGTTTCCTATCAAGGAGAGATAGAGATAGGTGAACAAACTAAAAAAATGATACAAGAAGCTATTGCAACAACTGCAAGGTGTGCAAAGGTTAGGCAATGCATTGTGAAAGTAAAGTATAAGAATGCCGAGATTGATTTTTTGGTTGAAAATGATACAGAAGATGATTCTGAACATTCCGATGAAAGAGATAAAAAAAAGCAGTCGCGACAACTCCAGCAACGTCAGTTGCAGAGTAATGAACGACAAGTTGTTACGTTTCAATTATTTGATGAAAAAATATTTGAATCAGCTAATAAAGATGATAAACAAAATATTCCAATATCAACGTTATTTAAAATTGATCAAGAAGGTAATCTGACTTCTTGTGAAACTGGTCTAAAATATTTGTTACTCAAAAAGCATCTAGAAGTGATACGAAATGATTTGTCTAGCGTAATATATACAAAATATTTAAATGACGATTATCTGATGCAAACAAAACAGCAGCAAAATACAAAAAATTATATAAGAGTTAAGATTAATTATGATGATATAAAAATTCTATCAGGGAGTATGTCTTTGCAAAATTCTGTAAGACAAAATGGTGGCTTAGCTCTGATTGTCAATGATTTTTTATCTCAAAACATTATAAAAATAAAATCAGATAAAGAAATTTTAAATCAAGAGGATGAGAGCAATGATGCACAAAATATCATAGTAATAACTGATCGAAAACCAACGATAATAGGTTATAATATCCCTACCAACGTTTTGTCCGCGTATCATTATGTTGATGCTCAATTTGGTCTTAATAAAATTTTTTTAACGGGAGAGAAGTTATATAATGATGAAGGAATATATTATAAAGGAGAAGTCGCTGTAACGCCAGAAGTTTTTGATGAGATGTTAGATCACTTGATAGAATTTAACCGTCAAAAATTACTTGTTCATCTTGAACTAGAAAACAAGGTTAGAATTACATTATCGGTTCAAGATGTTGGCAATCTAGCGCAACAAAAAAAAGAACGGATTGAGAAGGAAAAGCAAGCAATTAAATCTGCACAAAAAATGAGATTTTGGGGTAAAATGTTATTTGCTGGGGGCACTATCTGCTGCGTATTGGTTGCGTTGTGGCAATATTGTAACAAATAAAGCATATGCCCCATTTACGCAAAAATAATATGTAGTTTGCAACCTTTATCAATTAACAAAAATGCCATTACCAAAATAAAGCAAGCTGCCGTAGCGCTTCTCCATGATAAAAAGGATTTTGGTGAATTTTGTTGTACAATTTCTTCATCTGTTTTTCCACAAATATTATGATTTTTGCTGGTGATTTCATCACACTCCCTTTCAGTAATGTTTTTGACAGAAAAGCTGTTTTCATTGTTAATGTCAGTATTATTCAAGAGCGTCTGAATTATTATTTTTTCTGAAGGATTAATTCGCTCATCAGCTAATCTTATTAACTTAGGGCTTACGTATTCAATAGGTTCCATGGACTTAGGATTTTCATAATATTTGGCGGCAAGCTTTTGTGGTAACAGGTAAGCAAGAACGACTGTTGGAGTTATCTTTGAATGTGGAATGTGTTCTGTTTCGCACTGGGCAATGATGTGATTGTCGATACATACGGAATATCTATTATTGACTGAGCTTTTGATTAAAGCATATTTTGTCTTTTTATGATTTTCTATTAATGAAGTAAAAATTTTTAGCTTGTCTATATTTGACGATAAATATTGTGCGTCATGCAATATGAGGTATATTTCTGGAGACTTGCCTTGTTCTACAGGCATAGATTTAACATGAAGATGTACCTGTGCAGGGTCAACCCTGCTGCCATTAAGCAATTGTAAAAGTAAAATATCTTGCTGTGCAGGTGCTGTGCTTGCGTGAATACCGTATGTTTGTGATACAATAATGAAGCATATATAAAAAAGTGTGATTTTATTCATAATGATCCTGATTTTCTAGTTTTATATATATTTATTTTATCACATTTTCTGTTATTATAACGAATATATCGAATTTTGGCACAGGTTTTAATTTATGAGGGGTGAAAAAATGCATAACGAGCATAACCACGCACATGTCCATGGTCATCAGGAACATCATCATAGTATTATCAATGAACTTTTTTGTCATTTGCCTTATGCAATTTTTTCCGTTGCATTTAGTTTGATTATATTAAGTTTTTTTTCTGTTTTTACGATGAATATTGCCGATCCTGCGCTGGTAAAAAAAGGAAGTAAGGCATTATTCCATTGTTTTCATTTTATGCACATTGTATTTGCCGCGACTGGTACGATTGTGACATTTTTTCGGTTTTCACGTAATTATATAAAAGGGTTGTTCGTTGGAGTTATTTCGCCAACGTTTTTTTGTATATTATCCGATGCGGTTTTGCCATATATTGGTGGGACCATTTTAGGAGTGCCGATGCGTTTTCACATGTGTTTTTTTACTGAACCACAAAAAGTAGTACCTTTTTTAATTTTTGGCATTATTAATGGTTTGGTTATGAGTAGACACCATGGTAATAAACAAGGTGGGTATTCTTTAACGTCACATGCTGCGCATATTTTTGTCAGTTCATTGGCGTCTACTTTTTACTTAATATCTCATGGATTTACCAATTGGTATGCTTCCATAGGGAATGTATTTGTTATGTTGATTATTGCGGTTGTTGTTCCTTGCACGCTTGCAGACGTTGTTGTTCCGATGACGATAGCGCGCAAAGATGCTGATAATAACGCGCATACCTGTTAACAGTATTTTGCTCAGTGGGAGATGTTGGTGAGAAATATTCGTTTTGAAAATATTACAAAATCGTACCATGGCGAACTTATATTAGAAAATCTGTCTTTAGAAATTCCAAGCGGAACGTTTTTTGCGCTTCTTGGGCCCAGTGGTAGTGGAAAAACAACACTATTGCGTCTTATTGCGGGCCTTGAGAGCGTTGATAAAGGGGCAATTTTTTTAGGGAATGAGAATATCACTAATACGCCTATTTATCGCCGTCGCGTAAATACGGTGTTTCAAAACTATGCTCTTTTTCCTCACATGAATGTTTTTGATAATGTTGCTTATAGTCTTACCATTCGCAAAATTCCTCCTCACATTATTAAAGAAAAAGTTTTTAAATTATTGAAAATGGTACATCTTGAAAAACATATGTACAAAGCCATTCATCATTTGTCCGGTGGTCAAAAACAACGGGTTGCCTTAGCGCGTGCGGTGATTAATGAGCCTGATGTGCTCTTACTTGATGAACCTTTAGCTGCACTTGATTTAAAATTACGAGAAAAAATGTTGCTTGAACTTATTGAGTTGCAAAGTTCATTAAAAACAACTTTTGTGTATGTTACTCATGATCAGTTTGAAGCGCTTACCGTTGCGGATCATATGGCAATCATGAATCATGACGGTGAAATTGAACAAGTTGGAACGCCAAAAGATATTTATGAGTTTCCCGTGAGTACCTTTGTTGCAGAATTTGTTGGCAGCACTAATATTTTTAAAGGAATATTGCACAGCTCTGACCAAACAATGAGCATTGAGCTTGCAGGCTTAGGGTCATTTGAGATTGCTCAACCAAAACAAAAAGAATGGTTGCAAGCGGGAGCGGTTGTTTATATGAGTCTTCGTCCCGAAAAAATTGAAATCAGTAAAGTGCCGATGACGGGATTTTCCAATGCGTTAGAGGGCATTGTAAAATCGATTGTGTATCATGGTCGCTCCACGCAATATAATGTTCAATTAAAAGATGGGCGAATTATTCAGGTATTTGAGCAAAATGAAGAACATTTTCCGCAAGAAGAAATTGATTATGACGATGCAGTGTTTTTATATTGGCAAAAAGAAAATGTAGTATTGTTAGAAAAATGAACATTAAACAAAAAATTAAAAATATCTTTTTTCAAGAAACAGCATTTATTTTTTCTTCTCCTGCGGTATTGTGGCAATTATTATTTTTGTATATACCGCTTTTAATTGTTATTTACATGAGTTTTATGTCATCCGGGTCTACCCTGCGGCATGGATTTACCTGTCATTATTATCATGCGTTGTTCAAAACAGAATATTTTCATATTATCGCTCGTTCGGTGATTACGGCATTCGTTGTTGCGCTTTTATGTTTATTATTAGCATACCCTGTTGCCTATTTTTTGGCGCTTAAAGTACACAAAAAATGGAAAAATATTCTTTTGTTTTTACTTACTTTGCCATTTTGGACTAATTTTTTAATTCAAGTGTATTCATGGGTTTTTGTTTTAGATCAGAATGGTCTTATTAATACGGTTTTATTAAAATTAGGTGTTATTACTCAACCGTTGCATATGGTAAATAACACTTATGCTATTTTTTTAGTAATGGTTCATTATTATTTACCATTTATGATTATGCCGTTGTACAGTATTTTAGAAAAAATACAGCATGATGTTATTGAAGCGTCAATGGATTTGGGCGCAACACATTGGCAGACATTTAAGCGAATTACCATTCCTCTATCATTGTCGGGTATAAAAACAGGAGTATTATTAGTGTTTGTTCCAGCTTTTGGAGAGTTTGTTATTCCTTCTTTAATCGGTGGGGCAAAAAATATGTATGTTGGCTCCTTAATTACGCATTATTTTTTAGTAGCGCGGGATAATCAATTAGGTTCTGCTTTTACTGTTGTGAGCGGATTAGTGCTTTTAGCATGTGCTTTATTATTTAATTGGCTGTGTGATGTTCCTTATAAAACAGAGAAAGAGTAGCTGGTGATGATAAAAATGTTAAAGCCATATATAATGCCAGTATTTGTAGCAGCGCTATATTTTTTACTCTATATTCCTATTTTTGTGCTCATTGTTTTTTCTTTTAATGACAATGCTTTGACATATAATTGGCTTGGTTTTACCACTGATTGGTACCATGAGCTTTTTTCTTCTGTTGAAATATGGGATGCTCTTGGTAATTCTTTGTTTGTTGCGCTATCAACCGTTTGTTTAAGTTTGCTGATAGGTTCGGTGTTAGTTTTTTTTGGTTCAGCATACGTGAAACAGCTGTTAGTACTTTTTTATGGTAGTTTGGCGATGCCAGAAATTGTGCTTGCAGTTGGGTTGCTTTCTCTCTTTTCTTTTTTCGCAGTACCGCTTGGGGCTGCAACACTCATAGCAGGTCACACATTATTAGGTCTTGGGTATGTAGTTCCCATTTTATATAACCGTTTTGCAGAAATTGACATGAGTTTGATTGAAGCATCATATGATCTTGGTGCAACAAAGCGACAAACATTTTTTTCTATTGTGTTGCCATTATTAATGCCAGCAATTGTTGCGGCAGGATTATTGGTGTTTATTATTTCTTTAGATGACTTTATTATTTCATTTTTTTGTGCAGGCGCGTCAATGCAAACATTACCACTTTATATTTTTGCCGTAATTCGTACAGGAGCATCACCGGTGGTTAATGCACTTTCTACTATTTTATTGTTATCAAGTAGTTTTTTTGTGTTGTTATTCTCTCTTTTGCACGTGAAACGAGTGGGAATACAACAATGAAAAAAAAACTATTATCAATAACTCCCGTACGCATATATATCACAATAATATGGATTGTGCTCATAGGTCTTTTTTTGTATATGGGTAATATGCTTGATTATTTTCGGTACGAAAAAAATATCAATATTTTGGTGTGGGGTGCGGTTCTTGATAAAGAGTTTTTAGTAGATTTTGAAAAAGAAACAGGCATTCAAGTAAATGTTAATTATTTTGAGAATAATGAAGAGTTATTTGTTAAATTACGTTCAACTGAATATCATGATTATGATCTGATTATGCCGTCAGATTGGGCATCGCAATTGCTGATTAAAGAAGGGATTGTTAAAAAATTAGATCACTCAAAAATTAATTTTTTATCAGATATATATCCTGCACTTCTTAATCGTTATTTTGATCCTGGTAATGAGTATACGGTTCCTTATTATTGGACATTGTATGGTCTTGCGGTTAACAAAGATTACTATAAAAACCAGTTGCCTGAACCAACATGGGGATTAATTTTTGATGAACAATTAATGCCGCCCTACATTTGTGTTTTTGAAGATATTCGTCCACTTTCTTTAATTGCGGCGCAATATCTTTTTGGTTACGTAGAACAATTAAATCACCATCAGATTGAACTTATTAAACATGCGCTCAAAATACAAAAAAAGCATGTTGAAATTTACACTGATAATCGCTCTGAATATGTGCTTGCTTCAGGCGCAACACCCATTGTCGCTGGTCTTTCAGGGGATTTTTTGAAAGTCATGCGGCGTTTTGATAATTTTGTATTTTTAATTCCTAAAGAAGGTGCATTTGCAATTATAGATTCCTTTGCAATTCCGTCTGCATCAAAAAAAGACGAACAAATATATTTTTTTCTGAACTATTTGTTCAGAAAAAATATTGTAAAGGCCTATGTTGATAAATTTGAATTTTTCCCCGCGGTACAAGTACCGGTAGAATATGATGAACGCTTTGAACAATTTATTGAGCCAACAGAAGAGCTTTTCAAAAATGTACACTTTTTCAGAAATATCATGTCGAGTGACGTGTTGAACGAGATCTTGATTGCATTAAAATCATAATGCTTTGTGAGTAGTCTTAATGAAAATAAAATCCTTATTTTTATGTGGTCTTCTTTTATTTTCTCATAATAGTAGGTTGTTGTCGGGTGAGATTTTAGCGAGTTTGTTTGGTTTATGTATAGCAGCAAAAGCTCTTTTAGAAATTCTTACGGATCCTACTGCACGTTTTTATGCAGCAGCAATAAGTGGGTCTATTGCTGCGTTAATTGGTGCACTGGCAATATGTGATAGAGCCCCGAGTTTAAATGATTTATTATTAAAAGCATGTGAAGCAGAAAACCGGAATCGTATAAAACTATTACAACGTTTAGGCGCGGATATAAATGAAGGTTATTATGACCCGCCCACTCACTTTGTATTAGATGTCGTACTTAAAAAAGATAAAAAGTTTCTTGATTTTTTAGTGCAACAGGGTTTGCAAGTCCCTCCCGGTTATTTGCATAGAGCTACTCAGGCAAATGATATAGAATTGGTAAAAAAATACTTACAGTGTGGAGTGGATGCAACAAAAGCCCGCTATACTAAAACATATAATCTTCAATATGATTATTCAGAAGCTGATTGCATGCATCATGCATGTTATTATGGCAATAAAGATATGATAGAATTGTTGTTAAAGGCAGGTTTAGACATAAATGATAAAAGTGCCATCCAAACAACGACTCCTATAACTTATGCTTATGGTTCTCTTGAAGGGTTAAGAATTCTTGATTATTTAATAGACAAAGGTTCTCTGCAGGTTTTTAATCCTTGGGCGTATTGTATAAGTGATTTTTTAGCGATTTTAAAAACTTTGCATGTGGTATCTGATGCAGAAAAAATAATAGACAATATCATGTATGCCAAATCTTTTAGTTATGATGGCGAACTAGGTGAACGTTTTTGGAAAAGCCAGTTCATCGAATGTCTTTATCAATTCATTACAGCGTTGTGTTTATGTATAAAAGATGAAGAAAAAAAATATAATCTATTGACTAAGTTGTGTACGCATCGAGCGATTCAATATGCTTATTTAAATTATGGATATCATGTTCAAGATGGTACTGAAAATGCTACACTAATTCAGTTTTTGTTACAAAGAAATAAAGAATTTTTTGATCTAGAATTAATGGAAGAATATGTTGTTAAAAGTTGTGAGGATGGAAAAATAAGTTATGTTACTTGTCTATTGCAAGATGATAGAATTGATGCAAAAACAAAGGCTATCGGGTTGCAGAATGCGTGTATAGCCCAAAATAAAAAAATTGTGCAATTATTACTTGATCAGGGAGTTGATTTAGATTTTATTGATGATTGTAGCGGTGACAGTTTATTGCATACAGCGGCTGCCAGTTCGATAGATATGGTGAATATGATTTTACCTTATTATGATGATCTACAAAAAGTGCTCTCAAAGGTAAATAATCAAAATAAAACAGCTTTTTATGTTGGTTGTGAAAGTGGTATATACAACAATATAAATGAGTATTTTTTTCAGCAATTTCTTGATTCCTATGCAAGGAATCAGTTTTTACATGATGAGCTCTGCTGTGCTGCCAAAGTACTTGAATCAAGTAGATTAAATCATATTTTCACATTTTGCTTAAGACAAGATGTGGATTTTAATAGACGCAATAGAGAAGAAAAACGCCCCGTTGATATTGCTTTATCGCTGTATGAAAACGTTGCTATGGAACCATGCTGGAATTCGGAATATTTTATCAATAAAGAAAAAATTATGCATGCTTTTATGGATAAAACTGAATATATTAAAGACAAAAAAGTAGTGAGAATATTTCTAAGTCATTTTCCAAAAGATATTATTGGGCGAGTGCTGCATTATTATCATGCAGTTAATGTAGATTATTGGGTTGCTAAAAAAGTTATTGCACAAAATAATAATCAATACTACAAAAAAACTAAACAACAAAAAGAACAATATAAGACTGAAGTAATTATGCAAGCAAATGCAGTCATGAATGCTTTGTTATGTAAACCTAAAGAAATACAATGAATAAAAAATTATTGCTATGCATTTTTTTACTCTA
>Ga0070741_10012947_pt1 | contig 14893 bp, 17 predicted proteins | sample Coa_R1_4_FD_66440 | JGI IMG/M metagenome (GOLD analysis project Ga0070741, IMG submission 66440) | Surface soil microbial communities from Centralia Pennsylvania, which are recovering from an underground coalmine fire - Coalmine... | ecosystem: Environmental > Terrestrial > Soil > Unclassified ...
GCGGTCTCCTCGCGCACCTCGCGGATCACCGCCTCCTCCAAGGTTTCGCCGAGCTCCACACCGCCGCCCGGCAGCGTGTAGAGGCCGTGCGCGGGGGGCCGCGCCCGGCGCACGATGAGCACCAGGCCCTTGCGGAAGATGGCGGCGCTGACGGCAAGATAGGGCCGCATCGGATAAGTGCGCGCCATTTCGCTGGTGCCGGGGGCCGGTTTTGTTGCGGACAAGCCGAGGTTTTCCTGGATACGCCGCGCATGCGGGATTATCTCCTTAGCGTATGTGCGGACGCTATGTCATCACGTCGCCTCCGGCCGCCATCCGCGCGCTGTTCGGCTATGCGGAACAGCCGAATTTCCCGGCGCGCTACAACGTGGCGCCTACGCAGCCGATCCCGATCATGCGGCTCGCCGACGCCCAGCGCCACTTTGCGCTGATGCGCTGGGGCCTCATTCCGGCCTGGGTGAAGGACCCCAAAGGCTTTTCGCTCCTCATCAACGCGCGCGCCGAATCGGTGCTCGACAAGCCGGCGTTCCGCAACGCCATGCGCCGCCGGCGCTGCCTCATCCCGGCCGACGGCTTCTACGAATGGCGCGAGACCGGCGGACGCAAGCAGGCCTTCTTCGTGCGGCGCAAGGATGGCGCGCCATTCGCCTTCGCCGGCCTGTACGAAACCTGGACCGGGCCGAACGGCGAAGAGCTCGATACCGCCGCGATCGTCACGACCAACGCCAACCGCACGCTGTCGGTCATTCACGACCGCATGCCGGTGATCCTGCCGGTTGAGGCGTTCGATCTGTGGCTCGACTGCGCCAAGGTCGATGCGCCGACCGCCACGGCGCTCCTGGTGCCGGCGCGCGACGACGCGATGGAAGCCTATCAGGTCTCGCCGGCCGTCAACCGCGTCGCCAACGATACGGCCGCGCTCATCGCGCCGTATGCCGAGCCAGCAAACGAACAGGCGGCCGCTGCGCCAAGCGCGCCGCAGCCGGAGGCGAAGCCGGAGAAAAAATCGCCGGACCAGCTGTCGCTGCTTTAGCCACGCCAGAACGGCCGGTTCGACCAATTCATCGCCTCGTATCTGGTGACGCCGATATCGGCCGCGGCGCGGTGGTCGGACGCCATGAACGCCAACAGCTCCGCACGCTCCTGATGGCGCCGCCGGCACGCTCGCAGCCACACCACGGTGCGGTGGCTGAGCGTCGACATTGAAAACGTCTGCGACCGCGCAACGGCAGCGGACGCTTCCGCTGGCACATAGCCGGACATGAGACTCGCTCCGAAAATTCCGTTTCTGGAGCAAATCTGCCGCCGTCATCCGTTCGTAGACACCCGTTTCCTGCCTTGGCGCGAAGCAACAACTCAAAGCACCTTGCCGGGGTTGAGGATGCCCTTGGGATCGAGCGTGCGCTTGAGCGTGCGCATCAGATCGAGCGCCACCGGATCCTTCACCGACGGCAACAGGTCGCGTTTGACGACGCCGACACCGTGCTCGGCCGAGATCGAGCCGTCGTATTTCTTCACCACCGCGAACACCACGGTGTTCACGTCGTCCCAGCGCTTGAGGTATTCGGCCTTGTCGGCGCCCTCCGGCTGGGTGACGTTGTAATGAATGTTGCCGTCGCCGAGATGGCCGAACGGCAGCGGCCGCGCGCCGGGAATGAGCGCCGTGACGGCGTCGTTGGCCTCGCGGATGAACGCCGGCACGGCGGCAACCGGCACCGACACGTCGTGCTTGATCGATCCACCGGCATAGCGCTGCACCTCGCCGAACAGCTCGCGGATGCGCCAGAACGCCTTGGCCTGCTCGAGGCTGTCGGCGATGGTGGCGTCGATCACCAGGTTCTGCTCGGCGCCTTGGCCTAAAATGTCTTCCAGCACGTCGCGCAGGCCTTCGCGCTGCTGCGACGACAATTCGATCAGCACGTACCACGGATGCGGCGAGGCCAAGGGATCGCGGCAGCCGCTGCCATGGGTCAGCACCAGCTCGATGCCGCGCCGGGTCATGATCTCGAAGCTGGTGACGCCGCCGGCGGTGCGCTCAGTGGCGAGGCCCAACAGCTCGAGCGCGGCTTCGGGCGACGGCACGCCCAAAAACGCGGTCTCGATCGAGCGCGGCCGCGGCACCAGGCGCAGCACCGCGGCGGTGATGATGCCGAGCGTGCCTTCGGCGCCGATGAACAGGTTTTTCAGATCGTAGCCGGTATTGTCCTTCTTCAGTTTGTTGAGATTGTTGAGCACGCGGCCGTCGGCCAGCACCACCTCGATGCCGAGCGCGTGCGAACGGGCGATGCCGTGCGCCAGCGCCGCGGTGCCGCCCGCATTGGTCGACAGGTTGCCGCCAATGGTGCAGGTGCCTTCCGACGGCAGCAATTGCGGATAGAGCCGGTCGACCGCGGCGGCGGCTTCGCGGGCGCGCTGCAGGGTGACGCCGGCCTCGCAGGTCAAGGTGTTCGAGGTCGGATCGACCTCGCGGATGCGGTCGAGCCGGTTGAGCGAAAGGACGATCTCGTTGTGCAGCGGGATCTGGCCGCCGACCAGGCCGGTATTGCCGCCCTGCGGCACGATCGCGGTCGCGGTCTCGTTGGCGAGCGCGACGATCTTCGACACCTCGTCCACCGCGCCCGGTCGCAGCACCACGGGCGTATGGCCCTGAAACATGTTGCGCATCTCGACCAGATACGGCGCCTGCATGTCCGGATCGGTGATGGCGTATTTGTCGCCGACAATGGCGGCGAAACGGGCGAGCAGGGCGGGGTCGAGTGTGGGCCGGTCAAGCATGGAGGTGTACCCGATGAAACGAGTTTCGTGTGATAGATGACAACCGCACAAGGGCAGAGCAAGTTTCAGTGCCGTTGTGATCGACGGCGCCATGCGCTGCACATTGTAGTGAGTTAAGTTCGTTCATTTGAATGATCGTTTCCTCTTCACCTTCGCGCCGCGCGCTGGAGGCGATCATTGATCGCTTCGCCGAGCCCGCGGTGCGGTACCGGCATCACGGCGATGCACGAGGCGCCGGCGCCGTCGAGGCTGCGCAGATGCGAAAACAGATTCGCCGCCGCTTCGACGAGATCGCCGCGCGCCGACAGGTTCAGGACCCGCGCGGCTTGGTCGGCGCCGGCGGCGAGCGCCGGTCCGAACGCGAGCAGCGCTTCGCCGGGCGCGACGTGCGCGGCGTCGAGCCGGAGCGGCGTGCGCGGCGCATAATGCGACGCCAGCATGCCGGGGGCGGCGGGCGCGTTCTCGGCCGACGCTTCGCCGCGCTCCTTCGCGTGCGCGAGCGGCCGGCCGAGCGCGTGCTCGATGGCTTCGCGCGGCAGGCCGCCTGGCCGCAGCAAAACCGGCTCGCCCAGGCAGGCGACGATCGTGGATTCGAGGCCGACCGGGGTGGCGCCGCCGTCGACGATCAGGTCGACGCGGCCGCGCAAATCGGCCAGCACGTGAGCCGCCGTCGTCGGCGACACATGGCCGGAGCGGTTGGCCGACGGCGCCACGATCGGCCTGGCGAAGGCGGCGAGAATGTTTTGCGCCACCGGATGATGGGGCAAGCGCACCGCGATGGTGTCGAGCCCGGCGGTGGCGAGATCGGCAACGGGACAGCCGTCGGCCTTGGGCAGCACCAGGGTCAACGGTCCGGGCCAGAATGTTTCGGCAAGCTGCGCCGCGTCGGCGTCGAAGCGCGCCAGCGCCCGCGCCGCGGCGGCGTTGCTCACATGCGCGATCAAGGGATTGAACGCGGGCCGGCCCTTGGCCTCGTAGAGCCGCGCGATGGCGCGGCCGTCGGCCGCGGCGGCGCCGAGGCCGTAGACGGTCTCGGTCGGGAACGCGACCAGCCCGCCGGCAGCGAGGCAGCGCGCCGCGTCGCCGATGGCGGCGGCATCGGCGGCTGTAAGCACGCGCGTTGCGGGTGGGGCTGTCATTGCGGTTCCTTGCTGCCTACATAGCACCGGTGCGCGGCAAATCCCGCAGGCTTGCCCAAGAGCGGGCCCAAATGTATAAGCCGCGCGGCGTCGGAGTGTGGCTCAGCCTGGTAGAGCACCTCGTTCGGGACGAGGGGGTCGCAGGTTCAAATCCTGCCACTCCGACCAACCTTTCCAACTGGTTGTCGGCAACCGCCAACGAAACCGTCAATGTTTCGGACAGCCTTTCGGACAGATTGGTCGGATTCGCTATCTACCGAACTGTACCACCCCCGCGCCCGCGAGGGGCTTCTTATTCTTCGGACCCCGCGCGTGTGCGCAGGGGTCCGGATTATGCGAAAACAACGGCGTGGCAGGCCCGCCACCGGGAAGGGCATCCCGGTGCAGGTGCGTTTTCAAAAGCCCCTCATACGAGCACTCGACGATTGGCTTAAATCCCACCCTGGCGCTCGATCCCGTGCCGACGCCGTTCGCAGGTTGGTGGAGATGGGCCTAAAGACCGAGCGAGCCCAAACGTCCGAGGGTAAATCCAGCCCCTGATCGGCCTTGGGCTAAAGCGAATCAGCTTTGGTCGAGCACCAAATGCGCAACATTCAGCACATCGCGGCCTCTGCGCTCCATGCGTTTGGAAAACGGGAGATCGTCCGTGAAAATCAACGCATCTTGCACAAGCTCGATTGAGCAATCTGTAATGCCGATGTTGGCATACAGCGCATGCCTAACAATACGGCTGCTTTGGTCATAGACCTCGATCAAAGAGGGAACCAACTGTTGCGTAATTGAAGAGATAGCCTGCCATTCATTTTCCCGCAGATATCTCGCCCAGTTGTCCAGCTCGGTGATTATATAAGGTGTCGTGAAACGTTGCTCGAATTGTTCAACAACCTTCTTTACCGCAGCAAAAATTTGAACATCGAATTTACTTGTGCGCTTAAAGCTTGCTATTCGCTTGATGTCATATAATCCAACTGCAAGCAGAAGAAGCAAGTTTGTGTCAACAACGATCCCCTTGGATCGATATTTCTGAATTAAGATCTCGGAATATGTCATTATGAGTTAGCAGATAGCGGATTGCGAATCTTCATCGCAACGACGTTCCCGACATTGGCGTCCACACTGAACGTCTTGTAATGGCGGGTTGCTGGCATCAAACCACTATAGTTTTGTTGCGGCTCAGCAAAGCTCAGCGTGATCCGCCAAATTTGCCTGCTGTCGTCCAAATCGAATTCCTCTAGACGAACACCGGACGTTGGCAACACATCTCCGAATTGCTTTACGTAATCGAGTGTTGCCGACACGGCCTGCTGAACTGTGATCATGATTGACGGTCTCTCGCTGGCGCCTCACTCAGTATAGTTGTGGCAATCCATCGTTGACCAGCCCGGCCCTTCAGCTCCCTTGACCTCGGAATTAATGCATGCATAAAATCGTTATTGCATGTGTAGAGGGGTGGGAGATGTCTGTTCCTGAACGTCTCGGGGACGACGTGCCGTTGAGGCTCGATATCGCTGCTGCCCGTGCCTTTCCAGACGGTTCGATGACCGCATCCGGACTCCGGCGTGAATACAAGCGGGGAAGGCTCGTCATCGAGCGTGTGGCAGGCAAGGACTACACGACCTTGAGAGCGATTAGGGAGATGCGAGAGCAATGCCGCAGCGTAGTAAGGGAGCGCGTTTATGGCTTCAGCCAGCAAACGGAACCGAACCCGCTACCTGGGTCATCAGAGACGGCACGATCAAGCGACGCACTGGTTGCCGCGCAGATGAAATTGAAAAGGCTCAGCGGCTATTAGCCGACTACCTTTCGAGAAAGTATCAAGCGCCCCGGAGTCGACGTGATCCATCCGAGGTGCCGATCGCCGAGGTGATTTCGCTTTATGCCGATGATGTCGTTGCCCAGCATGCGCGCCCGAAGGAGACGGCAGCGCGGCTGACCCGCATACTAGAGCACTTTGGAAAAAGGACGCTTGCAGATTTAAGCAAAGGCGAGTGCAAACGATACGCCGAGAAGCGAGGGAAGTTAGCGGCGGCTCGTCGTGAGTTGTCGGACCTCAGCGCAGCTGTACGATACCACTGGAGCGAGGGGCGATGCTCTGCATTAGTTCCGGTTATTCTGCCGGGCAAAAAGACCAATCCGAGAACCAGGTGGCTGACCAGAGCTGAAGCTGCCGCCCTAATTCGAGCAGCGTGGCGCTACCGAGAGATCCAAAAGGGCCACAAGACAGGACGCCGATCGCTGCGCCATATTGCGCGCTTCGTGTTGGTGGGGCTGTACACTGGCACGCGTGCGGGGGCGATCTGCAAAGCCGCTCTTATGCCGGCTGTGGGGCGCGGATGGGTCGATCTCGACCAGGGCCTCTTCTACCGTGGCGCAGTTGGTGCTCAGCAGACGAATAAGCGCCAGCCCACAATCAGGATCCCACCTCGCTTATTAGCGCATATGCGGCGATGGCGGCGACGGGGCATTTCCAGGAGGGCTGTCATCGAATGGAACGGGCAACCCGTCACACGGATCAACAAAGCATTCCGGTCAGCCTGCAAACTAAGTGGGCTGGGGAAGGACGTGATCCCGCATACGCTACGCCACACGTGCGCAACCTGGCTTGCCCAAAGGGGCGTGCCGATTCACGAGATTTGCGGGTTCCTCGGGATGAGCCCGGAAGTATTTCAAACCGTCTACGGTCATCATCATCCTGAGTTCCAGTCGCAGGCCGTGAACGCCTTAACTAGACGGTGAGTCCAGCGGACAGCTTCCGGACAGCTTCGAGAGAACGAACAGCGGGCGATTGATGGGAACGCTACCGATAACGTGTTGAAAATGCCGAAAAAACGCGCCGCTAAAAAATTCGGGACGAGGGGGTCGCAGGTTCAAATCCTGCCACTCCGACCAATACTTAGCTGGCCTCTCACCCCCTTCGGCCACAGATTCGGCCACAGTTTCACGGCGGCGTCGGTGCCGCCCGAACGCCTGCTTCGCGTCCGCAAGGTGATCCGGGTGGTGGTGACCGTACCGCTCGGACAGCATCTCGACGGTCATGCCGAGATAGCCGGCCGCCTGCCATAGGTCTGTGGCGGCTTGCATCAGCCAAGTCGCCGCCGTGTGGCGAAGAGCGTGGGGAGTTACGTCGTCGCTCAGCCCGGCATCCGCTACGGTCCTTGCGAAAGCCTTAGAGACTCTTTGGACCGGCTGGCCGTTCCATTCCACGGCAAAGCGTTGCCCCTGCCGTTTCCAGCGTCGTAGGTGAGCGAGAAGCCGATCAGGCAAGGGGATGGGCGGCTGACGTTTTTTCGTTTCCCGCTCGCCTGGAGGGCGCCTGTAGAACACGCCGTGCTCAAGATCGATCCAGCCGTGTCCCGCAGTCGGTTCAAGGGCAGCGCCACAGACAGCACTCGCCCGCGTTCCGGTGTACAGCGCGATCAAAATGAATCGAGCGACATGCTGGCGCGACCGGCGGCTCGTTGGCTTTTTCGTCTGGACTTCGCGGTATCGCCATGCGCCCCAAATCAATCGCGCAGCCTCTGAGCGGGTCAGCCATCGCTCGCGTGCTGGCCGCTCTCGCGGTAATAAAACTTCGACCACCTTGTTGCACAGGCCTTGGCGACGGTGGTGGTTGATAGCCGCGCGCAAATCTTCCAGTTCACGGCGTGCCGCGGAATCCGTTGAGCGTTGCTTCGCGTACGCCCGGCAGGTCTCCCCATTCACGTAGGACAGCATTTTATCGCCGAAGAACGCGTCTAGTGCCTTGATGCGTCCTTTCGTGTCTTTCGGACGTGAATGTACCGGCACGACGTCGCGGACATAGATCGTCAGGATGTCCGCGATGGGGATTTGGAGCGGTTCTCGGTCGAACGCGCGCGCTGCTTTTGTGTGCTTGTCGGCGAGATACGTGGCGAGGACTCGTTCTGCTCCAGCAATGTCGTGCGCAAGACAGCCTGTGCTCGTTTGACTGCTTCCGTCGCGGATGATCCAGATTGATGCGTGACTTCCTCCTCGGTCGGTACGCGTTGGCCGGAGCCACAGTCTGGCCCCTTTGCTTCTACTCGGCATAATTCCCTCATCTGTTCGATATTGGCGAGCGTCGTAAAGTCCTTGCCAGCAATACGCTCAATGATGAGCCGCCCACGGGCAGCTTCGCGCCGCAGCCCTGATGCTGACATCGAGCCATCGGGGAAGGCAAGCGTAGCGGCGACGTTGAGCCGAAGTGGGGTGTTCGGCTCAATCTGTTCGCGCGGTGGAATGTTCAAGCGACTCATTGCGACGCGGTGCCTATGTAACGCGCCGCTGCAGCCGAAAAGGTTGCGGGTTGCATGCGGGCCTCCGATCAGTTCCCGCATCGCATTTACAGTTCGCTTTTTTGCCCAGGTGCTGACCCGTCACCCGAGGTGACAGTTGCTGATCGACGAGCCCGAAAACGGCCGTGGTGGCCCGACCACCGAACGGGCGATATCCCGTCGTTCACCCTCGCCCACGAAGACGTATGACGCTCGGCACGGCCAGCGGCCGATTCCGGAAACTGTAAAGAGGGCCCATCGGGTCCAATTGGGCATACGTCTCGATCGCACCCAGGACAAAGAACTGAGGAGAATTCAGTGCTTGAGGAAGTATTCGCAAAAATCGAAGCAGCTCGAAAACGCGCCCTGCGTTTGCAGAAGTTGTCGAAAGTCGCGGAAAGGGTCGAACGCAAGCGTGATGTTTGCCTTTATAGGCTCTTCGATGATCTGCACGGCATCGAAGGTGATCTACACAAGCTGAGTTGGAAAGACAGGCGGAAAATTTTTGGTAGCCTCCTTGATTTCCGTACAAATCGACAATTGGGCAGCCTTTTACTCCGGCAAGTTTACCCGGAACTCGGCGCGAAAAAGCGAGCCAAGTACGGGGCCGTGCTCCGGTACGTTGCTGCAGCAAAATCACCCCGGCAGAAAGTGAAGGATTTTGTGCGCAAGAACGGAAGTATTAACGGCTGCGTCACGAAGGAAAGTAAGCTGCGGATGTCGGCGGCGAGACAGTCGGCGACAGGCCAGAAAAACGGAAAGTGGTAGGTCAGGCGCTACACACGAGTAGCTTTTGCTCCGGGGGTTGGTGCCCGGCGCAATTGTCCATTGTTGCCGATTGAGCACGTCTTCCGTTTAGTGGGGTGTGCCTTTGAAGCGCCATTTTTCCACCACATGAAAACATTGCGCGGCGTTGCGGCGAAGCTGCGCTGCGCACTTGTGTTCGTCAGAGCCCTTCGGGCAGGTGGACGAGCCCCCATAACCCAAATCGATCATCGGGTCCGTGATCCGGCAAAGCTGGCTCATGGCCAAGACCATGCACGCCCTGAAGGGCATCGCCTGGTCGAATGGAGGGTTCTATGTCCACGCAAGATGAACTCCGGCGGCAATTGGCCTTGCGGTTTGCCAAAGCCGGCATTGCAGTCGTCCCCCTAGAGGGCACTAGAGAGGGCCGCTGCACATGCGGCAATCCCGTTTGTGACCAACCGGGCAAGCACCCGCGGACGAACAACGGCATTCACGATGCGACGACCGTTTCGCGGGTGATCGAGCAGTGGTGGAAGAAGTGGCCGAAAGCGAAAATCGGAATCGCTCTCGGGCGACCTACGAAATTGATCGGCCTGGAGATTGACGGTGACGCCGGTTGGACAAGCCTCCGCAAGCTGACCGGTCGAAACGGAGACCTCCCGCGCACTATTACGATCCTGGATGGTGCGGACCGAGAGATCCGACTCTTTAGGTGCGATAGCGACTGGAGGTCAAAGAGCATCGGCGAGAGACTTCGGATTCTTGGTGACGGTCATTTCGTCATCGCGCCGTCGAGCCTCGGCAATGCGTCAGCGAACCGACAATTTAGAGAGGAACGCGCGTTGGGAGAAGTCGAGGTCTCGTGCGCACCGCTGTGGTTGGTTGAGAGCGTAACGTCGATATCGGCCGAGTGCTCTCTATCGGCACGGATTTCGGCGGCGACCACGACGGTCGTCCTTGTGCCGACGTCGGAGATCGAGCCGGAGCCAGTGACCTGGATCTGGCCAGGTGTTATAGCGACCGGCAGAGTCACGAACCTCGTCGGACATCCCGGACTCGGCAAGTCCCAGGTCTCGATCGACATTGCGGCCACAATCTCCACTGGGCGCCCTTGGCCCGGCGGAACTGCTAACGAGCGCGCCGGTCACGTGCTTATCCTCTCGGCCGAGGACGACGCAGCCGACACTATCGTCCCTCGACTTATTTCCGCTGCTGCGGACCGCGCCGCCGTGCACTTGGTCAAAGCGGTCAAGGAAGACGGTGTCGAACGAGCGTTCAGCTTGGCGGATGACCTCGAACGGCTGCAGGGAGAGCATGATCTGAGGCAAGTGCGCCTTCTCATCGTGGACCCGATCACGGCATACCTGGGCAAGAAGAACCGCAGCATAAACCGCAATCAGGGTTCCGAAGTTCGCCCCCTCCTTGACCACCTCACAGCGTTCGCTGCGCGGCACGAATTCGGCGTGCTCGCGATTTCCCATCTAAACAAGAGCGGCGGCGCGAAAGCTATCACGCGCATCATGGGCTCACTGGATTTCGTCGCGGTCGCTCGTGCCGTGTACTTGGTGACGGAGGAACCTGGCTCGACGCGGCGTCTGTTTCTGCCGGTGAAAAATAATCTCGCCCCGGACCGGGTCGGTTTTGCGTTCGAACTTGAAACCAAGACCCTGGGTGAAGGTATCCAGGCATCGGCCGTGCGTTGGAGCGACGATCCGGTGATGGTTTCGGCGGACGAGGTACTCGCAGCGGCTGGGAAGAAGGCGTCGGCGGGCGCGATGGATTTTCTACGGGAGACGTTGAGCGACGGCCCTTTGGACCAAGCCGAGATCATGCGGCGCGGCGAGGAAGCCGGATTTACGCCGAAGAGCTTGCGAACAGCGCGCGAAAAATTGAGTATCCCCTCCAAAAGGGAGGGGGGTATCGGGCCGAAGGGGAAATGGGTCTGGCACCCACCAGGCGGTGCGACGGTTCTGACACTCGTCGTGGACAACGACAAGACGCAGCCTCCGCCGAAGACGAATGACGACCAAACCGACAGCGACGTCCCGCTGGCCGATCAACGTGACGATGCGGTGTTGCCGCCGGTCACGCAGGAGCCGCTGAGTCCTGAGCCCGACGGCGGCGCGTGAACCATATGTCCTGGTCCGCACCGCTAAGGTGCCCGCGTTGCTCATCGAGCCCAAGGGCACCTTAACACTCGATTGGCACCTTAGGCCCCCGAGAAACCTGTGCCATAGCCTGGGCGCCGAAATTACCGCTGGCCGAACTCGAAGCCGAAATGGCCAAGGTGCGGGGACCGGTCTCGCGGGATCCTCGGCCAACGTTCCGGCTACCCATCCCGGACCTGCTGGCTGTCCGCAGTCAGCATGTGAATGACTGACCGGTGCGACGGCGCGCCAAGAAAGTTTATGCGTGAGTCTACAAGCGCGGACTCCTCCCTCGCAGCCTGCTCTTAAGTCGGAAAATCTGCGAGCAGCGGGCCATGCCTCCCGAGGAGGCTTTGGTCCATCACGAATCGTCTGGCGCGCACCATCAAGTTCCGGGCTCTGCAAAATCGCGCAAACGCAAACTTGTAAATAATGCCTGGAGTGGCTGGCAGTGTGCTGGCGTAAATGTCTCTTGAGGAGAAAGTACTATGTTAGATGTAGACGCCTGCTTCGAGCAAGCAAAAGACATGTGCCGATTTCAAATCCGAGGAGTTGACCACGATAAATTCGTCGAAACGTTTCGTGACCGACTTGATAGTGCTGGTCGCTGGTTCATGAACAATGGATTAGCGAGACTGGATAAAGAAATGTCGGTCGGGTGGGAGCCACGGTCGATACTTGCGGACGCGGTCGACCAACTACTCAAGAAAAAGACATTATCCGGAAAATTGGTGAGCAAGAAGCGCCTTGAGGTGTTGGACGCACCAGAGGCGACGCAACATTTTACGACGCTGCTGGCGTATATGTTGTTTATTGGGTTTTTGGAATCATTTTGGGAGTACCGCGCCGGTCCCATAAATTGAAAGATTAAGTCTGCATCACTTGTCAAAAACGTGCCCGCTGGTCGAAGAGGTCGGCGGGCATGTCCATTGTATGTGCCCCAAAATGAATTGTTCAATAAAGCGTAACAACAGCCAAAGTACGTTTATCGGAATCGCGCAATCGCAAAGTAGAGTTCATGAGTTCGATTCCCCCGAAGGGGCATTTTGCTCTCACCGCAATGCCCACAACGCGATCGTCACCAACGAATTGTGGTTTGGCGAAGGTCCGCCTGACTTCGGAGATTCGTTTGCCGCCAAAAAGGCCGTCAAGCGTCATCGGCAAATTGGGCAGATTCTACAACGTGCCGCTAGACGGGAGCGCAAAAACGGTAGCCACACCGTCGCTGCTATTTATCTCCGGCTCCAAAAGCGACTGAAGGAATGTCTCCCAGGGAGACGATGTGGCTGTTCAGCCTGTCCCAAATGCGCCCGTGCGTTTCAACGGGCCAAGGTCGTTGCTCACCTGAATGTCATAGCCAATTTATCACCTAGCCGACGAGGCAAAGAACTGGTCTTCGTCACCATCGCTCCGCCAACGCAGGCTCGTCAGCCTGGTGATTTCCTAGAACTCAATCCCCTAAAGGCGAACCGCTGGCTGAGAGACGTATTTGACCGTGCACGAATCAAACGCGTCGTGATCGGCAGCATTGATTTCGGTTGGGAAAAACGCGCTGGCGACAAGTACCTCCAGCTCCATTGGCATTTGGCCATTTGGACCAATAATCGGAAGGGTCTGGCGAAGAAATTGAAGAACGCATTCAAATCGGAACGATGGCGGAATGATTCCAAGTACAAACAGCCAATCCAGGTGAAGCGGCTGAAGGATCTGAATGTCATTCCCTATATGCACAAGCTGATCAAGCTGCCCAAGCTACTTCGGTCTGGTCGAAAGATTTTGCCCGAGCTATGTGTTCTCCTTGGGAGATGTGATTCGATGGATTTCTTGTTTCTGAGGAAAGTGAGAGTTAGTGCTCAGCCAGATGGTATCGTGTTCAAGAAGATCAAGATTTAGTCTGGCGCAATAAATCGTAACGAGAATTGGCCAAAAATGATCGTTGTAAAGTAGTGGAATATTGCAAAAGCGTCAATAAACGTGATGTTGTTATCATGTGGGTCACTGCAAAAACGAACACAACTAACATTTATGCGAATCATTCGGCACGCTGATGGATTTCAGATCAATGGCGCGATCTATGTGAAGCCAGACCGGTTCAAAAGCTGGGTGCCCGCGCAGGTACATAGAAGAGCTTTGCAGGATAACGGCGTGATCATTGCCGAGCGCGCAGACACGGCTACTGTGAAGAAAAAGGTCGCCGGCATTGATGGAAAGCCAAGATACTTTGCGGTCGATATGAAGGTTCTTAATCGGTTTTCATGCCGATCCTGACGTAACCGTGCAAGAAGGAAAGACGCTAATTTCAAATTGCGCAGAGCTCTCAAAGTGAGAGCTGCACCACATTTTCTGGGGCCGCTGTCGTGAGAATACGAATAGACACGCATCTAAGAGCTTACCTCGAAGAGACAAATTTCCGCACTCGCTCGAGGCGTAACGGCACCGTTGGGGCTCGGAACACCGTTCTGGTCGACATCCTTGCAGACGCCGAAGCCGCCGGTGAAACGATGCGGTACCTCGATGCAAGAGGCCGCGTAGCGTGGAAAGCGACCCCCAAACTTCGGGATCATCTGGCGGACCTCAAAGCCGACGCAGAGTCGGATGCCGACGACGAGGCCGTGTAGCGGTGCTCCGGTATTTGTCCGACCGAATCGCATTTACCGATAAGGCGCTAAAGATCAATTTAGAGCCGCTAGAGGACGCCTGGGAGGACTACCAGAGCAGCCGTGATCGGAATGGCGTCTACCGATACCTGAGCGCAGTCTTTGAACTGGTTTCCTGGTGGCGGCGCTACGACATAGCCGAAACATATGCCCGGCGCGCCACGTGCCTGAAGGCCGGCCGGCCTGTAGATCACGTGCCCGAACCGTTCGCCGCGATAATCCTTTGCACGGCGGATCTCAGCAAGGTGGACTATCGCACCCGCTCAAAATGGTCTCGGGCGCTGCGGTACGCGGCTAAGTTTAAGCGTCGAAAGGTGCCCCTAAGCGAGTTCATGAAACACAGGGGCGGTATTAATAAATGCGCCGCCCGATTTGCATGTCGCCTCGGGCGAAATGCGTCCCTGACATAATGCCGGCGATAGAAATGAGAGCTGTAAATAGACTGTGGTGGTCATGGCAGCTGCGCTGTATGAGCACCACTCACAATCATTTATGGAGAGGTAATCCATGACAAAGGTGCAAAACGCAAACGCTGACAACGATGAGAAGTTCGTTAAAGAATTTATTGCAAATTCCTATAAACGATTCGGGCACGTAGATGATACCGCGTTTTTGAAAGCGCTGCTCAAGAAGTGGGAAGCAGATGGCTGCGTGATTGCCCGTATCAATCGTAACGGTGAAATCGAGTGGAAAGCGACGCCACGATTAAGGGCGAGACTTTACTGTGACAAGAAACGAGGATGAAAGGAAAGTACAAAGCGATGGAAATTGGCATTTGGGTTTTCGGTAAGGGATGCGGAGGCGCCTGCGCCCGCACGAACACGATTGGGACAATATCATTGCTCGCAAATCGCAATGCGTCTGCGACATCGCTCCAGACTTGGGGCCAACACGTGGACGTCCGGTTTTGAACGGCTTCGGACGTCCACATCGCGTTTGAATCTTAATATTCTTCAGCCAGCATGATGGTAATGACGCGCTCGGTGACTGCTGGATCAGTTGGGTCAGGCGAGTGTACGGTCATTGTTTGGTCGTAATAGATGCTATGCAGCGGAGAGGCGCCGAATCATGCCCCTCTAAGCGACCACCAAGTGTGTGGTTTCAGGGGAGTTCCGCCCATGACGCATCAAACCGACGTGCACAAGGTGTGTTGTGTT
>Ga0070741_10012948_pt1 | contig 14893 bp, 10 predicted proteins | sample Coa_R1_4_FD_66440 | JGI IMG/M metagenome (GOLD analysis project Ga0070741, IMG submission 66440) | Surface soil microbial communities from Centralia Pennsylvania, which are recovering from an underground coalmine fire - Coalmine... | ecosystem: Environmental > Terrestrial > Soil > Unclassified ...
TCCGCGACAGCATCCTGTGGATAAGCGGACGTTTGAATTTGGACCGTGGCGGCCCCAGCGTCTTTCCGCCGCTCCCGGCGGACCTCGCCGATTTCGCGCGCTACGGACGCGAAGGCGGCGATATGTGGGAGCCGAACGAGCGTGAGGAGGACAATCGCCGCCGCTCCGTCTACACGTTCCAACGTCGCTCGCTGCCGCAGCCGATGATGTTGGCCTTCGACGCTCCGGTATTCAGCGAGTCGTGCGAGCGGCGCAGCGTCACGACCACCGCCCTGCAGGCGCTCTCGATGTTGAACGGCGACCTGGTGAATGAAGAGGCCGTGCACCTGGCGGAGAGAATCGCGAACCAAGCCGGCGCCGATCCGCGAGCACGAATCGTGCGGGCGTTCGAGTTGGTGCTCAATCGCAAGCCGAAACCGGATGAGTTGGAGAAATTCGCGGCCTTCCCGGATTCGCTGGCGGCGGTGGCGCGGGTGTTGCTCAACTCGAACGAGTTTCTGTATGTGGAATGATTCTTGTGTCGCACGCAGGACTCCGTGCGCCACAAGGCATGGGCGAAAAAGAATCCGTAGGCCCGGAGTGAGTTCCGGGACGTGGAAGAATCGGCGGTGCGCACAGGCCGCGACTCTGCGGTGGCGCGAGATGTCATAATTGCGGGGAGGGATATGAATCGGCGCGATTTCCTGACGCAATCGTACCTCGGTCTCGGCGGGCTGGCCTTTTCGGCGCTGGCAGCACCTGTTCAGCCGGAAAGCCCCATGCTTCCCAAGCCGCAGCATATGGCGGCGAAGGCGAAGCGCTGCATCTTTCTGTTTTTCGAAGGCGGCGTAAGCCAGGTGGACTTGTTCGAATACAAGCCCGCGCTGGAAAAGCTTGCGGGCAAGCAGATTCCGAAGCCTTCCGGCGCGGTCGGCGAAATCGCGACGTTCTCGGCCGCGCCGAATCGCGTGATTCCTTCACCCTTCCGCTTCGCGCAGCACGGGCAGTCGGGAAGATGGATGTCAGACCAGATCCCGAACCTCGCCGCGCGCGCCGACGATCTGGCTTTCATCCACGGGATCAAGGTCGATAACAACAATCACGGACCCGCGGTCTACCATACGCTCACCGGCAACATGTTCCCGGGTAGCGCCTCGGTGGGCGCGTGGGTCACTTACGGGCTCGGCAGCGAGAATCAGAATCTGCCCGGCTTCATCGTGCTCGGCGACCGCCGCGGCGCACCGATCGGCGGCGCTGGAGTGTGGGCGAACGGATTTCTCCCGGCGGCGTATCAGGGCACCTTATTCCGTCCCGGCGACACCCCGATTGTCGACTTGCGGCCCCGCGCCGGCATGACTGCCGCGCGCCAGCGACAGGAACTCGACCTGCTCCGCTGGTTCAATGAAAAGCACGCGGCCGAGCGCACGGGAACCAGCGAAATGGAGGCTCGGATTGCCTCTTACGAACTGGCTTTTCGGATGCAGGCCGAAGCGCCGGAACTAGTGGATCTCTCGCGCGAAAGCGAGGCCACGCGCAAGCTCTACGGCCTCGACAATCCAATATCGGAGCCGTTCGCACGCCAGTGCCTGCTGGCGCGGCGCATGGTGGAACGGGGAGTGCGCTTCGTGATGGCGCTGCACGGGGCGGGAGGCGATCGCTGGGACGATCACGGCGACATTAAAAGCCGAATTCCGAAGCACTGCCAGGAGATCGACAAGCCCGTTGCGGGGCTCCTTGCCGATCTCAAAGCTCGCGGACTACTTGAAGAGACGCTGGTGGTGTGGGCGTCGGAGATGGGGCGCACGCCTTTCGATAACAACCTGGTCACGCCGACACCCGGCCGCGACCACAATCAATACGGGCTCGTGGTCTGGATGGCGGGCGGCGACGTGAAGCCTGGCGCTACATTCGGTGAGACGGACGAATTCGGACTGAAGAGTGCGTCTGAGCCGATCCCTCTCCGCGACGTTCACGCGACGATTCTGCGGCTGCTCGGGCTCAATCAGAATCGTCTGACGTTCCTTAACGCGGGCCGGTTCAAGAAGCTGACGGACATCGGCGGCCGCGTCATCAAAGAGATTATCGCCTAGCAGTGTGTGCAAAAGCCGGGAACAGACGGATCTATCCACTGTGCCGGCTAATTGGTCTGCTGATCGCGGGTTGAAGGTAGAGACCGATTCGACTGCCCCGTTTTCACCACAGCCTGATAGTATAGATGCCTACTCGCCGACCGCGAGAAACGAGGGACCTTCCAGGATCACCGGTGGCTTTTCGGGCCGCCTCTTCGGCGCCGGATTCCCCTCCGCTACGATGTCGATCGATCCCTGGAAATACGCACCGTCCTCGATGAGAATGCGGCAGGTGCGCGCGTCGCCCGTGACCTTCGCCTGGCGCAGGATCTGGATTCGCTCGGCGGCTTCGAGATTTCCGTCTACCGTGCCATAGACCACCACCTCACGCGCCCAGACGTCGCCGGTCACGTGCGCCGTGGGGCCGACAACCACCTTGTGCGCAGGTGCTTCCACAAAACCTTCGAGCGCGCCGTAGAAAAGAACATCTTCCTCGGCGGTCACTCGGCCTTTAATCTCGGTCAATTTGCCAACGGACGGAGCAGCGGCCGTGTCCCGCGAGCGAGGTTCGTCACGGCTTCCAAACTTCCCAATCGACATTTGTCCTCGGGATCAACCGCTTATGATAACTCACGAACTGCCATAATGATTACCTGTGCTGAAGCTTTCGTGGCCGCGTGTGGCGGCGTGGCGTGTTCGCCGCCAACATCTGGATCCGCGCGCACCCGCCGGCAGCCTGCTGGACGTGGCGAGCCGTTTGTGCGGCCTGCATGCGCAGGTGCTATCGTCGGCTGAATTGACCGCGTGGGCCCGCGTGGAAGGCCTGGAGCGCGGGGCCATGCATCGCGCCCTTTGGCAGGACCGGACGCTGGTCAAAACCTGGGCCATGCGCGGTACGCTGCATCTGCTGCCCGCGCGCGAGTTGCCGGCCTGGCACGCCGCGCTGGCTACGAGCAAGAGATATCTGCGACCGGCAGCCTGGCAGAGTTATTTCGGCATCACAATCGACGAACTCGACCGCCTCACTGAAGCCGTCGGCGCCGCGCTCGACGGCCGCATTATGACGCGCGAGGAACTGGTAACGGAGATCGTGCGGCTCACGGGGTCTGCCTCCTTCGGCGCCAAAATCGGCGAGAGTAGTTGGGGCACGATTCTGAAGCCGGCGGCGTTCACCGGACGTCTCATTTTCGGCCCCAGCGTCGGACAGCGGGTGCGCTTCACGCGTCCGGATACGTGGCTGCGGGCTGCTGCTGTTCCCGTGGATACAAAGACGGCAACCATGGACATCACCCGCCGGTATCTGGCGGCATATGGTCCGGCGACTTATCACGACCTGGCGCGGTGGTGGGGCGGCGGAAGCGTCGCGGCCGCCCGGCAATGGATTGCTGCACTCGCCGACGAAGTGGTTCCCGTGGAGATCGATGGCACGCCGGCCTGGATGCTCTCGGCGCACGTGCGGGAAATCCGCGAACTGCCGCTGACCCGCTCCGTGCGCCTGCTCCCTGGGTTCGACCAGTACGTGGTCGTCGCGTCACGTCATGCTGACAGCCTGCTCCCGGAGGGCTTGCGCAGTCGTATTTACCGCCCGCAGGGGTGGATTTCTCCGGTCCTGCTGGTCAACGGACGCATGCAGGGCACGTGGCGGCATGAGCTCAAAGGCGACCGCGTCGAAGTCACCATCGAGCCTTTTGCCGAAATTCCGGCCTGGGTGCGGCGTGCCGCTGCACGGGAAGCGGAAAGGCTGGCCGCATTTTTGGGCCGCGGCTTAATGCTGCGCTGGAACATCTGAGCGCGCGGCCACCTCGGTTATTACAGCCAGCAACTCATCCGGCCGAAGCGGCTTGGAGATGTACCCGTCCATGCCCGCGTCGAGGCAGCGTTCCCGGTCCCCCTTCATCGCGTTAGCCGTTAAGGCCACAATCGGCGTGTGGCGGCGAACGGCCGCGTCCAGCTTGCGGATCTCCAGAGTGGCCTCGAAGCCGTCCATGCGCGGCATCTGGACGTCCATCAGCACGACGTCGAAGTGCTCCCTGCCCAGGATCTCGACAGCTTCCGAGCCATCGCGTGCGCAAACCGCGGTGTGGCCGGCATGTTCCAGCAGCCGGACAGCCAGTTTCTGGTTCACGGGATTATCTTCGGCGACCAGCACGTGGAAGGAGCGTTCGGCGGCTCTCGCCGTCGGGATTGCCTCTACAGAGGCCTCCCGGTCAGCCGGAGAGGCCCGGCCGAGCTTCGCGGTGAAGGTGAATGTGCTGCCCAATCCCTCCCGGCTTTCCACCGAGATCCGCCCGCCCATGAGGTCAACCAGCCGCGCACAGATCGCCAATCCGAGTCCGGTGCCGCCGTAGCGCCTGGACGTGGAACCATCGGCCTGGCGGAATGGCTCGAAGATCAGCTTCTGCTTCTCCCCGGGGATGCCTATGCCGCTGTCGTGCACCGCGATGCGCAATTCCACCGTGTGCTCGTCCGCGGGCGCGGCAGCCATTTCTATTTCCACAGCGCCACGGTCGGTAAACTTGATTGCGTTGCCGACCAGGTTGACGAGAACCTGCCGCAGCCGGCCTGGGTCGCCCACCAGTTGCTCCGGCAGCCCGGGTCCGGCGCTGCAGCGCAGGTTCAGGCTCTTCTTTTGAGCCAATACGTCCATGCTCTTTACTGTGTCGCGAATTAATTCCAGGGGGTTGAATTCGACGGCATCCAGGTCGAGCTTTCCCGCCTCGATCTTGGAAAAGTCCAGAACGTCGTTGATTACCGAAAGAAGAGAGTCGGCGGAAATCTTCACGAGGCGGAGATATTCGGCTTGTTCCGAGGCAAGCTCGGTACGGAACAGCAGGTCGGTCATGCCGATGATTCCGTTCATCGGCGTACGGATTTCATGGCTGATGTTGGCCAGAAACTCACTTTTCAAGCGCGCGGATTCCTGCGATTCGCGGAGGAGCCGTTCGATTTCCAGCTTCTGCTTCTCGACGATCTCCCGCCTGTCCTCGGCACGCTGCTTCTGTTCCAGTACGCGTTCCTGTTCCAGCGTGAGCTCACGCGTTCGCTCGGCGACGGCGAGTTCGAGAGCCTTCTGACGGTTTAGGATGCTGCGCAGCCGCCAGGCCCAAAGTTGACGGCCGAGCAGGTAGCAGCCTGCGGCGCCCGCTGCCAGGGTCCACCATCGCAGCCACCACGGCGGCTGGATGTGAAAAGAGAATCGGGCCGGCTCACTCCAGACGCCCTGCCCGATCCTGGCCTCAGCTTCAAACGTGTACTTCCCGGGCCTCAATCCGGAGTAGCGGGCGTCATCGTCGTCCGTCTCGGTCCAACTATTGTCGAGCCCGAGCAGCCTGTACCGGACGCGCGCCGACTCCTCGTTGACAAACGTCATGGGTGCGAACGTCGCATGGAAAGCACGCTGCGAATACGGCACGGTTACATCGCCGATCAGCGGGACCGCCATGCCGCCGAGGCGGGCTGAGGTCAGTACGGCGCGGGCCGTGGACGGCCTCGCAGGCGCGGCCGCCGCATAGAAGTGCGAAATGCCGCGCGAGGTGCCGATCCAGACGCTGCCATCGTGATCGGCGAAGAAAGCGTTAACGTCGCAGTCGTTCCAGATCAGGCCGTCGGTCGTATCGTAATGAACCCATTTCGTGCCGTCGAACGACTCCAGCCCTCTCCCCGTTCCCACCCATAGCTTGCCCGAAGGGCTCGCGCCCAGGAAAACCGCTTGATCCGACTGCATCCCGCTCGCGCGGGAGTAGTGTTGAATCTCGACTCCGTGTGGACCGATCCACAACCGCGATACACCGGACGGCTCCCGATATGCGATCCACATTGCTCCATCGGGACCTTCGCCCAGGTACGTCACCGCATTCCGGCGCAGGCCGTCGTGTGTAGTGAAGTGCAGCCAGCGGCCGGACTCGCGCACAAAAACCCCGTAATACGTCGATGCCCACACACGGCCAAAGCGGTCACAACGCACCGACGACGTGTACTGCAAAGCATCGTCCGGCAGCAGATTGATTCTTCGGAACCGCGTGCCCGCACGCGTGTGAGCGCTTTCGAAGAGACCGTCTCGTGTTGCCGCCCAGACGTGTCCGTCGTCATCGACTGCCAGCCTCATGGCATGCTTGCTGGCCAGACCGTTAGCCGGGCCATAAACGATCCTGCGCCCACTACCCGGGTCTAATTCCAGGAGTCCGCCAGGGGCAAGCCCTGCCCAGAGCTTTCCATCCCGCGTTGCCAGAAGGCTGAGAATTCGGCCGCCGTGCAGGGGAGGGTCCGGCCATGGCGCCCAATGCCGGGCTTTCTCGTCGAACCGGCTCAGCCCGCTTTCGGTGGCCGCCCAAAGAGTGCCTGCAACGTCCCGCTGGATTCCCCATACGAGGTCATGATTCAGACCTTCCGTTTCCGTCCAACTCTCCCATTGATGGCGCCCGATCCAACGCACCAGGCCGCTTCCCACCATTGCGATCCACAGGGACCCTTCGCGATCCTCGAGAGTGCAGTTCGTTCCGCTGACCGGTAGTCCGTTCGATTTATCCACCGTTTGCCAGGCTCCGGCTTCGGTCCGGCATTCCAGTCCGCGGGCGCTTGGAACCAGCAGGTTCCCAGCGCTGTCGACGTGCATTCTTCCCAAACGAGCAGCAGGCGGAACATTCTGCCCCTGCATCACGAAACGGCGGCTGCCTTTCGGCAGTTCCACCAGGCCGGTCAGGCTGCGTGCCCAGACGTTGCCGAGGCGGTCGATCGCGATGTCCGTGTATTCGTCCGCAGGTGCGCCCCAATCGGAAAGGCAAACGCTGCGCCCGTCTCGTAAGACGCAAATCGACTTTCCACAGCCATACCAGATCGTGCCGGCGCCGTCAGCCGCCGACCCGAATACGGTCGGCGAAGGGGTAGGACTGGGATACAGACGGAATTGCCAACCCGAAGGGGTCCTGGCGGACGGACGTCCGATCACCAGGCCGCACTCGGTCCCCACCAGCAGTCGATCAAAGTTGTCGGCGACAATCTTGCGAGTGCTTTTCGCCTTGCCCATATCGACGATTTCGAACCGATCGCCGACCCGCCGCGCCAGCCCGTACACGGTCCCGACCCACAGTGTGCCATCGGCCGTCTCCGCCAGCGTGGGAATCTGCAGCGACGGCAGACCGTCAGCCTTGGTGAAGAGGCGGAAATGCCGGCCGTCATAGCGATATAGGCCGTTGGCTGTTCCGACCCAAAGAAATCCGGTGCGATCCTGGAGCAGCGACTGTACGTCCAGGCTGGCCAGCCCACTCTCCTGGCCGTAATACTTGAAGCTGTATCGTTGGGCCGTGAGACTGCCCGCGGACACCAACAGCCAGACAAGTCCCGTGATGGATCGAAGTCCCACCGATAATGTATCGGCGGAAACGAGTGGACCTGTAATCGGGCGACAAACCAATGACGAAAATGAGTGTTATTCGCCGATTCTTAAGGTTTATAGCTGATCTAAGAAATTCGAAGCTCTACCGGCGCACCCGCTGCACACCCCAGAATTCGGGCTGCCGATCCCTGTGCCAACGAGATCTCCAGATAGCCGGAACTGCCCACGATTGCAAACAACTCACCGGCGGCGCACTCTGCATAATTGTGTGCCAGTCGCGTCACCGCATGTGGACCGAGCACCAGTTCGAATTTCCCGCCGCTAAGGTCGGACGGACGGAAGTTGGTAACCACGTTGCCGAAATGGTCGATCTTGAGCACAGACCCGGTCCAGGCATGTTTGCCGGTTCGTTCGGGCCCGGCGGACGCGGGCCGCAGATAATCGACGATAATCTTCCCCATCCGAGATGCCGGGACGCCGGTGGCCAGATGCGCTCCCACCGGGGCAAAAATGTCGCGGCCGTGAAAGGTCCGGCTCACCGGCTTGAGGAAATACCGATCGTTACTGATGACCCTTACCTTGTGCTTCTCCTGCGCGTAGATCATGCCCAGCACGCCGTTATCTGGCGCAACGAAATACTGCCCGGCAGCCTCCGCCACGATCGCGCGCCGGGACGTCCCGACACCGGGATCGACCACGATCACGTGCACCGTCTTTTTTGGAAAATACCGGTACGCCTGAGCGACCAGAAACGCCGCTTCGCCGATCTCGTAGGGATTCACCTGATGGCCCAGGTCGACGATCTGCGCGCGCGCAGCGATCCTCAGAATTACGCCTTTCATTACGCCCACGTAATGATCCGTGAGGCCAAAGTCGGTGGTCAAAGTGAGGATGGACATAGCCGAAAGCTATAATTAAAGCACGTGCAGCATTTCTACTTCGACCACAACGCCACCACCGCCGTATCTCCGGAGGTGCTGGAAGCCGTGCTGCCGTGTCTCGACCAGGCATACGGCAATGCGTCCAGCATCCACCACTTCGGCCAGATCGCCAAACAGCGCCTGGAGCAGGCGCGGCGGCAGGTAGCGGCGCTCCTCAACTGCGATCCGCGCGAGATTGTCTTTACCGGTGGCGGCACCGAAGCGGACAACATGGCGGTGCTCGGCGCCGCCTGCGGCCACATAATCACCAGCGCGATCGAACATACGGCCGTGCTCAGCCCCTGCGCCCATCTGGAGCGGCACGGCGTCGCGGTCACGCGCGTGCGCGCCAGTGCCGACGGTATCGTGGATCCCGACGACGTGCGCCGCGCGCTGCGGCCCCAGACTTCGCTCATCTCGATCATGCACGCCAACAATGAGCTGGGCACCATTCAGCCGATTGCCGAAATCGCAAAGATCGCGCATGCGGCCGGCGTTCTGTTCCATGCCGACGGCGTGCAGGCGCTGGGCAAGACTCCGGTGGATGTACAGGCGCTCGGCGTCGATCTGTACACCATCAGCGGGCACAAGATCTACGCGCCCAAGGGCGCGGGCGCCCTGTTTGTGCGCAAGGGCGTGAAACTCGGGCCGATTCTGTTCGGCGGACACCACGAGCGCGACCGCCGTCCGGGCACGGAGAACGTAGCCGGCGCGGTCGGGTTGGGGGCCGGCGCGGAGTGGCTAGCGCGCAATCAACAAGGCGAATCGGCGCGCGTCGCAGCTCTTCGTGACCGCCTCGAACGAGGTATCCTGGCGCGCGTCGGCGATGTGGCGGTGAACGGCGCCGGCGCACTGCGGACGTCCAACACCAGCAACATCCGGTTCGACTTCATCGAAGGCGAGGCGCTGGTCATCGCGCTCGATCTGCGCGGTTTCGCCGTTTCCAGCGGAGCGGCCTGCTCGAGCGGCGCGGTCGAGCCTTCGCATGTTCTGCTCGCCATCGGACTCGCGCCCGACGCCGCGCGCTCGTCCATCCGATTTTCGTTGGGCCGCTGGAATACCGTCGAACAGGTGGACGCGTTGGTCGACGCAGTTGCGGAGTCGGTGGCGCATCTGCGCCGGATCGCGCCGGTGCGGGCCCATGTCTGATTTGCCTGTCGCCGTCGCCATGAGCGGCGGAGTCGACAGTTCCACCGTCGCCGCCATGCTGGTGCGGGAGGGCCGGCGTGTCATCGGACTCACGATGCAGCTCTGGAACCAGCGGCGTCTCCCGGAGATTGCCGTCGAAGGCGCCTCCGGCCGCTGCTGCTCGCTCGACGATGTTTACGATGCGCGCCGGGTCGCCGGCCAGATCGGGATTCCCTATTACGTCGTGAACTTCGAGGACCGCTTCGAGCGTGATGTGGTGCGGCCCTTCGTGGACGAGTACCTCGCCGGACGTACGCCGATCCCCTGCACGCTGTGCAACAACTTCATAAAGTTCGATCAGTTTCTGGAGATGGCTGATGCCGTGGGCGCGCGCCAGATCGCCACCGGACACTACGCCCGCGTTTTGTTCGACGAAGTGTCCGGACGTTACCAGTTGCGCCGCGGCGTAGATGAGACAAAGGATCAGACCTATTTTCTGTTCGGCCTGGCGCAGGAGCAACTCGCGCGGACGTTGTTCCCGCTGGGCGGATTCAACAAGACCGAAGTACGCGAGCTGGCGCGCGGTTTCGACCTCGCCATCGCGGCGAAGGGTGACAGCCAGGAGATCTGCTTCGTCCCAAACGGCGACTACGCGGCCTTCCTCAATGCGTACCTGCGGGAGAAGGGGATGCCGGAGCCGGCAACTCGCGGCGAAATCGTGACCACCGGCGGCAAGGCCCTCGCCGGTCATGCCGGCGTGCACCATTTCACGGTCGGACAGCGGCGCGGCTTGGGGATTGCCGCCGGAGAGCCGCTCTACGTGATCGCAACCGACCCCGCGTCGCAGCGGGTGACGGTCGGAGCGGAGCCCGAATTGTATCGCGCGAAGCTGACGGCGTCCGGCGTGAACTGGATCTCCATCGCTGCCATCGACCGCGGGACGCGCGCGCAGGTGAAGATCCGCAACAAGCACGTGCCGGCTGCGGCGACGCTTGCGCCCGGCGCGGACCCCGGACGCGTCGAGGTCCGCTTCGACAAGCCGCAGCGCGCCGTCACGCCGGGACAGGCCGCGGTCTTCTACGATGGCGATCTGGTGCTTGGCGGCGGCTGGATCGAGTAAGCGTTAGAGAATCGACGGCGCTGGCTCACCTGCTACCGCCGACGGCCAATCGCTATCCCGCGGCATTGCAACGGCCGGTAACAGGATTGCCATGCCGAGACGGCGTCGTTATGGCGCACTGGACTGGGTGGCCTGACGGTCTTTGGCAAAACCGGGGCCGGAACGAAACTGTCCCTGACCGCCAGCGTACTATCAGCGAGATGCGGGTCCGTACAGTGGATAGTTGTCCTGTCCGCCGTTTAGTCACGAGCCGCTGAGAGGATTGGTCAGCGTAGATTCCGCCCGCGTTCCCGGCGGCGACGCCATCCCGGTCATGTTGAACGTCGGTGGCAGCGGGGCGCCGCTTTCGCGATCCAATCAAGCCCGGACGATTATGGCGCAAAATCCGGGTTCATCTGTCCGCGGCGCTAAGCGCCTTTTGACCATAGGGTAAGATGTAAAGTTACCCTATGAAACTGAACAGTTCCACCATCACCCAGGGGCCCGACCGCGCGCCCGCCCGCGCCATGTTGAAAGCTATCGGCTTCACAGACGAAGATCTGGCGAAGCCCATTATTGGCGTTGCCAATACCTGGATCGAAACCATGCCCTGCAATTACAATCTGCGGGATTTGGCGGTGAAGGTGAAGGAAGGCATCCGGGCCGCCGGCGGCACTCCCATGGAGTTCAACACGGTCGCGATCAGCGACGGCGTCACTATGGGCACCGAAGGCATGAAAGCGTCGCTGGTGAGCCGCGAAGTCATCGCCGATTCCATCGAGCTGGTAGCGCGTGGCCACATGTTCGACGGCATTGTCACACTGGTTGCCTGCGATAAGACGATTCCCGGCGGCGCCATGGCGCTGCTACGTCTGAACGTGCCGGGGGTCGTGCTCTACGGCGGATCGATTCTTCCCGGCCGGCACAAAGGGCACGACATCACCATCATGGACGTTTTCGAAGCCGTGGGCGCGCACGCCGCCGGCAAGATTGACGCCAAGGAACTACTGGAGATCGAGAATCACGCCTGCCCGGGCGCGGGCGCCTGTGGCGGGCAGTTCACCGCGAACACCATGGCCACCGTGATGGAACTGATCGGCCTCTCGCCGATGGGCACGGCGGCGGTCCCGCAGGTGGATAAGCGTAAAGACGACGTCGCCTTTCGTTGCGGACAGGTTGTCATGGACTGCGTGCGCAAAGGACTCAAGCCGCGCGACATCGCGACGCGCAAGGCTTTCGATAACGCCATCGCGGGCGTGGCGGCAACGGGCGGATCGACTAACGCCGTGCTGCACCTGCTGGCCATGGCGCGCGAAGCGGGCGTGCCGCTGGCGATCGATGATTTCGAAGCCGTTTCAAAGCGTACTCCGGTGATTGTCGACCTCAAGCCCGGCGGGCGTTTCAACGCCGTCGACGTGGATCGTGCGGGCGGCATCGGCGTGATCGCGCACCGTCTGGTCGAAGGCAAGTACGTGGACGGTTCAGCTATCACCTGCACCGGCCGGACTTTCGCCGAGGAGGCTGCGGAAGCCAAGGAGACGCCTGGCCAGGAGGTGGTGCTGCCTCTCGACAAGCCGCTGAAAAAGCGCGGCGGAATCGCCATCCTGCGCGGATCGCTCGCGCCCGAAGGCTGCGTCATCAAACTGGCCGGGCACGATAAGAAGGTGCACAAGGGGCCGGCGCGCGTCTTTGAAAACGAGGAAGCGGCCATGAGCGCCGTGATGCACGGGAAGATCAATGCGGGCGACGTGGTGATCATCCGCAACGAAGGTCCACGCGGCGGACCAGGCATGCGCGAGATGCTCGGCGTCACCGGCGCGATCGTCGGCGCCGGTCTTTCCGACAGCGTGGCGCTGGTCACCGATGGCCGCTTCAGCGGCGCGACGCACGGCTTCATGATCGCGCACGTGGCTCCGGAAGCCGCCAACGGCGGACCGATTGCCGCCGTCCGCGAAGGCGATCCCATCACCGTGGATGCCGATGCCGGTGTGCTCAACGTGGATATCCCCGCGGCGGAACTGGCCGAACGTATGAAGGGCTGGAAGGCCCCCGCGCCGCGCTACCCCACCGGGGTGTTCGGCAAATATTGCGCGCTGGTGGCGTCGGCCTCCGAAGGCGCGGTGACGAATCCCGCGCTGCTCGGGCAGCCTGCGTCGGCCCGCTAGATCGGCCAGAGAATGAATATTCTCTTCGTCGGGGATATCTTTGCGTCGCCGGGCCGCAGAATCGTCGCGGACCATCTCGCCGATATCGTAGCCACGAACCAGATTCACCTGGTGATCGCGAACGGCGAAAACTCCGCCGGCGGATTCGGCATCACGCCGGCCGTGGCCGAGGAACTGCTGGCGACGGGAATCGATGTCCTCACCAGCGGCAATCACATCTGGGACAAGCGTGAAGTCTATGATTACTTCACGCACCAGCCTCGGCTTCTGCGCCCCGCCAACTACGCCGACACGCTCCCCGGCCACGGCGTAATCGTGGTGAAGGCCCGCAACGGCTCAAATTGCGCGGTGATCAATCTGCAAGGCCGCACCTACATGCCGGCTACCGACGATCCGTTTCGCAAGATGGACCAGATTCTCGCCCAGCTGGATCCCGCGGTGAAGGTCCGGTTCGTCGATTTTCATGCGGAGTTGACCAGCGAAAAAATGGCCATGGGATGGTATCTGGATGGCCGCGTCTCGGCGGTGGTCGGCACCCATACCCACATCCCCACGGCCGACACCCGAATCCTCAAGGGCGGCACGGCCTACCAGACCGACGCCGGTATGACCGGACCGTACGAATCCGTGATCGGCGTCGACACGGAAGTCATCCTGAAGCGATTCCTCACGGCGCTCCCGGTGCGCATGGAAGCGGCGCGCGGCGGCGTGGAACTGCACTCGGTGATTGTCGAGGTCGATGACACGACAGGGAAGGCGCTCGCCGTGCGCCGCCATACCGTGCGGGGAGACTAGGATGAACGGCGGCACCGAGTTCATTTCCTTGACCGTAGAGGTGCTCGGGGCGTGCCTGTTCTGTTCGATCTTTGCATTTTTGTGGAAGCGCTCGGGCGTGGTCTACTTCGGGTTGTGGAGCCTCGCCTGGCTGGCGAATGCCATGGCCCTCCTCGTGCGCGTTTTGCACGATAACTCGCCGCGCCTGGTGTGGCTTTGTCTCTACGCGCTGTTTGTTTTCGTGGTCGCGGTGGTACTGGTGGCGGCCGCGCAAGCCGGGCTGTCCGCCAGCAAAGCCAATTGGCGGGCGCCGCTGCGCGTCCTGTTCTACTTCCCGGTCTTTCTGCTGCTGGCCTACGTGCTGGGACGCGACGGCCGCACCGGCGGGTATCGCGCGCTGCACGGCGTGGTCTTCGCCGCCATTTATTTCTATAATTTCGCGGTGGTGCGCGGCTACACGGGTGCCGGCGGCAACCTCTTCCGTCTGTCGCTGTTCTGTTTTTCGCTGCTCTACGTGCAGCAGGCGGTAGGTTTTTTTTATTTTAACTTTTCCGGCGACGGCCAGGAGTGGGGCGCCTATCGGGCGTACAACCGGCTGGCCGAATTCGGCCTCGGCTCGATCCTCACCTTCTTCGCCATGGCCTTATGGATCGAAATCCAGAACTGCCGCATCGTCGAGATCGCGGGCGAACTCGATCGCGTCCGGCGCGAGAATCTCGCCAACCAGGATCTCGACGGTCTCACCGGCTTGCTTAACCAGTCGGCACTGGCCAAACGCATGGCGGAGAACAACAGCTTCGAAGGCGTGGTGTCGGTCTGCGACATGGACAATTTCAAGGACGTGAACGATCGCTACGGCCACCTCGTCGGCGACGAAACTCTGCGCAACATCGGCCACCTCCTGCGCACGTCGATTCGCGCCGAGGACGAAGCCTTCCGCTGGGGTGGCGACGAATTCGTGGTCCTCTTTCACAACCAGAATCAGGACGTGGCGCGAAACCGCATGCGCGCCATCGAGGGGCGTCTGCGCGACTTCCGGGTGCGCGGCTACGGCGCGCTCTCGATCTCGTTCAGTTGGGGTGTAGCGGAAGCACAAGGCCGCTCGCTGCGCGACACGGTCGATGCTGCCGATCAGAACATGTACATCTTGAAACGTGGGCGGAAGAGGTAACCCGCTATACGACGATCACTTCGATACCGCGTTCGCGCAGTGCCGCCGCCATCTCCTCCTGCACGCGCCGGTCGGTGATGACACGGTGAATCCGCCCGATTTCGCCGATCACCGACAGACTGCGCCGCCCGAATTTGCTGGCATCGGCGATCACGGTGACCTCGCGCGAAACCTCCATCATCAGGCCGTTCAGTTGCGCCTCCAGGATGTCCGGCGTCGACGGCCCTATCTGCGGATCGAACCCGTCCACCGCGAG
>Ga0070741_10012949_pt1 | contig 14891 bp, 12 predicted proteins | sample Coa_R1_4_FD_66440 | JGI IMG/M metagenome (GOLD analysis project Ga0070741, IMG submission 66440) | Surface soil microbial communities from Centralia Pennsylvania, which are recovering from an underground coalmine fire - Coalmine... | ecosystem: Environmental > Terrestrial > Soil > Unclassified ...
ACGACTTCCGGCTGCGGTACGACCCTGAAGGACTACGGCTTCCTGTTCCGCACCGACCCGGCGATGAAGGATCGCGCGGCGCGGGTGGCCGGCATCGTCCGCGACATCTCGGAATATGTCGAGGAGCTCGGCCTCGGCCCGGCGACGGCCGGCCATGACCTCACCGTCGCCTACCACGCCGCCTGCTCGCTGCAGCACGGTCAGCAGGTGCGGAGCGCACCGAAGGCCTTGCTCGCCGCCGCCGGCTTCATCCTGCGCGAGCCGGCGGAAAGCCACCTCTGCTGCGGTTCGGCCGGAACCTACAACATGCTCCAGCCCGAAATCGCCGCGCGGCTCCGCGACCGCAAGGTCAGGAACGTCGAGGCGACCGGCGCCGACATCGTCGCGGCCGGCAACATCGGCTGCATTACCCAGATCGCGAGCGGCACGGACCTGCCGGTCGTCCATACCGTCGAGCTTCTCGATTGGGCCTATGGTGGGCCGGTTCCCGCCCGGCTCGCCGAGGACCGGCGGTTCCACCACGCCGCGTGAACGCCGCTTGCGCCGCTGCCCTCAAATCCCTACGGTCATGGCCGTCTCAACGGGGTGCCCTTAACCGGGCTGAGAGGCTCTCTGCCAACCCGTCGAACCTGATCCGGATCATGCCGGCGGAGGGATTTGAGGATGCGCCCCAGAGCGGTACTCGCATTTGTCCGTCGGCCAACGAGGGACAATCGCCGCCATGACTGAAGCCCCGATCGATATCGCCGATGCCGAAGCCGCGCTCGCCGCGCTCCGCGCCAGCCGGCCGCTGGTCCACAACATCACCAACTATGTCGGGATGACGATTGCCGCCAATGCGCTGCTTGCCGTCGGCGCCTCGCCGGCAATGGTGCACGCGGTCGAGGAGGTCGAGGACTTCATCGCCATCTCGTCGTCGCTCGCCATCAACATCGGCACGCTGTCGCCGCGCTGGGTCGATGCCATGCGCCTCGCCGCGGCAAAGGCCGTGGCGCTCGGCAAGCCCTGGGTGCTCGACCCGGTCGGCTGCGGCGCCACGCCATACCGCACCGGTGTCGCCGCGGACCTGGCGCGGATGAAACCGGCGATCATCCGCGGCAATGCCAGCGAGATCATGAGCCTTGCCGGGGCCGCCGGCGCCGGCGGCAAGGGCGTCGATTCGACCGCCAGTTCCGATGCCGCGGTCGATGCCGCGAAGGCGCTGGCGCGCGCCACCGGCGCCGTGGTCGCCGTCACCGGCGTTACCGACTACGCCACCGACGGTGGAACGCTCATCGCGGTGGAGGGCGGCCATGAACTGATGCCGCTCTCGACCGCGCTCGGCTGCGCGCTCACCGCCACCACGGCGGCCTTTGCCGCGGTGCGCCCGCCGCTTGCCGCCGCCGCCGCGGCGCTTGCCGTCTACGGCGCCGCGGGCGCCGCCGCCGCGGCGCGCTGCCCGAACGGGCCGGGGCACCTGCCGGCGGAACTCTGCGACGCGCTTTATCGTTGCGACCGGGCGATGCTCGATCGCCACGCCGCGATCCGGGTTGCCGCCATCGCCTGAGGGACGCTTCATGGGCGCGAAACCGCGCTTCGACCTTGCGGTCTATCTCATCACCGACCCGGTGCTGTGCGGGGTGCGCGGCGTCGAGGCGACGGTGCAGGCGGCGGTCGCGGGCGGCGCGACCATCGTCCAGCTCCGCCATCCCAACGCCGCCACCCGGCCGCTGGTCGAGGAGGCGCGGGCGATCGCCGCCGCCTGCCGCGCGGCCGGGGTGCCCTTCATCGTCAACGACCGCGTCGACGTGGCGCTCGCGGTCGATGCCGACGGCGTCCATGTCGGCCAGTCGGACATGCACCCGGCCGATGCGCGCCGCCTGATCGGGCCGAACCGCATCCTCGGCCTGTCGATCACCTCGGAGGATGATCTCGCCCGGTCCGATTTCGCCGGCGTCGACTATCTCGGCGTCGGGCCGGTCTATGCGACCGGCACGAAGGTCGACGCGGCCCCGCCGATGGCGATCGGCGGCCTCCGGGCGATCTGCGCGCGCACGACTCTGCCGGTCGTGGCGATCGGCGGGCTCCATGCCGGCAATGCCGCCGAAGCGGTCGCCGCCGGCGCCGACGGCGTCGCCGTGGTCTCGGCCATCTGCGGCGCGCCGGACCCCGAGGAGGCCGCCCGCGAATTGCGCATGATCGTCGCCGGCGCCCGCCTCGGCTAGACGGCGGGGAAGAGCGGCGGGCCGGCATCGGATTGCGGAGCGGCGCGACTTCTGTTTATTGGCCTCGCATCCGGCGCGTTGTGCCCATCCGCCAGCCTGAAACCCTATGTCGAAGACCAGCCCCCTCAAGGCCCGCCTGCCGCGCGGTTTCGCCGACCGCTCCGCGGCCGATATCCGCGCGACCGAGCGGATGCTGGCCACCATCCGCCAGGTCTATGAGCGCTACGGTTTCGAGCCGGTGGAGACCCCGCTCGTCGAATATACCGACGCGCTCGGCAAGTTCCTGCCCGACCTCGACCGGCCGAACGAGGGCGTCTTCTCCTTCCAGGACGAGGACGCCCAAGAGGCGAGGAGCGCCGGAGGCGCGACCGGGAAGCATGGAGAATGGCTTTCTCTCAGGTACGATCTGACCGCGCCGCTCGCCCGCTACGTCGCCGAGAACTGGGAGCGGCTGCCCAAGCCCTACCGCAGCTACCGCGCCGGCTGGGTGTTCCGGAACGAGAAGCCGGGTCCCGGCCGCTTCCGCCAGTTCATGCAGTTCGACGCGGACACGGTCGGCGCGGCCTCGCCCGCCGCCGACGCCGAGATCTGCATGATGGCGGCGGACACGCTGGAGGCGCTCGGCATCCCGCGCGGTCAGTACATGGTGAAGGTCAATTCGCGGAAGGTGCTCGACGGCGTGATGGAGGCCGCCGGGGTCGCCGAAGGGGCGCAGCGTCTTATCGTGCTTCGCGCCATCGACAAGCTCGACCGCCTCGGCCTCCACGGCGTGCGCGAACTGCTCGGGCCGGGGCGCAAGGACGAGAGTGGCGACTTCACCAAGGGCGCCGGGCTCGGCGAAGCCGCGATTGCGACGATCGTCGGCATGCTCGACTTCGACTCGGAAGCGGAGGAGACCATCGCCTCGCTCGACACGCTCCTCGCCCGCTCGGAGATCGGGCAGGCAGGCCGCGCCGAACTGCAAATGATCGCCGACTACGTGACGGCCGCCGGATACGATGACCGCGTCGAGATCGATCCGTCGGTTGTCCGCGGCCTCGAGTACTACACCGGGCCGGTCTTCGAGGCGCAGCTCCTCTTCGAGATCCCGAACGAGCAGGGTCAGCCGGTGGTGTTCGGCTCCGTCGGCGGCGGCGGGCGCTATGACGGCCTCGTCGGCCGCTTCATGAACGAGTCCGTCCCGGCGACCGGCTTCTCGGTCGGCGTATCGCGCCTCCAGGCGGCGCTTGCCGCCCTCAACCCGGGCAATGGCGAGGATGCCGCCGGCCCGGTCGTCGTCCTCGTCATGGACCGCGACCGTATCGGCGAATACCAGGCGATGGTGGCAAAGCTCCGCCATTCCGGCGTCGCCGCCGAGATGTATCTCGGCGAATCCGGCATGCGCGCCCAGATGAAATATGCCGACCGGCGCAACGCGCCGCTCGTCGTCATCCAGGGCGGCGACGAGAAGGCGAAGGGCGTCGTCCAGATCAAGGACCTTGCCGAGGGCAAGCGCCTGTCCGGCGCGGTCGCCGACAACGCCGCCTGGCGGACCGAGCGTCCCGGCCAGTTCGAGGTGCCCGAGGCGGAGCTGGTCGCGGCGGTCAAGCAGATCGTCGGCCTCCTCTGACCGCGATGTTTCCCTTCCTGTCATCCCCGCGAAAGCGGGGACCCAGTATCCGCGAGGCTGAAGAATCGTGCGCCCGGCCGGGCGTGCCTCTTCCTGCCGCGCCTCGGTTACTGGGTCCCCGCTTTTGCGGGGATGACAGGCAGAGCAGGGGCGCCGTCGCATGACCCGCGACTACGCCCCGCTCCGCGCCCTCTTCACTGACGCCGGTTACGCCTTCGTCGAGCCCCCCCTCCTCTTCGACGCGAGCGTGTTCGTCGAGCTGGCGGGAGAGGACCTTCGTCGCCGCCTGTTCCTCTCCACCGCCGCCGACGGGACCGAGCTCGCGCTCCGCCCCGACTACACGATTCCCGTCTGCCTGCAGCACCTGGCGTCGGGCAAGGCGCGGCGCCGCGCGAACTATGCCTATCTCGGCCCGGTCTTCCGCCAGCGGCGCGACGAGCCGGGCGAGTTCCTGCAGGCCGGCGTCGAGTCGCTCGGCCGCACCGACCGCGCGCTCGCCGATGCCGACATGCTGAAGCTCGCGCTCTCCGCGGTCGCGACCCTCGGCGTCGCCGCGCCCGCGGTGCGGATCGGCGATTCGGCGCTCTTCGCCGCGGTCCTGCAGTCCCTCGACCTCGCCGAGCCGTGGCGCCGCCGCCTCGCCCGCGCCTTTGGCGACCGCGACCGGCTGAAGGCGCTGCTCGCGCGCCTCGCTTCCGGCGCGAAAGCGCCGGCGCTCCCCGATGGCGTTCCGGCCGGGAAACCGGCGGCCCTCAGGCGCGCCGTCTCCGACATGCTACTCGCCACCGGCCTTGCCACGGTCGGCGGGCGCGACGCCGGCGAGATCGCGGCGCGCTTCGCCGAGAAGGCGGAGCTTGCCCGCGGCAACCGGCACGCGCCGAAGGTGCTGACGAAATTCCTCGCCATTGCCGGCGCGCCGCGCCGCGCCGCGGCGGCGGTGCGGAGGCTCGCGGCCGCCGAGAAGCTCGACCTCGACGCCGCCCTCGGCGATTTCGAAACCCGGCTCGACAATTTCGCCCGCGATCGGCTCGACCTGTCGAAGCTTGCCTTCGCCGCCGATTTCGGCCGGCGGCTCGACTACTACACCGGCTTCGTCTTCGAGATGTATGGCCGCGAGGACAAGAAGCCGATCGTCGGGGGCGGCCGCTACGACCGGCTCCTGTCGCTCATCGGCGCCGGCGGCCCGGTGCCCGCCGTCGGCTTCGCCATCTGGCTCGACCGTATCGGGGCGGCGCGATGAGCGCGATCGTCATCGGCGTGCCGTCGAAGGGACGGCTGCAGGAGGAAAGCGCCGCGGTCTTCGCGCGTGCCGGCCTCAACCTCGAATCCGCCGGCGCGGCGCGGAGCTACCGCGGCCGCATCGCCGGCATGCCCGGCGTCGAGATCGCCTACCTGTCGGCGCCGGAGATCGCCCGCGAGATCGGCGCCGGCGCCGTCCACCTCGGCATCACCGGCCGCGACCAGGTCGAGGAGAGCATCCCGGACTGGAAGTCGCGCGCCGAGCTGCTCGTCCCGCTCGGCTTTGGCCGCTGCGATGTCGTCGTCGCCGTGCCGCGCGCCTGGATCGACGTCGAGGGCATGGAAGACCTCGACGACGTCGCCGGCGACTTCCGCCCGCGCCACGGCCGCCGCCTCACCGTCGCGACCAAGTACGTCAACCTGACCCGCCGGTTCTTCGCCGGTCACGGCATTGCGGATTACCGCATCGTCGAGAGCCTCGGCGCGACCGAGGGGGCGCCGGCCTCGGGCGCTGCCGACCTCATCGTCGACATCACCACGACCGGCGAGACGCTCCGCGCCAATGGCCTCAAGGTGCTCGCCGACGGCGTGATCCTCCGCTCCGAGGCCCATCTCGTCCGCAGCCTCGTCGCGAAAACCGATACGAAGCAGGCAAAGGCGCTGGAGGCGGTAGTCGCGCGGTTGCGGGGTTAGCGGCTTTTCGGCCTCACAGCCTCCCGCCTCGTCATCCTCCGGCTTGACCGGAGGATCGGGCTGGGTGCCCCGTCCTCTACCCGAATGAGGCGGCCATTGATGCTCTGCTTTCGCAGAGGATGACGTGGTGGGGGCTGTTCGCGCGTCCTTCGAGGCTCGCTACGCTCGCACCTCAGGATGGCGGCGCTGGTGACTCTCGGAGCGCTGCAATCGGCGTGCGCCACCTGGATCGGGAGAGGCGTCTCCCGGCAATTGCCGGCCACCCACCTCGCCATCCTGAGGTGCTCGGGCGAAAGCCCGAGCCTCGAAGGACGCGCGGACTTTACATGCCCCTTATTTCCCCGGCCGCTTGAATCCTTTCCTGAGCTTCTCCACCTCGGCCCGGCAGAAGCAGCCCTCGACATGGTCGTTGACGATGCCGACGCCCTGCATGAAGGCGTAGATCGTCGTCGGCCCGACGAAGCTCCAGCCGCGCTTCTTCAGCGCCTTCGACAGCGCCAGCGATTCGTCCGTCTTCGGCATGGCGTGGAGCGTCGCCCAGTCGAGCTTCTTCGGCCGCGTCTTCGGGTCGGGCTCGAACCGCCATACGAATGCCGCGAGCGATCCGGCTTCCCGCACCAGGTCGAGCGCGCGCCTGGCGTTGTTGATGGTCGATTCGATCTTGCCGCGATGGCGGACGATCCCGGCGTCGGCAAGCAGGCGTTCAACGTCCATCTCGCCGAAGTGGGCGACCTTGTTGAAGTCGAAGCCGGCGAAGTTTTTGCGGAAATTCTCGCGCTTGCGGAGGATCGTCAGCCACGACAGGCCGGACTGGAAGCCTTCCAGGCAAAGTTTCTCGAACAGCCGCGTGTCGTCGGCCACCGGCCGGCCCCACTCCCCGTCGTGATAGGCGACATAGTCGGCGAGGCCGCCATGCCAGGCGCAGCGGAGCTTTCCGTCCTCGCCCTCGACCAGCCCGTCCGCCATTCCTAGCCTCCCTTAACCCTTCGTTTACCATGCCGCCACGGCCGGAGACGAAGCATTCACCATTCGGTTGGATTTGGCAGGCAGAATGGCCGCCAACAAGCGACGGGCCAAAGCGCCCGCGTCTCGGGGGTCGGTGTTGGCAGAAGGGGAAGTGGGCCTCGCCCTGCGGCAGCAATGCCGTGCCCGTTTCGAGTACCGACCGCGAGACCCGGAATGATGCGCCTCTCCGTCGCCGCTGCGCTCCTCGCTGCTGCTGCCTGCTTCCCGCTGCCGGCGGCCGCATCTTTCGACGTGCCACGTCCGCCGGCGACGCTCAGCCCCGACCTTACCGGTCCGTGGGTGCTGCAGATGAAGCCCGGCAAGCGCGCTGTCCTTGCCGATCCGGCGGCCAGCCGGGCGAAGAGTGTCGCCGCCGCCCGCTACCGCCTGCGTGGCATCGACCCCGCCTACCTGCCGCGGGTCGTTCGTTACAATTCGCACCAGCCGCCTGGCACGATCGTGATCGATACCAACGCCCGCTATCTCTACCTGGTTCTCGGCGACGGCATGGCGAAGCGCTACGGCGTCGGCGTCGGCCGCCCGGGCTTCGAATGGGCCGGCGAACGCCGGATCACGGCCATGGCCAAGTGGCCGGCCTGGACTCCGCCCGACGAGATGCGCCAGCGCCAGCCCGACCTGCCCGATTCGATGGAAGGCGGGCCGGCCAATCCGCTCGGCGCCCGCGCCATGTACCTCGGCGGCACGCTCTATCGCATCCACGGGACGAGCGAGCCGTGGACGATCGGCTCGGCCGTCTCGTCCGGCTGCATCCGCATGCGCAACGAGGACGTGATCGACCTCTACCGCCAGGTCAGGATCGGAACCCGCGTCATCGTCATGTGACGGTCGCCCATGGAACAATGGGGGCGCGGCCTTGCGAAGGCCGCGTGACAGCGGGCCGCTTCGGGGCGCGAAGCGGCCCGTTTCACACTCTCGTGACGAGATTGCCGGTTGCCGATGCTGCGGTGCGTTCGTATCGTCATGCCGGGCGGACGGGCGAGGGGCGGCCTGTGCCACCCCTTTGACCCTTGTCGGGCAGGTGCGGAGCGGCGGACATGGTGCGTTTGAAGCTGGCGCTGGCGGCCTTGGCGGCAGCATTGATCGGGCTGACGGCGGTCCCCGCCGCGGCCGGTCCCTTCCTCGACGAGATCAGGAATTCGCTCCAGGACGTGGGGCCCGGCGCCGGCGAGGGCGCGGCGGTGACCAAGACCGACCTGCCCGGTCCGAGCATCTTCAAGTACCGCCGCCAGACGGTCGCCTACCCGACCCGCGAGGCCGCGGGGACCATCATCATCGATCCGAAGCAGAAGTTCCTCTACTACGTCCTCGGCGGCGGCAAGGCGATCCGCTACGGCGTCGGCGTCGGGCGCGAAGGCTTCGGCTGGCACGGCGTCGTCCATGTCGGCCGCAAGGTCGAATGGCCGGCCTGGCGTCCGCCGGAGGAGATGATCGCGCGCGAGGCGCGCCGCGGGAAGAAGCTGCCGGAATTCGTCGAAGGCGGGCCGCGAAGCCCGCTCGGCGCCCGCGCGCTCTATCTCTACGACGGGTTCGTCGACAACGGCTACCGCATCCACGGCACAACGGAACCCTGGTCGATCGGCCACAACGTCTCGTCGGGCTGCATCCGCATGATCAACAGAGATGTGATCGACCTCTATAACCGCACGCCCGTCGGGACGAAGGTCATCGTCCTCTAGGGCCCGCAATGCAGCAGCTGCGCGGCTGACCGCCGAAACCCGCGCCTCGCCTGCGAGGCGGGGCTGCTATCCTGCCGCCGCTCTCTCCCCGCACCGCCCGCCGCTTGCCGTTACGGCCGCGTACGCCCTATTTGTCCGTCCCGTCATGAACCAGTCCCCGCCGCCCGCCACTTTCCGCCTCGAACACAGCCAGATCCGCCTGGTGATGTTCGGCGTCGTCCTCGCCATGCTCCTCGGTGCGCTCGACCAGACGATCGTCGCCACCGCCCTGCCGACCATCGGCCGCGAGCTCAACAATGCCGAGGCGCTCTCCTGGGTGGTCACCGCCTACCTGCTCACCGCCACCGCGGTGACGCCGCTTTACGGCAAGCTCAGCGACATTCATGGGCGCCGCGCCATGGTGCTGGTCGCCATCGCCACCTTCCTCGTCGGCTCGGTTGCCTGCGCCGTTGCCGGCAACATCTATGTCCTCATCGCGGCGCGCGCCCTGCAGGGGCTCGGCGGCGGCGGCCTGATCTCGCTCGGCCAGACGATTGTCGGCGACGTAATCCCGCCACGCGAACGCGGCCGCTACCAGGCCTACTTCGCCGGCGTCTTCGTCACCGCGAGCATCGCCGGGCCGATCCTCGGCGGCTTCTTCGCCGAGCACCTGCACTGGTCGTTCATCTTCTGGGTGAACCTGCCGCTCGGCCTTTGCGCCTACCTCCTCACCAACCGCGTCCTGCGCCTGCTGCCGCGCCACGAGCGCCCGCACAAGGTCGACGTGGCCGGCGCGCTCCTGATGATGCTGGCGACGGTCGCGCTCCTGCTTGCGCTGACCTGGGCGGGGACGACCTACGCCTGGACCTCGCCGGTCATCCTCGGTCTGCTCGCCGCCTCGGCGCTCGCCTGGGTGCTGTTCGGCTGGCGGCTGGTGCGGGCGCCGGAGCCCTTCATTCCGCCCGCCGTCCTCGCCAATCCGGTGGTGCGGAACGGCGTCATCGCCGTCGCTTTCGCGGTCGGGGCGAGCGTCGGCCTTTCCGTCTTCGTGCCGCTCTACTTCGAGGCCGTGGTCGGGCTCACCGCCGCCCAGTCCGGTCTTGCCCTCATCCCGTTCGTCGGCGGCACGGTCGCCGGCGCGACCATCGCCGGCCGGATCATGATGCATGTCGTCCACTACAAGCGCTCGGCCCTGGTCGGCCTCCTTGCCGGGACGGTGACGCTCGCTGTGATGGCGGCCTATCCGGCCGGGCTCTCCTTTACCCTCGTCGAGATCGTCCTCGCCCTCGCCGGCATCGGCATCGGAACGATCTTCCCGATCACCACGACCTCGGTCCAGAACGCCGTGCCGCTCCACCAGATGGGCACAACCACCGGTGTGCTCAACTTCTTCCGCTCGCTCGGGAGCGCGCTTCTGGTCGCGGTCTTCGGTACGATCTTCCTTGCCTCCGCGACCGCGGACACCGGCGTATCGGTGCAGCGGATCATCGACGAGGGCGTGCGGGCTGGCGTCGATTTCGGCCCGGTCTTCCGCGGTGTCTTCGCCGCCGGGGCGATCGCCTGCTTCATCGCCTTCCTGTTCATGCTGGCCATGCAGGAGATGCCGCTCCGCGGCCGCCACTCCGCGCCGCCAGCGGCGGCGGAGTAGGGCCGTCCGGGATTACTTTTCGCGAACATCAGTCCGCTCATTCCCGCGCATGCGGGAACCCAGCCTGGTTCTGGCAAAGCGTGGTGCCAGCTTCCGGGGGTTATCCCTGCCGGCGTCCCTTCACCGCGCTCCGTGCTCTGGCACGGGCCTGGGTTCCCGCATGCGCGGGAACGAGCGGTGGATGGGGCAGTAGTCGCTCCCCGGAGAGGGTGTTGCGAGACGGCCGCGCTACACGATCATCCGGTACGCCGGCAGCGTCAGGAAGGGCATCAGCGTCTTCGCCGTCGAGAGCGTGCGGAACAGCTCGATCGCCTGCGGGAACTTGCCCGACGCATAGGCCTTCTCGCCGATCTCGCCCTTCACCCGCTCCATCTCCTCGCCGAGGCATTTCTCGAAGAGGTCCGGCGTGACCCTGACCCCGCCCTCCAGCGTCGCGCCGAAATGCAGTTGCTGCCAGATCTGCGAGCGGCTGATCTCGGCGGTCGCGGCGTCCTCCATGAGGTTGTAGAGCGGCACCGCGCCGCGGCCGCGCAGCCACGCCTCGATGTACTGGACGCCGACCCGGATGTTCTCGCGCAGGCCCGCCTCGGTCCGCGTGCCCTCGTGCACTTCGAGAAGGTCGCGCTGGCTCGCCACGACATCCTCACGCAGCTTGTCGAGCTGGTTCGGCGTCGGCATGAACCTGTCGAAGACTTCCATCGCCACCGGCACGAGGTCGGGATGCGCCACCCAGGTGCCGTCGTGGCCGGCCTTGGCCTCGCGCTCCTTGTCGGCCCGCACCTTGGCGAAGGCCGCTTCGTTGACCGCCGGGTTCTTGCGGTCCGGAATCTGGGCCGCCATGCCGCCCATGGCGAAGGCGCCGCGGCGGTGGCAGGTCTTGATGAGCAGTTCCGAATAGGCCTTCAGGAACGCCTTCCCCATGACCACCTGGCCGCGGTCGGGCAGGAGATATTCCGGCTTTTTCCTGAGCGTCTTGATGAACGAGAAGATGTAATCCCAGCGACCGCAATTGAGCCCGGCAATGTGGTCGCGGAGCTCGTAGAGAATCTCGTCCATCTCGAAGGCCGCCGGCAGCGTCTCGATGAGCACCGTCGCCTTGATCGTGCCGTTCGACACGCCGACGGCCCGTTCCGCCTCGACGAAGACCTCGTTCCACAGCCGCGCCTCGAGGTGGCTTTCCAGCTTCGGCAGGTAGAAATAGGGGCCGCTCCCCTTGGCCAGCGTCGTCCTGGCGTTGAGGAAGAAGTAGAGCCCGAAGTCGAAGAGCGCGCCCGACATCGGCTGGCCGTCGACGACCAGGTGCTCCTCCGGCAGGTGCCAGCCGCGCGGGCGGACCAGGAGCACCGCCGGCTTGTCGCTGAGCTTGTATGCCTTGCCGGTGCCGGCGTCGGTGAAGTCGATGCGGTTCGCCCAGCGGTCGATGAGGTTGATCTGGCCCTCGATCTGGTTCGCCCAGGTCGGCGAGTTGGCGTCCTCGAAGTCGGCCATGAAGACCTTCGCGCCGGAATTGAGCGCATTCACCACCATCTTGCGGTCGGTCGGCCCGGTGATCTCGACCCGCCGGTCGAGCAGGTCCTGCGGGATCGGCGCGACCTTCCACTCCGCCTCGCGGACATGCTTCGTCTCCGGGAGGAAATCCGGGAGTTCGCCGGCATCGAGGCGCGCCTGCCGCTCCTCGCGCCGCTTCAGCAGGCGCTGGCGGGAAGGATCGAATTTCCGGTGCAGCCCGGCGAGAAAGGCGAGCGTCCCCTCGTTCAGCACCTCCTCGTAGCGCGGGCCCCAGCCCCCGCGGATTTCTACGCCCGAAACGCCCGGCTTGGTTGCAGCGACGCTCATTTTTGAAACTTCTCCGTCTCCGGTTCCGTCATCTATGCCACAGAGGGCGGGCCGACTGAACCGACGGGAACGGCAGGGCTTCCCTGCGGGCCGGCTCCGGCGCGTCACCGGCGGCGATTGCGTGCCTGTGGCGGTTCGCCCATCCTTCGCCGCCTGGCGCGCGGCTTCGCGCGCCGCCCCAACCCGGAGCGCGAGACGAGAATGTTCGCTTCCTTCTTCCCCGATCCGAAATACTTCTTCCCGTCCGCCGTTCTGTGGACCGGCTTCTCGATGCTGGTCTGGTACTTCTTCTTCCGCGACCTCGGCCCGTCGGTCGACCTCGGCGCGCTCATCGGTTTTCCCTATCCGGCACCGCTTGCGGCCGGCGCCGACGACGCGGCGCGGTCGGCCTTCGAGAATGCCAGCAACCTTGCCATCGACGTCTGGCTCTACTTCTACATGATCCTGATGGGGGCGATTTTCGCGGCCGCCTGGTACCGCGCGCAGCCGCACCCGTGGTTCCGCTGGTCGGTGGTTGCCGCCGAGGTCGCGCTCTTCGTCATCTGGTTCAAGGTCGAACTGGACGTGATGATCAACAACTGGTTCGGCTCTTTCTACGACCTCATCCAGCAGGCGCTCGCCACGCCGCACAGCGTCACGCTCGACCAGTATTTTGCCGAGATGGTCACCTTCCTCACCATCGCCATGATCTACATCATGGCCGTTGTGCTGAACTTCTTCCTCATCCAGCACTTCATCTTCCGCTGGCGCACGGCAATGAACAATTTCTACGTCGCGCGCTGGGCCCGGCTGCGCCGGATCGAGGGCGCCTCGCAGCGCGTCCAGGAAGACACGATGCGCTTCGCCCAGACCATCGAGGACCTCGGCGAAAGCTTCGTCGATTCGATCATGACGCTGATCGCCTTCCTGCCGATCCTCTGGGGCCTGTCGCGCTTCGTCCAGGACATCCCGGTCATCGGCTATATCCCGCAGGCGCTGGTGGTGATCGCGATCGCCTGGTCGATCTTCGGCACCGGCCTGCTCGCCGTCGCCGGCATCCGACTGCCCGGCCTCAACTTCCGCAACCAGCGCGTCGAGGCGGCCTACCGCAAGGAACTGGTGCTCGGCGAGGACGATCCGGCGCGGGCCCAGCCGATGACGCTCGCCGAGCTCTACGAGAACGTGCGGCGCAACTATTTCCGCCTCTACCTCAACTACCTCTACTTCAACGTCGCGCGCTACGGGTACCTGCAGGCAAGCGTGCTCGTTCCCTATATCGCGCTGGCGCCGACCATCGTCGCCGCCGGCTTTACGCTCGGCGTCATGCAGCAGATTCTGCGCGCCTTCGACCGCGTCCTCTCGTCCTTCCAGTACCTGGTCAATTCGTGGTCGACGATCATAGAGCTGATGTCGATCTACAAGCGCCTGCGCGCTTTCGAGGCGACGCTGAAAGACCAGCCGCTCGACACGATCGAGCGCGAGGCGGCGGGAAACCCGGTGGGCTAGCGGCCGGTCAGCGCGCCCGGAAACCGGGGATCGCCAGCGGATTGGCAAGGAGCGCCGCGCGGTCGGCCGTATCGATCGCGCCGCCGGTGAAGGCGTCGACGAGCGCCTCCAGCGCCGGCCGGTCGAGGTCGCGGGCGACGACGGCGAGCCGAGTCCTCCGGTCCCCGTCCGGCCATTCCGCGAGGATCTGCGGGACCGAGAAAAGCCCGCCGATCGCGTGGACGAGGACCGGCTCGCCCTCCTCGTTTCGGACGATGCCGCGGAGACGGACCAGCTTATCGCCGTGGTCGAGCGTCAGCCGGTCGAGGAAGTCCCAGAGCGCCGATGACGGGATCGCGCCGTCGCGCGCCAGCACGAAGGCCGAGTAGGGCGGGGCTTGCCCGCCCGGCTCCAAGGGATACCGGTCGAACGCGAGCCACGCCGCCAGCCGGCCCGGATCGTCGATCGGATCGAACAGCCCGGTCAGTTTCGCCGCCAGACCCGGAACGTCAACGGCCAGAATCGGCGCGGATGGATTGAGCTGTGAGATCCGCGCCGTCATCAGGTCGGCCTCGGCCGTGCGCGGCAGGATGACCACGTCCGCCGCGGCAACCTGACGGCGCTGCGCGTCCGCGTCGAGCTGCTCCGGGTTGGACGCAACCGCGATGATCCCGTCCAGCCGGAAGCGCATGCTGAGGTAAGGGTGGCGGGCGATCAGGCCGAGCACGGGAATGGGGTCGGCGCTTCCCGCGGTCTCGATGATCACGCGCGACAGCGTCTCGATGCGGCCGTTGTCGAGCGCCCGCAGCAGCCGCTCCATCGCCTCGACCAGTTCGCCCCGCACCGTGCAGCAGACGCAGCCGCCGGAGAGCGCCACGATCCCGTCCTCGGCGCGCTCGACCATGGCGCCCTCGACGGCGGTCGCGCCCGCCTCGTTGACGATGACAGCCGTCCCGGCGAAGGCAGGCTCGCCGAGCAGCCGGTTGATGAGGCGGGTCTTGCCGGCGCCGCGCGCCCCGGTGACGAGCAATACGGGGATGGGCGGCTTCCGCGGCCGCGTCGCGGCGGCACTCATGGCGCTAGCGCAGGCTCAGTCTGTCGTGGCCCGGATCGAAGCGCTGGTCGAAGCTCGGCGGCGCCTTGTCGGCGCCGGCACGGTAGGGCGGGCGGAGCCGCGGCAGGGGGATGCCCGTTGCCTTGGGGGTCCCGGTTGCGGGAACCGTGCCGGGCGCCGCCGGCGTGGTGGAACTGTCGGCAAGCCCCGTGCGCACGACCACCGGCGCCATGGTCGGAACCGGCGGGCCCAGCGCCGAGTCGCCGATATCGGCGCTGTCGTCCTCCTCGAGGAGCTTCCGCCGTTTGCACACGTCGTCATGATAGTTGGGCGCGGTGCCGCGGGCGGCTGCGCTCCGGAATCCGGCAAGCCCGGCCGGCGTGAAGCCGGGGAAGAACCCGTTGAAGCCCTGGTTGAGAAGGCGGGCGGCCAGTTCCGCGCGCCCGGTCGAGGTATCGGCGCC
>Ga0070741_10012950_pt1 | contig 14891 bp, 11 predicted proteins | sample Coa_R1_4_FD_66440 | JGI IMG/M metagenome (GOLD analysis project Ga0070741, IMG submission 66440) | Surface soil microbial communities from Centralia Pennsylvania, which are recovering from an underground coalmine fire - Coalmine... | ecosystem: Environmental > Terrestrial > Soil > Unclassified ...
CCGCTGGCGGCGATCCGGAGCGCGGCGGCGGCGCTGGAGGGCGTGGTCGCCGACCCGGGGGTCGAGCGCCTCCGGGGCGTGATCGCCCGCCAGGTGCAGCACCTGGCCCGGCTGACCGACGACCTCCTGGACGTGAGCCGGCTCGAGAGCGGGCGCCTCGCCCTGGATCGCCGCCCGGTCGACCTGGAGCAGGTCGTCGGGCGCGCCCTGACCTCGCTCCGCGAGACCGGGAAGCTCGAGGGGCGGCGGCTCGAGATCCATCTCGCGTCGGCGTGGGTCGACGGTGATCCGACCCGGCTCGAGCAGATCGCCGGGAACCTGGTCGACAACGCCCTCAAGCACACGGCGCCGGACCGGCGCATCGTCGTCGCCACCGAGACGCGGGACGGCGAGGCCGTGCTGCGGGTCCAGGACGAGGGGAGCGGCATCCCCCCCGAGCTCCTGCCGCGGATCTTCGACGCCTTCGTGCAGGGCCCGCCCGCCCTGTCGGGGGCGCGCGGCGGCCTGGGGCTCGGCCTCACGCTGGTGCGACGGCTGGTGGAGCTCCACGGCGGGAGCATCCAGGCGGCGAGCGCGGGGGTGGGATGCGGCGCCGAGTTCGTCGCGCGCTTCCCGAGGCTCGCCGGGGCGCCCGGGCCCGCCGAGACCCGGGTCGCGGCGGCGGTCCCCGAGCGCGGGCTCCGCGTGCTGCTGGTCGAGGACAGCGCGGACGCGCGCGTGGCGCTCCGCGCGCTCCTGGAGCGCTGGGGTCACGAGGTCGAGGAGGCCGGGGACGGCGCCAGCGGACTCGCCGCGGCCCGGCGCTTCCGGCCCGACGCGGTCATCGTCGACCTGGGATTGCCGGGGATGGACGGCCTCGAGCTGGCCGAGGCGATCCGCGCGACCTCCCAGGGCGCGACCATGCTCCTGATCGCGCTCACGGGCCACGGGCGGGCCGACGACCGCCGCCGCGCGGAGGGCGCCCGCTTCGACGCGTTCCTGGTCAAGCCGGCCGATCCGGACGAGCTCCGTCACACCCTGGCGAAGGCCTCCGCGCGGGGCGTGCCGATGACCGGCGGATCGGCGCCCTGACCCGCTCCGGCCAGATCGCCATGGGCCGCGGGCGCCTCCGGCCCCCGGGTCGGGCGCGAGGCGGCGCCGCCGCGGCCCCGGTGTCGCCTCCCGGCGAGCCGCTCGCCGCCGTGGTGGCCGCCCTCCCCGGCGTGCGCGCTGGCGCTCTCCCCCGCACGCCGCGGGTGCAGCTGGCGACCCTGGTCGCCGCGGCCCCGGAGGGGCCCGAGTGGCTCCACGAGGTGAAGTTCGACGGGTACCGCATCGTCGCCCGGCTCGCCGATGGAGCCGCGCGCCTGCTGAGCCGCAACGGCCGCGACTGGACCGTCCGCTTTCCGGCCGTGGCCGCCGCGGTCGCGCGGCTGCCCGCCCGCCAGGCCCTCCTCGACGGCGAGGTCGCGGTGCTCCTGCCCGACGGCACCACGAGCTTCCAGGCGCTCCAGAACGTCATGGCCGGCGAGCCCGGCCACCGGCTCATCTACTACGTCTTCGACCTCCTGCACCTGGACGGTCTGGACCTCACAGCGGCGCCCCTCGAGGGACGCAAGGACGTCCTCCGGCGGCTCCTCGCCGCCGCCCCCGATCCGCTCCGCTTCAGCGATCACGTCGTGGGCGCCGGCCCCGAGGTCTTCGCCCAGGCGTGCCGGCTCGGGCTCGAGGGGATCGTCAGCAAGCGGCGGGACGCGCCGTACGAGGCGACGCGCACGCGCGCCTGGCTGAAGGTCAAGTGCCTGCACGAGCAGGAGGTCGTGATCGGCGGCTTCTCCGAGCCCGCCGGCACGCGGACCGCGCTCGGCGCGCTGCTGGTCGGCGTCCACGACGCGGACGGGGCGCTCCGGTACGCCGGCAAGGTCGGCACCGGGTTCAGCGAGGCGACGCTGCGCAGCCTCCACCGGCGGCTCGCCGCGCTCGAGCAGCCGCGCTCCCCGTTCGCCGACCGCGTCCCGGGCGCCGGGCGCGTCCACTGGGTCCGGCCGGAGCTGGTGGCGGAGGTGAGCTTCACGGAGTGGACCGGAGACGGCAAGCTGCGCCACCCGTCGTTCAAGGGCCTCCGGGAGGACAAGCCCGCCCGGGAGGTCGTCCGCGAGCGGCCCGCGAGGGCCCCCGCCGCCACGGGGGACCGGAGCGCGGCGACGCCGGCCAGGGCGGACCGGGCGCCGGTCCCCGCCAGGACGATCGCGGCCCGCCCGGCGCCGGGCGCGAACCCCGGCCCGGATCCCGCCGGCCAGACGCGCCCCCGGCGCGCGCCGCCCGCGCCCCGGGAGCGCGCCGGGCGGCGGCCGCCCGGCGCGCTCCCGGGCACGGACGAACGCCGCGCGCCGGTCACCGTGGCCGGCGTCCGGCTCACCCACCCCGATCGCGTCCTCTACCCGGCGCAGGGCACGACGAAGCGCGACCTGGCGCGCTTCTACGAGTCGATCGCCGACTGGGTGCTCCCGCACCTCCGGGGCCGCCCGCTGACCCTCGTGCGCTGCCCGGAGGGAACCGGCGGCGAGTGCTTCTACATGAAGCACTCCGGGGTCTGGGCGCCGCCGGCGCTCCGGCGGATCCGCATCCAGGAGCGGACCAAGATCGGCGAGTACCTGGTCGTCGACGACCTGGCGGGACTGGTGAGCCTCGTCCAGATGGGGATCCTCGAGATCCACACCTGGAACTCGACCGCGGAGCACCTGGAGCAGCCCGACCGGATCGTCTTCGATCTCGACCCCGGCCCGGCCGTCCCCTGGCCCCGGGTGATCGAGGCGGCCCGGCTGGTCCGCGCGGTCCTCCGCGGGGTCGGGCTCGAGAGCTTCGTCAAGACGACCGGCGGCAAGGGACTCCACGTCGTGGTGCCCCTCCGGCCCGCGGCGGGCTGGGACGCCTGCTTCCAGTTCTCGCGTGCGATCTCCGAGGTGGTCGTGCGGCAGGATCCGCGCGGGCTCACGACGGAGATGCGCAAGGCCGGCCGCGCCGACAAGATCCTCATCGACTACCTCCGCAACCGGCGCGGGAACACGTCGATCGCCGCCTACTCGACCCGCGCCCGGCCGGGCGCCCCGGTCTCGACGCCGCTCGCGTGGGAGGAGCTCGACGCCGACCTCCGGTCCGACCGGTTCACGATCGCCAACATGGGCCGCCGCCTGGCCCGGCTCCGGGCGGACCCGTGGGCGCGGTACTGGGACCTCCCGCAGTCGCTCCCGGGCCACGCCCGCGCCGGCCCCCCCGCGGCCCCGCCCGCCGACAGCCGGTCCCCTCGCCGGCGCCGACCGCCGGCCGGGGCCGCCGCGGCCGCCTCCCGGCCCGGCGCGCGGACCCGGTCCCGCGAAGGCCGCGACGTCGCGCGCCGGCGCCGGCGGTAGCGCGGGCGACCGCGGCGGCCCGCTCGGCGTGACCCGCAGCGGCCCCGACGCGCGGCGGCCGCTTCCAGGCGTCCGCCCTCACGCTGGCGTCCGGGGGGGCGAGCCTTGCCGGCCCGCCGCTGGCACCGCCGGCGCGGCTCGCGGCCTGGCGGGGATCACCCGGGCCGGCGCGCGCGTGTTCGCGGCCGCGATGGCGTGCCGGCGAGAGGCGCGGGCCCGCGAAACGCGTCTACGGCCCGGGGCCCGGCGGGTCGACCGGCAGCGTCACCGCGAACGTGCATCCCTGGCCGGGCTCGTTGCGGACGCCGACGCGGCCGCCGTGGGCGGAGACGGCCTGGCGCACGATCGCGAGACCCAGGCCGAAGCCGTTGCGGTCCACCCCGCGCTGCACGAACGGCTCGAACAGCTCGTCGGGGTCGCCGGGCGGGAGCCCCCCGCACTCGTCCTCGACCTCGACGACGAGGGCCTCGGGCTGCCGGGCGGCGCGCACCCGGACCGTGCCGCCGGGTCGCGTGAACTTCACCGCGTTCCCGATCAGGTTGCCGAAGGCGGACTGGAGCAGGCGGCGATCGCCGGCGATCACGAGCGGCGCCTCGATCGCGGTCACGAGCCGGACCTTGCGGCTCTCCCCGGCCGCCTCCATCTCCTCGATCACCTCGCGCAGGAGCGCGGCCGTGTCGAGGGGCTCCCGCCGGAGCTCGACCTCGCTGGCCAGACGATCGGCGATCACCACCTGGTCGATGAGGGCCCCCACGCGCTGGAGGCTCCGGTCCAGCATCGTCTGCAGACGCTCGTCGGAGGGCGCCAGCCGCAGCGCGGCGGCGGCCGTCGTCGCCGCCATGACCGGCCGCCGGAGCTCGTGGGCCACGAAGGCGACGTGGCGGGCGGCCTCGCGGCGGAGCTCCTCGTCGCGCCGTCGCACGTACGCGGCCACCGCGTCGGCGATGGCAGTGTTGATCGACCGCAGGGCGACCCGCCACTCGTCGTGGCTCAGCGCCTCCCGCGCCTGCTCCACCTCGTCGACCAGGATCTCCGCCAGGATCCCGTACTCCCGGACCACCTGCTCGACGTCGAAGCCCACCCGGAGGCGCTGGGTGCCGTGCCGCGTCGACGCCGGGCTCTCCTCCGGCAGGGTGGCATCGACCGGCCGTCCCTCCAGCTCGGCGAACGCCGCGAGCAGCTCGTCCAGGATCTGCGGGAGGTGATCCCAGAGCTCGCCGTGGGTCAGGCCCTCCGGGGCCTGCTCCCATCGAATACGCTGCGTCCAGCGCTCCAGGATCCGGGCGCGCCGGGACGCCAGGAGGTCGGTCAGCGACGCCATCTCGTGTCCGTTTCCGTTCCGTCCGGGACGACGGGCGAGATCCAGCAGGCATCGGCAGTGTAACACGCCCGCGGGAGGGGGGCGCGCGCCCGGGTCCGGGGCTGGCTCGCCGCGAGCGGGCAGCGCTCCCGCGCAACCGGCGGTCGCGGAACGGGCCCGGGATCCCTACGAGGACGATCCGGGGTCGGCCGGATCGGCGCGGCGCCGCGCTCGCCGCTCACGCGAGTCCTGACGCGCGCGTCCGGCGTCCCGCCGCGACGCCGCCGCACGGTCGCACTCCTCGAGGGCGCTCATGACGGAAGCCCGGCTGGCGCACAGGAGGTGCATGCGCTCACCGCCCCGGGTGAGGTACCGGTCGCGCGGCCCGATCGGCTTCGAGCACCTGGGACAGGCCTCGTCCTCGAGGACCTCGCCCAGGGGTCCGAGGAGCGCCAGCGTCACCATCGTCGCGGGCTTCACGACGTAGGCCGCGAAGCCCAGCTCCCAGGCGCGCCGGACCGCGCCCGGCTGATCCGCGGCGGTGAGCGCGACCAGGCGGGCGGCGGCCCAGCGAGGGTCGGCGCGGGCCCGCTCCGCGAGCTCGAAGCCGCCCATCCCCGGCATATCGAGATCGCAGACGATGACGTCTGGCGCGCCGCTCCGCTCGAGCTGCCGGAGCGCCGCATCGCCGTTCTCGGCCTCCAGGACCCGGGCCCCGAGGCGGCTCAGCATGGCGCAGGTCGTCGCCCGGCTCTCCGGGTCGTCCTCGACGAGAAGGACCGTGACACCGCGCAGGGACATTGGCCACCGACCGGGATCGGCGACTCGACCATAGCACCCGGACGGGCCTGCCGGCTACCGGATTGCGCCGCCGTGGACGGAGCGACTCCTTGACCGCCTCCCCGGTGGCGCGATGCCCAGGCCCGCGGCCCGCTCGGATGGACGCGACGCGACGACGCGCTCGACTACGCGCCGGTGGCGGCGGAGGCGCTCTCGCCCGGGGGTCCCCCTGAGGCTCGCGGCCCCGGGCTCACCTTCCGGGGGCCCTTGACCGACGCCGCGCGGCGCGGCAGGTCCCGCAGCACGGCGCCGAGCGCGGCCAGATCCACCGGCTTCACCAGGAAGCCGTCGAACCCGGCCTCCAGCGCCCGGTCGACGTCGTCCGGCTGCCCGTACCCCGTGACCGCGACCAGGCACACCGGGCGCGCGCCACGGGCTGCCCGCGCCCGCCGCGCCAGCTCGTAGCCATCCAGGCCCGGCAAAGCGAGGTCGACGAGCGCCACCTCCGAGGTCCCCCGGAGCACGGCGGCGAGACCGCTCGGCCCGTCGGCCGCCTCCTCGACCGTGTGCCCCTCGCGCTCGAGCAGGAGGCGAAGGGTGAGCCGGGCGTCCTCGTGGTCGTCGACGATCAGGACGCGCCGCGACGTGGCCGGGGCGGTCAGGGCCTCGCCCGGGCGCTCCGCCGCGCCGCCCGGGAGCAGCGGCAGGCGCACCGCGAAGGTGCTCCCTTGCCCCGGACCGGGGCTGCTCGCCGTCACCGTCCCGCCGTGGAGCCGCACCAGCCGGCGGACCAGCGGGAGGCCGAGCCCGAGGCCGCCCTGCGCGCGGTCCAGGACGCGCCGCTCCTGGGCGAAGGGATCGAAGATGCGCGTCCGCATCTCGGGAGTGAGGCCCACGCCGGTGTCCGAGACGCTCAGCACCGCCTCGTCGCCCTCGCGGCGGACGGTGACCTCGATGCGCCCGCCGGGCGGCGTGTACTTCAGCGCGTTGTCGAGGAGATTCGCCACGATCTGCTCGAGCCGCGCCGGATCGGCGTGGACGAGCGCCAGCTCGCTCTCGACGGCGATCCGGTGCTCCCGGGTGCGGCCCGCCTGGGCCAGCTCCGCGAGCGCGTGCTCCACGACCGCGCGGAGGTCGAGCGGCTCCCGCTGGAGGCGCACCTTGCCCGTGACGACCCGCGAGAGGTCGAGGAGGTCGTCCACCAGCCGGGTCGCGTGGCGCGCCTGGCGGGCGACGATCCCGAGCAGGCGGACCGCCTCCTCGTCCGTCGCCCCCTTGACCTCCAGCACCGCGGCGGCGTTGCGGATGGCGGCGAGCGGGTTCCGCAGCTCATGGCCGAGCACCGCCATGAACTCGTCCTTCGCCCGGTTGGCGGTCTCCGCCTGGTGTCGCGCGTCCGCGAGCTCGGCCGCCGCGCCCCGCTCGTGCGAGAGGTCCAGGACGATACCGAGCCACTCCGGCGCCGCCCGACGCAGCCCCACGATCCCGACCAGGACGTCGCGTGCTGCGCCGTCCGGCGCCCGGCAGGCCATCTCCACCCACCGGGGATCGCCTCCGCGCAGCGCGGCGTCGAGCGCCTCCCCGAGGCGCCCCGTGACGTCCGGCTCCACGAGCTCGCGCCATGACAGCCGCCCCGCCGAGAGATCCGCCGGGACGCGCCCCACGAGGCCGAGGAACGCGGGGTTGGCCGCCGTGATGCGGTCGCCGGTCGCGAGCACGAGCCCCAGCGGGCACGCGTCGAACAGCGCCGGCGTGAGCAGCCCGCGGGTCGGCTCGGCCAGGGTGCGCTCGGCGGCGACGCGCGCCGTGCGTTGCTCCTGGTACCGCAAGGCCTGGCCGAGCGCGATCGCCGCCTGCTCGGCCACCCGGACCAGCACCTCCTCGTCGGCGGCCGAGAAGCGGTCCCGCTCCGTCGCGCACACGCTGACGACGCCGGTCGCCCGGTCGGGCACGACCAGCGGGACCGTGACCTGGGCCACGATGCCCGCGTCTCCGGCGCGCGCCCGCTCGTCGGCCGCCAGCCGGTCGTCCTGCCGCGCGTCGCCGGTGCGGCGTGGCACGCGATCGGCCCACACCAGCGCCTCCAGGCCGAGGGGTCGCCCGGCGAGCGACCCGGGCAGCATGTCGAGCATCCCTGCGCCGGCGGCGATCCAGTCGCCCTCCGCCTCGGCGACCCGGACCGCGATGCGCGCACCGGCCGCCTCGCAGAGGTCGAGGGCCATGGGCGCCATCACGCGGAGGAGATCCCGGGGGTGGAGCGTCACGTCCGCGCGGCGAGCCACCTCGGCGGCGGCCTCCGCGGCGCGCCGGCGGTGCTCGGCCGCGACCCGCAGCTCGCGCTCGACGTGGAGCTGCTCCCGCGCGAACTGCATGACCTCGGTGAGCTCATCGAGCCGCTGGCGCGTCGAGGCATCGGCGAGGAGCCACACCAGCCCGTTTCCGGCGGCGGACGCCAGGGCCTGGGCGGTGACCTTCCCCGTGAACTCGACGCCCGCCCGCGTCCGCATCCGGAGCTGCGCGCTGCGGACCGTCCTTGCGGTCCCCACGTGGTTGACGAACCACCGGAAGGCGGCGAGGTCCGCCCGGCTGACGAACAGGGCCAGGGGCTTCCGCGCGAGGAAGGTCTGGGGCACCCCGAGCAGCCGGCCCGCGGCGGGACTCGCCCGACGGATGACGCCCCGGGCGTCCGTGAGGAGATAGGCGTCGGAGGTGTACTCGATCAGCCACTCGGAGAGGTCCGCCCCCGGCGGGAGCGGCTCCGGCGAGAAGACCGGCGGCTCGACGGCGTCGTGCGGATCGATCGGCTCCCAGGCCCTCTCGCCCGGATGGCGCTCAGGCATCCGCCACCCCTCCGGCACCCGCAACCGGTCCCCCGCCGGCCGGCCCCGGGACGCCGCGTCGGCTCACGACGGCAGCGGCTCCTCCTTGATCAGCAGGATCACGCCCCGGATCCCCCCGCTCGCCCCGGAGAGCGGCGTGCCGGTGACGAGGCACCGGACCCGCTTCCCCCGGCGGTTCATGCACTCGACCGCGGCCTCGGCGAGGGGCTTCTCGCCTGCCAGGAGCGTCCGGATCGGCTGCCCGAGCTGCTCGACGGGAAGGCCGATGTCGAGGGTCATGAGCTGCCGCCCCTGGACCTCGTCGCCCCGGAGCCCCCAGAGGTCCTCGGCCCGGTGGTTCCAGGCGAGCACGGTGAGGTCCGAGTTCACCACGATCACCGCGACGTCGAGCCCGGCGAGGATGGAGCGGAGCAGCGCGTTCGCCTCGTTCAGCTCGTCGCTCCGGAGGCGGAGCTCGGTGTTGATCGTCTCGAGCTCCTCGTTGGTCGACTGGAGCTCCTCGTTCATCGTCTCGAGCTCCTCGTTGGTCGACTGGAGCTCCTCGTTCGTCGTCTCGAGCTCCTCGTTGGTCGACTGGAGCTCCTCGTTCGTCGTCTCGAGCTCCTCGTTGGTCGACTGGAGCTCCTCGTACGCCGTCTCGAGCTCCCGCTTGGACTGCTCGACCTCCTCCTGGAGCTCCCGGAAGCGCGTCGTGTCCGTGAAGCTCACGTGGACGCCGGTCAGCTCGCCGCGGGCCGTCGTCAGCGGGACGAGGTTGACCTCCAGCGTGTGCGTCTCCCCCGACTCGGCGGTCCACGACACGTTCTTCCGCGTGACCGCCCGGTGGTGCGAGGTCACATCGTCGAGCAGCGGCCGGAGCTCCACCGGCCGGCGCGCGATGTCCAGGGCCTGCAGGGGCTTCCCGATGTCCGCGCGGCTCAGCCGGAACATGGTCCGGGCGCGCTCGTTCGCCATCGCGAGCGCCCCGTCCGCCTTCACCACGATGCGCGCGACCGGGTCCGTCTCGAGCACGAGGTTCGGGATGAGGTCCTCCTTGACCACCGTCTCCTCACCCGGGTTCTGGCGCGGCGGCTCGCGCGCCTCCTCGGTCCCGGCCTTCGTGAACACGCGCCAGCGGAGGTCGAGCGGACGGAACAGCGCGGCGTGGGTGAGGAGCAGCTCCGCCTTGCCCAGGAAGAGGGCCCCCCGCGGCCGCAGCGCGAAGTGGAAGCGGGAGAGGACCTCGCCCTGGGTCGGGCGAGTGAAGTACATCAGCGTGTTCCGGCAGACGAGCAGGTTCACGCGGGAGATCGGCGCATCCCGCGTGAGGTCGTGCCGCCCGAAGATGACGCATCGGCGCAGCTCCTTGTCGAAGATGTACCGCTCGTCGAGCCGCTCGAAGTAGCGGCCGAGCAGCTCGCCGGGGACCTCCTGGACCTGCTGGGCGGTGTACGTCGCGTGGCGCGCCTGGTTGAGCGCGTCCTCGTCCACGTCGGAGCCGTAGATCTTCAGCCGGCGCCGGCACACCTCGACCCCCAGCCGCTCGGCGAACAGCATCGCGAGGCTGTAGGCTTCCTGGCCCGAGGCGCACCCGGCGGACCACACGCGGATCTGCCCCTCCGGGCGGGTGTCGGCGATGATCAGGGGGAGGACCTCGGAGGCGACGTACTGCCAGGCGTCGGCGTCCCGGAAGAAGCTCGTCACGTTGATGAGGATCGTGTTGAAGAGCAGGGACACCTCGTCGGGACGCGCATCGAGGTACCTCACGTACGCCTCGTAGTCCGGGAGCCCGACCGTCTGGAGCCGCTTCTGGATCCGCCGCTCCAGGCTCGGGCGCTTGTACCCGGTGAAGTCGACCCCGCGCGTCTCCTTGAGGTACTCGAGCAGCTGCTCGAGGCTCCGCGGCTCAGTCGCCTCGCTCATCCACCGCTCCCGAGTTGACGAGCGTCGTCAGCGCGTCCGCGATCTCGCCCAGCGGCAGCACGAAGTCCACGCACCCCGTCTGGATCGCCGCCTGGGGCATCCCGAAGAACTCCGAGGTCGCCTCGTCCTGCACGATGACGGTGCCCCCCACCTTCTTGATCGCCTGCACGCCCATCGCGGCGTCGGTGCCCGTCCCGGTCAGCACGACGGCGATCGCCCGGCTCCGGAAGGTCCCCGCCACGGACTCGAACAGCAGATCCGCCGACGGGCGCACGAAGTGCACCAGCTCGGAGCGCGTCAGCGAGAGGGTCTGGTCGGGGGTGACGAGGAGGTGCCGGTCGGGGGGCGCGATGAAGACCGTCCCCGGGCGAAGCTGTTCCCCCTCGGCGGCCTCCACGACCGCGAGCTTGGTGCGCCCGCTGAGGATCTCGGCCATCAGGCTCCGGTGGCGAGGATCCAGGTGCTGCACGACCAGGATCGCCGCCGGGAAGTCCTCGGGGAGGCTCGCCAGGATCCGGGTCAGCGCCTTCAGGCCGCCGGCCGACGTCGCCACCGCGATCACGTCGAACGCCGTACCGCGACGGGGGCGATCGTGGCGACCCCTCTGCCCCTGCTGGTCATCCATCGCCGGGTTCGTGGGAGGCACGTACCGTAACATATGCGGCGCCGGGTTTCAACGCCGGCACGGATCTTGATTGGCCCACCCACGGGGCAACCGTCTTGCAAGCGGAGGGCGGCCGATGGCGTTGGACACGACGCCCGGGCGCGACGACCCCGACTTCGGATTCGGTCCGGGGCGGCCGGCTACCCCGTCCGGCCGGAAGACGGCTGTCGGGTGATGCGCCTGGAACGTGATCCGGCACGACGTTCCGCTGGCGCTCCGATCCGGGCATGCCGGGGAGGAGAGTCTGGCTCCATGACGGACCAGGAACCCCGGCGGCGGGACATCGTCACGATCGGCGCGTCGGCCGGGGGCATCCAGCCGCTCGGCGTCCTCCTCTCGAAGCTCCCGGCGGACCTGCCGGCGTGCATCGCGGTCGTGATCCACCGTCCCCGCAGCTACGAGGGGCGCCTCGTCAGCGTCCTGGGACGGCGAACGGTCCTGGACGTCGTGGAACCGGCGGATGGCGACCCGGTCCGCCCCGGCCGCGTCTATCTCGCGCCCCCGGACCTGCACCTGACGTTCGCCGATCCCGAGCACTTCCGGCTCAGCCGGGAGCCGGTCCAGCACCGGCACCGCCCGGCGGTGGACTCGCTGTTCCGCTCGGCCGCCGAGGTCTTCGGCGCGCGGACCGTCGGCGTGCTGCTGTCGGGCTCGGGATCCGATGGCGTCCGGGGCCTCCGCGCGATCAAGCACCGTGGCGGAGCGTCGATCGTCCAGGACCGCGACGAGGCGCGGTTCCCCGGGATGCCGACGAGGGCGATCGAGCTGAACCACGTGGACGCGGCCCTCCGCGTGGAGCAGATCGCCGGCGCGCTTCTCCGTCTCGTCGAGGGCGATCCGATCGAGCCCTGACTCCCGCGCGCGGGTGGCGTCGGGGGCGCGGGCGCACCTCCCGGGTATCGGAGTTGCACCGGCACGGCGGCGGCCGCGTGACCCGCGTCACCCGCCGGGGTGGCGCCGGCGCCAAGACCGCGCGGCGAAGGAGGCAGGAATGGACTACCAGCAGCCGGTTCAGGGCAGCACGGGGCTCCCCGAGCCCATGACCGAGGATCGGATGACGAAGACCATCGAGCACTACACGTCGGCGATCCCCTCCAGCGTCTTCCTCGGCGTGGCGCTCGGCGCGATCGGAGTATCGCTGATCGCGCAGGTCGCCGGCCGGGGGAAGTGGGGCAACTTCATCGCCGAGTGGGTCCCCACCCTGCTGATCCTCGGTGTCTACAACAAGCTCGTGAAGCAGCAGGGGCACGATCGGCACGACCGCGGGCAGCCGGCCCGCGGGCCGGCGTACGGGATGTCCGGCGTCGCCCAGGGGTACACGCCGTAGTCCACCGGGACCGGCGCAGAGCCGCTCCCGTCGGGGCCACCGCGCCGACCGGCCGGCCTCGCTGCCGCCGTCATCGCACGCGCATCCGCGCCGCCGTTCTCGTCGGCACGGTGTCGCCGAGATGGCAGGATGTCCGTGGGCGCGCCGTCCGGGGTGGCCGGCCGGCGCGCCGCCCGCGGCGGGCGGCTCAGCCCGGCCGCGTGGCGCCGATCGCCGACACGTAGAAGGTCGGGAACTCCGCCCGGAGCGCGACGATGTCCGGCAGGAACCGCACGTCCGCGAACCCCGCGCCCTCCAGCGCGCCGCGCCACTGCTCCGGCGTGAGGAACCCGCCGTTCGGGCGGTGTGGCGGCGCCAGGCGCGGTGCCCGGAACGTCTCCATCAGGTTGAACACGAACTCGACGTAGATCGCCTGCCCCGGCCAGGGCCGGATGCACTCCGACGCGACCAGGGCCCCCCCCGGGCGGAGCGCCCGGTGGATCTCCCGGAGCGTCGCGTCGAGATCGTGGGCGACGTGCAGGGTGTTCACCGCGTACACGACGGACGCGCTCGCCGGCAGGATGCCCTGAGGGCCCAGCGGCTCGTTCATGTCCGCGCGACCGGAGGTCAGGAACGCCGCACCCGGGAAGCGGGCCCGCAGCACCTCCTCGCCGCGCCGCCGGAACGCCGGCACGATCTCCGTGAACCGGTACTCCCGGACCGAGGCGAGGCGTCCGCCGGCCGCCAGCGCGTCGAGGACCGCCACCGCCCCGCTCGCCAGGCCCCCGCCCAGCTCGACGATCGTGACCTCTCCCGCCGGGAGCCACCGGGTCACCGCGATGGCCCCCACCCGGTTGTTCACCGCGTAGAGGCTGTTGGCGTTCGAGAAGTACTCGACCCAGAGCCGGAACCGCCGCGGCGAGAAGAGGACCTCCTCCCCGGCGACGGCCCCGCGGAGGAACGCCGGGTAGTCGGCCGCGACCGTCTCGGCGAGGGCGTACGCGGGGAGCCACGACGGATCGTCCGCGCGCTGCTCGTCGCGGACCGGCCCCGGGTCGAGCGCCGGCAGCGGGCCGGCCAGCCGGTAGCGGCGGGGCTCGCCGCTCCCGGCGGGCTCGACGGCGCGGTGGCCGGCCAGGTACCGGAGCAGCCAGTCGATCGGGACCAGCGCGGGCCGGGGATCGAGGCCGGCCCGCGCGACGAGCTCGGCGGCGGTCCCGGGCTCGGCCAGCGCCGCCGCGAGACCGGACTCCCGCAGCACGGCGAGCACCAGCCGGTACACGAACGCCTCGTAGCGGACGCTCGATCGGAGGAACGCGGGATCGAACGCCGGCGCGACGTCGGGAGGCAGGCGGCGGCCCAGGGCGGCCGCCAGCTCGGCCCAGCCGTCCGCCGGCTCGGTCTCCATGCGCCCGCGCGCGTCCGTCACGCCGGCCCGGCGCCGGATCCGGGCGCCGCCCACACATCGTAGAAGTTGAACCACTGGGTCGGATCGCGGCCGACGACGCGCTCCAGCGCGGCGACCCATTCCCGCGCCGCCGCCGGCTCGTCGCCGCGCCCCACCCCGCGCGGCGGCAGCACCGTCACGTCGTACCGGCCGTCCCGGCGCAGGAGGCAGAAGGCGGGCACCACCGGCACCCCTGCGGCGCGGGCCAGGAGGAACGGGCCGAGCGGGAACCGGGCCGGCGCGCCGAAGAACGGCACCACGACGTCGCCGCGGGTGCCGAGGGCCCGGTCACCCTGCACCGCGACCACCTCGCCGCGCCGGAGCGCCGCCACCAGCTCGATCCCCACCGTCGGCGTCGCCCGCGGCACGAACCGCACGCCGTCGCCGTTGCGCCGAACCCAGCGCTCGAGCCCCGGCACCTCCTCGACCGCGACCACGACGTGGGTGCGGCGCGCCGCGCCGTGCGCGAGCAGCCGGCCGGCGAGCTCCCAGTTCCCCACGTGCGCGGTGAGCGACACGACCCCGCCGGCCAGCCCGGTCACCGCCTCGGCGCCGGTGATGGCCGCGACCTCCGGGAGGAGGCGGGGCGCCGCCCGGCGGTTGGTCGAGACGAGATCGCTGAAGCACGCCGCGAAGTTCCGGAAGACGTCGACCGTGAGCCGGTCGAGCTCGGGGCCCTGGGCCCCGGTGATGCGCCCGAGCGTCCGGCGGACCGCCATCCGCTCGACCGGGAACAGCCGCGGGGCGAGGCGACCCAGGACCCGGACCAGCCGGAGGCGCGCGGGCCGCGGCACGCCGCCGAGGAGCGCCGCCGCGCGATAGAACCCCGCGCGGTTGTAGGGATGCGCGTACCAGCGCGGCGACGCGATCGTCGCGCCGCGTGCGGCCGACGCCGCGCGGGCGCCGCCGATGCCGCTCGCGCCGCTCACACGCGGGAGCCTACCACGACGCCCCCGCGCTCACCAGCGCGAGCGCCCGTGACGCGGGCGGGGGCCGGCGGCACGCGACGCCGCCCCCGCGAAGGCCGGCGAGGACGCGCCGCACGCCCGCGTCGCCCGGATCGGTCAGGGCGGCCGGACGGCGGGGCCCGGGCCCCGCCGCCGCGAGGCTCGCGCGGGCGGCGCACCGGCCGGGCGCGCCCGGCGAGCCTCAGCGCCGCGCGGCGATCAGGCCCTCACCCGGCGCCGGCGCGGGGCCGCTACTCCTTCGGGATCTCGCCGCAGAAGACGTAGGTCGAGACCTCCTGGGCGGACTTGTGGCCGT
>Ga0070741_10012951_pt1 | contig 14891 bp, 17 predicted proteins | sample Coa_R1_4_FD_66440 | JGI IMG/M metagenome (GOLD analysis project Ga0070741, IMG submission 66440) | Surface soil microbial communities from Centralia Pennsylvania, which are recovering from an underground coalmine fire - Coalmine... | ecosystem: Environmental > Terrestrial > Soil > Unclassified ...
GAAAGAAGCCGAGCGCGAAGCGCGCCAAACGCGCCAAGGCGACGCTCGCGCCGCGCGAACAAAAGCGCGGGCTGGAAGCGGCGGACATGGCGCTTGCCGCCGATGCGCCGGACGTCGCGGTGCTCGCCGCCGAAGTGCGGGCGGCGGGCGGGGCGATACTCGGCGCGTATCGCGAACCGCTCTCGGGACGCGCGTTGCTGCTCGCGGCCTTGCCGCTCGGCGCCGTCGAACCGACGCCGTTTCAGCGCGATTTATCGCCGACGCATACCCGGCGCCTGGCGCAGAAGATCGAGGAGGCGGGCGTGTTTCTCGATCCGCTGATCGTGGTGCACGGCGAAGACGGCCGGCTCTGGACGCCGAACGGCCGCCATCGCCTGGCCGCGGCCAAAGTGCTCGGCCTGCGCCACGTGACCGCGCTCGTCTGCCCCGACGAGAGCCTGGCGTTTCGGATTCTCGCCCTCAACACCGAAAAAGCGCACAACCTGCGCGACAAGAGCCTCGAGGTGATCCGCATGGCGCGCAATCTCGCCAAGCGCAAGCCGCAAGCAAAGGAGAGCGAATTCACCGCCGAGTTCGAGGCGCCGGAATTGCTCACGCTCGGCATCGTCTACGAAAAGAACGGGCGCTTCGGCGGCGGCGCCTACAGCCCGTTATTGAAGAAGGTGGACCGCTTTTTGGATCGCGGCCTCTTCGTCAGTCTGCGCCGGCGCGAAGACTACGCGGCGCGCCTGCAGGACATCGACGCGCAGGTGAAACGCATCATCGAGGGTTTGCAGAAACGCGGCTTCAAATCGCCGTACCTGCGAAACTACGTCGTCGCCCGCATCAATCCGGTGCGCTTTTACCGCCCGAAGAAAGGCGCCACCGCGCCGCCGATGCCGCTCGCGGAAGCGCTCACGCGCATGACGGCGGCCGCGAAAAAATTCGATCTCGATTCGGTGCGCGGCTCCGACCTCGCGCTCGTGGCCGCCATGTCGGGCGGCGAGGAGTGAGTCATGGCCGCGTTACTCGTCTGCTGGAAATGCGGCGCTGAATTGCGCGGCGTGCCGCTGCCGCTGTCGCGCACCGCGGAGTGCCCGGCGTGCAAGGCCGAGCTGCACGTCTGCCGTCTGTGCCAGTTCTTCGACGCCCGTACCATCCGGCAGTGCTCGGAGATTCGCGCGGAAGAAATCATAAAGAAGGATCAGGCGAACTATTGCGACTGGTTCAAGCCGCGGCCGAACGCCTACGATGTCCGCGCGCCGGGTAAAGCGACCGCCGCGAAATCGAAGCTCGACGCGCTATTCGGCGGCTCCGCAGCGGCGCCGGAAACCGAGGATGCGGCACGCGCCGCCGCCGAGCGCTTGTTCGACGACCCGAAGCGTAAAACCTAGCGAACCGTCGCACGAATTGCGTTGCGGCGCGTCCCTCGGCGTTGCGAAAGCGTCTTGGTAAAGCCCGCGACGGGGCCGAGCAATCTTGAACAGAGTTGCTTCGCGCCGGCGCTTCTCGCGCGTCCCGCCATATCGGTTTGTTTCGGCGTCACCTGGTAACAGGCGGTTCCTCGCCGCGCCACGATCGAGCGTTCTTCGCTGACGTTCCCACATAATTTCTCACGTACTCCTCTAGGGTAAATTACGTAAGCCGGTTTGCGAGAGCTGCGTGCGCATGCAACTTTCGACTGCGTGACATGTCACATTTGCGACATCTCGGGTTTCGCGCTTGCCGGGCGAGTCGACAGGACGTCGATCCGCGCGCGCCGGTGGCGGTACGATTGCAATTGGGGTGAGGGATGATCCCCATGATCCAACGGATCACAGACCGGCGCGGTTTCTTCGCCGGTACCGCAAGTATCATCGCCGCAGTGGCGATGGCGGCGCGTACGCACCGGCTGCCGAGACCCCCCGCTGTTTCTAAGCCAAACGAAAATAAAGGAAGCGGGTATCGCCTGACGTCCCACGTCCGCCACTACTATCGCACCACCAGGCTATAGCGCATGCGTCTGCTGCGGAAATCGGTACGGATCGTCGGCGCGCCGCCGTTGATCCGGCGCAGGGAATTTCTCAAGCGCTCCGGCGTCGCCGCCGGCGGCGCGGCGCTGGTTTCGCGTTTCCCGCTCAACATGATCCAACCCGCGCAGGCACAGTCGCCGCCCGCGGCCGAACCGCGCGTCGAAATGAAGCGGACCGTGTGTCCGTTCTGTTCGGTCGGCTGCTCCATCGACGCCGTCGTGGAGAACGGCGTATGGGTCCGGCAGGAGCCGGTATTCGACTCGCCCATCAACCTCGGCGCGCACTGTGCCAAAGGGGCGGCGGCGCGCGAAATGACCATCGGCGACCGGCGCTTGAAGCACCCGATGCATCTCGTCGACGGGAAGTACCGCCGCATCTCCTGGGATCAGGCGCTCGAAGAGATTAGCGCGAAGCTGTTGGCCATCCGCAAGGCCAACGGCCCGGACGCGGTGTTCTGGATCGGCTCCTCGAAGCACGGCAATGAGCAGTCCTACATGATGCGCAAGTTCGTGTCGATGTGGGGCTCGAACAACTGCGATCATCAGGCGCGTATCTGCCATTCCACGACGGTCGCCGGCGTCGCGAATACCTTCGGCTACGGCGCCATGACGAATTCCTACAACGACATCCTCAACTCCAAGGCCATCATCGTCGTCGGCGGCAATCCTGCCGAGGCGCACCCGGTGTCGCTGCAGTTCCTGCTGCACGCCAAGGAGCAGGGCGCCCGCTTCATCGTGGTCGACCCGCGCTATACCCGCACCGCCGCGAAGGCGCACCACCATATCCGCATACGCCCGGGCACCGACATTCCGTTCGTGTGGGGCGTGCTCAAGATTATTTTCGACAACGGCTGGGAAGACAAGAAGTACATCGCCGACCGCGTCTATGGCATGGACGAGGTGCGCCAAGAAGTGGCCAAGTGGACGCCGGACAAGGTCACCGAGGTGACCGGCATTCCCGCCGACCAGATCCGCCTGGTCGCCGAGACGCTCGCCAAGAACCGCCCGAGCACCGTGATTTGGTGCATGGGCATCACGCAGCACCACATCGGCCACGCTAACGTGCGCGCGCTTTCCATCCTGCAGCTTGCGCTCGGCAACGTCGGCGTGTCCGGCGGCGGCACCAATATATTCCGCGGCCATGACAACGTGCAGGGCGCGACCGACGTTGGTCCGAACCCCGACTCGCTGCCGGCGTATTACGGCGTCTCGGAAGGCGCATGGAAGCACTGGGCCGGTGTGTGGGGTGTCGACTACGAATGGCTGAAGGGGCGCTTCGCTTCGAAGGAGCTGATGGAAAAACCCGGCATGACCGTATCGCGCTGGATCGATGGGGTGCTGGAGGAGAACGATCACATCGACCAAGGCCCCAACCTCAAAGCTGTGGTCTATTGGGGCCATTCGCCGAACAGCCAGACGCGCGGCACCGACATGGCGCGAGCGATGCAGAAGCTCGAGATCCTCGTGGTGATCGATCCCTATCCGAGCGCGACGGCCGCCATGGCGGGGATGGTCCGCAAAGACGGCGCGTATCTCTTGCCGGCGTCGACCCAATTCGAGACGGACGGCTCGGTTACTGCGTCGAACCGATCGCTGCAATGGCGCGAGCAGGTGGTCGAGCCGCTCTTCGAGGCGCGCAAGGATCAGACCATTATGGTCCAGTTCGCCAAGCGCTTCGGTTTCGGTCAGGAATTCACCAAGAACTACGCGATGAAGGGCGATGAGCCCTCGATCGAGGACGCGCTGCGCGAGCTGAACCGCGGCTGTTTCTCGATCGGCTACTCCGGGCAATCGCCGGAGCGGCTGAAGCGGCATATGAAGAACCAGCACACGTTCAACGTGCGCACGCTGCGCGCCGAAGGCGGTCCGTGCGACGGCGAGTACTACGGCCTGCCGTGGCCGTGCTGGGGGACGCCCGCGCTCAAGCACCCGGGGACGCCGAACCTCTACGACTTGGCGAAGCCGGTCGCCGACGGCGGCCTGAGCTTCCGCGCCAACTGGGGCGTGGAGCGAAACGGTGTGAGCCTGCTCGCCGCCGACGATTCGTACACCAAGAATGCGGATCTTAAGATGGGCTATCCCGAGTTCGACTCGCGCCTGCTCAAGCTCCTCGGCTGGTGGAACGAGCTTACCGGCGAGGAAAAAAAATCAGCGGGCGGCAAGAACTGGAAGACGGATCTCTCCGGCGGCATTATCCGCGTCGCCATCGCGCACGGCTGCGCGCCCTTCGGCAACGGGCGGGCGCGAGCTTCGGTTTGGAATTTTCCCGATCCGGTGCCGGTGCACCGCGAGCCGCTATTTTCGCCGCGGCCGGACCTGGTCAAACAATACCCGACCTACGAGGACAAGAAGACCTTCTGGCGCCTGCCCACCCGGTACCACTCGGTGCAGGCCCGCGACTATTCTAAGGAGTTCCCGCTCGTCATGACCAGCGGCCGCCTAGTCGAATTCGAGGGCGGGGGCGAGGAGACGCGCTCGATTGCGTGGCTCGCCGAGCTGCAGCAGGAGATGTTCTGCGAGATCAACCCGGGCGACGCCAACGACCGCGCCGTCGCCGACCGCGATTACATCTGGGTGCATTCGCCTTCGGGCGCGCGCCTCAAGGTGCGGGCGATGATCACTCCGCGGGTCGGCCGCGGCGTGGTGTTCATGCCGTTCCACTTCTCCGGCTGGTGGCAGGGCGAGAGCCTGCGCGGCTACTACCCGGAAGGCGCCTCGCCCTACGTCCTCGGCGAGGCCGTGAACACCGCGTGGACCTACGGCTACGACGCCGTGACCATGATGCAGGAGACCAAGGTGAGCCTCTGCCAGATCGAGAAGGCCTGAGCCATGGCGCGGATGCGCTTCCTCTGCGACGCCGAGCGCTGCATCGAGTGCCAGGCGTGCGTCGTCGCCTGCAAGAACGAGAACAACGTGCCCTGGGGCGTGAACCGGCGCCGGGTCGTGACGTTGAACGACGGCTCGCCCGGCGAGAAGTCGATCTCGGTCGCGTGCATGCACTGCTCGGACGCGCCGTGCATCGCCGTGTGCCCGGTGAACTGCATCTACCAGACGCCCGAGGGCGTGGTGCTGCACGACAAGGACAAGTGCATCGGCTGCGGCTACTGCTTCTACGCCTGCCCGTTCGGCGCGCCGCAGTTCCCCGAGATGAGCGGCTTCGGGACGCGCGGCAAGATGGACAAGTGCACCTACTGCGCGGGCGGCCCCGAGCCCGACCGCTCGGCCGCGGAGAACCGCAAGTACGGCCGTAACCGCCTCGCCGAGGGCAAGCTGCCCGCGTGCGCCGAGCAGTGCTCGACCAAGGCGCTGCTCGCGGGCGACGGCGACGTCATCGCCGACATCATGCGCACGCGCATCACGATGCGCGGCGGCAATCCGGAGCTCTGGGGCTGGGGCACGGCGTACGGCCGGCCGGAGAAATCGTGAAGCGCGCGCTCGCCTGCGCCGCGCTCGTGGTCGCCGTGCTTGCGCTCGCGGCATGCGGACGCGAGAACCGCGAGACACGGGTCTACGGGCCGAATGCTTATGCGATCGCCGGCGACACGACGCCGTGGTCGTCGCCCGCCTTCAAGGGAGACGAGCTGGCCTGGAATCATCAGGAGGAAAAACGCGCGAGGCTGCAAAATGAATATCTGCGCATCCGGTAAGGTTCTTTCGGTCCTTTTATTCCTTTTATTCACGCTGTGGATCTTCGCGCCCGCCGTATGGGCGCAACCGAATCCCGAGCGCGCGCAAGCGCAGGCGCAGCGCGAGCGGACGCAGCCGGGCAACAACGCGCCGTTCTGGAAAGACGTGCAGGCGGGCCGTATCGGCTCCACGCAGATCGAGAACATCGAGGCGGGTTCTCTCATCAGCACCGCCGGCCAGACTTGGCGCGCGCTGCACGAAGGGCCGGTGCGTTTCTGGGGTGCGGTCTGGCTCATCGCGGTAATCGTTGCGATCCTGCTCTTCTATTTGATTGTGGGCCCCATGCGGCTGCACGAGCCCGAGACCCGCCGGCGCATCTGGCGCTTCGCCGCGTGGGAGCGTGCGGTGCACTGGACGGTGACCATCAGCTTTATCATCCTTGCGGCCACGGGCCTGACGCTCTACTTCGGCAAGTACTATGTTGCGATGCTGCTTAGTTATCCCCTGTATTCCTGGGTCGCGAAGCTCTTCGTCAGCCTGCACAACTTCACAGCACCGATCTTCGCCGTGTCGCTGGTGTTGATGTTCCTCGCCTTTCTCCGGCGCAACGCCTGGCGGCCGCACGATTGGTTGTGGCTGCGACGCGGCGGCGGGTTTATCAGCAAGCACGATCCGGGCAGCGGCTTCTTCAACGCGGGCGAGAAACTCTGGTTCTGGATCGGCGTGACGTTGCTCGGCTTGGTAATGATCGTGTCGGGCGCGGTGCTGCTCTTCCCGGTGTACAACCAGACACGCGCGGTACTGTCGACGGCGGACGTCGTGCACGTCATCGGCGCACTCGCGTTTATCGGCGCGGCGTTCGGCCACATCTATAGCGGGACCATCGGCGTGCGCGGCGCTTACCGTTCCATGCGCCGAGGCTGGGTCGATGAGACGTGGGCCAAGGAACACCACCGTTTTTGGTACGACGACCTGCGGGCGGGACGCGCGCAGGAAGCGAGCGACGCACCGCTCCTGGCTGCGCACGCCAAGCCCGAAGTCCCGCGCCCGGCCCCCTGAGAGCGTTCGATATGAAGAGAATCCTTTGGCTTTCGGCGTTGATTGTCATGCCGGCGATGGCCGAGCTGCCGCCGCCGTCGCCCGCGGAGAAAGCGCAGATCGAAAAGAAGGCGGCGGCCGAAGCGGCGATGCTCAAGCGCCAGGAGCTTGCGCTCGCGCGCGTGCAGGAGCGCGTCGCCCGGCAATACCGCGGCAGCGCCCCTGCGGGCGTCCAAGAGGCGGTAGGGAAGAGCGACGTGCCGAAATCGGCGACGCAGCCGCTCGGTACCCCGGCTAAGCCGCACACGCCGTCCGAGCACATGCCGCAGGCCGAAGCGCATTCCCGGAGTTCCGACTAAGGCCGGCCGATCGTCGCGGCGTAGCGATTTCTGTCACGGAGCCAAGGAGAAAGCCATGAAAGTTCCATTGTTCGCAGGTGTCGCCATGCTGGCAGCGGTCGGTGGTCTCGCGTTCGCACAGCAGTCTGCGGCCGCCGATACAAAGTCGAATGGAGCGGGAGGCGAAGCCGTTACCGTGCGGCTTGCGCCCGAGAACAAGTCGGGCGAGAGCGGCACGGCGAAGCTGACTTCGCAGGGCGATCAGACAAAGGTGGAGATCAGTCTCAAGGGCGGCCCGAAAGGCGTCTCGCAGCCGGCGCATATCCACGAGGGCACCTGCGCCAAGCTCGACCCCAAGCCGAAGTACGGGTTGGAAAACGTGGTCGACGGCAAATCGACCACCGAGGTGCCGGTGAGCCTCGACGCGCTACTGAAGGAAAAAGTGGCGATCAACGTCCACAAGAGCGGGAACGAGATCAAGACTTACGTCGCCTGCGGCAATATCAGGACGAGCTCGGCCAAGAAGTAACCGCGTTTTCGTGGCGCCGGTCGCCGGACGACGGAAGGAACGGGGCCGGTAGTACGCCGTCGGTCCGCACGCGTTTCCACAATGCGAGCACTTGCCTGAGAAGCCTTCGCCGCGCCCATCGCGCCTCGCGGTTGCGGTTCACGGAAGCCTCCCTAAAAATATCGCCGACGGGCTCGGCGATATCAATCATTGCGCCCGGCCGGCGGCCGTTGCATTATTTTGCGATGCGCGGATCCGCCGGCAGGCGCGTTGCTGTTCGAAGACGACCAGGCCTACCTTGCCGGCCACGCAGAATCGCGCGCTGGCGCCGCGGCGCAAAGTGCTCGTTCGCCACTATGCCGCGAAGTACCGCGTTCGTTAGCGAGTAACGATGCTTTCTTATACACGCACGGTCCGAGTCGACGGCCACGGCATGGCGATACACGGGGCCGCGCCGGCGGCGGCCGCGCGCTCGCCCGCGCTCGTTGTGATCATGCATGCCGCGGGAGTCGATACGTTTATTCACGCCATGGTCGAGCGCCTGGTGCGCGCCGGTTACGCGGCGGCGGCGCCCGATCTGTATCACCGGCAGGTCGAGCCCGGTGCGCCGCTCGAGCGCATGAAGCGGCTGCGCGACCCGCAAGTCATCACCGACGTCAATGCCGCCATCGATTATCTGGCGGAGCAGCCGGAAGTGGATCCCGCGCGAATCGGCATCATCGGGTTCTGCATGGGTGGTCGCGTCGCTTACCTGATGGCGGCGGCGAATCGCGACCTCAAGGCGGCCGTCATCTATTATGGCGGCAACATCATGGTCCCGTGGGGCGAGAACGAGCCGTCGCCGTACGAGCGCACCAAGGAGATCGGGTGCCCGGTGCTGTTTCATTTCGGCGCGGAAGACGGCAATCCCTCGCCGGCCGATCGCATCAAGCTCGATACTGAATTGACGCGGCACGGCAAGGCGCACGAATTTCATACCTATCCGAACGCGGCGCATGCGTTCATGAACTTCACCAACCCCGAGCGTTATCGCGAGGCGGCGTCGGAAGCGTCGTGGCCGCGCACGCTCGACTTTCTCCAGCGGCAGTTGCGATAACCCGAGAAAGGCGCGAATTCCAACCAGCGTCCGAGGAGGCGGTGTCCATGGCCCATACGTACGAAGAATTGAAAGGCAAGACGATAGCGGAGTTGCGCGAAATCGCCGCCGGCATCGAGCATGAGGCGGTGCAAGGTTACACGCAGCTCCACAAGGACCAGTTATTGCCGGCGATCTGCAAGGCGCTCGGTATCGAAGCGCACGTACATCATCACGTGGTCGGCGTCGACAAGACCGGGCTCAAGACGAAAATACATCAGCTGCAGAAGCAGCGGGATGAAATTCTGGCGTCGAAGGATCACGCGCCGCTGAAGTCGGTGCTGCGCCAGATCCACGCGCTCAAGCGTAAGATCCGCCGCGCGACGGTATAGTCCGTCGCTGTAACAGCCGTTTCGCCCTGCGTTCTCCGATAACGCCGGCGAACGGCATGCCTGCTAGAGCGGCCGCGTTGCGGCAAGCGCGGCGTGCCTCGTGCCGAAGGATTTCGATGGATCGGAACCAAACGCTTTGGGACTTCACGTCGATATTGGCCGATGCCTGGTCCTTGCTCGAACGCGGTGCGAGAGATTCCGCGGCCGGCATGCATTATGCGGTCGTCGCGACCCGCGGCCTGGATGATTTGCCGAACGCGCGCACGTTATTGCTGTGGCGAGTCGTGCGCGAGCAGCGCTTGCTTTACTTTTGTACCGACGCACGTTCGCCGAAGCATGCGGAGCTTACGCGCACGCCGTGGGCGCTGCTCGTGTGTTACGAACGAGAAGCGGCGACCCAATTGCGCATCCACGCCCACGTGCGATTTCACCGTGACGACGACGCCTTAAGGCGCGAAGCGTGGCGCGAAACGCCGCCGGAAACGCGGCGCGTTTTCGCGACGCCGGTCGCGCCCGGTCACGCCGCTCCCGCTCCCGTCGCCGGACCGCCGCCGCAAGCGATGCACGCCGACAGCGCCGCGGAGGAGGCGGGTTACCGCAATTTCGAATTGCTCGAGGCGACCGTCGCCCACCTCGATTGGTTGTACATGCCATCGACCGGACATCGCCGCGCGGCGTTCACGTGGGCTTCCGGAAGCGAGATGGAGGCGAGGTGGCTGTATCCTTAGGTCGGTCACCCTATCTTCGCGTGTAGCGGCGTCGTTTCCTCGTACTTGCGCTTTTGTTCCGGCGTCGCTTCCGTCTGGTACTTGTCGCGCCATTCCTCGTACGGCATTCCGTAAATGATGCGGCGCGCGCCATCGTAGGTAAGATCGACGCCCCGCTCCTTCGCGGCCGCCGCGTACCACTTCGCGAGACAGTTGCGGCAGAAGCCGGCGGTGTTCATGAGATCGATGTTCTGGACGTCGGTGCGGCGCCGCAAGTGTTCCACCAGACCGCGGAAAGCGGCGGCTTCGAGCTCGGTACGGGTTTTGTCATCCACTGCGATTGCTCCGAAAAAACGATGGCGAAAGTGTGGGCGGATGCCGCGCGGGTTTCAAGTAATGGCACATTTTCCGCGAGGTCCGGCGGCTTGCAAGAGCGGCTAGTATGCGGTTCTCAACCCACGGAGAGGACGTCATGCTCGATGTAAACCCGGATACCGTTAATTCACTCATCGACAAAGCCCGGATTTTTCACGGCAAAGAGGGCGTCATCATCCCGGACGACACCACCGGCTCGTCCGGCAACCTGGCGGCCGACATGCTGACCGAGCATCAGGACGACAGCACCGTGCAGGAATTCAAGGCGGCGGTGGATGATCTCGAGCCCGATCAGCAAGTGGAGCTGGTGGCGCTCATGTGGATAGGGCGCGGCGATTTCGATGCCTCGGAATGGGAAACGGCGGTCGCGCAGGCGCGCGACGAGTGGACGCCGCGGACGGCGGACTACCTGCTGTCCACGCCGATGCTCGCGGATTATCTCAAGGAAGGCCTCGCCGCGCTCGGCTATTCCGAGGATTAGCGAGACGGCCGCTATTTCGCGTGACTAATGCGGAAGCACTGGTGGATGCGGGGATTGCGCTCGAAATCTTTGGGAAGGGTGCGCCGCGTGATGTCCTCGATCGCCAGATCGGCGAGCGCGCCGCGATCCAGCTTGAAGCGCTGATAGTTCGTCGAGAAGATCAACGCGCCGCCGCGTTCCAGTAAACCCATTGTCTTTTTTACCAGCGCGGCATGGTCCCGCTGGATGTCGAGCGTGTCTTCCATGCGCTTCGAACGGGAGAACGTCGGCGGGTCGAGAAAAATCAGCCCATAGCGCCGCGCCGGTTGTCGATCCAGCCACGTGAGGACGTCGGCCTGAATCAGCTCGTGACGCGTGAGATCCAGGCCGTTCAGCACGAAATTACGGCGCGCCCACTCGAGATAGGTATGCGACATGTCCACGGTCGTGGTCGTGAGTGCGCCGCCCAGCGCGGCGTGCACCGACGCGGTAGCCGTGTAGCCGAACAGATTCAGGAAATGGCGTCCCCCCGCCATCTCGCCGAGGAGCGCGCGCGTCGTGCGGTGATCTAAAAATAAGCCGGTGTCGAGGTAATCGGTGAAATTGACCAGAAAACGGCACGCCCCCTCGCGCACTTCGTGAAACTCGCCGGTGTGCGCCAGCTTTTCGTACTGACCGCGATCCTTCTGCCGTTGGCGTATTTTGCCGTATACCTGCTCGGGCGGTACGTCGAGCACGAGCGGAATCACCGCGAGCGCGTGCTTCAAGCGGCGCGCCGCGGTGCGCGCGTCGATGCTCGCCGGCGCCTGATATTCCTGTACGTGCACGAAACGCCGCTCGCCTTCATAAATATCGATCGCCATGTTGTATTCATGCATGTCGGCGTCGTAGAGGCGGTAAGCATGGATATCCTGGCGCGCCGCCCAGCGCCCGAAATGCCGCAGGTCCTTGCGCAAGCGATTCGCGAACATTTCCGCGCCGGCGCCGAGCTCCGCCGGCGATGAGACGGGCGGCCGCTCGTGCATATGCCATTCCGGCGCCACGTCGAAATGGAGCAGCTTGCACTCGATCGCGCCGTTATAAAGGGTATGCATACGCCGCGCGCGCAGGCCCATCTCTTTGCCGAGCTCGGGATTTCCGGTGAATACCGCGGCGCGCCAGCCCGCATAGCAACGCTTGAGCGCATCGCCGAGCGCTCGGTAGAGCGAGGGCAATTCCTCGAGATCGCCCATGCGCTCGCCGTAGGGTGGATTCGCCACGACCAGGCCGGGCGGCAACGACGGATCGGCCGTGCCGTCGGCGAGCGCGCGCCGCTCGAACGTGAGGTGCTCCGCCAATTGCGCGCGCGTGCCGTTTGCGCGTGCCGCCGCGATGGCGCGACGGTCTTGATCGTAACCGTAGATCGGCGGCAGCTGTTTCAGCCCCGCCGCCCGTCGCTCGTGTGCTTCTTCGAGCAATTTATTCCACGCGGGCGCGTCGTGGCCTCGCCATTGCAGAAAACCATAGTGGTCGCGCAGCAATCCCGGCGCGATGTCTCCCGCCATCAGCGCTGCTTCGATAGAAAACGTGCCCGAGCCGCACAGAAGGTCGACGAGCGGTGCGCCGGCACGCGCGAGCGCAGGCCAACCCGCGCGCACGAGAACGGCGGCGGCGAGGTTCTCTTTGAGCGGCGCCGCCATGCCCTCCGCGCGATACCCGCGGCGGTGCAGACTCTCGCCTGACAAATCAATACTGATAATGGCGTCATCCCGATGTAAGTACAGGTTGACGCGCACGTCCGGCCGGGCGGTATCGATCGAAGGCCGCCGCCCATCTTTATCGCGCAGCTGATCGACAATCGCGTCTTTTACTTTAAGAGCAGCGAAGTGGGAATGATTGATGGCGGATTGGGAAACCGAACTGTCGACCGCCAGCGAGCCGGTCGGGGACAAATGATCGCTCCAGTGGACCGAGCGCACGCCCTCGTAGAGCGCATCGGGCGCAGGCGCGGAAAATCGCGCTATGGGAAGCAAAATCCGGCTCGCGAGCCGGGACCACAAGCAGGTGCAGTAGGCGCGATCCAGCGGTCCCTCGAACGATACACCCGCGCGTGTTTCGCGCACGGCGTCGGCGCCGAGCGCGCGCAGTTCGTCGGCCAGGAGCGCTTCCATGCCCTTTGGGCAAGTGGCGAAAAATGCATGACGATCGGGGGAAAGCGCGTTCAATGGCCGTGCTTCGGTATGCCTTTGAGCGCGAAGATATCAGATAGCACCCGGCGGCCGTCATGCGGCCGCCGGTAATTGGGTACCACGATTTCGAAAAGCGGGGAGAGCGGAAGCCCCGGCGAATTAGCGCGCCTTAGCGGCCTTGGGGTCGGTGCGCCGGGCGGACCACACGGAATGCGAACCCAACGCACGCGTGTTCAACTGTTCGGCATAACGATGCGCATGCGCGGTAACGTCCTTCAACGAACCGCGGCGTTGTCCCGTGATGGTGGAACGGCCGTTATCCAGCACGTACCGGTACCAATGTTGGCCACGGCCGACGTCCGGTACGTCCACCTTTTCCACGCGTGCCAGCTTATAAGGGCTCACGCGATGTGGAGCGGGTGTCTGATGGCTAACGGCATTTGCGGAAGACTGCGGCATTTCTTTCTCCAAAAGCTCTGAATAGGTCCAACTGCGGAACTCCACCTCGGTAGATCGCAAGACCGGGGAACATACGGGCTGCCGGTGAGGCAGGTCCGATCCAGGTGTGCCAGTGCGCTCGAACGGGTAGGTGATACACGAACGTTGCGTATCGTAGGATACCACAGCGTTTCACGGGGCTAAACCCAAGCGGGCTGATGCCAGGCGCCCGCCTCGAAAAACCCCTCGAAAATATAAGAGAAAAGCGCTCGCGGGCCGGCTCAGGCCGAAGGGCGATCCGCTGGTTCCACGGCCACGTGCTTGAGTAGGGACATAGGGCCCATGCTCACAATGGCTTCCAATGTCCCCTCGTCAGGGATGAAGAAGGAGCCGGCGAAACCTAGGGCGTTTACCGGCACCGATCGAAAACCAGCCCGTGACCGTGGAACGAGCAGCATAAACCGGCGGGTGGCTAGCAGATTGTACGGCGGCAGAACGGCTGGCCAGGGGTCGTCTTTCCCAAGCAGGCCGGTGTGCCGAAGCATGCTGCGATACAGCTCGAAGGTTGAGCGCGCGATCTCGGTCGGAGAGCCGAGCCGGCCGAGCCCCGCAAAAGCGTGCTGGAAGGGGAGACGCCGGATGCGGGTGAGCCCCGCCGCGTAATCGGCAGGTGTGAACAGAGCGCTGATGGGCAGCGGTGCGTCTTCCGCAAGAGGTAGAGGCACGATCTGCAAGTGCTTGTGCGGCTGGCTCGCACCCGCTTCGGCGCCCGCGTTATAAAAACCGAGCGCGTCGAACTCCGCCATGCACGCCCACAACGCCTCGAAATCACACAATGTGAGCGGCCTTTCTTGCGCTTCAAAAGCGCGCGTCACGATCAGTACGTGATGATCGATTACGTTGTACTTGTTGAGCAGGCAAATGTGGCTTGGGGTGACATCCGTCACGAACAGAGCTTCTTCATACGGGAGGAACGGGTTCCCCGGCTTCCCGTGTGTTGCCTCGCGCCAGTTAGCGGCGCCGTCCCGCATTTTGCGTGCGAGGCTGGACACCACGCGTATCTGGAACGCGACGCCGCCATCCGGAACCGTACGGGTGTCCGTCGCGATGGGGTGCAGGGCCCGGCGCTCGAGCGCCGTGCGCGAGCGCTCGACGATCGCCTCCCAGAGCGTGCCGGGCTTGAACAGTAGCGGGTCGGGCATGGTCAGTACTATATAAGTAGCGAGCGCGTGCTCGCCATCCTGCCGGTGGTAGCTTCACCCATTCACCTGCATGAAGCGCGGTTCTTTCTGCCGTGGCCTGCCTGTAGCTTTCGTTTGTGACCTGGGCTAAAGTGAATTTCACTGCACTCTAGGTCTTGTAGCCATTACGGAAGTCCCTCCCGGTTTCGGCAGTGCTCCGCAAAACCTTCAGGAACGAGCGGTGCAGTATTTCGTCTATTTCGACTTGAGGTGATTTCGTGATTACAGGTACTGTTAAGTGGTTCAACGAGAGCAAGGGCTTCGGCTTCATCACGCCCAAGGACGGCGGCAAGGATGTGTTCGTGCATTACTCCGCCATCAAGGGCACCGGGTTCAAGAGCCTGGCCGAAGGCCAGCAAGTGACCTTCGAGATTCAACAAACGCCGAAGGGCCCGGCCGCTGCCAACGTTGTGCCGGTTTAACTCTTATAAGCTACCAATTTATTCCGGAACCCCGCCACGGCGGGGTTTCTTTTTTGCGGACCACGAGGGGTAGCGTGACGCACGCTAAACTATCGGGGTTGCCGCGCGAGGA
>Ga0070741_10012952_pt1 | contig 14888 bp, 12 predicted proteins | sample Coa_R1_4_FD_66440 | JGI IMG/M metagenome (GOLD analysis project Ga0070741, IMG submission 66440) | Surface soil microbial communities from Centralia Pennsylvania, which are recovering from an underground coalmine fire - Coalmine... | ecosystem: Environmental > Terrestrial > Soil > Unclassified ...
CATGGCCCGGGGCCGCAAACGGCTCATCCATGTCAACCTTCCCGGCGACACCCGCCAACGTCTCGAGGCGGGACGGCGCACCCACGGCACCCTCGGCGCCGCCGTCATGGCCGCCCTGCGCGGCTCCTACGAATGGGTCGTGGCCAACCACACCCCGCCACCCGCCGAGGCGGTCGGGCCGTTCCCGGCCCCGAAGCCACCCCGCCGGCGCCTCGTCGTCCCCGACGCCAGGCTCAAACCGTTCTACGTCCATCCCGACGAGGCGAAAGCCATCGACCAGCTCGCCGAACAGCTTGAGCTGTCGGTGAGCGAGCTCGTCACCATCGCCATCGACAGGCATTACGGGGAGGCGGGCTCGCTCGCCGGGGGCGGCACGCTACGCGACCGGGGGAAGAGATAGGGCGATCGGCCGGCACGCCCGACCGGACCGGCGGAGCAGCTCGCTGATGCGGGGCAAACACGCCGCCGCCAAAGCGCCCGGGCTTCTCCAAGACGGTCCACTATGAGATCAGCGGCGCCGGCGGCTTCGACGGTCAGTGGAACGCCGCCTGCAACAGGAGGGGCGACTCCCACGGCGTCGTGTGGGTCGTGGCCATCGAGTTGGGAAGCCACCGGACGCAAGGGGCCCGTCCCGTCGCCGAACATAACGGCCCCAAGTCACGACCGGCTGGTGGAGCTCATTCTCGGCCGGCGATAGGGGTGATTTTTAACCGGGTGGCGACACGAGGAACGTCTTGGTCAACAGCTCGAGTCGGCAGACGTGCTGTCGGGGCAGCAGACACACTCAGGCCATCCACCGGGGGATCACCTTGGTCGAGGGAACGGTGGGGTTTCGACACCATCCGGACCCGCAGAGGTACTCGAATTCTCATGCGCGACGCTCAACCGACTACGCCGCCATTTGTGGACTGCCAGAAATCTGCTGGTCCGGGTGCAACCGAGTGGCCGTGTTGTCAGTGTTTTTGATTCCTCGAAATGCCGACGCTCTCGCAGCCTGAATTGATCCCCGTTGGCGGCAACGACCGTTTTCGAGTTCACAAGAAAGAATCAACGAAGCCTTCTGCAGTTCGGTGGGCCGGTTACCGGCCGGAGGGACCGAACGATCGACTCGCTGAGGCGGCGGCGCTGCGGTCGTTGCGCTCACGTTGGGCGGGAGCTGGCCCGCCACCTCGGGGGGTCGAGATCCGAGACGCCCAACATGTAATTCGACCGCACGGCGACGTCCGCACACCACGCGCCTATAAGGCCGCGAGTGGGCCCCAAACTTCTGCGCGCGGTAGCTTAGCCGGCATGGATTCGCTTGCGGCGACTGCGGAGGCGATCGGCCGTCAGGGCGTTCGTGTGGCTTTCTCAACCGTCGAGCACCGCGATGCGTTCCTGTGCCGTCACCTCGAAGAGTCAGGTGTCCCGGTCGTGGAAACCCTCCACGAGCAGACGGCTGCCTTCGCGGCTGAGGGGTGGGCAAAGGTCACCCGCGAACCGAGTCTCTTGATTCTCCGCGGCCCGCTTGGCATGCCGCGGGCGCTCACCGGACTCGCCAATGCGTTTGCCAATGAGTCACCCATGGTCGTCATTGACAACGCCGCAGCAGGTGTGGGCGGCCCCGAGCACATCGCGAAACATCTCGGTATGGCATCGAAGGTCGTCCGGTCGGCGCGGATCACTTCCGCTTCGGACCTCGCAGGGGCAGTAGCGGCGGCGGCGGCGGCGGCGAACACTCCGCCTCGGGGTCCGGTCCTGGTGGAAATCTCCACGGAGGTCGCCGCTGCGGAGACTGAGAATCCACCCGCGTCGCCGACGACAGATGGCGGCTCAGTTGAGCGCATCGCCGGGCTCCTCGCCGGAGCTGAGCGTCCAGTGCTGGTGGCCGGAGGCGGCGTGTATTGGTCGAGGGCCGAGGCCGAGCTGACCCATTTTGTCGAGGTTTTCAAACTCCCGATCGTCATGAACGGGATGGGTCGGGGAACGGTGCCGGCCGACCATGAGCTGGCGGTGGTACGGGCACGGTCGCTGGCTTTGCGGGAGGCTGATCTGGTCCTCGTGGCCGGGGCCCCGATCGACTTCCGGCTCGGATATGGGCGCTTCGGCGAAGCGCGTGTGGTCCACCTCTGCGAGGATCATTCGCAGGTCGCGACCAACGTCGACCTCGCAGGCTGGGTCGTGGGAGACCACAAACACCTCTTCACGGCGCTCTGCGCTGCAGCAGAGATGCGTCCCGGCCGGACGGGTTGGCTCGAGCGTCTCCGTAAGGAGGAACTCGATCGCCGGGTAGCCGATCAAGAGCATCTTCAGGCAGATACCAGGCCGATCCACCCCCTCCGGTTCTTCGGCGAACTGAGGAAGCGGCTGGCCCGCGACGCGGTCGTGATCGGTGACGGTGGCGACTTCGTGTCGTATGCGGGCCGCTACGTGGATTCATTCGCTCCCGGTTGTTTCCTCGATCCCGGCCCCTTCGGTTGCCTTGGTATCGGCATGGGCTACGCCATGAGCGCCCGGCTGGCGCACCCTCATCGCCAGGTCGTGGTGCTGTTCGGCGACGGTGCCGCCGGATTTTCTCTGATGGAGCTCGTTACCCTCATTCGCCATGGGCTACCGATTGTCGCCGTCGTGGGCAACAACAATGGGTGGGGGCTCGAGAAACACCATATGCAGGCATTGTTCGGGTACGACGTGGTGGCCGATCTGCGACCCGGTACCCGCTATGACCAGGTGGCGCAGTCCATGGGCGCCGCCGGTCTATTTGTCACGGAACCGGAGGAGGTCGGCCCGGCGTTGGATCGCGCCTTCGCGAGTAATGGTCCTGTCGTCATGAACATGATGCTGGATCCAGCTGAGGCGTACCCGCGCTCGACCGTTCTCGGCTGAGCGACCGCCGCTGGCGAATGGCTTCGGGCGTTGCGTAGCCGCGACCGCTGGTAGTATACATTGGTCTGACCAATGTATAGGGGGGCGAGATGCCGCCGACTGACGTGGCGGAGAACCCGATCCGCGTTTTGGTGGCCAAAGTTGGACTCGATGGCCACGATCGTGGGGTCAAGGTCGTTGCCCGTGCCCTGCGAGACGCCGGCATGGAGGTCATCTACACCGGTCTCCATCGGACACCTGAACAGGTCATCGCGTCGGCGGTGCAAGAGGACGTGGACGCCATCGGCGTCAGCCTGCTCTCCGGCGCGCACATGACCCTGCTCCCGCGGCTCTTGGAGTTGATGCGGGAACGTGGCGTCGAAGACAAGGTCTTGATCGCCGGTGGCGTCATGCCGGATGACGACGTTGTCGCCTTGAAAGCGATGGGCGTGGCCGAGGTCCTCGGACAAGACACGCCCCCGGCGATCATCGTGTCCACGGTCGAGCGTCTCGTCCGCGAACGGCAGGCGACGCAGGCCGGATGAGCGCGACCGGCGCGGCCATCGATCTGGCTCCCGGCGTCCTCGCCGGAGACGTGGGAGCCATCGCCCGGATGATCACCCGGGTCGAGCGGGGAGCCCTCGATGGAGCCGATCAAATGGCTCAGCTCTACCGGGCGGGGGGCCTAGCCCGGGTGATCGGGGTGACCGGCCCCGCCGGCGCCGGCAAGAGCACCCTCGTGGCGGCCCTCGGCGCTGAGATCCGCCGGCGGGATCTGACACTCGGGATCGTGGCCGTCGATCCCACCAGTCCCTACTCGGGCGGCTCGGTTCTCGGCGACCGGATCCGGATGCAGGCGCTCGGGGACGACCCCGAGGTGTTCATCCGATCCATGGCGACGCGCGGTGCGCTCGGGGGGATCGCCCGTGCGACGGCCGATGCGGTGGCCGTCCTCGATGCCTCCGGCAAGGACGTCGTCCTCGTGGAGACGGTCGGCGTGGGCCAGGACGAGGTCGACATCGCTCAGGCGTCCCACAGCGTGGTGGTCGTCTCCGCCCCGGGTCTGGGGGACGACGTTCAGGCCCTCAAAGCCGGTCTCCTCGAGACCGCCGACGTCCATGTCGTGAACAAGGCCGATCGGCAAGGTGCCGACCGCACGGTGGCCGAGCTCCGATCCATGCTCGGGTTCGAGGCCGGCGAAGGCTGGGTGGCGCCGGTTCTCCCCACCTGCGCCGAGAGTGGTCAGGGCGTGCCCGACCTGGCCGACGCCCTGGACCGGCATCACGACTGGCTGGTCGCTTCGGGCGGACTGCGGGAGCGGCAGCGCTCGATGGCCCGCCACCGGCTCAAGACGCTGCTCACCGCCCTCGTCCACCAGCGCCTCGACCGGCCGGTTCCGGGCTCGGCGTTCGAGGCGGCGGTCGAGGCGCTGTGCCTCCGTACCACCGACCCATGGACGGCCGCCCACTCCCTCCTCGAGCGGGAGTTGGGCGGCCGGCCGAAAGGATGCTCATGAGCGAGATCGACCCCGGCGCACCCTTGGTGGGCGAGCCTTTGCGGGCCGAAGCCGAAGCCGATCTGGCCGCCTGGGAGGCCGAGGAGCTCGCCGCCTTCCTCGCCCGCCAACCCGAACGGAAGAGCGAATACCTGACCAAGGCCCGTCGGCCCGTCAAGCGGGTGTACACGCCAGCCGACCTGGCCGGCACGAAGTGGGAGGACGTCGGTCTTCCCGGCCGGTATCCCTACACCCGGGGTCCGTACCCGACGATGTATCGGGGCCGGAACTGGACGATGCGCCAGATCGCCGGCTTCGGTCAGCCCAGTGAGACGAATCAACGCTTCCGGTACCTGATCGAACAGGGGCAGACCGGCCTGTCGGTGGACTTCGACATGCCCACGCTGATGGGGTTTGACTCCGACGATCCCCGAAGCCTCGGCGAAGTGGGCCGGGAGGGCGTGGCCGTCGACGTGTTGGACGACATGCGGGAGCTCTTCGACGGCATCGACCTCGAGGCGATCAGTGTGTCGATGACCATCAACCCCACCGCCTGGATTCTGATGGCCATGTACATCGCCGTGGCCGAGGAGCGCGGCTACGACCTCAACCGTCTCTCAGGAACGATCCAGAACGACATCCTCAAGGAGTACATCGCCCAGAAGGAATGGATCTATCCCATCCGCCCGAGCCTGCGGATCGTTCGGGACACGATTGTGTACGCCGCCCGGCACATGGCCCGGTACAACCCGATCAACATCTCCGGGTATCACATCTCCGAGGCCGGGGGAAACGCCATCCATGAGGTCGCCTTCACGATGGCCAATACGGTGGCCTACGTCGAAGAAGTCGTGAAGGCCGGCGTCGACGTCGACGACTTCGCCTCCCGTCTCTCGTTCTTCTTCGTCTCGCAGGCCGACTTCTTCGAGGAGGTGGCGAAGTTCCGGGCCGTGCGGCGAGCGTATGCCCGCATCATGAAGGAGCGCTTCGGCGCCAGGAAGCCGGAGTCGATGCGCCTGCGCTTCCACGCCCAGACGGCGGCGGCCACGCTGACGCGGCCCCAGCCGATGAACAACATCGTCCGCACCGCGTTCCAGGCCCTCGCTGCCGTCCTCGGCGGGGCGCAGTCCCTCCACACCAACGGCCTCGACGAGGCGTACAGCATCCCGACCGAGTTTGCCATGAAGATGGCGCTGCGGACCCAGCAGATCATCGCCGACGAGACCAACGTCACCAATGTCGTCGATCCGCTCGGCGGGTCGTGGTACGTGGAGTCGCTGACCGACGAGATCGAGGCGGAAATCATGCGGGTCCTCGCCCACGTCGATTCGCTCGGTGGAACGGTGAGCGCCATCGAGCAGGGCTACTTCCAGCTGGAGGAGGCTGATTTCGCCTATGGGGTGGCTCAGCGCAAGGCCAGTGGCGAGGATGTCGTCATCGGGGTGAACAAGTACGTCGATCCCGACGACGACCAGCCGGTCGACGTCCACCAGCTCGATCCCGAGTCGGAACGGCGCCAAGTCGAGCGGCTCAAGGCGATCAAGGCCGAACGCGACCAGCAGCGCACGGCTCGAGCGCTGAAGGAGCTCGAGGAAGTGGCCCGGGCCCCGGGAGAGAACATGATGCCGGCCACCATCAATGCGGTGAAGGCGCAGGCGTCGATGGGAGAGATCGTCAATGCCCTCCGAGACGTCTTCGGCACCTACGTCGAGCGACCCTTCTTCTAGGGAAACGCCGGCGGGGACGGTGGCGTCGGAGCGCCCCGGATCGCCGTCGGTGGAGCTGGACGAGCACAACCTCGCTCAGTATCTGCTGGGCCGGGGCCTCCTCGAGCGGACCGATGATGCGACGGTCCGCACGCTCTCCGGCGGCTACATCAACAACGTCTTCCGGGTGGAGAGTGCCGGACGCGTCTACATCGTCAAGCAGTCGTTCGCCGCGGCACAGCGCACGATCCTGCGGGCCGACATCCGCCGGGGGCTCGTGGAAGTTGCCGCCATGAAGGCCATCAAGGGTCTGCTCGGCGAGGATGCTCCGATTCCCACGATCCTCGATGACGACCCGGACAACTACGTCTCGATCATGACGCCGGCACCGGACGACGCCGTGCTCTACGACACCGAACTCATGGCCGGGCGGTTGCACGAAGGGACCGGCCGGCGCCTCGGCGTCTACGCCGCCCGCCTGCACCAGGCGACGGTCGATGTCCCGGAGATCGCCCGGGAGTTCCGTCACAACCCGGGTTTCGCCTTGCGGGATCAGAGCATCCGGAGCGCGGCGGCGACCAACCCGGATCTGGCGCCGCTGATCGAGACGATGTTACGGCGCAACGCCGACGAGGCGCGCGTCCTCGTCGATGCCGACATCACTCCCAAGAACGTCCTCGTCCACGACGGCGGCATCACCAAGCTCGATTTCGAGTGCGCCCAGTTGGGCCATCCCGCCTTCGACGTCGGCATCGTGCTCGCCCACTTCGTGCTGCTCGGCTTTGCCCGGCCGGCTTGTCTGGCCGCCCTCCTGGCCGAGGGACGCGGTTGTTTCGAGGGGTACGCGTCCATCCGGGCCGAAGCACGCTCCGGGGAGTTCGTCTCCGACGTGGGCTGCTTCGCCGGGGTGATGATGCTCGGGCGTGCCGACGGCGACCTGGTCTTCGACTATCTCGTGCCGCACCGACCGGCGCTGCGGACGTTGGTGGCGGAACTGGCCACCGGCGTGGCGAGCATCGATCAGCTGCTCGGGCGGGCAGACGCGACGCTGGCTCGCCTCTCGGCGGAGGGCTAGATCCCCGTCCCCTCCAGGGCGGGTCAGGCCGGACGCCGTCGTCGCGCCCGGGTGGCCGGCGTCGGAGGCGGCCCTGGAGTCGCCACCGGCTTGTCCTTGGCCAGGACCCGCTGGTAGAAGTCGTGCACGTGGCGGCTGAAGGCGTGGGCGGCGGCGTCCGGGTCCCGGGAGGCCACCGTCTCCAGCAGCTGGGCGTGCTCGCGGATCAACCAGGCCCGCTCGGAGACCCAACCCCCCGACTCCTCCAGCGCCTTGAACGCCCGCAGCATCTGGTGGGCGATGGCGTCGCGCAGCGCCCCCATGATGAGGGGCGCGACCGAATTCCCCGACGCACGGGCCAACGTCACGTGGAATTCGGTGTCCAGCGTCAGGAAGTCCTCGGGCGTGCGGGAGTTGCGCATGCTCTCGATGATGCCCTCGAGACGTTCGATGTCCTCCGGGCTGGCGCGCTCCGCGGCCCGGCGCGCCGTCAGCATTTCGATGGCTTCCCGAACGTCGAGAAGATCCTGCAACGGCATCTGGAGCAGCGACGCGTACAGCCGGAGGAGGCCGGAGAGCGGGCTCTCGTTCTGGGCCGAGAGGATCGAGCCGGAATCGGCGCCCGTGCCCCGGCGGGCGCTCAGGACGCCGAAGGCCTCGAGGACCCGGAGGGCCTCGCGTACCGAGGCCCGGGACACTTGGAAGATCTCGGCCAGCTCCCGCTCGGGGGGGAGGCGGTCGCCGACCGTGAGGCGCCCTTCGTGAATGGCGTTCTCGATCTGCACGATGATGTCTTCGAAGGCCCGTCGGCGTTTGACCGGAGCAAAGGACGATGTGAGTTCTTCCATCCTGCGGTACTCCCTCTTGGCCAGACCTTCAACCCAATTCTACCCCCCGGCCCCAAGCGGCCCCGGCATCAGTCGGCGCCCAAGCCGGCAAAGTCCACCGGGGCTCCGAGCTCCTGGGCGACGACGTCGAGGGCCTGGAGCGTCGTGGCCGCCATCGGCAGCCCGGTCTTCCTGCGGTCCTCGGACAACAGCCACTCCCGCTCCCCCGGGAGGTAGACGCGTTCCACCCCCGTCGCCGGTTCCGCCTCCCGCAGGGCACGGACCAGATCGTCGGCCCGCGTGCGGAAGTCCTCCGTTCCCCCGAAGGCGGCTGGATCCAATGCAAGGATGAAATGGCCGCATCCCCACCGGTCATGATGGTCGGCGCCCATCACCAGCGCCGGCGAGATCTCGAAGGAGAAGAGCGCTCCGGCGAGTGCTCCCGAGAGCAGCTCGTTGGCCACGATGAGCGCGGACCCCTTCGGACCGCCGATCGGGAGGAGCGAGCCGGCCAGGGCGACCTCGGGATCGGTGGTGGGTCGGCCCTCGAGGTCGACGGCCCAGTCCGGCGGGATCGACTCCCCCCGCTGCGCGGCCAGGCGGATCTTCTCCTTCACGCCGGTGAGGGCGGTGTCGACGAGCACGGCGGGGGGGGTGGCCGTCGGGAAGGCCCAGGCGATCGGGTTGTTGCAGACGATGGGCCGGCGGGTCCCCCAGGCCACGGTGTGCGGCGGCCCGTCCGTCGTGGCGTGGCCGATCATGCCGGCGTCGGCGGCCTGGAGGGCATAGAAGCCGGCCATGCCGAAATGGTTCGAGTTCCGCACCGTGACCGCGCCGACGCCGTGGTCGGCGGCGAGCTCGATGGCCCGCTCCATCGCGGCGCGGGCCGAGACGTAGCCGAGCCCGTTGTCGGCGTCGAGAACCGCCACCGCTCCCCGCCCGCCGACAAACCGGAGTTCGGGCTCGGGGTTCAACTCGCCTTTGGCCAAGCCGCGCAGGTAGCGGGGGGCGAAGTTCGTCCCGTGGCTCTCCATCCCCCTCAGGTCGGCGAGGACCACGATCTCGGCGATCCCTGCCGCCTGCCCGTCGGGAACCCCGACGTGGCGGAAGAGGCCGGCGACCCGCTGCTCGTATTCCCGGTGATCCACCATCACGGCGCTCATCCGCTGCCTCCCCTCGTCTCGGCGAGCGGGCCCGGCCCGCCCGCCTGCTGCACCCGTGACCCTGCGCTCAGGACTTCGAGCACGCCCAGCCCGTCGGCGTCGATCTCGACCAGCGAATATTCGGCGTAGCGCAACTGCAGACGGAAGTAACTGGTGATCGGCGCGCCGAGCACGTGGCAGAGCAGGGGTTGCAGCACCCACCCATGGCTGATCACCGCCACCGTCCCCCCGAGGTGGGCGCGCACGATGCGCAGGAACGGGTCGATGACCCTCTGGTAGACGCCGATGACGCTCTCGCCGTTGGGGAAGACGAGGTCGGCGGGATGGTGGAACTTCTCCGACGGGAACCGCTCGTTGAAGGCCACCTCCAGCCACGGGATGAAGGGCTCATGCTCGGCGTGCACCCGGTCCAGCGTCATGCCCTCGAAATCGCCCAGCGAGATCTCGATCAGCTCGGGGAGGACGATCGGCTCCAACCCCTGGGCATCGGCCACGAACCGGGCGGTCTCCCCGGCCCGGTTGAGATTCGATGTGTAGACGGCGTCGAGGCGGACCGGGGCCAGGGCGGCGGCGAGGCGTTGGGCCTGCAGGCGTCCTTCGCCGGTGAGCCCGATCGGGTTGTGGCTGTAGACGGGCTCGCCGCCCTCGACGACCATGGATTGGCCGTGGCGGGCCAGGAAGACCCGGCATGTGGCGTTGAGGTCCGGGTCGGGGTCCGGGGGCGCCTCTCGCCGGCGGAACGGAAGGCGGCCGCCGACCAGCTCGGCCAGGCCGAGGTCGCCGTTCACGGTCCGCAGGAGGCCGCGGCCGTCGGGACCGACCTCGGCGAGGGTCAGGGAGGCGTGCCGGCCCGAGAAGGCCCAGTACCGGGAGACGTCGGCCCCGACGATGTGGCAGAGGAGGGCCTGGAGCACGTAGGCGTGGCTGCACAGGGCGACCGTCTCGCCCTGGTGGCGGCGGACGATGTCGAGGAACACCGGAAGGACCCGTTCCAGTGCGCCGGCCACCGACTCGCCTCCCGGCCACGGCAGGTCGGCGGGGACGTGGCGGTTCGGGCCGGCGTGACGGCCCTCGAAGTAGACCTCGGGCCACGGCAGGTAGCGGGGATCGACCTGCCGCAACCGTTCCAGTGTCATCCCCTCGAAGTCGCCGATATCCACTTCGCGCAGGCGGGCGTCGGCGACGAGCGGGATGCGGCGCGGTGCGGCGATGGCGGCGGCGGTCTCTCGGGCCCGACGGAGATCCGAGGTGTAGACGACGTCCAGATGGACGGGCTCCAGTACCTTCGCCAGCTCCGTGGCCCGTTGGCGGCCGGCCGCGGTCAGTCCGGCCTCCGAGTAGCTCCAGATCCTTCCCTGCTCGTCGGGCATCTGCGCCTGCCCATGACGAAGCAGGAAGATGCGGCACGGCACCGTCTCGGCCGTCACTCCGCCAGCGCCGCTTTGCCGAAGGCCAGCCGTGCCGTGCGCACCTCGTCGGCGTCGATGGCGAAGGTGCGGAACCCCAGCCGGTAGAACCCCGCCGCCAGCTCCTCGGAGACGGGTCCCGCCAGCCGGATCCCCAATCGGCACTCCGGCGCCGAGATGCGGGCCGTGGTCAGCGACGCGAGCAGGACGCGCATCGATTCGTCCAGGCTGGCTCGGGGATCGGTCGAGAGCATCCGTCTCCGGACATACTCGTCGAGCGGGTCGCCGGTGAGCCACAGGTTCGACGGGTACCCGTAGAGCTTGGCTTGGAGCCCCCGCACCTCCAGCCAGATGAGATCGCTGAACCGGGCGATGTCCGGGGCGAGCTGGGCACCCCGGGGGCTGGTCACCGTCGGCCCGACCAGGACCGGCCCGAGTCCCCGCCGCAGTGTCTCGGCCCGGGCGATCCGGCGGAACTCCTCCGCCTCGTTGGGATCCGTCACGTGGCGCAGGCTCAGTTGCGGCGGCCGGGGGTGTCCGCTGCGTTTGGCGGCCAGGGCCAGCCCGGCCACCTGGACGGCGAGGAACTCCGGGAGCCCCAACGGCAGGAGGAACCGCGGGTGGCGGGCCATGAGCGTCGCGCCGTCGAGGAGCTCCATCGCCTCGTCGGAGGAGAGGTCGACGGCCCGGACGACGATCTCCGCCTCGCCGGCGGCGACGAAGAGCGGTGTGAGGACGTCGGCGATGATCTCGTCGAAGGGCTCCAGCGTCGTGCCGTCCGCATCGTGGGAGACGAGGAGCTCGATGAGCTTTTCCAGGTGGCCCGTGGTGGCCAGCACGTCCCCGAGGCGGGTGGCGATCGCCTGGGCGCCGCGGTCGAGGGTGCTCTTCACCTGCTCGGCGGTCGTGGCCCGCCCGAACAGGCGACAGCGCGCCGCGTCGTCGGCGGCGGCCAGGATCTCGGCGAGGTGGGTGCCCGAAGCCTCGGCCTGGGCGGTCGGCAGCCTTCCGGCGAAGATCTCGCCGGTGGCGCCGTCGATGGAAACGGCGTCGCCCTCCACCAACGCCTGATCACCGATCCGGAGGGTTCGCCGTTCGAGGTCGATCGTGATGGCGGCGCAGCCGACGACGCACGCCTTGCCCAGTGCCCGGGCCACGACGGCGGCGTGGCTGGTCGCACCGCCGAGCGCGGTGACGATCCCGGTGGCGGCGATCATGCCGTGCAGGTCGAGGGGGCTCGTGGTCGGACGGGTCAGGATCACCGACGCCCCGTCCGCCGCCATCCCCACCGCCCGATCAGGGTCGACGACGACGACGCCGCTCACCTGTCCTGGCGACGCTCCGATCCCGGAGCCGAGCGGGCCGGCCCGCCGGGCCGCCGCCAGCGCGTCGCCCTCGAAGGCCGGCCGTTCGGCTTGGCGGATCTGATCGGTCGAGACCCTGGCCAGGACCCGGGCCGGGGGCACCTTACGGTCACGGAGGAAATCGGCGGCGATTCGGATGGCGGCATCGGCGGTCCGTTTGGCGCTGCGGACCTGCAACAGGTAGAGCCTGCCCTCTTCGACGGTGAACTCGATGTCGAGCACGTCGCCGTGCGCGGTCTCCAGGTCCTGCGCCAACCGCTGGAACTCGGCGAACACGGCGGGGAGACGCTCGGCGGCCTCCCTCAGGGTGATCGGGTTCGACGTCCCGGCCACGACGTCTTCGCCCTGTCCGCCTTCGAGGTACTCGCCGTAGAGCGTCGGCTCGCCGGTCATGGGATCGCGGGTGAAGGCCACGCCCGTCCCGGATGGCTCCCCGAGGTTGCCGAACACCATGGTCTGGACGACCACGGCTGTTCCCAGGTCGTCGGGGATCTTCTGGTGCCGCCGGTAGGTGACGGCCCGGCGTGAGTTCCACGATTCGAACACCGCGCCGATGGCCCGCTCGAGTTGTTCGTAGGGGTCGTCGGGAACCGTTTCGCCGACTGCGTCGAGCAGCGCCTGCCGGCAGGCGGCCTCCAGCCCGCTGAACACCGCTGCCGCGTCGGCCCCGGGCGGGATCGCCGCCCGGAGGGGCTGCGCCGCTTCGACGACGGCGTCGCCGCCGTCGCCCAACACGATGTCGGCGTACATCCGGCAGAACCGGCTGTAGACGTCGGCCATGAAGCGGACGTCGTTGGTCGCCGCGGCCAGGGCGACGGCGGACTCCCGGTTGAGACCCAGATTCAGGACGGTGTCCATCATCCCCGGCATGGAAATGGGCGCGCCGGACCGTACCGAGACGAGCAGCGGCACCGGACCACCACCGAAACGGCGCCCCGTCTTCTCCTCCAGATCGGCGAGATGGCGATGCACCTCGTCCATCAGGTCGTCGGGCATCCTCCCCGCCGCCATGAACGCCCGGCAGGCCTCCGTGCTGATGACGAAGCCGGGCGGGACGGGAAGCCCGGCGGCCGTCATGCGGGCGAGGCCTGCACCCTTGCCCCCGAAGAGGCCCGGTTGGGAGCCATCGGCGTCCTCGAAGGGGAACACCGAAAGGACCCCGGCCGGGTTGCCCCGCGAGGGCAGACTCATTCGGTCCGCTCCTTGCCGAGGAGGAGAAGGAAGTCCTCGTGGAACTCGAACCAGATGTTGTGCAACGAATCGACGGTCGGGGTGCAGACGAAGTCGGCATTCCCTTGATCGACGGTGGTCATGCTTCGTTCGAACCGGCGAATGTAGCTGTCGTAGCGGGGGACCTGCTCGACCATTTCGCCGATCAACTTGACCAGCCGCTCGACCGTGCCGATGACCCGCTCCTGGGCCCTCGCATCGCCCCCGGTTTGCTGCCAATCGGTGACGTGTTTGATGAACTGCGTGTTGATGGTCTCAAATCGCCCGTACCAACGCCCCATTTCCTCGGCCTGTGAAAGATCGGCGTAGGTCTGGCGATAGTGGGCTTGAACCTCGGTCATTCCGTCGGGCTGGATGAGCAGCTCTTCGCCCATATCCAGGACCCAACCGGATTGATCAAAACCGCTCACCATTGCCCGCACTTGGGCGGTGGGCAGGCCAGCAATATCAGCCAAGTCTTCGACCAAGGCCATCTTTTTGAGATAGAGCGCGTTCAGGACCAAAAATGCTTGATCATCCAGCATATCTCCTGCCTGTCAGCCAGCAATTCTCCGCGGTCCCACGTTTGGCAATGGCTGGCTACCCCAGCACCGAACCGCCCTCCGGCAGGACGCCAGCGGGGGCGGGCTCGCCGACGGCGGGCCCGTCCGTCGGCAGCGGCGACTCGGCGCCCGCCTCGGACTTGATGTAGACGCGCCCGAGCTTGCCCTCGCAGTCGAGGAGCAAGGGTGTGCCGTCGGGGATCGAGGTCATTCCCCCTTCGAGGTTCAGCGTCATGACGATGGCGATACCAAAGTTCCGCCCGACAATGCCCAAATGGGACTCCGGCGTCCCGGCATAGGTGATGATGCCGGCCGGCTTCTTGTACAGGAGCGGCGCCACGAACGTGGTCGTGCCCCCTGGCGTGACCACCACCGTCTCCTTGATCTTCTGCGGATTCCCCATCAGCTTGATCATTTCCTGCGGCGTCGTCACGTTCATGGCGACGCCCTCGTGCTTCCCCACCGGCACGACACTGTAGCCCTGGCCGATATACGTGTATCCTTCGACTTGGTCAGCCATTTGTCTCTCCTTCGTTCCTAGAGTTCCATCTCCGCCAACCCGCTCTCTTCGGGTGACAGGAACAGCCACGGAATGGTCGGCTCCTGAGGCGGGTACACGAAGATGACTTCCTTCAGACGGAGGGGAAAGTCGTCTTTCCGCAGCGTCGTCCACTCCCAGTCGTCCCACTTGATCGCGGCCGGCTCCAACCGGAGCTTGTCGATGTCCAGGACCGCCAGCTCCTCGGCCGTGTACCAGGGCGGGAACTTGCCTTTGTAGTAGTCAACGTAGGCCAGGAACTCGTCATCCTTGGACTCGATGCACACGATCACGCACTGCCCGTAGAAGCCGGCGTTGGCCCGGATGTAGTACTTCGTCTCGGCGTTGAGCCAGTCCTCGAACTCTTCCGACGTCTTGAGGTCCAGATCGACCTCCCACTCCTCGTAGGACCACGCGAACCTCTTGGCGCCTTCGTCCTTGACCTTCAGACCAGCCATCGTCGCTCCTTTCTTCTCAGCCATTTGCTGGCCTTATGGTTACCGTACGACCTCGTAATTCCCCATCTTGGTGCCCCGGCAGCGGAACCCCGGCATCTGCGGAGGAGGAGCGCCGAGTCCAGCCATCGCGTTGCGTTGGACTTCCCCGGCCTTGGCGTAGCCCTTGATGAGGTATTCCATGCTCCGCAGGTCCATGTCCCAGAAGCCCATCGCCGCCGCCTCCACCTCCAGGTCGTGGGCGCGGACATAGGGAAGCGAGGC
>Ga0070741_10012953_pt1 | contig 14887 bp, 6 predicted proteins | sample Coa_R1_4_FD_66440 | JGI IMG/M metagenome (GOLD analysis project Ga0070741, IMG submission 66440) | Surface soil microbial communities from Centralia Pennsylvania, which are recovering from an underground coalmine fire - Coalmine... | ecosystem: Environmental > Terrestrial > Soil > Unclassified ...
GACACACCGGCCCCAGGATGGTTGCCCGAGCCACATATGTAAACGTTCGCTACAAGGGAGCGATAGTGGCCCAACTCTGGAATTGGCCGCAGCGATCCGCTCTGATATGGCAGCATGGCCCCGTGATTGAGCGTGCCACGCACAGCACTGCTGAGTTTGCGTTCGAGGTCGAGCGGGGAATAGATCACACGTTTGAGGAGCTTCGCCTTCAGGTCCGGGAGGTAGTTTGCTGTGATCATGTCAATGAGGTAGTCGGCGTACTGCTCTTTCACCTCATCCCACGTCCAACCAGTGATCCTCCCGGTGGCATCCCCTTTGATCTCGTAGGGCACACCGAGCACGACGAACTTCTTCAGGTGTTTGCCCACAGGAGTTCGGCTGGAATCGATCATCGAATCGTTCCAACTTACTACGAGGGGTGTTGCTGGCAACTTTCCCACACGGCATTCGTCGCAGGCCCGCGCCAGAGAGTCGAGCGATGGCGGCGTCAGATGGACATGCACAGCGGCGCTAGCCTCTGCTCCGGCCTTGTATGCGACAGGACCATCCAGGGCTGCATAGATCACACAGATCGAGTCGCCCCACTCATACCGCCTCATCTTGCTGGCGATCTCAGCACCAACGACCTTAGTTCCCAGGAGTTGCAACACGAGCTGCGCTGGGTCAACGCTTGAAGCCACGAGATGCCTGGCAATGATCTCCTCGCCGGTAGACAACCGCACCCCGGTCGCCCGTCCCGCCCGCACCAGAATCTGCTCTACCCTGGAGTTCACCTTGATCTCGCCTCCCTGAGACTTGAGATAGGCAGCGAGGGCATGTGAAAGATGCTGCATACCACCCTTGACCAGGTTGTTCCCTTCACATTGCAGAACAGTAGCAAAGAGCCAGGCAATCTCGGCACCGCCAGCGTCGTCTGGCGCGTGGCCTACGAAGAGGGCGAACGCACCAAACAGGCACTTGATCTCCTCTGCCTCAAACAGCTCGTTAGCCCATGATCGCATGCTCTGTAGACTGAAGCGATACCTATCCATTCCACTGGGAGTCCGTTCCAGCACCGCCGCCTCAGCAGCAAACGAAGGCGGAGGTGTGAAGAGGGAAGCGATGATCTGGTCTCTCTGGGCACGGTAGCGCCCAACTAATGAGCGCCAGGTCTCGGCATCTTGCTTTGAGTATCGCCGGATGCTTGCGATAGTACGCTCAAGATCTCGGCTGACGGTTATACCCGTACCATCAGGGAAGGCGTGCGCATAGACAAGGTCTGGCTCGATCAGCTCAAGCCCATGCTTCGCCAGTTCCAGCTCGGTAGGGACTGGTGAAAGATTGGCAAGCTGGTAACCGCTTGCGTGCACATCGGATTTGAAGCCAGGCAAGGTTAGCTCCTCTGTAAGCGTCATACCGCCGATGGCCTGGTAGCCTTCGAGAACGAGCACCTTGAGCCCCACCTTTGCGAGGTAGCAGGCACACGTCAACCCGTTATGTCCCGCGCCAATAACCAGGGCGTCATACTGTTGCGCCATCAGTTCACCTCCAAAGCCATACGTCTGATGCTTGTTCAACTCTTAGCGTCTTCAACCCCTCACAGGATATTCATTTCATGCATCTCAAAATTAATAAAGATTATACCGCTCTTCGTTTCTCATCTTATGAGTCCAGCTAGCAGGCGATATTTGTTCTGAGAATAGTATACACTCTTGACAAAAGAAGCCATCAGGTTCATCCGTCCTCTTGCAAGCGAGCAATGCAAAACACGGCAAAATCCAAATATTTCTATTTAAGGGCATGAATCATCCCCTTGATACTGTCAAAAATTTCGACCATCTGTTCGATCTTACTGAAGCCCCGCCGCAGGAGGAACGGCGATTATCAGCTTTAAAAACTGCACCGGGCGGTCAAAAAAATCCGGGGTGACTTATGCTCTTGTGGGCGATGGCTCCTCAACTATTATCAGAGTTCTATATAATAGCGTTGTGGGTCGCGGGGGTCAAGGACGATAGAAACGAGATCTCCTTGCACACAATTGGGACAATGATCAAATTTCTGCCAAAAAGTGTATGTTGTCTGTGTCTTAGGGTTTGCCCACAGCGCAGTGACAACGCATACACCTTGTGAGGGATCAGTATTGGGCCATCCTATTGGCATGTGGTCTATGCTTACCACTATTGCAACAATGCGTTTGCCGAATGGTATTGGTCCCGTGACTTTGCGCGCAGAAGAAAAGATAAGCATACTAATGAGCAATAGAAAAAAGAGTACGGCAATGAGTCCTGCGAGTGCATAAAATATCTCCGTCAGAGTTTCGCCTGCCAGTATGAAAATCGATGCGCCAGCAATCACGCATACTATCACTAGCAGAATAAGCATCACCCCGATAGATCTCCCTCTGCCCAAACCCTTTTTTGGTGAAGCGCCAGAAGGGAGTTGTGACATATCAGGGCTCTGCTCTGTCTTTCCCCGTTTTTGATATGTTGAGTCCTGATCCATCTCCTTCTCCTTGACGCTAAAAAGTACGCAAGCAAGCGGGCAATGGATTACTGCATTGGAGAAAATTTTGTATTGAAGCCTCGCCTGTAGCAGAGTTAACGAAAATAACTTCTTTCAAACACCTGCCGGAGGCAGGTGTTTGAAAGAAGTTATTTTCGTTAACCCTACTCGGCGGCAACCTTTACGGGTTCAACGACCTGAACCGTTTTATCGCTTTTGCCATTCATATTGTTGAGACTTATGGGAGGAAGATTGGGCACGACTGGCAGGTTACTTTCTACGATCAGGCCATTTTCCATGTATACGTGATAGGGGAACAGGGCCGGATCGAAGACGCTGTTGTGCGAGATGAGAATGATTTGTTCAAAGTGCTGGCTCAGGACCTCGCCCGTGACAACATCGACCAGCGCTTGCGCCCTCCCTCGGTCGAAGGAACTGAGCGGTTCATCCAGCAGCACAAAGCCGGGAGCGGCGTTCAAGTCGCGCGGCAGGGTAGCAATGGCGAATGCCAGGCGCAAGGCCAGCGAAAGCTGGTCGGCTGCACCACCAGAGAGCGCCGATTTGGGCACATATTCGCCAGCGGCAGAATCCCATACGCTCAACTGGAAAGGACCGCCGCTACTCGTTCCCTCTTCGTCTTCTGTTACCAGGTGCACATCATGATAGCGGCCACTGGTAAGCAATGGCAAGATCTGCTGCATATGGTGCTCGGTGCGAGGGGTCATTTTATGCATCAGGCGCTCGTTGACGGCCTTAACTAGCAGATAACCATGCTTCTTGGTCTGATAAGAACGCTCCTGCTGCTCCATGCGCGCACGCGTCTGTTCCAGATCAAGAGGCTCGTTGCCAGTGCCCAATTGCTGACTGAGCTCCAATTCGTTCTTTTCCAGTCGATCCAGTTCGCGTTCGATATTTCCGCGTTCCTCTTCGAGCTGGCTACGATTCTCGGCGCTATATTCAGCAAGTAAAGGCCAGACAGCCACTAGATCGGGGCGTGTATACGTTTTGGGTTTAGGACGGCTACGCTGGCTCAGTACGGACGCGATATACGCCTGCGCGTCGGCGATGTCCTGGCCACATAACTCAATCTTTGCGTTCGAGGCCGCTTCCTGGTTCTGCAACATCTCAAACTCTTTCAGGATGCCCGGCTCGTTCCCCTCTTCGATTTCGCGCTGGCAGCGATTGCGCAGAGCAACCAGGGCTTCAGCAAAGGGATTGAGAGGCACGATCCAGCTGCCTAAAGTGTTGCTAAACTTCGCTAGTTGCTTATAGAGTTCGGCCAATGACTCCTGACGCTCTTTGAGGAGATTGCCATAATTGCTATGCTTCTCCTGGAGCATGATTTTATTGCCCAGGTTGATCTGTAGCTCTTCGAGTTGATTGCGCGCCACCGTTTCCGCATTGCTGATCGCGGTCTGTCCAAAAGCAACGCCGAGAGGCCTGACACGCTGGCGCAGCGAATCCTGGAGAGAATGCAAAGCGCTGCGCAATGCTGCCTGCTGCTCGCGTGCCCGTTCAATTTGCAAAGCTGGATTGCTCGTCTGATAGCGCGCGTTGCGATCGGCAATGGCTCGCTGGCGTGCCAGGAGCACATCCAGCGCTTCCTGGTGTATTTTGGCCTGGGCCGCCAGATCGGTTACCAGATCCAGTTTGCCATCGAGCGAGGCAAGTTCGCGTTCGGTGGCTTTGACCGTGCTCTCAACGAGGGTCTCCAGATCGGGCACTCCGGCTACATCTTCTTCCGCATCTAGAGCAAACAGCGGGCCAGAGGAGAAGCCTCGATTTTCAATAGGACTGGCCTGTAAGCGAGCGTTTATGCTGGCTAAGGGTAACCCTTCCTGACCGGCAAGCAGGGTAATTTCCTGCTGCATGCGCTCGACGGCAGCTTGATCGGCGCGCAGATTCTCTTCGATGTTGTCCCAATCCTCTTTACGGCGCTGCTCCTCCAGCTGGTTGAGTTCTTTACGTAGGGCTGCAACCGCCTCCATTGTCACATTGACCTGATTACGAGCAGCATTGGCATCATCAAGCTTCTTTTTCATGCGTTGCTGGAGATCGCCGATGCTATCGCCGAGGCTTTTTGTCTGGTCCAGGAACTGTTGTGCTTCCTCAAGCGAGCGAGGTACGCTACCCCCAAGCGTGCGGATCTCGTTTTCGATCTGCATCAGGCTGTCGAGGTTGCCCGCCGAACGCATAGCAGCCTCGCGAGCAGCAACCATCATACCAACTCGGCTGATCGCTTCCTGCTCCAATTTATGGACCGATTTCTCCTCTTCGTGGACTTTACGATAATTCAGGAAATTGACAATGCCAACGCCAATTAAGGCAAACAGCGCCAGTACAGCAACGATAGAAAGGAACGGGATCTGTGAGAGCATAAAGAGAGCGACAGACAAACAAACCAGGAATCCCACACCACAGACCGCGAGAATGACCATGTAGCGGGTAGAAGCGCTGCGGGCCTCCAATTTCGTGTGCGTTAGTCGCTCCTGGTGCTGGCGCGCCGTCATGAGATGCTGCTCGGCCTGCGCCAATCCCAGGGATAAGCCCTTGAGGCGATGCCATTCTTCCACCTGCCGACGTACATTGAATTGACGCCAGTTCTTTTCCAGGACATTGGCCTGCTGCTGTGCCTGTGTGGCCTCAGCCTCAACAAGCTCCAATTCCTGTTCGGTCTCGTCCAGTTCTCGCTCTACCTTCCTCAACCTCGCTTGACGCTCTTCGATACGGCCTCTGCTCTCTACACGTCGCGTATATTGTGCTTCGACCTGACGAAGCGCAGCCAGTCGATTGGCCAGCGTCCCCAGGCGTTGCAAGCGCGCTTCCAGTTGTGGACGCCCGGCGCGCCGCCGCTCCTCCAGATCTTTGAGGGCCTGTTGTGCTTGCTCCAGACGTGACCGGGCATGGGACACCTGCTCATCCAGGCTCTTGAGGTCATCCTGTACCTCATTGTGTTGCTTGAGTTCGTGGTCCAGTTCCTTGATCGTATCCACCGCTGTTAACAGGTCATTGGACATGCGCTGGAGAGTACCGAAGGAACGTGTGAGTTCCGCGAGGTCGCTGACGCGCTTCTCTAATCTGGGCAACTCTTCGCGTTCCAGGCGCTCCAGTTCGGCAATTTCTTTCTCTAGCTCTGGTAGTTCCCGGCGTGATTCAGCGATATCGTCGTAAGCTGCGATGATCTCGGCAAGAGTTGCATCGGCTCTCTTGAGTTGCTGTACACGTGCCTGCTTGCTCTTGAGTTCGCGGCGTTTTTCTTTGATTTGCTCAAGCGTTTGCTCCAATTGGGCAATCTCTGCCTCTTGCTCGCCGATTTCCTCCAGATGCTCGCAGACATTGACGGCATCAAGCGCGGCCTCAATATCATCGAGTTGCTCACTCAATACAGGGATACGCGCCTGAATCTCTGCCAAGCGTAGACGCTCAGACCATTCTTCGAGAAGATGTTCGTCGTCAGGAGTGACCTTGAAATGCTCGGTCAGCTGTGTGAGCCGTTCAAGTCCCAACAGCTTGCGCACAGTCGCCTCGCGCTCAACGCCGGGCAGGGTTTCCAGGTGGTTCAGACCTTTTTGTCCGATCAGGCAAGAATTGCGTAGGGCCTCCCCATCCATACGCCCCAATTCTATGATAATGCGCTCATTGGCAGCGTCAAGCTGTGTAATCGGCTCCTCGTCAGGCATACCCAGTTTACGCACATGTAAAATCACCCGCTGCCCTTTGCCACGCTCAATGGTACGTGCAATCGTTAACTCAGTTGTACCGATGGAAAGCGTGAGCGTAACCGTGGCAGTTGGCGCTCCATACAGCACCAGATCATCAAGGGAGCGCTTTCCTCGTTCTGAGGATATGGCTTCCCCGTACAGCGCGAAGTAAATACTTTCGAGCAGCGCTGATTTTCCTGATTCGTTAGGACCCTGGATCAGGATACTGCCACGCTGGGGAAAATGGAGGTCCATCGCTCGCAAAAGTCTGAACCGTTCGATTGTCAAATGCTTCAGGATAATCATGCGTCTACTCCGTTCGCCAATGCCTGATGTGCGCTTTAAAATAACTGATCTGCGCTTGTATCAGCGTTTGCCTTTTATCTCATCCATCGCCAGCAACAATTCTTCTTTTGTGATTTGTAGCGCTTTCTTCTCCTGCTCATCGGCGGCGGCGATCCATTCATCTGCCAGGGCAATGAGTTCTTCACGCGGCGAGAAGCGCTCACCTTTCTCGCCAGAGATAGCTTCCTGTTCGGGTAAAAGGGAGAGGGCGCTATCGTCAATGGCAAGGGCAAAACAATGTTCTTCACCATAGCGTCGTATCTGGTTCAGATCCAATTGATGATACTGGCTACGCGTCAGTTCACCCTCAAGGCGCAGTTGGATCATCGTCTCGGCGTCACAAAGAGGTCGTAGCCGTTCCAGAATGATTTCGGTGGGCTGAGGTTGAGGAGTGGAGGGATCAGCGGGCCAGAGTTCATTGGTATGAATAGTGAGCCGCCGCAGCGCCAGGGCATCGACACTGATATGGTTGCACCAGCGCACTCCATCGGCAGCAAGCCCCAGGAAGACAAAACCAGGATCATGGTCGGGCGCGCTGAAATCAACGTGTTGCGTTGCCCCCGCCACGATAATCTCGCTTTGTCCAACGCGCAAGCGACTATAGCTATGATGGTAACCGGCCAGAATATAGCGAAATGCCGGTAGCTTCGCGAGGTTCAGCCCTTCTTTCACTTTCAAGCCTTCAATGGGGGCATGCAGGATCAGAATAGGGACAGTAGCCCCTTCAATCTCATTTTGCACATGCAGGCGCGCCAGAGGCTCGCCTTCCAGCCCAGGAAGCACGCTCAGGCCACAAATACCAACGCGTATGCCACGAATTGTCTGCATGACCGCTTCTAGCTCCAGAGCTTCATTTTTCTGTATAGGCGGAAAATAATGTAGAGCCCCTAAGCGTGCATAACTGATCAGCGGAGCCGGACTAGACTCCTCTCCCAGATGCAATTGAGTATCTGTTGGTGTATCATGCACGCCACCCAGAGCAAAAGTACGAATACCAGCCTGCTTCAACTGGGCAAGGCGTGCAGCAACAAAGCTGCGGTCACGCTCGCCCGGCGTTGCCGTATCAAATAAATCTCCGGCCTGAATAAACAGATCGACACCTTGCGCTATTGCAAAATCGGTCGCCTGCTGGAAGGCTCGGCGCAAGCGCTGCTGGTGTTCCTCGCGCTTATGAGGGTTTTGTCCAAACGCCGCATAGCCGAGGTGGTTATCAGCGGTCAGCACCACCGTAATCACACCTTCAGGGCGATTATTCTGAATAGAGGTCTCTTTCGGCTCCAGGCCATCTTTTAGTGTGTCTTCTGTCATAATTTTCTCAGGCGCGGAACTCCCTCCCGCTGATGGGAGAGGAGGAAGTCGCCTAGCCATCCTCCACCGCTTTTTTCAACTCATTATCCCTTTGGTTTTCCCTCTGGGGAACGTTCTTTGCTGGGAACGCGCGAACCCACTTACAACATCCCTGATACCTGCTCATTTAATAATAACTGTCCCAACCGGTATAAAGTCACCCTTTTTTATACTATAGGAAAGAAGATCACACAAAAGTACCTATTAGATCATAGGCATGGACAGAAAGAAAAATGAAATATTAATATGTTATGTACCTATACCGGAGACAAAAAAAACAGGTTACCGGACGTTTTTATACTGTCCAGTATACCGCATAGACTCGGTTTCTGGCTATAGAGTTCTTGTGTGAATATTCAGGTCCGATCACCCACAAGGGGTGGCGCTACGCGGTCCGCGCTAGCGCGGACCGCGTAGCGCCACCCCTTGTGGGTGATCGTGTGGTTTTGTATTCGGTTTTGTATGATAGTCTTTTCGTACTATAGAGTTTTTTAATTCACTCGTGAAGTGGGAGAGCAGCGTGGTGGCAGCAAAGTATCTGACACACCTTGAGAGAGAAAAAGAGACAAGGCAGGTTCTTATCTCACTCGCCAAAAGCATTCAGGAGCGAGATATTGTTACCTACGAACATTCACGCCGGGTTGGTGTGTACGCACAACGCCTGGCACGCTACCTTGGCTGGACGCGCCGAGAGGCTCGTGACCTCGCCCTGGCAGCATTGGTCCATGATCTGGGTAAAACCTGGATCGGTAACGACATTTTGAACAAGGAAACAGCCTTATCGGTTGAAGAACGGCGCAAAATGGAGCGGCATCCAGTTATCGGAGCACGCATTCTGATCGGCTACGATGTGCATCCTTTTTATGTTGAGGCTGTACTGCATCATCATGAGGCATGGAATGGGCAAGGTTACCCTGATGGGTTACAGGGTGAGGCTATTCCTTTGAGCGCACGCATCCTGGCTGTCGCGGATGTCTATGATGTTTTGACTTCTCAGCGTCCCTATAAAGCTCCGTTCTCAATCGATACAGCACGCGAACTCCTTCTAAAGGGATCGGGTAAAAACTTTGATCCGGTAATACTCCAGGCATTTTTCCAGCTTATGGACGAGATACCTGAGTTTACGTTAAAGCAGCATGTCTGTGCTATTTCCGACGACACAATAGAGTAGTCACCTACTTAAACTTCAGGTGTACTTCTGGTAAGAACTGAAGCAGCATCTTACCTCTAATCAAAGACTGGTCAGCCCACAGGCCAGCCTTTGGGAAATAGCATTATATTGATGTTAATCAATATTAAAGTCTATCAAACCCCCGCACTCTCCACAGGCCCTTATTTCCCAAGAATCCTCGTGCCCCACACTCACAAATTTGCCAAATCTTCGCGCTGCCCACTCACAAATTTGCCAAATCTTCGCGCTGCGCGCTCACAAATTTTTTTCATCATCAATCATTTTTTCTGGCGGAGCCAGAAAAAATGATTGATGATGAAAAAAATTTGTGAGCGCGCAGCGCGAAGATTCAACAATCAGGAGCTTTTGTTCCGCGTAATATCACCATTGACCAGACCCCACCTTTCAATCATAAAATGGTAAGTTCCATCGGCTTTTATCGAGTTGAAAGCTCTCTCCAGGGCAGCTAGCAGAGCAATATTACCCTTGCGTACAGCAATGCCTTCGGTATTCTGGCTAACAACTGCGCCGCCTTCTTCAAAGCTGTCAGAATCTTGCTTAACGAAGTAATCGGTAATGGATGCATCTTGATAGGTGGCCACAACGTGCTTTGTTTGCAACAGATTGATTACGTCTATATACCTCTGCATGACGATAAGCGTAATAGCTGGCTTGCCATGATCCCTACACATCTTGCTTGCTGCATTGAGATCATCTTGCTCAAATGAGTTCTCTCTTACCCCAACAGTCTGTCCACAGAGATCTGCCAGGCTCTTGATATTCTTTGGGTTGCCCTTCCGAACCAGTAAAGACTCTCCCCCTTTAAAATAAGGGATAAAATCTACTTTCACCTGTAATTCTTTGGTAATGCTTACCGCTGATATGACCACATCATAACGCCCAGACATCAAGTTTCCGATAAGGGCCGAAAAGTCGTCAGGGACAATCTTCGTCTGCAGGTTCATGCGTTGCGCCATCGCTTTAATCAGCTCGATATCAAAGCCGGTTGTCTGATGAGTTGCAGGATTGATATATTCCTGAGGGAGATAGTTCGTATAGCTACCCACAGTCAAGACACCTGGAGTGATTAGCTCACCGAGTACGGTAGGACTTTGTACTGTGGTAGGTGTTACTCCGTTCCTACTGGTAGAAGGTGGCAATGCTCCATTACATGCAACGACCAGCATAGCACAAACCACACTACATACCCAAATTAAAAGACGCATGAAGGAGCTTCGGCTTCGCGCCGCGAGGGATAAAAAAAATAGCATAAGAGCTACGGTTTCCCCTTTCATCTTCTAAACACTGCCGCACTTTTGATCTCTACAATGTCCAGAGGACAACTGGATCATGGGCGTGTTCCACTTGCCACACTATACATATTACGTAACGCTCTAAGTCTGTATCACGAGACAAGGGAAGGGAGATTTCTCTCCCTAAAAGACCATAGATAAGTCATCTTAGTTGTTCGCTCGTTCGTTCAATCATGCTGAAGCCCCACCTGCGGCGGGGCTTTATGCAATGTTGTGATTATTGAGAGACATTTGTTCAGAAAGATTGAAACAAACTCACGTACAAAAATCCTTCACTGTAAAGAGGTTTGCATATAACATGTTAATTTTTAGTAAAAATAGCCGAAAAAACCCCTGTAAGTGATGTTTCCAGGTACACGTTGTGCTACACTATGAGCAAGGTATAGGTACACAGTCACATACCTATACAATACGCTGTCCATACGTAGCAGATCATCATATTGAGGGGCTTGGAGGGTCCAGTATGCCCATTGCATTTGATCGCAGCATTTGTTGTGATCTCAACGAGACCATCTCACGTGAATGGCTTGTGACAAATGGCCTGGGAGGATATGCAGCAGGGACAGTCGCAGGCGTGCTTACTCGTACACAGCACGGTTTACTGGTGGCAAAGTCACCTGATGCAGCAGTACCAGAACTTTTGCTCGCCAAGATCGACGAAGAGGTCATTTTTGATCGGCGTACTTATTACCTGGGCACCAACGAATACCGGGATGGTACGCTCAATCCAGCAGGTTTCGTTCACCTTGAAACCTTTCGGCTGGAAGAGGGTTTCCCAGTTTTCACCTACCACCTGGGCGGCATTAGCGGAATTATGCTCGAAAAACGCATATGGATGGCTCAAGGCTACAACACTACCTATATTCAATATCGCGTCCTACGTAGAGCTACTCTAGAGAAACCCTCTTACAACAATCTCAAGCGCAGCGGAACTACAGGTGCGCTGAACACAGGGTACGGACGCTCATTCGAAAATGCCGAGACAGAACAACACGCTCTGACATTAACACTCTTGCCCTTCTCTGCATGTCGTCCATATAATCAGTCATGGCGTGAAAGCCACGAAAGGCATTTCGAGATTCAGGTGCATCGCACTGAGGGCAGAGCAGAGAACTCAACTATACCATTGGGTCCGGGGGGTGCGGGCTGCACCATCCAGGCGACAGATAGCACACAGCCCTACCATATTCTGGCAGTTGGTCATCCAAAGAGCCAGGTGACATTTCTGCCTACTGGAGTATGGTATTGGAACTTCTTGCACCGCCACGATACTACCACAGCTGGTCAACCAACGACGGATGATCTTTACTTGCCAGGTGTGATCCGGGCCAACCTTTGGCCTGGAGAGGATACGACACTGACAATTATCGTCAGTTCCGAGGAATTGACCTCGGAACTATTGCAGTCGCGCCTGTTACATTACACTTATCAAGAGCAGGTCGAGCGGCAACAACAACTTGTTCGCGATGCCTTGCAACCGCAGCGCTACTTCGGCGAAGGTGGAGAAGCAGCTCAGGCGCATCATTTGCGTATACTCCCCCTTACTACGACCTCCGATCCTTACGAGGGGGGGGAAGACTACCTGCGCCAGTTGCTCCAGGCAGGAGATCGCTTCCTCACACACTACAGGCTTGCCTCCAGGAAGTATGGACGAGATCATAGTATATTCCCGGTCAAGCCAGAAAGCATTCCCGTCTTGTTTACCAATTACTATGGCCTGGAAAAGAGCACGCGTGATGCACTGATTGCATTGCCTGGCCTGACACTTGTGACTGAGCGCTACAATGACGCCCGGCGCATCCTCTACGAACTTGCCCATCGCTTCAGAGATGGCATGCTGCCCGACCGCTTCCCGCTTCCAGGTCAGTCGCTTGAGGAAAGCGATTATAGCAGCGTCGATACCACCCTCTGGTACTTCTATGCACTGGACCATTACCTGCGAGTTACGCGTGATTACAGACTCCTTGAGGAGATTTTCCACCACCTGAAAGAATGCATCAACAGGTATTTGCAGGGAATACATTCAGGAATCCGCGTCGATCCTGCCGATGGATTACTCGCCGCTCAACAGCCCGGCAAGGCCATGACCTGGATGAATGTAGCTATTCGTGGCGTTCCTGCCACTGCCCGTGAGGGGAAGCCGGTAGAAGTGAATGCTCTATGGTACAATGCTCTTTCGCTGATGCATGAATGGTGGCATTATCTCAGCCATAGAGGCAGCCTGGGATACGCCCCCTCTCATTACCACGAATTACTTACTCAATGCCGCAAAAGCTTTCAGCGGCGCTTCTGGTATGCCGGGGGCGGCTACCTCTATGATGTAGTGGATGGACCAGGGGGCAACGACGCGAGTATTCGGCCAAATCAGTTGCTTGCGCTCTCCTTGCGCTATTCTGTGCTGGATACAGAATACCAGCAGAGCGTCTTCGATGTTGTCACGCAACACCTGCTTACCCCTTATGGACTGCGAACGCTTGCGCCACATGACGCGGCTTATCGTGGTCACCTGCAAGGCAGTCAGGAAGAACAATGGCGGGCGCTCCATCAGGGAAGCGCCTGGTGCTGGCTACTTGGGCCATATATCGACGCAATGCTAGCGATGCGTTGCCCACCATCTCAGATGCTCACACTCCAGGACGAAAACCTTTGCCATGAGTACTTCTGGCGTAACGGATTACGGCTGTTGGAGCCGTTCAAAGAGCGTTTCGCCGAGGGCCTGCTGGGTATGAGCGAAGGAGTATGCGATGGTAACGAACCCTATCAACCGTATCGTCCGGGAGAGGGTCTTGGCTCAGCTCTCAGCACAGGGGAACTTCTACGCATCTATGACGTACTGGCCCAGATGCGTATCATGCAACCCGAACGCATGCTATCTTGCTGAATCTCTGCCTGCTACAAGCTCAAGTGAGATAGAACTTCTTTCAACCAACAACAGCCTTAGGCTGTTGTTGGTTGAAAGAAGTTCTATCTCACTTGAGCTTTGCTTTCTCTCACTTCTACACATTCCTACCAAGTTATCCACAATAATTGTGGATAACTTACCTACTTTTGTGGGTTTATCATGTAAGTTACCTCATTCTATACAAAACTAAATTATTTTTCATCAATATGACTCACCTGTGAACCCATTTTCATGTGGAAAAGTTCTTCACACGATTTTCACAGCTATATATCGCGGTGATAGATATTTATCCACAGCCTGTGGACAAGTTTTCCACATTATCCACATATTTTATCGCTGGCTATATAACTTGATAGCTCCGCTATCAAATGATTTGTGAACACACAGGCTTATCCACATTCAGTGTGGATAAGTTTTCCACATTATCCACATATTTTATCGGATCAATATATCTCTTCGATGTATTGTTCACATGATTTTCACACGTCACCTATCGAAGAGATACATTCTTCACATGATTTTCACACAATATATATCGTGGTGATAGATATTTATCCACAGCCTGTGGACAAGTTTTCCACATTATCCACATGTTATATCACTGGCTATATAACTTGATAGGAAGGTTATCATCATGATTGACATAACTCCAGGTTATCCACAAAGACCTGTGGATAAGTTTTCCACATTATCCACATCAGCTATCGAGGCGATATATTCTTCACACAGTTTTCACATAGATGTATATCAGATCGATATATCTTTCACATGATTTTCACACAGATATATATTGCAATGATATATTCTTCACACGATTTTCACACAACACGTATCGTGGTGATAGATATTTATCCACAAGCTGTGGATAAGTTTTCCACATTATCCACATGTTATATCGCTGGCTATATAACTTGATAGGAAAGTTATCATCATGATTGACATAACTCCAAATTATGCACAACAACATGTGGATAAGTTTTCCACATTATCCACAAAGCGGTCGATGTTCTTCACACCGGTAGGTGGTATTTTTCACAGCCTGAGAGAGAAGTGATGGGAATAGCAGAAATGAAAAGTATGTTCAAAGTGGATAAATCGCTTGAAAATGTGGAAAACTTTCAACGAATGTGTATAACCTTTCACAGACTGAGCAAAAATACACACTGCTCTTTCTGGCCCTAAGTTATCCACAATTTTTGTGGACAACTTATCCACAATTTTCGTAGATTGTGGACAAGCCCGGAATCTTGTCCACAATCACTGTGGACAACTTATCCACATTAACATAAAAAAAGCTCGCAATTTTTGAGATTATCCCCAACTTATCCCCCTTTATCCCAGCATTATCCACATGCCTTGCGCCTGCTCGGCAGCGATGTGGATAAGTTTTAAATGCGCTCTAAATTGGCTACTGAGGCTGACTCAGGTGCGTGGCACAATACAGAGGGAGACATTTCTTCGCCGGGTTATCCACTTATCCACAGTCCCTACTACTACTATTTTATATATCTCTTAATATATATAAAATAGTAGTAATTAGAGCCGTGGATAAGTGGATAATTTTCTGGGAGAAACGGAATAGGCAATCGGTATGATAAAATAAGTTCGCAAGAAGTTTTCTTACCTT
>Ga0070741_10012954_pt1 | contig 14886 bp, 15 predicted proteins | sample Coa_R1_4_FD_66440 | JGI IMG/M metagenome (GOLD analysis project Ga0070741, IMG submission 66440) | Surface soil microbial communities from Centralia Pennsylvania, which are recovering from an underground coalmine fire - Coalmine... | ecosystem: Environmental > Terrestrial > Soil > Unclassified ...
GCGTCGCGACCCCAACGCATGACGAGCGGCGACTTCGCCGCGAGCGTCGCGGCGAGCTCGTCGACGGCGGCGTCGAGCTGGTCGACCGGCACGACGCGGTTGACGATCCCGAGCTCCCGCGCCTCGCGCGCGTCGACGCGTCGGCCGGTCATCATCAGCTCGAGCGCCTGCTTCGGCGACATCGCGCGCAGGAGCGGCACGGAGATCATGTACGGCCACAGGCCGACGTCGATCTCCGGCGTGCCGAAGACGGCGTCCTCGGCCGCGACCACGAGGTCGCACGCGAGCGCGAGCCCGAACCCGCCCGCGAGCGCGTAGCCCCGCACGCGGGCGATCGATGGCTTCCCGAGGTCCCACAGGTCACGGAAGAGGCCGGCGACCTCGCCGCGGGCGTCGTGCACGACGCTCGCGGACGTGTCGGCGATGCCACCGAGATCGGCTCCGGCACAGAACGCGCGGTCGCCCGCCCCCGTGAGCACGAGCACGTGCACGTCGTCGTCGGCTCGGGCCCGGGCGAAGGCCGCCCGCAGCTCGCGCATCACGTCGAACGACATCGCGTTCCGGCGTTCCTCGCGGTCGATCGTCACGCGCGCGACCGCGCCGTCCACCTGGTATCGCACGTCAGGCACGACGGGGATCGTAGGAGGGTCCGCGCCGTCGCGACGCGGCGTCGCTACCGTGGCCGCCCGTGGGTCTCATGGCGGTCGCGCTCGCAGCAGCGCTGGTCGTGGTCGTCGTGACGAAGGGCAGCTTCCGGCGACTCGGCCGCCTGCCGGTCGAGGGGTTCGGGATGCTGTTCGTCGCGTTGGCGATCCAGGTCGCGCTCGGACTCGTCCACCTCCCGACGTCACGCGTCGCGGACGTCGGCTTCGGCCTCCTCGTCCTCTCCTACGCGTGCCTGATCGGGTTCTGCCTCGCGAACCTGCGCATCCGGGGCACGAGCGTCATCCTCGTCGGCCTCGCGCTCAACGCGATCGTCATCGCGCTGAACCAGGGCATGCCTGCGAACGGTCCGACGCGAACGGACGCCCAGGGCCGCGTGGTGTCGCGCGTCGAGACGTCGGTGAAGCACCGGCCCGAGCAGCCCGGCGACCTCCTGACGGTGCTCGACGACCGGATCATGCTGCCGGCGCCCTTCCACGACATCCTGTCGTTCGGCGACCTCATCCTGGCGATCGGCCTCATCGACGTCTTCTTCTGGGCGAGCCGCCGCGAGGACGACGCGTGGGAGAGCGTGTTCGCGTCGTCGCCCGTCGCGCGGCAACGCCGCGAGGTGCGAACGCCGGAACGTGCGCCGCGCGCTCCGGTGCCCGCGCCGTCGCCGTCGTTCACCGCTCCACCCCCGCCGCCTCGCCGGGAGATCGTCCTCGACGTCCTCGACGAGGTGTCCCTGCGTGCGGAGCAGGCCGATGCTGCGCTCTGGCTCGCGGCGCCCTAGTTCCCGGCGCGCGCGAGCGCGTCGAGCACGCGCGCGTCGTACGCGCGTTCGCCTCAGAGCGGCCCACCGGCGTCACCAGCAACATCAGTGACACCCGGCGGCGTGGCTGCCGCGCACCCGAACGGTCGGTTCCGTGACAGCGCGTGGCAACGCGGGCGTATCCTGACGCCCCCGGGGGCAGGGCGCGCCGGCGGCGCGGGCGGGGAGGCCGATCCAGTGGGGGACACGCAACCGGACCTCGAGCTGCGCGAGCTCGAGCGCGAGCTGTGCCGGCTCCCGGACATCTCGGCCGCCCGGATCGTCGCGGACGAGACGGGGATGCCCGCCGAGGTCCACGTCCTCGCCCACCCGGGCAAGCACCCGAAGCAGGTCGTGCGCGACATCCAGTCGGTCGCGCTCGCGTCGTTCGGGATCGAGATCGACCGCCGGGTCGTGTCCGTGGTGCAGTTCGGCGGCGACACGCCGAACGCGCCCACGCCACGGGTGACGGCGGCACCCCCACGTCCGACGATCGAGTCGGTCAGTGCCGAGGTGAGCGGGCTGCGCGCGCTCGTCCGGGTCACGATGCATCGTTCCGGGAGCCCCCCGTCCGACGGCGCGGGCGAAGACGAGGTCGTCGGCTTCGCCGAAGGCTCCATCGCGGCCGCGACCCGTCACCGGCTCGTCGCGACGGCGACGCTCGACGCGCTGCGACAGCTCGAGCCCGTCGCGGAGTGCCTCGACGTCGAGAGCGCGCAGGTCGTACGCGTCGGCACGAACGAGATCGCCGTCGTCACCGTCGTCTTCGTCCTGCCCGGCGGCGAGCAGCTCGTCTCGGGGTCCGCGCTCGTGCGCGACCACGACGAGAAGGATGCCGTCGCGCGCGCGGTGCTCGACGCGACGAACCGCCGGCTCCCGCAGCTCGCCTGATCCTGTCGACCGCCTCGCGCGTATCGTCTCGCGCGTGGCTCGTCGCGTCGCCGCAGTGGTGTCCTTCCGTCTCGGTGGCACCGACGGCGTGTCCGTCGAGGCCCGCAAGTGGGAGGGCGCGCTCCGGGCGCTCGGGTTCGATGTCCGGCGCGTCGCGGGCGAGCTGCTCGACGGCGGGCGGCCGGGCGACGTGACGCTCCCCTGGCTCGCGATCGAGCCGCGCGCCGGCACACGGGCGGCGCCGGCCGAGCTCGAACGCGTGGTCGGCGACGTCGACGTCCTTGTCGTCGAGAACGTCTGCTCGCTGCCGTTGAACGCCGAGGCGGCGGGCGCGACAGCCCGAGTCGCGCAGCGCGCCGACGTGCCGGTCGTCCTCCATCACCACGACCTGCCCTGGCAGCGGGCCACGACTGCGCGCGTCACGGACATTCCGCCGGACGCCCCGCACGTCGTCCACGCGACGATCAACGCCCGATCGCGCGCCGAGCTCGTCGCGCGCGGGATCCCGCCCGCGCGCGCGGTGCACGTCCCCAACTGCTTCGACGTCGACACCCGGCCGGGAGACCGTCCCGCGACGCGTGCCGCGCTCGGCTTCCGCCCGGACGAGGTCGTCGTCCTGCAGCCGACGCGCGCGATCGAGCGCAAGAACGTGCCGGGCGGGCTCTCGTTCGCCACCGGCCTCCAGCGCGCGCTCCCCGACCGGCGGGTGCGGTACTGGCTCACCGGGCCCGCCGAGGACGGTTACGGCCCGACGCTCGACGCGCTCGTCCGCGACGCCGCCGTCCCGGTGACGATCGCACCCGTCGGCGACGTCGCGGACGCGTATGCCGCGGCAGACGTCGTCGTGTTCCCCTCGACGTGGGAGGGGTTCGGCAACCCGCTCGTCGAGGCGACGATCGCGCGACGGCTCGTCGTCACCGGCCCGTACCCCGTCCGTGAGGAGCTCGCGGCGATCGGGCTGTCGTCGCCGTCGATCGACGACGTCGAAGACGTAATCCGATGGCTCCGCGCGCCCGACGACGCACGGATCGAGCGCAACCTCGACGCCGTGCGCCGGCATCTCTCGATCGCGACGCTCCCCGCCCGCCTCGCCGACGTGCTCGCGCGCGCCGTCGTGCCCGAGGAACGCACGGCATGAGCGCGGACGACCCCGTCCTGCGTCACCGCGCCCGCCTCGCGGTGGGCGTCCGCATCGCGAAGCGGGCGGGCTACGGCGCGCTGCTCGTCGCGATCGTCGCATTCGGCGCCGCCGCCGCGACGGGCTTCCCGCGCGCGCTGGTCGCGGTGTGCATCGCGGCGCTCGTCGCGTCGTGCGTGATCCTGCCGGTGCCGATCGTCATGGGGTACGGCATCCGCGCCGCGGAGCGAGCGGAGCGCGACCAAGGCCGAGAGCGAGCGGAGCAGCAGCAGGCGCGCTGACTACCCTTGACCGGACAGTCGGGTTCTCGTTCAAGGAGCTTCGCCATGCCCAAGGCCGCCGTGTGCAGGGAGATCGGATCGCCGCTCGAGATCGTCGACGTCGACCTCCAGGCGCCCAAGGCCGGCGAGGTCCGCGTCCGACTCGGCGCGTCGGGCGTCTGCCACTCCGACCTCTCGGTCACGAACGGCACGTTGTTGAGCCCGCTGCCGTCGGTCCTCGGTCACGAGGGTGCGGGCATCGTCGAGGAGGTCGGCGAGGGCGTCACCAACCTGGAGCCCGGCGACCACGTCGTCATCTCGTGGGTGCCGCAGTGCGGCGAGTGCTACTTCTGCAAGCACGGCCAGGGGGAGCTGTGCGAGCCCGGCTCGGCCGCCGCGATGAGCGGCGGACTGCTGGACATGACGTCGCGCTTCTCCGTTGGCGGCCAGCCGCTGTTCCAGATGGCCGCGTCGGGCACGTTCTCCGAGGAGACGGTCATTCCGGCGATCGGCGCGGTGAAGATCCCCGACGACATGCCGCTGACCGCGGCCGCACTGATCGGCTGCGGCGTGCTGACCGGGTTCGGCGCCGCGGTGAACACCGCGGACATCGTCAAGGGCGACACGGTCGCGGTCGTCGGCTGCGGGGGCGTCGGCCTGAACGTCATCCAGGGCGCGCGCCACGCGGGCGCGGAGCGCATCATCGCGGTCGACATGAACGACGGGAAGCTGCAGACCGCGCAGAAGTTCGGCGCGACCGATCTCGTGAACGCGTCCGACGGCGACCCGGTCGCGAAGGTGCAGGAGCTCTCCGGTGGGCGCGGCGCCGACGTCGCGTTCGAGGTGATCGGGCTGCAGGAGACGATCGACCAGACGATCAACATGGCGCGCCGCGGCGGGCAGGCCGTGCTCGTCGGCGTCCCGAAGATGGACGTGATGACGACGATCCCCGCCGCGCTCGGCTTCGTGATCCTCGAGAAGCAGGTCCGCGGCTGCTGGTACGGGTCGTCGAACGTCCACCAGGACATCCCGACGTACGCACGCCTCTACACCGAGGGCAAGCTCATGCTCGACGAGCTGATCTCGAACGAGATCACGCTCGACGGTGTGAACGACGCGCTCGCGAACATGGGCTCGGGCTCCATCGCGCGCTCCGTCATCAAGTACTCGTAGCGAGGGCTGATCCAATGCGCTACCGCCGCTTCGGTTCGAGCGACCTCGAGGTGTCCGAGGTCGGGTTCGGCTTCTGGACGATCGCGACCGACTGGTGGGGTCGCGTCGACGACAAGGCCGGGCTCGTCCACGCCGCGCTCGACGCCGGCATCACGTTCTTCGACACCGCGCCCGCGTACGGCGACGACGGGTTCGGCGAGCGGCTCGTCGCCGAGCTCCTCGGTCGCCGCGACGACGTCGTGGTCACGACCAAGTGCGGCTACGACATCACCGCGCCGCGCATGGCGCACCAGTCCGAGCGGCCGCAGGACTGGACGCCGACGGGCGTGCGCAAGCAGGTCGAGGACTCGCTGCGCCGTCTCGACCGCGAGGCGATCGACCTCCTGCAGCTGCACAACGTGCGCATCGACCCTGTGCGCGACGACGCGCTGTGGGACGAGCTCGCGAAGCTGCGCGCCGAGGGCAAGGTCCGCGAGCTCGGCGTGTCGCTCGGCCCGGCGGTCGGCTGGGTCGAGGAGGGCATCGAGTCGCTCCGCGACCGCGACATCGTCGCGTTGCAGACGGTGTTCAACATCCTCGAGCAGGAGCCGGGCCGCACGTTCGCCGCGCAGCCGGCCGTCGCCGAGGGACGCGTCGGCCTGATCTCGCGCGTGCCGCACGCGTCCGACGTGCTGTCCGGGAAGATCGACCGCGACACCGTGTTCGCCGAGGACGACCACCGCGCGTACCGCAACCGGGACAACATGCTCGACAACTTCGAGAAGGCGGACACGCTCGCGTTCCTGTGGGCACCCGAGACCGGTCGTACGATCGGGCAGGCCGCGATGGCGGGCATCCTCGCGTTCGACGCGTTCACGACCGTCCTGCCGACGTGCGTCAACATCGGCGAGGTGCGCGAGTACGCCGCCGCGTCGGACCTCCCGCTCAGCCGGGACGAGAAGGCCGAGCTCGACGCGCTCTGGGCGCGGAACTTCGACCACACGGACCGCTACGAGATGCCGTTGAAGTCGAGCGTCGCGTCCTGACGCGCCGGGCAGCCCGTCCCGGCGCACCCCGTCAGCGCGCCGGGCAACCCGTCCCCGCGCACCCCGTCAGTTAGCCTCGGCCGATGCGACTCCCGGCCGAGCAGCGGCGCCGCCAGCTCCTGGACGTCGCGTGCCGGGTGTTCGCGACCGGCGGGTTCCACGGCACCTCGATGGACGAGGTCGCCGAGGCCGCGGGCGTCACGAAGCCCGTCCTGTACCAGCACTTCCCGTCGAAGCGCGCGCTCTACGGCGAGGTGCTCGGCGACGTCGAGTCGCAACTCCTGACGCACATCCGGCGCGCGACGGAGGAGGTGCACACCGGCCGGCAGCGGGTGGAGGCCGGCTTCGCCGCGTACTTCCGGTTCGTGACCGAGAACGACGCCGGCTTCCGGGTGCTGTTCGGCGCGCCCGTTCGCAACGACCCCGAGTTCTCGCGCTTCGTCCAGCACACGATCGACCAGATCGCCGAGCTGATCGCCGGTCTCATCGAGATCGACGTCGCCGAGGAGCACCGCCGCGTGCTCGCACACGCGCTCGTCGGCATGGCGGAGGCGACGAGCCGCCGGTTGCAGCGCGCCAACGCGGAACGCGATCCCGAGCGTCTCGCGCGCTGGCTCTCCGAGATGGCGTGGTTCGGGCTGCGGGGCGTGCGCACCGGCGAGCTGGACGTCGCGTCAGGGCGTGAGCACGCCCGCACCGACGTCGTGTGACGGCTGGTCCGCCACGACGTCGCGTCGATGCGCGCGTCGCTGCGCGATCGCGCGCGCGCCGGCGTCGACCGCGACCGCGGCGAGCAGCACGAACGACGGCTCCGCGGGCGCCCGGTAGCGCACCTGCGCGAACGTGAACGCGACCGCGATCACGACGACCGCGGGCATCGTCCACAGCGGCCAGACCGGTACGCCGGTGCGCCTCCGGCGCAGGACGAACGAGCCCACGATCGCGAGCGGGAACATGACCCAGAAGCTCCACACGAGGCTGCGACCGATCGTCCGCTCCTCGTTGTAGAGCCCGTGGTCGACCGCGACCTCCTGGAACGGCTTGAACACCGCGAGGATCCGCCCCTCCCGTGCCAGCACGATGAGTGGCAGGCGGTGCAGGTGCGTCCTGATGTACCGGAACGCCTCCGCGCGCACGAGCCGGTCCTGCTGCGACTGGTCCATCGTGTTGAAGCCGGGATGCTTGTTCGCGGCCGTGATCAGGTAGTCGTAGCCGCACGTGTAGCTCTTGAAGCCGATCGTCTTGCCGTAATAGGTGTCGTGGCAGTTCGCCGCGCTCAGCGTCCCGGACAGGTTCGTCGACAGGTACACCGGCTCCTTGAAGCGCGCGAGGTTGTAACCGATCCACGGGCCCATCACGACGACGATCGCGGCGCCTCCGGCGACGAGCCACCGGAGGCGGCCCATCCACGACGTGTCGGCGCGTGTCAGCACGAGCGGGACCAGCAGCAGCGGGACGATCAGCACCAGCTCGGAGCGCGCGAGCGTCGCGAGCGCGCACCACACGCCGAGCCACACCGCGCGCCAGGCGCTCGGCCGGCGCGCGAAGCGGTACGCGAACAGCACGACGCCCGCGGACACGAAGATCGCCATCGTCTCCGACAGCAGCATCCCGTCGTGCACCCACATGTTCGGGTAGACGACGGCGAGCCCGGCGGCGATCAGCCCGATCCGGCTCCCCGCGATCTCGCGGCCCGCGAGGCCGACGAGCAGGACCGACACAGCGCCGAGCGCGCAGGACCACAGCATGAGCTGCGTCGGGGTCGCGGGCCCGTTCTTGAAGAACGGAACGACCGCGAGGAACAGCGAGTACAGCGGTGGATGGCTCGCGTCCGCGACGTAGCGGCCGGGGGCGAACGACGGCGCTGCGAACCAGTGCCCGCGCGCGAGCGCGTTCGCCATCCCCCAGTAGTAGAGCGAGTCGCCGAACGTGATCTTCCACCGCGTTCGCAGCGTGAGCACGTACGCGACCCGCCCGCCGAACGCGACGAGCGTCAGGATCGTGAGGCTCCAGCCGAAGCCGAGCCCGCGGCGTCGCGCTCGCCGCTCGGCGCGCGTCCTCATCCTGAGCTCACCACGGGCACCGGCTCGATCGGCTCCGGCTCGGCGCCCGCGGTGCGCGCGACCGCGCTGCGCCAGCGTTGGAACCCGGCTTCGAGCGCGACCGCCGCGAGCACGATCACCGACGCCTCGGCCGGCGCGCGGTAGCGCAACTGGCCGAACGTCAGTGCGACCGCGATGACGACCGCGACGGGGACCGCGAGCGTGGGCCACACCGGGACGCCGCGCCGTCGCAGGACGACCCCGCCGACGACCGCGATCGCGCCGAGGATCCAGAAGCTCACCACCAGGCTGACGGTCACCATGCGCGCCTGCTCGTAGAGCAGGTGGTCGACCCCGACCTCCTGGAACGGTTGGAAGACACCCAGGATCCGTCCGACCCGCGCCAGCACGACGAGCGGGACGCGACTCGCGTGCGCACGGATGTACTTTGCCGCCTCCGCGCGCAAGAGATCGTCACGAACCGACTCGTCGCCGGAAGCCCACGCAGGATGCTCACGCGCGACCTTGCGATCGAGCGCGGACGAGCAGTCGTAGCTCTTGAAGCCGATGTACCTCCCGTAATAGGTGGTACGACAGTTCGACGCGGCGAGCGTCGGGCCGAAGTTCGTCGACAGGAACACCGGCTTCTCGAAACGCACCGCGTTGGAGATCAGCCACGGCGCGAGGACGATCGCCGTCGCGGCCACCCCGGCGCCGAACCAGCGCAGGCGGCGCGCCCATGTCTCGCGCGGCGCGAACAGGAGCAGCGGCACGAGCACGAGCGCGGCGGCGAGCAGCAGCTCGGAGCGTGCCAGCGCCATCGCGCCACACCAGACACCGAGCCACACCGCACGCCACACGCTCGGCCGGCGCCAGAACCGGTACGCGAACAGCAGCACCCCGGCCGCCGTGAACAGCGCCATCGTCTCCGACAGCAGCATGCCGTCGTGCACCCAGGCGTTCGGGTACACCGCGGCCAGCGCGCCCGCGAACAGACCCGCGACGTCCCCCGCGATCTCCCGCCCCGCGAGGCCACACAGCGCGATCGTCCCGGTCCCGAGCACACACGACCACAGCACGAACGTCAGCTGACTGGTGTTGCTCCGGGGATCGACGAACGCCGCCACCGCGAGCCACAGGATGTACAGCGGCGGGTGGGACGCGGTGGGCACGGTGTGCCTGGTGAGCAACCCGCTGAACGGCTCGACGAAACCCTTGCCGTCGGCCACCAGGTTGGCGCTCGCGCTGTAGATGAACGAGTCGCCCGGGAACGGCATGTGCGGCTGCCGCAGCAGGAGGACGAACGCGATCCGGACGCCGAGCCCGACCGCGCAGATCAACGAGAGCCAGAGCGCAAACCTCCTGCCGGTCCGCCGGACCGCATCGCCGTGCGCGCCGCCCGCCGTCACGGCTGCTGAACGTACTCGGCACGGCCCGACGCGACCAGGCTCGATCCCGCGGACCGCGCGATCGCCCGGACGGCGAGTGGTCCGACGCGCTACCGTCGGGAGACCTTGACGGCGACCTCTCCACTCCCCGGTCCGCTGGACGGCAGCGCGGTCGACGACGCGGCGCCCGGCGCCACGGTCGACGTGACCGTCGTGCTGCCCGTCTTCAACGAGCGCGGCCACATCCGGACGGAGATCGACCGGATCCGGGCCGCGCTCGACGCGTCGCCGTACAGCTACGAGATCCTCGTGGTCGACGACGGCTCGCGCGACGGCTCCGCGGACGAGCTCCGCGACATCCGGGACATCCGCCTCATCGTCTTCCCGCAGAACCGCGGGTCGGGATCCGCGCGCCGTGCCGGCACGCGTGCCGCACGCGGGCGTGTCGTCGTCTGGACGGACGCCGACATGACCTACCCGAACGACGAGATCCCGCGGCTCGTCAAGGAGCTCGACGGCTACGACCAGATCGTCGGGGCGCGGACGTCGGAGCAGGGGACGCAGAAGTTGCTGCGCGTCCCGGCCAAGTGGATCATCAGGAAGCTCGCGAGCTATCTGGTCGAGACGCCGATCCCGGACCTGAACTCCGGCCTGCGCGCGTTCCGCGCCGACGTGGCCCGCCAGTACCTCCACCTCCTGCCGCAGGGCTTCTCGTGCGTCACGACGATCACGATGGCCTTCCTCGCGAACGGCTACTCCGTGAAGTACGTGCCGATCGAGTACTCGCCGCGCGCCGGCAAGTCGAAGTTCCACTGGTGGAGGGACACCAAGAACTACCTCATCCAGGTCGTCCGGATGGTGCTGTCGTACAAGCCGTTGCGCGTCTTCCTGCCGTTCTCGACGACGCTGCTCGCGCTCGGTGTCGTCAAGCTCGGCCTGGACTGGTCGAGCCGCGACTTCCGCCTCGCGGCGAACACGCTGCTGATCTTCTTCGCCGGGTTGCTGTTCCTCGGCATCGGGCTGCTCGCCGACCTCATCGTCCGCGTGACCAAACCCCGCGACGAGGTCGAACCCGCGTCGTTGTGACGACGTCGACCGCCGTCCCGACCGGGAACACCTACGACAAGTACGCGAGCGCGAACCCGATCGAGCGCCGTCTCATGGCCCGGTTCATGGCCCGCTTCGACGCGATGCTCCCGGTCCGCACACCCGCCCGCGTCCTCGAGGTCGGCGTCGGCGAAGGGCAGATCGCAGCGCGCGTGAGGGAGCGGTACCCCGGCGCCGCGATTGCGGGCATCGACCTGCCCGACCCGAGCCTTGCCGACCACTGGCGCACGCGCGCGCTCCCGGGTGCGTTCGCCGACATCGTGGCGCTCCCCTTTCCCGACGCCTCGTTCGACCTCGTGCTCGCGATCGAGGTGCTCGAGCACGTCCCGCAGCCCGATGCGGCGCTGCGCGAGATCGCGCGCGTCGCGGCGGGTGACGTCCTCGTCTCGGTCCCGCGCGAGCCGTTGTGGCGGGTCGCGAACATCGCCCGGGGCAAGTACTTGGCCGCGCTCGGCAACACGCCGGGCCACGTACAGCACTGGTCACGGCGGCGCTTCACCGCCGTCGTCGGCTGCGTGCTCGACGTCACGGCCGTGTCGAACCCGCCGCCGTGGACGATGGTGGCAGCGCGGGTTCGCGCGTAGGCGGCCCGTCGGTCGCGCGACCGGCCACGGCGGGCTCGGGTCCCGCGCGCCACAGCGCACCGATCCCGGCACCGAGCGCGTCGACGAGCATGAACGCGAGCCGGGCCGTCACCGCGATCGCGGCGCGCGTCCCGGACGGGATCCCGCCGCCGACGAGCGCGACGAACGCAGCTTCACGGACGCCGATGCCGCCGGGGACCGGTACGAGCACGAACCCCGCGACCCACGAGATCATCGCCGCGGGCGCGATCGTCAACCACGACGCGTGCGCGGTGAACGCGCGGGCGATGCACCACGTCGCGGTGCCGATCAGCAACCAGCTCGGCACGTACTCGAGCACCAGCCGCAACGACGACGACCACCGCGGCACGACGACGGGCAGGTCACGCTTCAGGAGCCGTTCCGCGCGCGCGACGAGCCAGCCCAGCAGCCGGTGGTGCAGCAGCGCGATGCCGACGGGCAGCAGGACGAGCACCCAGAGCCAGGCCGTCGCGCCACCGTGCAGGAACCGCAACGGGAGCAACACCGCGGCGACCAGCATCCCCGCGAGGTACAGCGCGCCCAGCGAGAGCGCGACGCTCGCGTACGAAGCGGGCCGCGGGATGCCGCCGCGCCGGACGAGCTCCGCACGGCCGACGACGGGCCAGATGCCGCCGGGCACGTACTTGCCGATCTCGCCCACGAAGTACCAGACGATCGTGGCCCGGAACGTGACGTCCGCACCGAGGAGTGCGAGCGCGCGCCGCCACGGCAGCGCGATCGCGACCATCCCGAGCGCGGCGATCGCACCACCGGCCGCGAGCCAGGCGACGTTCGCGTCGTCGATCGACCGGCGGACGTCGGTCCACTGCGACGCGATCGCGCGTACGACGAACACACCGCCCGCGATCGCGATGAGGATGCCGACGGCCGTCGTGAGTCGGGCGAGGTGCACGCGCTTCAGGACCCAGCAGCGTACAGGGCACTGTGACCGGATACGGTCGGGCCTCGTGCGTCTCGAGGACGTCGACGAGCTGCTGACCACGACGCGAGCCGTCCGGCGCCGGCTCGACCTCACCCGTCCCGTCGACGCTGCGCTGCTCCGTGATTGCCTGGCACTCGCGCTCCAGGCCCCGACCGGCGGGAACGACCAGAGCTGGCACTTCGTCGTCGTCACCGACGACGCGACGCGCGCCGCGCTCGCCGACGTGTACCGGCGCGCGGCGGTCGCATATGCCACGCGCACGCGCGGCACGCGCAAGCGCGTCCGGACGCTCGACGACGCGGAACGGGCGACGCGCCGGCGCGTCCTCGCGTCCTCGGGCTACCTGTACGAGCACATCCACGAGGTGCCCGCGCTCGTCGTGCCGTGCCTCGACGGCCGGTTCGACGGCGCGCCGGTCGCGGATCAGGCGACGGCGTTCGGGTCGATCCTCCCGGCAGTCTGGAGCTTCATGCTCGCGGCCCGCTCGCGCGGGCTCGGTACCTCGTGGACGACCGCGCACCTCGAGCTGGAGCGCGAGGCCGCAGTCGTGCTCGGGATCCCCTTCGACGACGTCACGCAGGTCGCGTTGGTGCCCGTCGCCCACACCGTCGGCGACCAGTTCCGACCCGCGTCACGCCGTCCGCTCGACGACGTCGTGCACTGGGACCGCTGGTAGGCGTCATCTCCCGCGCGTCACCGCGACGGCGACGGCTCCCGCGAGCGCGGCCGCCGCACCGGCCAGGAGCCCGCGCCGGTGGCTCGTGTACCACCACTGGTAGCTGCGGTCCTTCGCCGTCGCATCGAACTCGCCGTGCGCGCCGTAGTCCTCGGTCTCGTCGGCCGGGTTCCACAGGTTCGCGGGGCGACCCGGGCTCTTCGGCTCCTTGGTCTGCTGGCTCTTGAACCCGGTGCGCGCGAGGTAGCGGTCGAGCAGCCCGGGGATGATCGCGTTGCCCGCGATCGTCGCGGCCGTGCTGCCGCCGACGTAGTACTCGCGCCGGTTCGGGTGCTCGGCCGCGTACAGCACGCCACGGGCGGCGACCTCGGGCTGGAAGATCGGCGGGACGGGCTGCGGATGGTTGGGCAGGCGCGACAGCACCCAGCTGAACTGCGGCGTGTTCAAGCCGGGTAGCTGCACCATCGTGATCTTCACGTTGGTGCCCTCGTGCATCAGCTCGGTCCGGAGGGCCTCCGTGAAGCCCTTGATCGCGTGCTTGGCGCCGCAATACGCGGACTGGAGCGGGATGCCGCGGTACGCGAGCGCCGAGCCGACCTGGACGATCACGCCACGATCGCGCGGGAGCATGTGGTCGAGCGCGACTCGCGTGCCGTGCACCTGGCCGAAGTACGTCACCGCGGTCGTGCGACGGAACTCCGACGGGTCGATGTCCGTGAACTTCGCGAACACCGAGCTGAACGCGTCGTTGACCCACACGTCGATCGGGCCGAGCTCGCGCTCGACCTGCTGCGCCGCCGCGACGACCTGGTCGTACTCCGCGACGTCGGTCGGGACCGCGCACGCACGCCGACCTGCGCTCTCGACGTCCTTTGCCGCGGCGTCGAGCCCGCCGGCACCCCGGGCGAGCAGGCCGACGTCGTACCCCGCGTCTGCGAACGCGCGGACGCAGGCCCGTCCGACGCCCGCGCTGGCTCCGGTGATGACTGCGACCCGTGCCATCGCGACTCAGTGGTCCATCGCGGAGCGGATGGCGTCGCGCGCGCGGTCGGCGATGGCGACGAACGGCCCGGCGACCATGTTCCCGGTCGCGGACTCCGGTGCCATCTTGTGCGAGTGCGTCGGCGCGGTCTGCTCGGCGGCGCGGAACACCTTCGTCAGGTCGCGGAGCCGGTTCTCGTCGACGGTGGCCTTCAGGCGCGGGTGCTCCTGCTGTTCCTCGTCCTCGGCATGGTGCAGCACGTCCCGGCGCAGCTGGTCGAACTTCACCCCGAACGCGCTGTCGTTCACGTCCATGCTCTCGAGCTCGGCGAGGGCCTTCTTGCCCTGGTCCTCCTCCTCGAGCAGCTCGTCCGTGACCGGCCGGCCGTCCTCGGTTCGGCGCAGCAGCGGGTGCACGACCTCTTCCTCGGCCGTCTCGTGGATCGCGAGCTTGCGGACCAGCGCGTGGAACGCGTCCTCCTTCGCGTCACTGGTCGTCGCCGTCTCGACGCTCGTCATCATCTGCTTGATCTGCGCGTGATCCTCGAGGATCGCGTCGATGACGTCGTTCGCCATGGCCCTCTCCGTCCCTCTTGGTCGACTCCGCTCCGGCGTCCCGGCCTCCGGCCACGCCTGCGCTACGTCTCCGTTGCGGTCGAGTTCTTGCATCCCCGCCACGGGCCCGGCTCAATCGTGGGCCGGTACGCTCCCCGCCGATGAACTTCGTGGGCCACCTCGCGCTGGCCGCGCCGCGCGGACGATCGCAGCCGGAGTTCGCGCTCGGTGCGGCGTTGCCGGACTTCGCGGCGATGGCCGGGGTGCGGTTGACGGCGGCCGGCGGCGCCGTCGGTGCGGGCATCGCGCACCACCGCGCGTGTGACGAGGTGTTCCACGCACACCCGTGGTTCACCGCGCGCTGCTACGCCCTGCGCGACGCGCTGCTCGCGTCCGGCGTGCCGCGCGGACCGGCGCGCGCCTGCGCGCACGCCGGAGTGGAGCTGCTCCTCGACGGCGCGCTGATGACGGACGAGCAGGTACGGACACAGGTCGACGACGTGTTCGCGCGCGCCTCGGACGCGCCGCGCGACGTCGTCGAGATCGCTCCGGCGCCGGACCGCGACCGCTGGCGCGGCGCGCTGGTTCGCATCACGACGACGCTCGACCCGGGTCGTTACGCGGACGTCCGGTTCGCCGCCGAGCG
>Ga0070741_10012955_pt1 | contig 14885 bp, 14 predicted proteins | sample Coa_R1_4_FD_66440 | JGI IMG/M metagenome (GOLD analysis project Ga0070741, IMG submission 66440) | Surface soil microbial communities from Centralia Pennsylvania, which are recovering from an underground coalmine fire - Coalmine... | ecosystem: Environmental > Terrestrial > Soil > Unclassified ...
CCATCGCGTCCAGCAGCGCGACCGGCGACAGCGCGCGCTGTCGCAGGCGGTCGGCCGCCTCGCGCAGCGACAGGTAGATCAGCTCCTCGCCGCTCACCTCAGCCTCCCTGCGGCACGCGGTAAGCCGTGGCCGGCTGCAGGTCGTCGTAGCCCTCCGGCTGGAGCGCCCGCACCACGGCCAGCGGCCCCAGCAGCAGCGGCGCCAGCGTGGACGCCCGCTCGGCTGCCAGCGGCAGCTCCGCGTACGCGGCAAGCTGCGCCAGCGCCTCGGGTGTCATCCCCGACCCGGGAGGAGCCTCGTCTTGCGACCAGCTCATGCCCTGCGAACCTCCTTACACAGCAGTGGCGGACAGACACAGCGCCTGCCCCCTCGGTCCCTGGCTGCCCGCGGGTCCGATCCAGCCGTCGGATGAGCGTGCGCACCAATTACAATAGTGGTGTTAGAGCAAGGAGAGCAACATGTCCGAGCCACAGCGTCGCGCCTCGCACAGTCTATCCGTGCACGGCGATCGCCCGTTGATCGGTGTCGTCGTCCAGGAGGGAGACGAGGAGGTAGTTCGCTACTCCGCGGACGAGCAGATCACCGACGAGACGGCCCGCCAGAATAGCATCGAGAGAGCCTTGAGCCTTGCTGGAGCCTGGGCCGACCTAGACTGGGACAAGGCCCTGGAGGATCTGGATCGCATTCGCCACGCCAGCCGCCCCACGCCGCCCATCGAGCTATGAAGCGCTACTTGCTGGATACGGCATTACTCGCCGCGTATTTCTACAATCGTCGGGCGGCGGTCGATATTGTCAGTCCCTGGATACTGGCTGGTGAAGCGGCCACCAGCATTCTCGTGTATGGCGAGCTCATCGAGCATCTCAAACGTCTGCCGGATTTCATGCGGCGTCGTGTAGAGCTGCGCGAGCTCCTCCGCGAGATCGCTCCTTATTTCCTTACCTACTCCATCATGGAACGCTACGCCGAGCTTCGCCGCCAGCTTCGCCCTCCGCATGGGCCGGGGCTCATCGGAGATGTGGACACGCTCATCGCGGCGACGGCTCTAGAGCGTGGTCTCGTGCTTGTAACGACGGACACCGACTTTGAGCGCGTCCCGGGCCTGGAGCTGACGCGCATCCCTCGGGGCACTCTCCAGACTCAATGAGGTAACGACGAGGGCGGGTTACTCCAAGCTGCCTTTACGGCCTGTATGGGCCGAGAATGCTGAGTGCGTAGTCGGCGTAGCTGTTGTCCACGACGCGGTCCACGTCAATCGGCTGCTGCACCTGCCCCTGCGACACGTACCAGTCTTGCTGGGCGCGGATGTCGGCCGTGTTGATGTGGCCGTCCGGATTGAAGTAGGGTAGCCCCATGCGCTCGTACAGCGCCGGCTCCTTCACCGCCAGGTGCTTTACGAGCTGCGCCACGGCCGTCGCGCGGTCGTCCTGGTTCTCGAAGAAGATGCGCAGGTAGTCGCGCACGCCGCGCAGGTAGGCCACGACGAAGTTGTTGCCCACCGGGCGGTTCTGCGCGAAGCCCGAGGCGTAGAAGACGTCGGTGATCTCGCGGCCGGGCGCCAGCCGCTCCGCGTTCACCAGCACCTCGACCGTGCCCTGCTGCCGCCCCAGCGTGATGAACGGCTCCAGAAAGAACGACCCCGCGATCGAGCCGTTCTGCAGCCCCGCCAGCGTGTCGGGCATGGCGAGCTGCTGCTGGTCCACGTCGGCGAGCGTGAGCCCGTCCTGGGCGAGCGCCAGACCCACCAGAAGCTGCGCCAGCGAGCCTTCTGCCAGCACGTTCACCGGCAGCCCGCGCAGGTCCCCGACGCGCCTCACCCGGCCGGCGTCGGCAAGCTGCTTCGAGGCGACGATGGCGTAATAGGGCCGCTCGTCGCTCGAGCCCTGGGCGATGCCCTGGTTGGCGACCATCTTGATGTCAATGCCGCGGCCGATGGCGTTGAAGAAGCCAGCGCTCGACGCCCCGTCGAACGCCACGTCGAGCTGGTTGGTGCTCAGCAGCGGGATCATGTTCACGATGGACTGGAACTGCTGCACATCCAGATTGATCCCGACCTCCTGGAAGTAGCCCCGCTCCAGCGCCAGGATCATCGGCGAGTCCGTGAGCGCGAAGATCGAGCCCGCCTTCACGGACGCCGCCACGGGCGTGACGCCCGCGCCCGGCGCCGCAGCCGCCCCCGCGGGGCTACTGGCCGCGCCCGGGCTGCTCGCAGCAGCCGTGGGCGCGGCGCTCGCGGCCGGCTTGGGCACAGCGGTGGCTGGCGGCTGGCCGGCGCCGCTGCAGCCCGCGAGCCAGAGCGCCGCGCTCAGCGCGAGGAGCAGGCCCCGCCGCGCGAGGCCGGTAGAGTCGGTCACAGTATGCCTCCGAATCGGCGCCGGGAAGGGCCGGCAGCGCGCCTGCCGTCCCGGCGCCGCTATTGTGGGCCGAGCGGGCGGGACGCCCGCGCACCCAGGGGCCTTCTTTCCGTCCCGCTCAGCGGCGGATCGGCAGCAGCAGGTGGCTCGGCCGGGCGCGGTCGTGGTAGACCGTGTCGGTGCCCATCTTCACGCCGTAGTCGTGGCCGAACGGCGCGTCCAGCACCGGCGAGTCGCCCGCCGCCAGCTCCAGGCGGATGCGGTGGCCCCGCTTGAACGTCCACGACGTCGGCCAGACCTCGATGTCCAGCTCGTACACCTGGCCCGGCACCAGCGGCTCATGGCGGTCGTGCGGGTGGTAGGGCTGGTACGGCGTACCGCGCGCCGGGTCCACGGCCCGGTGCGAGGCGCGCAGCCAGCCGCGCGTCACGCCCGCCGGCGGCGAGCCGCGCTCGCCCGCCGGCGCCTGGTCCGCCAGCTTCACGTAGAAGTCGGTGTCCGTCTGGTCCGACGCCGCCCACAGCTTCAGCACGATCGGCCCCAGGATCTCTACATCGCGCTCCAGCGGCGGCGTGCTGAAAGTCGCGATCTTCGCCAGGCCGTCGAGCGTGCCGTCCGGCCGCACGATCGCCGTGCCCGGCCCCGGCCAGCCGCCCCACTCCGGGTGCGGGTAGCTGTACGACGTGGGCGCGGCGTCCTCCGGCGGCGCCTCCCAGCTCAGGCAGCCGTCGTTCAGCGACTCGACCGCCCCCGCCTTGCCCGGCGCCAGGTACAGCAGTGTGTACGTGACGTCGCGCGGCGGCCAGGTGTCGAGTGTCCGCCACTCGCCGCTCGGCCGCGCCAGGTACTTCACGGGCGGCTCGTCCATGATGCCCGTGTCAATCCCCTTCAGCCAGTAGTCGTACCAGCGCTGCAGCTCCAGGTGCATCTCCTTCGAGGCGTACAGCGCCTGCGGGCCGGGCAGGCCGCTCTGGAAGTGCACGGCCAGCTTCTTCGGCCCCTGCGCCCGCTCGAAGCCCAGCAGGTTGCCCCGGATGTGCAGCCCGACCATCTGCCAGTTGCCGATCGAGTACACCGGCACGCGGATCTGGTCGAGCTTCGGCGCCGCCGCGCGCTCCTCCCAGAAGGCGTCGTACAGCGGGTGGCGCAGGAACTCCCCGACCATGTCCCAGGCCATCACGTTCGCGGGGTGCGGCCCCGGCGCGTCCACCAGCGTGCGCGCCCGCACCTTGCAGCTCCAGTGGCCGATGAAGTCCGCCGAGAACAGGCCGCCGTGGTACACGAAGTCGCGGTACAGATCGGCGTTCGCGTCGAAGGGGGCGATGCACGCCAGGTGCGGCGGGTTCTGCGCCGCCGCGTGCCACTGCGACATCGCGTAGTACGACTCGCCGACCATGCCCACCTTGCCCGTACACCACGGCTGCTGGGCGATCCACTCGATCGTGTCGTACAGATCGTGCTGCTCGGCCGTGTCGAAACAGCGCCACACGCCCTCCACCGACTCGCCCGTGCCGCGCACGTCGGCGTGGACGTAGGCGTAGCCGCGCCGCACCCACCAGGCGATGTCGCCCGACTCGCGCGTGCGGAAGGCCGGCCACGGCGGGCGCTCGACCAGGTTCTTGCGGTACGGCATCACGCCGTACAGCGCGGGATACGTGCCTGCGGCGGCCGGGCGGTACACGTCCACCGCCAGCCGCACGCCGTCGCGCGCCGGCACCGTCAGGTGCTCAACGACGATATCGTCGCCCAGGCGCAGGAAGTGGCTCGGCTCGTCCAGGTCGGCGGGCGCGGCCCGGTTGCTCATCGTCTGCCTCCGTCTAGCGCCGGTCCAGCGCGCGCAGCGCCTCCTCGGCCAGGTTCGTGTCGAGGAGGCTCTCCACCTGGAAGTCGGCCGGCAGCGTGCCGTCGGCCTTCTCGTCGGCCACGTAGCGCACGAGGCCCGGCACGTCAATGCGGCCGTCGGGGATGAACGCCGGCAGCGCGAAGTCGTACGACTCCTCGGCGTCGGCCTGCGAGATCTCCAGCCAGTCGCGGGCGAGCGCCACGGTCGCCGCGCGGTTCTCCTTCATGTAGCGGACGGCCTGCGTCTCGGCGGCCACCACGCGCCGCACCTGGTCCCGCTGTTGCGCCAGGCGGTCGGTCGTGACGGCCAGGCCGTTCTGCGGCTCGTGCAGCACCTCCGGCGCCTTCACGAGCAGGCGCATGCCCTGGTCGCGGGCGCGCACGTACCACGGCGCCGACAGCGCGGCCCCCTGCACGCGGCCGCTCAGCAGCGCGTCGAGCAGCACCGTGACCTGGCCGCCCGCCGGCAGGATCGTCACGTCGGTATCGGCGTCCATGCCCTGCTGGGCCAACAGCGCGCGCGTCACCTTGTCTACGGCGCCGCCGCGCGTCGTGATGCCGACCGCCTTGCCGCGCAGGTCGGCCAGGCTCTGGATCTCCGGCCGCGCCATGTAGGCGAACAGCGGCGCATCCACGACGGTCGAGACGATGCGCAGCGGCGCGCCCTGCGCGGCCGAGTGGATCGTCGCCGGATACGAGTTCGTGTAATCCACCTCACCCGCGAGCTGCGCGGCCGCCATCACGCCCGCGCCCATCAACACCTGCTCCATGTCCAGGCCGTGCTCGCGATAGATACCCTGCTCCTGCGCCAGCTTCTGCGCCAGGAAGACGATGGACGTAGCGGAATAAGCGTAGCGCAGCGAGACGGGCGTGGGCGGAGCAGCGGATGCAGGCGCGACGGCTGCCGCCGGTCCTCCCGAGACAGCCCCCTCTTGTCCCGCCGCTCCTGGCGGAGAACTGGCGCCGCTAGCCGGGCTCCCCCCAGCATTCGGGGATTGAGAGGGTCCCGCCGCGGGCCGGCTGGCGGGCGCCTGACAGGCCAGGGCCAGGAAGACTAGCGCGAGGACGCCGAGACGGGCCGTGTGCCGCATGCTCACTCCCCTCTGGTGGCTGCGCCGAGGCTTGGGTGGGGCGACGGGGCTGGCAGCAGCATGCCGGCGGCACTGGGCCAAACCACCGCGCGCCTCGCCCAGCATCTACAGTGCGCCCCTGCCACCGGCTCCCAGCGCGGCCAGGCGCCCGGGTGATCGAGCCAGTATAGCCCGCCGGGGGCCGAGGCGCGATCCGTTGGCCCCGGCCCCCCAACCGTGCCGCTCAGACCGGAATCCCGTCCTCCTCCCCGACATCCGAATCGAGCCAGTTGTACTCCATCGGCCATCGCCCACCTGTAGCTACTCCCCACGATTGCCAGGCTAGAGACGTCGCCCGGTCACCCGGCGTTGAACGGCCAGGGCAGGCTGCCCCCTGCCCCCGCCGGACGCCAGCCCTCCCTGGATCGCGATCCTTATTAGGACGCGTGCCACCCAACCCCACGCGCCGCCGCCGGCGCCGAGGAGCCAACGCCATGCCTTGCCCGACGATCAGCGCCACCTCGCGTCGCGCGCGCGTGCCTGCGACGCGGCTTCTGGCCTGCGAAACGGTAAGCCCATTCGCGTGTCTGACCTGCGAAACGGTAAGCGCTTTCCCGTGCGCCATCGCGCACCAGCCCCCGCCCGGCCTGGAAATCTGCCCGGCGCCCGTCTTACCGTTTAACCGGACCTCGTCAATTCACACGCCGACCGAGCGCACGATGCCAGGCCCAATGGGCCCGATGACATTGGTGGCGCGGCCCGTGCCGCACTCGTCGCGTTCCCTTGTCTCCTATACTAAGAGCTACCCGGCTGCTCACCGAAGCAGCGCCGTGCGGTCGGGGCAACCTTAACCGATGACGGGCGCCCGGCGGCGCCCCTGGAGGGTTCAATGCGGCGGACACTCACGACTGCTCTACTCGCGGCGCAGCTCGCGCTCGCCGCGGCCTGCGCCGGGCCGGCGGCGGCGCCGGCGCCCAGCGCGCCGGCGCCGCCCGCCGCGCCGGCCGCCACGGCCCAGGCGCCCGCGGCGCAGGCTCCTGCCGCGACGACGGCTCCGGCGGCCGCGGCCGCGCCCACGACCCCGCCCCAGCGCCAGTCCATCCGCTACGGGTACGTGCCGATCGTCGCGTCGGCCGCCATGTACATCGCCAACGAGCGCGGCTACTTCACCGAGCAGGGCATCGACCTGGAGATGTTGTCGTTCGACTCGGGCGCGCTCATGCCCCCCGCGCTCTCGGCCGGCCAACTCGAAGCGGGCCACGGCACGCCCGGTCCGGCGCTGTTCAACGCCCTGGCGCGCTCCATCGACATCAAGACCATCGCCTCCATCAGCTACAACGGCACGCAGCTCATGGTCCGCAAGGACCTGGCCGACCAGATCCATTCCGTCGCGGACCTGAAGGGCAAACGGATGAGCTTCATGGTCGAGGGCTCGCCCATTGACCTGACGATGCGGCGCGTGCTCTACCAGAACGGTCTGACGCTGCAAGACGTGGACGTGCAGCGGCTCAGCATGCCGGATAGCGCGGCGGCGCTCGCCAACGGCGGCCTGGACGCCGCCGCCGTGGTCGAGCCGTTCCCGGTGCTGATCGAGACGCGCGGCGTCGGCTCGCGGCCGCTCGACGTGCAGGGCATGGTCTGGAAGGATGAGGCGTCGATCATCCTGGCCGGCCCCAGTCTCCTCAGCCGCAGCGACGCCGCGGTGACGGCCTTCCTCGTCGGCTTCCTGAAGGGCATGCGCGACTTCCACGCCGCGCAGCGCGACGACAAGCTGGTCGACCCCGCCGTGACGGAGATCATCAGCCGCTGGACCAACATCCCGGTCGACATCTTGACGAAGGCTACCGACTCGGGCGCACCGCCCAACAACCGCATCGACCTCGACGACCTGAACCGCCAGCAGGACTTCTGGGCGCAAGAAGGCCTCGTGCAGACGAAGGCCGACCTGAGCAGCTTCGTGGAGTACAAGTACCTCGATGCCGCCGTGCCCCAGGTGCGCTGAAAGGACTGCTACTGTGGCCGAAAAGCTGAAGTTGACCGTCGCCTGCGGCAACTACGATATCGTGCGCGCCCTCACCGACGGGCTGGTCGCGCCCGACGGCATCGAGCTGACCATGCTCACCGAGATGGGCTCCCGCGAGCGCCACTGGCGCATGGCGCGCAAGCTCGAGTTCGACGTCTGCGAGCTGAACGTCGGCGCCTACTTCATGGCGCGCTACCGCCAGGCCCCCATCACCGCGCTCCCCGTCTTCCTGCACCGCCGCTTCCGCCACGGCTTCGCCTTCGTGAACACCGCCGCGGGCATCCGCGCGCCGCGCGATCTCATCGGCAAGCGCGTCGGCGGCACGAACTTTCAGCCGGCCGGCAACATCTGGCTGCGCGGCATCCTCGAGGAGCGCTACGGCGTGCCGCACCAGTCCATCACCTGGGTCGTGGAGCGCAGCGAGGACGTGGCGTTCGAGCCGCCGCCCGGCCTGCGCATCGAGATGGCGCCGCCCGGCAAGGACCTCGACACGATGCTGGCCGAGGGCGAGCTGCCCGCGATGATCTCGCCGGCCATCCCGAAGCCGCTCATCGCCCGCGACCCGCGCGTGGCGCGCCTCTTCCCGAACTACAAGCAGATCGAGCAGGAGTACTTCCAGCAGACGGGTATCTTCCCGATCATGCACGTCACCGCCATCCGCCAGGAGATCGTGGACCGCCATCCCTGGGCGGCCACCGAGCTGGTGAAGGCGTTCGAGCGGGCCAAGCAGCTTGCTTACAAGCGCGCGGCCAACCCGCGCATGGTGCCGCTCGCCTGGATGCGCACGGCCTGGGAGGAGGAGCGCGAGGTCCTTGGCCCCGACCCGTGGGAGTACGGCCTGACGGAGACGAACCGCCGCAACCTGCAGACGATCCTCGGCTACGTCCACCAGCAAGGCCTCATCGGCGAGCCAATGCCGCTCGACGACCTGTTCGTGGACACCGACCTCGGCGACGCGGGCGGCGCGGAGGAGAACGTCTAGGTCTAGCTCTCCGGGACGCGGCCGATCTCGGTTAGGACTTCCTCGATCAGGTCGGTGCCCCAGAGGTTGGCGAAGGTCGCGTCCGGCACGGGCTCGGGGACGAGGTTCAGGTCGCGGAAGAACTGGTAGCAGTACAGCATGCCCTCCTGGGTCGGCACGCCGTTCGGGTTGAAGCCTGGCAGTTCCATGTCGTGCACGGTGGCCGCGTCGAGCCCCGTGTTGCGCGCGATGATCTCCTCCAGCTCGGCGCGGCGCGCGTCGCCCAGGCGCCCCGCGCGGGCGTCGAGCAGCTCGCGGATCGCCTTCACGTAGGCGCGGGCGTACGCCTTGGCGATCGGCCGGTTGTTGTAGAAGTCGGTCGTGAAGGCGATCAGCCCGAGCGCGAAGTTCGGGTACAGCTCCGAGGTCGGCACGGTGCTGACGATCGTGCCCTGGCGCAGCGCCCGCGTCTTGAACGGCTCGCTCATCAGCGCGCTGTCCACCGCGCCGTTGGCCAGCGCCGGCACCATGTCGGGGAAGGTGAGCGGCTGGATGTTGAGATCGTCCAGCGTCATGCCGACGCGCTGCAAGCCCGCCGAGAGCGCGCAGGCGCTCGTCGTCGCCTTGCCGGGCGGCGTGATCGCCATGCTCATGCCGCGCATGTCGGTCAGCTCGTGGCCGCGCCCGCGATCGTACAGCTCCTTGCGCACGACGACAGCCTGGTACTGCACGCCGGGGCGGAACGAGCCGGTGTCGAGCACCGCCTTCAGCGGGATGCCGCGCGCCAGCGCGTTCAGCGTCGCGGGGTTCGGGCCAACAGTCACGGTATCTACCTGGCCCGTGCCCACGGCCGGGATCATCTCGGACGTGCTCGGGAAAGGGATCAGCTCAGCGTCGATGCCCTCTTGCTGGAAGTAGCCCTTGTCCACGGCGATCGCCAGCCCCGCGTCGCTGGCCGTCCGCGCCGTCGCGATGCGCACGTGCGTCAGCGCGGCAGGCGTGAGGGCAGTCGTCGCGGCAGCAGGCGCCGCGGCCGCCCCGGCGGTGGGGGCGCTGGCGGCCGCCGGGGAAGCCTTGGCCCCGGCCGGTGGCTGGCTCGGCGCGCACGCGCTCAGGTAGGCGGCGAGCGCCAGCAGCGCGAGGGCGCGGGCGGGCGCGCAACGTAGCCTCAGCATCTCACACTCCCAGCACGCGCTCGGCGTTCGTGTGGAAGACCTGCTCCAGCACCTCGTCGGCGTAGCCCAGCTCGCCCCACTCGCGGAACAGCCGCTCGTAAGGGATGCTCGGGTAGTCGCTGCCGAACATGATCTTGTCGCGCAGCCGGCCGCGCACGTCGCGCTTCAGCGAGTCCGGGAAGTACTTCGGCGCCCAGCCCGATAGCTCCCAGTAGACGTTGCCCTTGTGGAGCGCCACGGCGGTCATCTCGTCCACCCAGGGCCAGCCGGGGTGCGCCGCCACGATCGTCAGGTTCGGGAAGTTGGCGGCTAGCTCGTCAATCGCCGAGGGGTGCGCGTGGCGGATAATCGCGCCGTGGCCGCCCGCCATGCCCGCGCCCATGCCGGTCGTGCCGACGTCAATCATCGCCGGCGCGTGCAGGCTGTCAATCAGCTCCCAGAGCGGCCACAGGCGCCGGTCGTTCACCGCGTAGCGGCCCATGATCGGGTGCATGTGGAAGCCCAGCAGGTGCAGGTCCTCGATGGCGTGGCGCGCGTCGTCGAGCGCCGACGGCTTCCACGGGTCCACGGCCGCCCAGCCCTGGATGATCTGCCGCGGGTGGCGGGCGCGCAGCTCGGCGATGTAGTCGTTCGAGCAGGGCTTGCTGCCCGTGATCGACTCGATGTCAAACGCGACCAGGATCACCTCGACGCCGGCCGCGGTGAAGTCCTGGATCACCGCGTCCTCGGTCTTCGGCGTCCAGGCGTGGTGCCAGTACTTCGCCAGCGCCTCGGGATACGGGTCCTGCGAGCGGACCCACGGCTCGGTGCCCGGGTAGGCGTGGAGGTCAATTCTTCGCAAGGTGCCCTCACCCCGACCCTCTCCCAGGGGGAGAGGGAATATCTGGCTCTCACCCCGACCCTCTCCCAGGGGGAGCGGGAGTATCTCAGGCTGTGGCCTTCTCGGCTTCGAGCTTCGCCGCGACCATCTCCACGAGCGCCTTCTTCGAGACCTTGCCGAAGGTCGAGACGGGGAAGTCGTCGAGCACTTCCAGGCGCTCGGGCAGCTTGAACTTGGCGATCTCCTTGTCGCTCAGGAACTGCACCAGCTCGGGGAAGGTAAGCTGCTGGCCCTGGCGCAGGATGACGCAGGCGCACATGCGCTCGCCCAGCACCGGGTCAGGCATGCCGACGCAGGCCACGTTCTGCACGGCCGGGTGCTGCAGGATCAGGTTCTCGATCTCCTCGGCGCTGATCTTCTCGCCGCCGCGGTTGATGAGGTCCTTCTTGCGCCCCTCGACCATGTAGCGACCGGAGGGGTGCTTCCGCATCAGGTCGCCCGAGCGGTAGAAGCCGTCGGTCGTGAAGGCGCGGGCGTTGTACTCGGGCACGCCGTAGTAGCCACGCAGGGTATAGGGGCCGCGCGCCAGGAACTCGCCCACCTCGCCGTCGGCCACCTCGTGGTCGTCGTCGTCCACCAGACGCACCTCGTCGTCGGGCGAGACGGGCAGGCCCACGGTCTCCAGCCGCACATCCTCCGGGTCGTCGAAGCGCACGAACATCAGCATGCCCTCGGCCATGCCGAAGTTCTCCTGCACGAACACGTTCGGGATCAGCTCTTTCGTGCGGATGCGCACCTCGGGCTGCAGGCGCTGGCCGCCGCTCTGGATCGCCACGAGCGACGAGAAATCGTATTGCTTGATCGCGGGGTCGTTGATCCAGCGGATGAGCAGCGCCGGGACCACGGCGATGTGCGTGACGCGGTGGCGCTCGACGAGAGGGAACACGTCGGCGGGGCGGGTGCTGGTGCTGAGCACCACGCGGCCGCCGTGCAGCAGCAGCCCTTGTAGGCCCGGGCAGGCGAGCGGCAGGTTGTGGGCGATGGGCAACACGAGCAGCAGCGCGCTGTCCGGCCCGATGTGGGTTACCTCGCTGGCGCACTTCGAGTTGTAGATGTAGTCGTTGTGCGTGCGCGGGATGAGCTTCGGGATGCCTGTAGTGCCGCCCGAGAGCTGGAAGACGGCTGGATCGGTGGGATCAATCTGCGCCTGGATGGCGACTAGCTCGTCGGGCGAGCGCGTCGGCTCCTTCGCCAGCAGCTCGCGCAGCGACAGGAAGCCGGGCGGCGCGTCGCCCAGGATGATGCCGAGCCGCAGCGTCGGGCTCTCGTCGCGGATGCGGCCGACGAGCGCGGTGAAGTCGAAGTCGCCCTGGCGGTCGGGCATGGCGCACGCCACCGCGCCGGATAGCTCCACGAACTGGCTCACCTCGTGGTAGCGGTGCGACGGCAGCGCCATGATCGGGATGGCGCCGATCTTCTGCAGCGCGAAGTAGAGATAGGCGAACTCGACCACGTTCGGGAGCTGCACGACGATGCGGTCGAGCGGCCGCAGCCCCGCGTCCAGCAGGTTCAGCGCCAGCCGCGTGCTGCGCTCATCGAGCTGCGCGTAGGTGATCTGCTCGTCGCGGTCGATGACGGCGACGTGGTCGGCGAAGCGCTTGAAGCGCTCGGCGAACTGGTCCGCGATCGTACGATCTTCCCAGTAGCCGCGCTCGCGGTACCGCGCCGCGTACTCCGGCGGAAACTTGACCACGCCTTCCAACATGCTCTGCTCTCCGGTGGTGCAGGGGCTATCCCCTTGCCGGGGGCTTGGGGAGCGTCCCCCCAGCTCGCCCATTATTCCTCTCTCCGGGGTGTGGGGGTGTCCCCCACGATCACGTGTAGCTGGTGAAACCGCCGTCGATGACGACGACCTCGCCGGTGACGAACTTCATGCTCTGCACCAGGCAGAGCATCACCTCGGCGACGTCCTCGGCGGTGGCGCAGCGCTTGAGCGGCGTCTGGCGGGCGCGCCGCTCCATCAGCCCCTCGTAGTTCTCGCCCAGCATGCGCTCCATCCACTCGCCCTCCATCCAGCCGGGCGCGACGGCGTTCACGCGCACCTCGGGCGCCAGGGCGAATGCCAGCGTCTTCGTCAGGCTGACCACGGCGGCCTTACTGGCCGAGTAGGGCAGCGGCTGCGGGCCGGGCCGCAGGCCGACGATGCTGGCGGTGTTCACCACGCAGCCGCGCGCGGCCTTGAGCAGCGGCGCCGCGGCGCGCGTCACCAGGAACAGGCCGCGCACGTTCACGGCGAACACGCGGTCCCAGGCTTCCACGGTGAGCCCGTCGAGGTCCTTGATCGGCACGTTCACGGTGGTGCCGGCGTTGTTCACCAGCACGTCCAGGCGGCCGAACTGCTCCTGGCAGGCGGCGACCATCCCGCGCACCTGCGCCTCGTCCGCCACGTCGCACTGGTAGACCAGCGCCTCCACGCCGGCCGCCTCGGCGTCGGCGGCGGTGGCCTTCGCGCCGGCCTCGTTCTGGCTGTAGTTGATCGCCACGTCGTAGCCGGCGCGCGCGAGCGCCAGCGCCTCCGCGCGCCCGATGCCGCTCGCCGACCCGGTGACCAGCGCGACCGGTCGTTGTCCTGCCATCGAGTGAACTCCTCTTACCGCCCCGCCGGCCCGAGCTGGCGGATCGCCTCCTCGACCAACGACGTGTCGATGAAGTCCTGCACGTTCACGCGCTCCTGCTGCTGGCCGTGGGCGATGTACCATTCCTGGTCGTCCACGATGGACTGCACGTTCGGGATCGGATCGGGCTTCAGGCCCGATGGAATCGCCTTCTCGTAGAGCGCCCGCTCCTTCACCGTCGTGTGCTCGATGAGGATCGGCACCACCTGGTCGAACATGGCGGGGTCACGGTCCTGCATTGCCTTCACGTAGTCGCGCACGCCGCGCGTGTAGGCGCGCAGGTAGTGCAGCCCGAGGTCGCGGTCGGAGAGCAGCTTGTCGCGGAACAGGACCACCGCGATCTGCTGGTTCGGGTACACGTCGTAGCCGATCGGCCCGCGCACGACGAGCCCCCGGTCCACGGCGATGGTGGTGAACGGCTCTTGCCAGTAGCCCGCGTCAATCGCCTTGTTAGCGAAGGCCGGGATGAGATCGGGGAAGCCCATGTAGTTCAGGTCCATCTCGGTGAGGTCGAGGCCGCCCTCGTGCAGGTAGCGGTCGAGCGCGATGTCAGACGCGCTGCCCGAGTTCGACAGGCCGATCTTGCGGCCGCGCAGGTCGGCCGGGCCGCGGATCGCGCCGCTGTCGTAGAGGTCCTTGCGGAAGACGACGCCGCCCGCCGAGGCGTCCTTCAGGTTCGCGCCGTGGTCGGCCACGCCCTTGACGGGCACGCCACGCGCGACGGCGTTGAAGAGGAAGGCGTTGATGGCCGCGCCGGCCACGTCGGCCGAGTTCGCGACGATGGCCGGCACCTGGTCGGCGGCGCCCATCGGGATGAACTGGGCGTCAATGCCCTCCTCGCGGAAGTAGCCCTTCTCCGCGGCGATGTAGCTGCCGGCGGCCGAGGTGATCTGAATGTCAGTGATCCGCACGGTCGTCGGCTCGCGCGCGGGCTTCGCGGCCGCCGCGGCCGGCGCGGTGGTCGCGGGCGCCGCCGGCGCGGCGACGGTTGACTGCGGCGCGCTCCCCTGGCTCGGCTTGGCCGGCGGCGCCGCGCCGGGGCTACACGCCCCGACCGCACCTAGAACTACCAACGCCAGTAGCCGTGAGCTTGCGCGTACCATGGGTTCCTCCAGCACGCTACGCCCCGCCGTTCGTCGGCTGCGCGGCGCGCAGCTTGGCGCGGCGTGCGGCTGTCGCGGCCTCGTCGAGCGCCAGCGTGGCGGAATCGAGGACGACGCCATAGCACTCACACGCCGCTTCGAGCGACACGTAGCCCTCGCGCACGTCGTAGGCGACGCGCGCGGCCGGGCGCTCCAGCGGGTCGCCGTAGCCGCCACCGCCGCCCGACTCCAGAATGTACGCCTCGCCCGGGCCGAGCTTCAGCATGCTCACCTTGCCGTTCGGCATCTGCTCGACCGTGCCGTCGGCGCGGCGGATCGAGAGCTTGTTCGCCAGCGCGTCGTGGCCGCCGAACAGCCCCCACGGGGGGCAGTGCGTGCGCTCGATGCGCGTGTTGAGCGCCATCTCGCCCAGCACCCGCACCACCTTCCGCACGCCCAGGCCACCCCGATACCTGCCGGCGCCGCCGGAATCCTTGCGCAGGCTGACCTCCTCGAGCACGCAGGGGAACTTCGCCTCGACCGCCTCGGCAGGGCTGTTGTGGGTGTCGCCGTCGTTGATGCAGACCACCGCGCTCATGCCGTCGCTGTTGTGCTTCGCGCCCCAGCCGCCGCCCGGCAGGCCGATGCCCGACACCGTGAAGCGCCCGGTGCGCGGGTCCGTACCGAAAACGTGCGAGCTGAGGAGATCGGCGTGGTGGCCCGCCGCCACGCGGTCGGGCATCGCCGGCGCGACGGCCTTGAAGATGGAGTCGACGACAGTCATCGGGATGGTCATCCACATACGTACGGCGGCCGGCTTCGTGGCGGACACGACGCGCCCCGGCGGCAGCACAATGTTGAGCGGCGCGAACGAGCCGTCGT
>Ga0070741_10012956_pt1 | contig 14884 bp, 14 predicted proteins | sample Coa_R1_4_FD_66440 | JGI IMG/M metagenome (GOLD analysis project Ga0070741, IMG submission 66440) | Surface soil microbial communities from Centralia Pennsylvania, which are recovering from an underground coalmine fire - Coalmine... | ecosystem: Environmental > Terrestrial > Soil > Unclassified ...
TGTATGGCGAGGGCATCTCCAAGACCGGCGAACTCGTCGACCTCGGGGTCAAGGCGGGGATCGTCGAGAAGTCGGGCGCCTGGTTCTCCTTCGACAGCCAGCGGCTCGGTCAGGGCCGGGAGAACGCCAAACTCTTCCTGCGTGACAATCCGGCCATAGCCAATGCGGTCGAGAAGGCGATCCGCGAGAACGCCGGCATGATCGCCGAGAAATTCCTCGAGAAGGGCGGGCCGGACGACGACAGCGACGCCGGCGACGGCGACGCTTAAGGGGCGGGCGGGAACCGCCTGATGGAACAGCGTGTCAGTCTGGTCACGCTCGGCGTGACCGATCTCGACCGGTCCCGGCGCTTCTATGAGGCGCTGGGCTGGCGGCGCGGCAATGACAATCCGGATGTGGTCTTCTTCCAGACCGGCGGATCGATCCTCGCCCTCTGGCGGCGTGACGCGCTGGCCGAGGACGCGGGTGTGGCCGACACTGCGCCGGGTTTCTCCGGGATCGCACTCGCCCAGAACGTCCGCTCGAAGACCGAGGTCGACGCGGTTCTTGCCGAAGCTCTGCGGGCAGGGGCGCGCATCCTGAAGGAAGCACGCGACGTGTTCTGGGGAGGCTACTCGGGCTATTTCGCCGACCCTGACGGCCATATCTGGGAGGTCGCCTGGAATCCGTTCTGGCGGCTCGATGGCGAGGGCAGAGTGAGCCTGACCTGAGCGCCGCCGGTCTTGCCTTGTGGTAGCCGAGCCGACAGAGTGGCGCGACTTCCATGGGGGAGACCGCACACCGCATGAGCATGGCCGAGCGCAGCTGGCTGAGCGACAGGTTCTATAAGCTCGGCCGCCGTTTCATCTGGAGCCTCGACAGCTATTTCGGCCGCAAGTCGAAGGTCGGCGATCACGAATTCTTTGACGTTGCGGAGTTCCCCTGGGTTCCCTCGATCGAGGCGGACTGGGGCAAGGTCCGCGCCGAACTCGACCAGGTGATGAAGCGCGCCAGCGACCTTCCCAACATCCAGGACATTTCCAAGGACCATCTCCACCTCACCCGCGACGACGGCTGGAAATCGTATTTCTTCTTCGCTTTCGGCTTCCGCATGAAGGGCAATTGCCGGCGCTGCCCGGAAACCGCGAAACTCCTCAAGCGCATGCCCGGCATGAAGACCGCGATGTTCTCGATTCTTGCCCCGGGCAAGCATCTCCCGCCGCATCGCGGTCCGTACAAGGGCGTGCTCCGTCTCCATCTTGGGCTGCTCATCCCCGAACCCGCCGACAAGTGCGGCATTCGCGTCGGCCGCGAGATCCGGCACTGGCAGGAGGGGAAGATCATGATCTTCGACGACTGCTTCGAGCACGAGGCCTGGAACGACACCGACAAGCACCGGGTCGTCCTCTTCGTCGATATCGTGCGCCCGATGCGCTTCCCCGCGAACCTCTACAACGCCATCCTCACCTGGATGATCGCGCTCTCGCCCTTCGTCCTCGGTGCCGCCGGCAGCTACCGGCGCTGGGAGAAGCGCTTCGAGGCGGTCGCCAACCAGGATGCACCGGCCGCGTGAGCGGCCGTCCCCGGCAACTCCCCGGCATTTCTGGACTTTCGGCGTCGGCGGGCGCTAAAACCCCGACGCGCAGTCGCCGCGTCAGCTTCTTCGGGCCCCGCAGGGATTCATGAGTTCCGTCAACGAAATCCGTTCCCACTTCCTCTCCTATTTCGAGAAGAACGGCCATACGCCGGTTGCCTCCGGCCCGCTTGTGCCGCGGAACGACCCGACGCTGCTTTTCACCAATGCCGGCATGGTCCCGTTCAAGGACTACTTCACCGGCCGTGCCACGCCGCCTTTCCCGCGCGCGACGTCTTCGCAGAAGAGCGTGCGGGCCGGCGGCAAGCACAATGACCTCGACAATGTCGGCTATACCGCGCGCCATCACACCTTCTTCGAGATGCTCGGCAACTTCTCCTTCGGCGACTATTTCAAGGAGCGCGCGATCGAGCTCGCCTGGAACCTGATCACCCGCGAGTTCGGGCTGAAGAAGGACCGCCTGCTGGTCACGATCTACGCCGACGACGATCAGGCGCATGCGCTCTGGAAGAAGATCGCCGGCTTTTCCGACGACAAGATCATCCGCATCGGCACCAGCGCCAATTTCTGGCAGATGGGCGATACCGGCCCGTGCGGTCCGTGCTCGGAAATCTTCATCGACCAGGGCGAGAAATTGCAGGGCGGCCCGCCCGGCAGCCCGGACGAGGACGGCGACCGGTTCCTCGAATTCTGGAACCTCGTCTTCATGCAGTTCGAGCAGCGGGGGCCCGGCGACCGGGTCGACCTGCCGCGTCCGTCGATCGACACCGGCATGGGGCTCGAGCGGATCGCCGCAATCCTGCAGGGTGTCTATAGCAACTACGACATCGACCTTTTCCGCACGCTGATCGCCGCCTCGGTCGAGGTTATCGGCGTTCCCGCCGAAGACGATCACCGCGCCAGCCACCGCGTCATCGCCGATCATCTGCGCGCGTCGAGCTTCCTCATCGCCGATGGCGTGCTGCCCTCGAACGAAGGCCGCGGCTATGTGCTGCGCCGAATCATGCGGCGCGCGATGCGTCACGCTCATCTCCTCGGCGCGAACGAGCCGGTCATGTACCGTCTCGTGCCGACGCTCGTGGCCGAGATGGGCCGCGCCTATCCCGAGCTTATTCGCGCCGAATCGCTGATCGTCGAGACGCTCCGCCTGGAGGAAACCCGCTTCCGGCGCACGCTCGATCGCGGTCTTGCGCTGCTCGACGAGCAGACGCGCAATCTCGGCAGCGGCGCGACGCTCGCCGGCGACGTCGCATTCCGCCTTTACGACACCTACGGTTTCCCGCTCGACCTCACCCAGGACGCGCTGAAGGCCCGCAACATCGGCGTCGACACTGCCGGTTTCGCGAAGGCGATGGAGCGCCAGAAGGAAGAGGCGCGCGCGAGCTGGGCCGGCTCCGGCGAGGCGCAGACCGAGGCGGTCTGGTTCAAGCTCCGCGAGTCGCTGGGCGCTACCGAGTTCCTCGGCTACGAGACCGAGAGCGCCGAGGGCGAGATCGTCGCGCTCGTCCGGAGCGGCGAGGGCGTCAGGGACGCGGCGCCCGGCGACGAGATCGCCGTCGTCCTCAACCAGACGCCGTTCTACGCCGAGTCCGGCGGCCAGGTCGCGGACACCGGCACCATCGAGAACGCCGCGGGCGGGCGGGTCCTTGTTTCCGATGTCCAGAAGCGCGCCGACGGGCTCTTTGCCCACTACGGCAAGGTCGAAGGCGGCAAGGTTGCGGTCGGCGATGCGGTCCGCCTCAGCGTCGACCGCGCCCGCCGCCGCATGATCCGCGGCAACCACTCCGCCACCCATCTCCTCCACGCCGCGCTCCGCTCCGTGCTTGGCCATCACGTCGCCCAGAAGGGATCGCTGGTTGCGCCCGAGCGGCTCCGTTTCGATTTCTCGCATCCGAAGCCAATGGACGATGCGGAGATGCTGAGCGTCGAGGCGCTGGCCAATGCCGTCGTCCTCCAGGACGCGCCGGTCGAGACGCGCCTGATGGATCGTGAGGAAGCGATGAAGTCGGGCGCGATGGCGCTTTTCGGCGAGAAATACGGCGACGAGGTCCGTGTCGTCTCGATGGGCATGGTCCCCGACGGCCTTCCCGGCCGCCGCTATTCCGTCGAACTGTGCGGTGGCACCCATGTCGGCCGCACCGGCGAGGTCGGCCTGATCCGGCTGGTCGGCGAGTCCGGCGTCGCCGCCGGCGTACGCCGCATCGAGGCACTGACCGGCGAAGCGGCGCGGAACTACCTGGTCGAGCAGGAGAACCGGCTGAAGGCGGTCGCGGCGGCGTTGAAATCGCGGCCGGAGGAAGCCGCCGAGCGCGTCGCCCTCCTCGTCGAGGAGCGGCGCAAGCTCGAGCGCGATCTCGCCGAGGCCCGGCGGAAGCTGGCGATGGGCGGCGGCGCGGCGGCGAACGGCGCCGTCGCCGACATCCGCAACGTCGGTTCGGTCCGCTATCTCGGCAAGACCGTCGCCGGCATCGCCTCGAAGGACCTGAAGGGGCTTGCCGATGACGGCAAGAAGGCCGTCGGCTCCGGCATCGTTGCGGTGGTCGGCGTCACCGAAGACGGCCGCGCCGGCATCGTCGTCGGTGTCACCGATGACCTGACCGCGCGGTTCAACGCCGTCGAACTCGTCCGGCGCGGCGCGGAAGCGCTGGGTGGCAAGGGCGGCGGCGGTCGCCCGGACCTGGCCCAGGCGGGCGGCCCCGACGGCGCCAAGGCGGAAGCCGCCATCGAGGCGATTGCCAGCGCCCTGGCCTCGGCTCCCTGACGAAGGCGATGAGCGCGCGCCCCATCTCCCTCCGGCGCCGCGTCTACGAAATCGTCGAGCGTGTCGATGAGAAGAGCGGTCTCTCCCGGCTTTTCGCGACCAGCCTCGTCCTGCTGATCGTCATCAATGTCGCCGGCGCGGTCTTCGACTCGATGCCCGACATGGGCCCTGGCGAACGCGCCGCGTTCCGCGTCATCGAAACGATATCGCTCGTCGTCTTCGCGGTTGAGTACGTCGTTCGTGCATGGGCATCGGTCGAGCATCCGCGCGCCCGCCGCCTCAACCCGTGGATCGCCCGCCTCGAATACCTGGTGACACCGAGCGCGATCATCGACCTTCTGGCTCTGGCGCCTTTCGTGGCCTCGCTCCTGTTCGGCCTCGACCTCGAAGTCATCCTGCTGCTTCGGCTGCTTCGCCTGTTCAAGCTGGCGCGCTATTCGACCGGATTCCAGTCGCTGTTCGAGGCCGTGCGGCGCGAGCGGCACGCGCTGTTTGCCTGCGTCCTGATCCTCATCTCGGTCGTTCTGGTCTTTGCCGCGCTGATGTACACGACCGAGCACAGTTATCAGCCGCAGGTGTTTGCCTCGATCCCCGCGGCGATGTGGTGGGCGATCGCGACCGTGACCACGGTCGGCTACGGCGACGTGGTTCCGATCACCACGCTCGGCCGCGTGATCGCCGGTCTCACCATGATGTCGGGCATCGCGATGATCGCGCTGCCGGTCGCCATCATTTCGAGTTCGTTTGCCGAGGTGGTGCGCCAGAAAGGCTTCGTCATCACCTCCGCGATGATCGAGCGGGTCGCCCTTTTTTCGGTGCTCGAACGCGAGGACATAGAGTCACTCCTCCCGCTCTTCCGCGCCGTGACCGTCGGCCCGGGCGCGACGATCACCGGGGAGTGGACCGACCATCATGCCCTCTATGTCGTGGTCGACGGCCGTGTCGAGCTATCGCGTCCGGACGGTGCGCGCGAACTGGGCAGCGGCGATGCTTTCGGTGGGCTGCCGAGCCTCAACCTGACGGAGCCCGGCCATCCGACTTACGCGCTGACAACGGTGCGCCTGCTCGTCCTCGAAAGCATCGATTTCGTCCGCCTGGTCGAGCGGCATCCGGGCATCGGCGAGCGGCTGGTGCCGAAGCTGCGAGCGCGGGTGATTGCCTGAGGCGGCGCGGGCACGGTTGGTCTATGCCATCGCCCGCTTCAGGTTCTCGTCGATCTTGTCGAGGAAGCCGGTAGTCGACAGCCACTTCTGGTCGGGGCCGACCAGAAGCGCCAGATCCTTGGTCATGAAGCCGGCCTCGACCGTCTCGACGCAGACCCGTTCCAGCGTTTCCGCGAACCTGGCGAGTTGGGCGTTGCCGTCGAGCTTGGCGCGGTGCGCCAGACCGCGAGTCCACGCGAAGATCGAGGCGATCGAGTTGGTCGAAGTGTCCTTGCCCTTCTGGTGTTCGCGGTAGTGCCGCGTCACGGTGCCGTGTGCCGCTTCCGCCTCGACCGTCTTGCCGTCCGGCGTCAGCAGCACCGAGGTCATCAGGCCGAGCGAGCCGAAGCCTTGGGCGACGGTGTCGGACTGCACGTCGCCGTCGTAGTTCTTGCAGGCCCAGACGTAACCGCCCGACCATTTAAGCGATGACGCCACCATGTCGTCGATGAGGCGGTGCTCGTAGGTCAGCCCGAACTTCTTGAAATCGGCTGCGAATTCCTTGTCGAACACTTCCTGGAAGAGGTCCTTGAAGCGGCCGTCATAGACCTTGAGGATCGTGTTCTTGGTCGAGAGGTAGACCGGGTATTTCCGCGCCAGGCCGTAGTTGAAGGAGGCGCGGGCAAAGTCGCGGATCGAATCGTCGAGGTTGTACATCGCCAGCGCCACCCCCGAGCCGGGCGCGTCGAAGACGTCGTGCTCGATGACCTTGCCGTCGGCGCCGACGAACTTGATCGACAGCTTGCCCTTGCCCGGAAACCTGAAATCGGTGGCCCGGTACTGGTCGCCATAGGCATGGCGGCCGACCACGATCGGCTGCGTCCAGCCCGGCACCAGCCGCGGCACGTTCCGGCAGATGATCGGCTCGCGGAAGATGACGCCGCCGAGGATGTTGCGGATGGTCCCGTTCGGCGACCGCCACATCTTCTTCAGCTTGAACTCTTCGACGCGCGCCTCGTCGGGGGTGATCGTGGCGCATTTCACGCCGACGCCGACGCGCCTGATCGCCTCGGCCGCCTCGATGGTGACCTGGTCCGCGGTCCGGTCGCGATTCTCGACCGCGAGATCGAAATAAAGCAGGTCGATGTCGAGGTAGGGTCGGATCAGCTTGTCGCGGATGAGATGCCAGATGATGCGGGTCATCTCGTCGCCGTCGATCTCGACGACCGGATTGGCGACCTTGATTTTCTGCATGGCGGACCTTCGAGCGGCAGCGCCGGCGGGGGAGGGTCTGCGGCGCAAAAGGGAGGAAGGCGCGCTATAGCATCCGGCCGCCGGGCTGAAAAGCGCGCGTGGCGGCCGGAAGCGGGGATCTGTGGCGGGACGGCGGCGGGGACGGAAGAACGGCTCGGCTACCCGCCGAAATCCTTCTTGAACTGCGCGAAATCGACCTGCAGGCCGTTGAACAACGTGCTCCAGTGGCGGGTGAGCGCCGCCATCGCCACCGCTTCGCCGATTTCCTCGTCCGTGGCCCCCATCTGCTTGGCGGTATTGGTGTCGGCCCAGATGCAATAGGAGCAGGGGATCTGGGCGGCGACCGCCAGCGAGATGAGCGCCTTTACTTTCGGCGAGAGCGCCGTCTTGTCGCTGAGTTCGAGGTCCTTTTCCTCCTGCCAGGCGCCGGCGAGCATGGCCTTGGGGAGTTGCTTGATGAAAGCCGGCACCGACCCCCAGGTCTTCTCGATGTCCTTGTAGACGTCCTCGGCGGACATGGCCGGCGCCAGGGTGGCGGCGGCCCTGACGGCAGGCGACGACGACACGGTGACGCCGGCGAAGAGAACGGCTGCTGCGGCGAGGCCGAGCACCCGTTTCCCCGTCGGCTTGGTAGCGGCTGCGATCATGGAAAGGTCCTCCTGATTGGTAATGCCTTACAACGTAAGGCGTGCTATGAAGCTTAGCCATACGGCGTAAGGTGTCAATGGCCTTACGGCGTAAGCCAAACGGGAGTGCCGTCACTTTGCCGAGAGCAGGATTTCATCCGCGTTCGCGAAAAGGCGCGCCGCGGGCGCCGCTGTCGCGCGAGCGCATCGAAGCCGCCGCGATCGGGCTCATCGAGCGCGAATCGTACGAGAACTTCTCGATCCGCAAGCTCGCCGCCGAGCTTCGCTGCGAGGCGATGAGCATCTACCACTACTTCCCGAGCAGGCAGCACATCATGGATGCGCTGGTCGACCGGATGCTGGCCGAGGTCGCCATCCCTACGGACGAGCTCACTCCGCTCGAACAGATACGGGAGCTCGCGATCAGCTACCGGCGAATGGCGCTCCGCTACCCCGAGTTCCAGCGCCATTTTGCCTTCCACCGCTTGAATACCCCTGGCGGCATCCGCTGGATCGCCGGGGTCCTGGCCGTCGTGGCGCGGCTCGGCGGCGGCACGGAAGTGACGGCGCGCCTGTTCCGGGCCTTCGGCTACTACATCACCGGCGCCGCTCTCGACGAGACTTCGGGCTATGCCCGCGGGCAGTCGGCCGCCGAGCCGGTTCCGGATGACGTCGTCGCCCGGGATTTCCCCGCGGTCGCTGCCGTGAACCCGTTTTTCCAGAAGGACCAGCACGAAAAGACCTTCCTCCTCGGCCTGGACTTCATGCTGGACGGGGCGGCGCGGCTGACCGGACCGGCGCCGCGAAAGCGTGGTTCCGGGCGGCGAAAATTCCGATCGTGAAGCCTCCGGGCTTTGCCGCGAAAACCTTGACGTTCCGCCGGTGACGGTACATACCGGCGCCCATTCAGCGGCCGGAGGGGTCTCCCGGCTGTTTTCCAAGCAAACTCGGGCTGGTGAACGCGTCCCGGTATCGGCCTGAACGGCGAACGGAGAAGAGAACTTGATTTACGTGGTGATTGTCTGCGGGCTGCTCTCAGTCGCCTATGGCGTGTGGTCGACGCGCGAGGTGCTTGCCTCCGACGCCGGCAATGCGCGCATGCAGGAGATCGCGGCTGCCATTCGCGAGGGCGCCACGGCCTATCTCCGCCGCCAGTACATGACGATCGCCGCCGTCGGCGTCGTCATTTTCATTCTCGTCGCGCTTCTCCTTTCCTTCACGGCCGCGATCGGGTTCCTGATCGGCGCGGTGCTCTCCGGCACCGCCGGCATCATCGGCATGAACGTGTCCGTCCGGGCGAACGTCCGCACTGCTGCCGCGGCAATGAAGAGCCTCGCGGCCGGCTTGTCGATCGCCTTTCGCTCGGGCGCGATCACCGGCCTCCTGGTCGCTGGCCTCGCGCTCCTGGGCGTTGCGGTCTATTACTGGATCCTGACAACCGTCGTCGGCTATGCCGGCAACGACCGCACTGTCGTCGACGCGCTGGTCGCCCTCGGCTTCGGCGCTTCCCTCATCTCGATCTTCGCCCGTCTCGGCGGCGGTATCTTCACCAAGGGCGCCGACGTCGGCGCCGACCTCGTCGGCAAGGTCGAGGCGGGCATCCCCGAGGACGATCCGCGCAATCCGGCGACGATCGCCGACAATGTCGGCGACAATGTCGGCGATTGCGCCGGCATGGCCGCGGACCTGTTCGAGACCTACGCCGTCACCACCGTGGCGACGATGGTTCTGGCGGCGATCTTCTTTGCCGGCGCGCCGATCCTCGACAGCGTCATGATCTACCCGCTCGCGATCTGCGGCGTCTGCATCATCACCTCGATCGCCGGCACGTTCTTCGTGCGCCTCGGCCCGAGCAACTCGATCATGGGCGCCCTCTACAAGGGCCTCATCGTCACCGGCCTGCTCTCCGTCGTCGGCCTTGCGCTGGCGACATGGCTTACCGTCGGCTGGGGAGACCTCGGCACGCCAAACGGCATCCTCGTCAACGGAACCAGCCTCTTCATCTGCGGCATCATCGGTCTTATCGTCACCGGCCTCATCGTCTGGATTACCGAGTACTATACCGGCACCGGCAAGCGCCCGGTCGTCTCGATCGCCCAGGCCTCGGTGACCGGGCACGGCACGAACGTCATCCAGGGCCTCGCGGTGTCGCTCGAATCGACCGCGCTGCCCGCGATCGTCATCGTCGCCGGGATCATCGTGACCTACCAGCTCGCCGGCCTTTTCGGCACGGCGATCGCGGTCACCACCATGCTCGGCCTGGCCGGCATGATCGTCGCGCTCGACGCCTTCGGCCCGGTCACCGACAATGCCGGCGGCATTGCCGAAATGTCGGGCCTGCCGAAGGAAGTCCGCCACACCACCGACGCGCTCGACGCGGTCGGCAACACGACCAAGGCGGTCACCAAGGGCTACGCCATCGGCTCCGCCGGTCTCGGCGCGCTGGTGCTCTTTGCGGCGTACTCGAACGACCTCGCCTATTTCGCGGCGCACCCAGATATGTTCGCCTATTTCCGCGACATCGGAACGGTCGACTTCAACCTGTCCAATCCCTATGTCGTCGCCGGCCTCATCTTCGGCGGCCTCATCCCGTACCTCTTCGGCGGCATTGCGATGACCGCGGTCGGCCGCGCGGCAGGCTCGATCGTACAGGAAGTCCGCCGGCAGTTCCGCGAGCATCCCGGCATCATGCAGGGTACCGAGAAGCCGGATTACGGCCGCGCGGTCGACCTCCTCACCAAGGCCGCGATCCGCGAGATGATCGTGCCGTCGCTGCTCCCTGTCCTAGCGCCGATCGTCGCCTATTTCGGCGTCCTCCTGATCTCCGGCTCGAAGGCTTCGGCCTTCGCGGCGCTCGGCGCCTCGCTGCTGGGCGTCATCGTCAACGGCCTCTTCGTCGCCGTCTCGATGACTTCGGGCGGCGGCGCTTGGGACAATGCCAAGAAGTCGTTCGAGGATGGCTTCGTCGACAAGGACGGCGTCAAGCACATGAAGGGCTCGGAGGCGCACAAGGCCTCGGTGACCGGCGACACGGTCGGCGACCCCTACAAGGATACTGCCGGTCCCGCGGTCAACCCGGCGATCAAGATCACCAATATCGTCGCGCTGCTGCTTCTGGCGGTTCTCGCGCACTGACGGCAGCCGGCGTTCCAAACGAAGAAGCCCGCGGTCGCCCGCGGGCTTTTTCGTCATGTCGGCGCGTTTCTCGCGCCGGCGGACGCCGGCTTACCGCCCGAACGGATTGGCCCCGATCCCGACCACGCCCGAGAAGATCTGCTGGATGAAGGTTTCGTCGCGGCCGCCGGTCGGCGTCGTCCGGCTGACGAAGTCGAACACCTTGCCGTCCTTCTTGCCGTAATTCGCGATCCGCTCGACCTTCTTGTTCTTGTCGAAATAGATCGCAATGACCCGCTGGTCGACGATCTTGTCCTTCATGAAGGCGGCGTTCCGTTTGCGGGTCTGGCTGATGTAGTAATAGACATCGCCTTCGTAATTGCCCGTGGTCGAGGGCGTCCCGAGTGCGGTGAGCACCTGGTCCTGGCTCGATCCGATCGGCACTTGCTCGAGTGCGTTCTCGGCGGCCACATATCCGTGCATCGAGGTCGTGGCGATCGGTGCGATGCCGACCCGGCCCATGCAGGCGGAGAGGGAAAGGACGACCGGCACGCCGATCAGCCAGACGAGCCGCGCCATGCTTGCATCGGCCTTCGGACGCACCCAAATCTTCAAGTGAAACCACCCCAGGAATCGCCGTGACGGCCTCTTCCCCTAGCCCGACCCACCCGACCACGCAACGCCGCGGCGTCGGCGCTGTGCCCGCGCTGGGGGACGCCCGCTGATGTTCGGCATATTCCGACGCGACCGCGGCGCGGGCGACATAGCGCACGCCCTTTACGGCGCCATCGTGGCGCAGGCACGCCAGCCGGCCCTCTACGCGGATTTCGGCGTTCCCGACACTGTCGAAGGGCGCTTCGAGATGGTCGTGCTTCACCTGGCTCTGCTGCTGCGGCGGCTTCGCGGCGAGGGTGAAGCCGGTCGCGCGGCCGGGCAGCACCTCTTCGACCTTTTCTGCGCCGACATGGACCGCTCGTTGCGTGCGATGGGGGTCGGAGACCTCGGCGTGCCGAAGCGGATGAAGAAGATGGGCGAGGCTTTCTACGGGCGCGCCGCCGCGTACGATGCGGCGATCGACGCGGGCGACCGACAGGCGCTCGCCGACGCATTTGCGCGGAACGTGTTTGCCGGAACGGCGGCGGGCGGGGCCGCACCGATGGCCGAGTACGCGTTGACCATCCTCACGGACCTCGGCGGGCAGGCGGGCAGCGAGATACTCGCCGGGCGCGTCATCATGCCGGCCGCCGTCGCGCCGGAAAGGGCAGGGCTACAATGAGCGACTTTGTCATCTCCCGTCCGGTCCCGGTTGCTTCAATTCCTGCCGGTGGTGTGGAGCGGGAAATCGTCGCGACCGAGGTGGAACGCCGGGCGCTGGCGCGCGCCTACGGCCTCCTCGAAGTGAACGCCTTCGCCGCGACCGTTTCGGCAAGACCTGAGCCTCGCGGGATCGTCACCGTCGAAGGGCGCGTCCGGGCGGAGATCGTTCAGGCCTGCGTCGTCTCGCTCGAGCCCGTCTCCCAAACGATCGACGAGCCGATCTTCGCCCGCTACGCGCCGGCCGGGAGGAGCGCCGCCGGCGCCGCTGCCGAGGCCGGGGAGGGCATCGAGGAGCCGCCCGAGCTGATGTCGGGGCCGGACCTCGACCTCGGCGCGATTGCGGCGGAGCATTTCGTCCTCGCCATCGACCCCTATCCGCGCGCGCCGGGAGCGGAACTGCCGGACGGGCAGGCCGGGCAGGTTGCTCCTGATTCGCCGTTCGCCAAGCTCGCTGCGCTCCGCGCGCGGCTGCCTGATCGCGGCTGAAACCCAAGCCTTTGGGCAGATTGGCATTGTTTCATCAGGTGAACCCTGTATCTTCGCCGCGTCGCCGTTTTCGGGCGCGGCGAGCAGAGCGGCTGACGGCGTAGGGACCGGATGACGGCGACGATCACCATCTCGCTCGATGCGATGGGGGGCGACGACGGCGCGCGGCTTGTCATTCCGGGCGCCGCGATCGCGCTGAGCCGCCGGCCGGATCTGCGCTATCGCCTCTACGGCGATCAGGCCGTGGTTCACCCGCTTCTCGAGAAATACCCCGCGCTGAAGGCGGTTTCCGAGTTCGAGCATTGCGACATCGCCGTGAAGATGGATGAGAAGCCGAGCCAGGCGCTCCGTCACGGCCGTTGGCGATCGAGCATGTGGCGCGCGCTCGACGCGGTGAAGGCAGGCGGCGCCCAGGCGGCGGTATCGGCGGGCAATACCGGCGCTCTCATGGCGATGGCAAAATTCTGCCTGCGCATGGCCGCCAATGTCGAGCGCCCGGCGATCGCCGCGCTCTGGCCGACGCTGCGCGGCGAAAGCGTCGTTCTTGACTGCGGCGCGAGCATCGGCGCCGACGCGCGCCAGCTCTTCGACTACGCGATCATGGGCGGCGCCATGGCGCGCGCGCTTTTCGACATCATCCGCCCGACGGTTGGCCTCCTCAATATCGGCGTCGAGGAGGTGAAGGGCCTCGAGGAAGTCCGCAGCGCCGGCCAGCTCCTCAAGGAAGCCGATTTGCAGAGCCTGGAATATTACGGCTTCGTTGAAGGCGATGACATCGGCAAGGGCACGGTCGATGTCGTCGTCACCGAAGGATTTGCCGGCAACATCGCGCTGAAGACCGCCGAGGGCACGGCCAAGCAGATTGCCGGCTATCTGCGCTCGGCGATGAACCGGACACTGCTCGCCCGCATCGGGTACTTCCTGGCGCGCGACGCGTTCGAGCGGCTGCGCATGAAAATGGACCCGCGCAAGGTCAATGGCGGCGTCCTCCTCGGCCTCAACGGCATCGTCATCAAGAGCCACGGCGGCAGCGATCCCGAGGGCTTCGCGTCGGCGATCGAGATCGGCTACAGCATGGTCCGCAACGGCCTTCTCGCGAAGATAAACGAAGACCTCGTCCGCTACGTTCCGGAGCGAACCGAGGTCGAGGAGAAGATCGCTGCCCAGGCGGGTGCGATGTGACTGAAGTACGTTCGATCGTTCTGGGCGTCGGCGGCTATCTCCCGAAGAAGGTTCTGACCAACGACGATCTCGCCCAGATCGTCGATACCACCGACGAGTGGATCGTCCAGCGCACCGGAATCCGCGAGCGGCATGTCGCCGCCGACGGCGAACTGACCTCCGACCTTGCCGTCCGCGCCGCTGAGCGTGCCCTCGAGAACGCCGGCCTGCGGCCCGCCGATATCGACGTGATCGTGCTCGCGACGGCGACCCCCGATCACACGTTTCCGGCATCCGCGGTTACTGTCCAGGAAAAGCTCGGCATGCACCACGGTCACGCGTTCGACGTGCAGGCAGTCTGTTCCGGCTTCCTCTACGCTCTGACCACCGCCGACTCGCTGATCAGGTCCGGTCAGGCGAGGCGCGCGCTGGTTGTGGGGGCCGAGACCTTTTCCCGGATTCTCGACTGGACCGATCGCTCTACCTGCGTCCTGTTCGGCGACGGGGCAGGGGCTGTGGTGATCGGCGCCGAGCCGCAGGCGGGATGGCGGAGCGACCGTGGCGTGCTGAGCGCCCACCTTCGCTCCGACGGGCGGTTTCGCGACAAGCTCTACGTCGATGGCGGACCCTCGGCGACGCGCTCCGTCGGGCACCTCCGGATGGAGGGTCGCGAGGTCTACAGGCACGCCGTCCACATGATCACCGACGTGATCGAGGATGCCTTCAAGGCGACCGGATTCACCGCCGCCGATGTCGACTGGTTCGTGCCGCACCAGGCCAACATCCGCATCATCGACGCAACGGCGAAGAAGCTGGGCATCCCGATCGAGAAGGTCATCCGCACCGTCGACCGGCACGGCAACACCTCGGCTGCGTCGATTCCGCTCGCCCTCTCGGTCGCTGCAGGCGATGGGCGGATCAAACGCGGCGACCTTCTCCTGCTCGAGGCGATGGGCGGCGGCTTCACCTGGGGAGCAGTCCTGCTTCGCTGGTAGGCTCGCCTTAGGCACCCGCTCCGATCTCCGGTTGATTCTCCCGAACCGAGGCAATAGGGTTTATCCCGTTGGATTAATTGAGAAGTACGCGGCAGCGGCACTCCGGAGCGGGGAACCTGAGGCCATGGGGGGCAAGACGGTCACGCGCGCCGATCTGTGCGAGGCGGTCTATCAGAAGGTGGGCCTGTCGCGGACGGAGTCGGCGCAACTCGTCGAACTCGTTCTCGACGAAATCAGTGCTTGCATCGTGCGGGGCGAGTCGGTGAAGCTGTCCTCGTTCGGCTCGTTCATCGTGCGCAGCAAGGGGCAGCGCGTCGGCCGCAATCCGAAGACCGGCCAGGAAGTGCCGATCTCGCCGCGCCGGGTGATGGTCTTCAAGCCGAGCAACGTCTTGAAGCAGAAGATCAACGCGGCGCTCGTCGAGAGCGGCACCAAGCCGGCCGGCGAATAGCGTC
>Ga0070741_10012957_pt1 | contig 14883 bp, 18 predicted proteins | sample Coa_R1_4_FD_66440 | JGI IMG/M metagenome (GOLD analysis project Ga0070741, IMG submission 66440) | Surface soil microbial communities from Centralia Pennsylvania, which are recovering from an underground coalmine fire - Coalmine... | ecosystem: Environmental > Terrestrial > Soil > Unclassified ...
CTCAAGGTCCCCGGGATGCACCAGGAGGGCAGCCTGAAGCCGACCGAGGACGGCATGGCCATCGCCAAGGATTCCTGGCTCTTCGCCATCGGCCTGTCGCTGGTCGCCGGCGGCCTCTCCCGGCGGGAGTGCTGACCGGCGGGTCCTGGCCGTTCCCCGGCTATCTGGGGGGCATCCGGATGCCGCCGTCGACCCGGATCACCTCGCCGTTCATGTAGTCGTTGGTGATCAGCTCCACCACCATCGACGCCAGTTCGTCGGCGGTGCCCAGCCGGTGCGGGAACAGGACGTTCTCGCCGAGCTTGGCCTTGAAGGCCTCGGCCCGCTCGCCCGTCCCGTAGATCGGGGTGTCGATGAGGCCGGGCGTGATGGTGTTCACCCGGATGCCCTGGGCGGAAAGGTCCCGGGCGGTCGTGAGCGTCAGCGAGTTGATGCCGCCCTTGGAGGCGGAGTAGGCGGCCTGGCCGATCTGGCCGTCGAAGGACGCCACCGAGGAGATGTTGACGATGGCGCCCCGGGTGCCGTCGGCGTCGACCGGCTCGGTCCGGGCCATGGCCGCCGCCCCCAGCCGCAGGCAGTTGAAGCAGCCGACGAGGTTGACCCGGATGACCTTCTCGAAGAGGTCGAGCGGGTGAGGGTTCCCCTCCCGGTCGACAGTGCGGGCGGCGGCGCCGATGCCGGCGGCGTTGACCAGCGCCCGCAGCGGCGCCATCTCCGCCGCGGCGTCGATGGCGGCCTGCACCTGCTCGGGGTCGGCCACGTCGGCCTTGACGTAGAGGCCGCCGAGCTCCGAGGCCATCGCCTCGCCGAGTTCGTCGTTGAGATCGATCAGCACGCAGCGGGCGCCCCGCTTGGTGAGCGCCCGGGCCGAGGCGGCTCCGATGCCGGAGGCACCCCCGGTCACGATGGCGGACGTTCCGGCCAGTTCCATGGTGGAGGACGTTCCTTTCAGTCGTTGAGGACGGCGGCCAGGTTGCCCTGCAGCCGTTCGAGGATCTGCGACAGCTCCCGCTGCTCGGCCCGGGTGATGCCCTTCCACAGCTCGTGGCGCAGGGCGGCGTCGACGGCGACGACGTCCTCGACCACCGGGGCCGCCGCCTCGGTGCTGGAGAGGAGCCAGACGCGCCGGTCGCCGGCGTGGGCCGACCGCTCGAGCAGCCCCCGGCCCTCCAGGCCGTCGATCAGGGCGCCGGTGGCCGCCCGGCCGATGCCGAGCAGTTCCGCGGCCTGCGTCTGGGTCATCGGGCCCCGGGTGTGGACGTTGGCCAGTAGCCAGGCCTCGGACAGTTTCAGGCCGAGGCCGGCCAGCCGGTTGTCGTAGGCCCGGCGCAGGTCGCGGCTGGCCGCCATGAGGACGTTCTCCACCGTCCGCAGGGGCGCGGCGGCGACGGGCTCGGGGGAGGCCATGCCGTCTGCTGCCGGGCTCAGGGGCGGCGGAGCAGCGTCCCCGTCCCCAGCCCGCCGCCGCAGCACATCGTGACGAGGGCGTGCTCGCCGCCGCTCCGCTCGAGCTCGTGGACGGCCTTGGTGACGAGGATGGCGCCCGTCCCCCCGAGGGGGTGGCCGATGGCGATGGCGCCGCCGTTGGGGTTGACCCGGGCCCGGTCGGGCTTCAGCTCCCGCTCCCAGGCCAGCACCACCGCGGCGAAGGCCTCGTTGATCTCGAAGACGTCGACGTCGTCGACGGTCAGCCCGTGGTCCTCGAGCAGCTTGCGGGTGGCGGGGATGGGGCCGGTCAGCATGAGCACGGGATCGCTGCCGACGAGGCAGACGTCGACCACGGTGGCCTTCGGCGCCAGCCCGAGAGCGGCGGCCTTCTCCCGGGTCATCATCAGCACCGCGCCGGCGCCGTCGGCGATCTGCGACGACGTCCCGGCGGTGTGGACGCCGTCGGGCCGACCGGTCGGCTTCAGCTCGGCCAGACCTTCCAGCGTCGTCGTCCGCAGCCCCTCGTCGCGCTCCACCCGGTGGGTCGTTCCGGTGGGCTTGCCGTCCTCGTCCACGTCGGGGGCGTCGATGGGGAGCACCTGGGCGGCGTAACGGCCCTCGGCCCACGCCTGCGCCGCCCGGTCCTGGGAGAGCTTGCCGAACTCGTCGCACTCGGCCCGGGTGATCCCCCACTGCTCGGCGATGCGCTCCGAACCCTCGAACTGGGTGGTGAACTCGTGGTGCTGCCAGTAGCGCTTGTTGATCGGCCGGCCGTTGCTCTGGTCCCGGGTGGTGGCGCCCATCGGCACCCGGCTCATGACCTCCACGCCGCAGGCCACGGCGGCGTCGACGACGCCGGAGGCGATCAGGGCGTAGGCCAGGTTGGTGGCCTGCTGGGACGACCCGCACTGGGAGTCGACGGTGGTGGCCGCCACCTCGACGGGCAGTCCGGCGGCGAGCCAGGCGTTGCGGGTCACGTTCATGGCCTGCATGCCGATCTGGCCGACGCAGCCGCCGACCACCTGCCCGACCTCGAGCGGGTCGACGCCCGTCCGCATGAACAGGTCCCGCTGGACGGCCCCCAGCAGGTCGATGGAGTGCATGGTGGACAAGCCGCCGTTGCGGCGCCCGATCGGCGTCCGCACGGCCTCGACGATCACGACGTCCCGCACGGGGGGGCTCCCTTCGGAGAGGTCCGGTCAGGACGTCACGCTGCCATATTGTATGGCGGAATACAAATCGCACTCGGGGGGCGCCGCCCCCCGTGGACCCCCCGAAAGGCAGGAGGTCACTTGATGGTGTAGTCCCGCAGGAGCTTGTTCATCTCCAGCAGGTGCATCTCCTCGGCGCCGATCTGCGTCCGGGCGTACTCCTCGAGGTACACCGACTGGTCGCCGACGGTGTCGAGCAGCTTCCGGTACAGGCGCAGCGCCGTGCGCTCGTGGGCGATCGACTCCCGGAGGATCTCGTCGATGTCGTGCTCGTGGCTCTCCTCGATGGGGGCGATGCCCTGCTCGGGGTGGCCGCCCAGGCCGGTGAGGATCTCGCCCGCCTGCTGGGCGTGGAGCAGCGATTCGCTGGCCTGGGCCTTCATGAACGTGACCAGCGGGAGCCGGTTCGGCCCGGTGATGACCAGCGAGTAGTGGGTGTAGCGGACCACGCCCGACAGCTCGGCCTTCAAGATCTCGTTGAGGACGGCGACGGTGCGCGGCACGTCGATCAGCTCATCCATGCGCCTCCAGCCCCTTCACAAACCCGAAAGAACCGGCTTAGGCTATCCGAAGGCGCCGGACGGGCGCCGGTGGGGGCGGGTCACAGGTGGGGACGGTCTACGTCTGCCGCAAGTGCAAGCACTCGAAGGCCCTCCAGCAGGCCATCGAGCGGGGCAGCGACGCGACGGTGAAGCTGGTCGGGTGCCAGGACGTCTGCCGGCAGCCGGTGGCCGGCACCCGGGTCGACGACCGGCTCGAATGGTTCGGCGGGCTGGACAAGCCGAAGCGGCGGGCGGCCCTGGTCGACCTGCTCAACGACAAGGCGCCGCGCCGGATCCCCAAGGCGCTGGAGGGAGCCCGGGTGGCGAAGCGGGCCGGCAAGGACCCCCGCTGACCGTCGCCCTCGGGCTGCTGGGCTTCTTCACCGCCGACACCGCCCCGGTGGGAGACGTCGCCCGCCGAGCCGAGGAGCGCGGCGTGGAGTCGCTGTGGGCGCCGGAGCACACCCACGTCCCGGTCGTGTTCTCCAGCCCCACCCCGACCGGCTCCCCCCTGCCGGAGTACTACAAGCAGCTGTTCGACCCGTTCCTGGTGCTGACGGCGGCGGCGGCGGTCACGACCCGCATCCGGCTGGGGACGGGCATCGCCCTCGTGGCCAACCACGACCCGATCACGCTGGCGAAGCAGGTCGCCACCCTCGACCGGATCTCCGACGGCCGGTTCCTGCTCGGCGTCGGCGCCGGCTGGAACCGGGAGGAGATCGAGAACCACGGCGTCGAGTTCGATACCCGCTGGCGCCGGGCCGTGGAGCACGTCGAGGCCATGCGGGCCATCTGGACCCAGGACGAGGCCAGCTTCGCCGGCCGCTGGGTCCGCTTCGACCGGATCTGGTCCTGGCCGAAGCCGGTCCAGAAGCCGCACCCGCCGGTGCTCTTCGCCACGCTCGGGCCCTCGCCGCTGGTGATCCGCCACGCCGACGGCTGGCTGCCGCTGTCGGCCAAGGACCCGGCCGAGCTGCCGGAGCGGATCGCCGGGCTGCGGGCCCGGGCCGCCGAGGCCGGCCGCGACCCGTCCGCCCTCGAGATCACGGTGTTCAGCCTGGAGCGGACGCCGCCGGAGCGGGTGGCCGAGTACGCCGCCATGGGGGCCGACCGGGTCGTGCTCCGGGCCCGCCTCCGCACCCTCGACGACCTCTCGACCCAGCTCGACGCCTACCAGGACCTAATCCGGGGCTGATCGACCTCCGCCGCCCCACCCGCCGGCGCAGATGTCGAGCACTTGGCCACATATGTTGTCGCCACGTGCTGGCTATGTGCCGGCCCGGGACGCGTCGTCGCCCGATGCGGATTGCGGGAGCGCGGGCATTCGGTTCGGAAATGCGGAGATCGGGCGGATGTTCGCGCCGCGGTGCAGGGACCGGCGGGCCGCCTGCCGTAGAGAAGCGTATGAAGCGCGTGCCGCCGGCTTTCAAGGAGCTCTTGACCCTCGTGGTCGTGCTGGCCGCCTTCCTCGTCGTCTTCTCGCTGGCCTTCCCGACGCCGCACGGCTGAGCGGGCCGGCGCCCCGGCCTCAAGCCGAGGGCTCGGCGGGACGGAACCCCTTGCGTAGCGCCTGGCGGGGCATCGACGAAAAACGGGGAGCCCCGCTGCGGGCCAGGGCCCGCAGCAGCCGGTGGGTCAGGAGGAACACGACGAGCGGCACGACGAGGACCGCCACCCGGAAGGCGTTGGTCACGTCGGCCACCGGCACCTTGAGCCACTTGGCCACGAGGTCGTTGGAGGCGGCGAAGAACAGCACGGAGTAGAACGACAGCGTCGCCGCCCCGACCGACGAGCGGAAGGGGTGGTCCCGGGGCCGGTCGAGGAGGTGGTGGACCTCGCGGTCGCGGGTGAGCCACGACTCGATGAACGGCCAGGCGTACAGGCCGAGGAACGTGACGCCGCCCAGGAACACCGCCGGAAAGAACGGGTTGGGGATCTCGAAGCCGAAGGCCCGGATCTCCCACGGCGGGAACAGCCGCAGGGCGCCCTCCAGCCAGCCCATGTACCAGTCGGGTTGGGCCGGGGAGCTGACCTGGTAGGCGTGGTAGGGGCCGTAGAGCCAGATCGGGTTGATCTGGAACAGCCCGCCCAGCAGGCACAGGACGGCGGCCACGGCGAAGAACAGGCCGAGCGACTTCATGGCGTACGTCGGCCAGAGCTTCGGGCCCTCCACGGTGTCCTCGGTGTGGCCGTCGCCGGGGAACTGGGTGTGCTTCTGGCGCCAGACCATGGCCAGATGGGCGGCGATCAAACCGGACAGCAGGGCGGGGACGATGATCGTGTGGATGGCGAAGAGCCGCCCGATGATCCGCTCCGACGGGTACTCGCCGCCGAAGAGCAGGAAGGCGATCCACGTCCCGATGAGCGGGATCGACTCGGCGATGGAGAAGGCGATCCTTAAGCCCGTCCCCGACAGGAGGTCGTCGGGGAGCGAGTAGCCGGCGAACCCGTTGAAGATGGCCAGGATCAGCATCGTGACGCCGATCATCCAGTTGAGTTCCCGGGGCTTGCGGAAGGCGCCGCTGAAGAAGATCCGGAGCAGGTGGGCGACGATGGCGGCGATGAACACCAGCGCCGCCCAGTGGTGCACCTGGCGCATGACGAGCCCGGCCCGGACCGAGAAGCTCAGCTCCAGCGTCGAGCGGTAGGCGTCGGACACGTCGGCCCCCACCAGCGGGTGGTAGGCGCCGTGGTACACGACTTCGGTCGAGGAGGCGTTGAAGAAGAACGTCAGGAAGATGCCGGTGAGGACGAGGACGATGAAGCAGTAGAGGGCGATCTCGCCGAGCAGGAAGGCGTAGTGGTCGGGGAAGACCTTGTCCAGGGAGGAGCGGACGAAGCGCGACACGCTGAGCCGCTCGTCGAAGAACGAGAGCGTCCGGCGGACCACCCGTTCCTCTTTGCGACGGCGGCTCACCGGTCTCGGTTCCAGAACCCGGGGCCGATCGGCTCGTGGTAGTCGCCCTGGGCCACGAGGTATCCGTCGGCGTCCACGGCCAGCGGCAGCTGCGGCAGCGGCCGGGTGGCCGGCCCGCTGGTCGGGACGGCGCCGTCGAGCACGGCGAAGACCGACTGGTGGCAGGGGCAGTAGAGCCGGTGGGTCTCGGCCTCGTAGAGCCCCACCGGGCACCCGGCGTGGGTGCAGACCTTGGAGAAGGCGACGATGTCGCCGACGGCCCAGTTCTCCCGGCCGGGCGGGGGCCGGTACTCGCCCGAGCCCAGCTTGATGAGCAGCGTCTGGGAGTCGGCCGATCCGGCGTTGCCCTCGGGGAACACGGTGAGGACGCCGCCCACGTCGAGGTCCTCGGGGCGGACGGGCTTGTTGTGCTCGTCGACCGCCCGGGCCCCCCGCCGCCAGGCGGTGAGGAACAGCGACCCGCCCGGCCGCGACCCCAGGGACCGGACGGGGAAGACCAGCGCGGCCCCGAGCGCCACGAAGGCGCCGGTCATCAACCGGATCAGCAGCCGGCGCCGCTCCAGGTCCTCGGCGCCCTCCTCGAACGTCTCGGTCGTCTCCTCCTGCTGCAGGGGGCCCTGTTCCAGCGGGTGGCGCTCCTGGACGTAGGGGCCCTGGGGCAGCAGCGTGCCGCCCCAGGTGATGAACCCGGCGGCGATCCCGCCGAAGGAGAAGAACAGCAGCGTTCCCTCCAGCTGCGGCTGCCCCCCGAGGGCGTAGACCACGCCGAGGGCGATCGACGCCAGCAGGCTGACGATGAAGGCCAGGGCGATGGCTCGGCCCCCCGGCTTCCCCCCCGTCGGCTCGGGCTGCAGCTCGGGTTGCGGCGCCGGCCGCTGGCCCAGGCGCTCTTCCCTCGGCTCCGTCTCTTCGGTCATTCGGGGACCTTTCCCTTCGGCGGCGGCTCCTCCCCGGTGCGGGTGCCGATCCAGCGCGACACGCCGAGGAGCAGGCCGAGCCCGATCAGCCAGCCGACGGCGCCCTCCGTCACCGGCCCGATGTGGCCGAGGGTCAGCCCCCCGGGGTCGGCCGTCCGGCCCAGGTACTTGACGTAGGCGGCGATGGCGTCGACGTCGTCGTCGGTCAGCGTCTTCGGGCCGAACACCGGCATCGTCCCGGGGCCCACCCGGATGGCCTCGGCCACCTCCACCCGGGTGGAGGACGTGATGCCCGGTGCGAACGTCTCCGGGCCGCCGGTGTCGGGCGCCCCGCTACGCTGCGCCGCCGACAGCGTCCCGCCGATGCCGGTGGCGGAGTGGCAGGCGGCGCAGTTGGCCAGGTACAGCTCGGCGCCCCGCGACAGCGACGGCGGGTTCGGCGACAGGTAGGGGACGGTCGGGCCGGCCTGGCCGAGACCGGCCAGGTAGGCCACGATGGCCTCGCGGTCGCGGTCGGAGTACGCCGTCGTCGCCGCCCCCCGCCGCATCGGGTCGTCGGGCTTGCGCAGCGGCATGCGGCGGGTGCGGAGCACGAAGTCGACGTCGGCCGGGCCCTTGGTGCCGGAGCGGAGATCGGGCGCCCGGGGGGTGCCCTCGGCGTGGGCGCCGTGACACCAGGCGCAGTCCCGCAGGTACAGCACCTGTCCGGTGTCGCCGGCGGTACCGGCCTCCTGCGAGGCCGGCATCGGCGGGACCGAGGCGTGGTAGGGCCCGATGTCGTGCTCGCTGCAGGCCACGCCGGCGACGCCGGCGATGAGCAGCATCGAGCCGGCCGCCAGCGTCGCCGGGAACCGGCCCTTCACCGTTCGGCCCCCAGCAGCGCCGCCGCCTCGGCCGCCTCGGCGGCCAGGGCCGCCTCCCGTCGCAGCCGCCGGAGGCCGACGTCGCGCAGCAGCCGCCGGAAGAGCAGCAGCAGCGTCACGAAGTACACGACGTCGGCCGGCACCCACATCACCACGCCGGCCAGCTGCTGGTCGGCCAGGGCGGCGCCGGCGCCGTGGGCGGCGTAGACGGCGTAGAGCGGCCTGGTGGCAAAGGCCAGCGCCGCCGACAGCCAGATGTTGGCCAGCATGGCGGCGAAGACGAACCCGCACGTGGCCCCGAGCCCGAGGCGGCGCCTGGGCCCGGGGTCGAGGACGACGCTCCAGAACAGGAACCCGCCGGCCAGGAACGTGACGTGCTCCAGGCCGTGGACGGCGTCGTTGTGCAGCGCCGCCTCGTAGAGCCGGGGCAGGTGCCAGGCCCAGAACCCGCCGACGGCCACGGTCAGCACCACCACCGGGTTGGTGGCCAGGCGCCGGGCCAGCCGCCACTCCGGCCGGTGCAGCGTCCGCCCCAGCCGGGCCCGGGCCTCGACCGGCAGCGCCTCCACCAGCAGCGCTCCCGGGCGGCCGGCCACGAGGAGCGGCGCGGCGGCCAGGATCAGCAGCAGGTGCTGGGTCATGTGGACGGAGAAGCGCCGGGCCGCCGCCCCGTCGAGGGGCGGTGACAGCGCCACGGCCACGACGGCGAGGCCGGCGGCGAAGTACGCCGCCCGCCGCCGCTCCCGGCTCCGATGGGCCGACGCACCGTTCACAGCGGGTACTGACACCGCTTGAGGATCAGGGCCGGGCCGAACCCGGTGACGATCAAGAGCAGGAACAGGATGCTGTTGGCCATGCCCGCCAGCGCCATCCAATGGGCGACGTCGCGGCGGTGCTCCGTCGTGGCGATTCCGCCCGCCGGCACGATCGACGTCCGCCGCCAGGCCCGGACCGATGTGGCCAGGGCGGCCAGCGTGACGAGGGCGACGGCGGCGTTGACCACCATCACCAGGAGCCGCACGTCGACCCCGAGGACCACCCCCTGATGGTGGGGGTTGGACGGGCTGCAGGCCTCCATCTCCTCCCACTGGTAGTTGACGTTGAGCTGGGCGAACCACAGGAGCGGCCCGGTGAGGACCCCGAACCACGCCGACTTCGAGCCCGACAGTCCGGTGGTCATCCGAGCTGGGGCGAGAGGTAGAGGGTGGTCAGGACGAACAGCCAGACGACGTCGACGAAGTGCCAGTACATCGTGAAGTTCTGCACGCTCACGTGGTGGTGGCGGTCGAAGGCGCCCTGCCAGGCCCGCATCTGCACCCAGGCGTTCATCATCAGGCCGACGAACACGTGGGCGCCGTGGAGGCCCGTGATGGTGAAGAACAGCGAGCCGTAGGCGTCGGTGCGGGGGGTGAACTCGTGGCGGGCGATGTCGGGGTATTCCTTGCCGAGCTGGAGGGCGAGGAAGACCGCCCCGAGCACGAAGCCGATGGCCAGGTAGGCCTTCAGCTTCTTCACGTCGCCCTTCTTCTTGATGGCGTGGTGGGCCATGTGCACCGGAAAGCTGGAGCTCCACAGGATGGCGCTCATGATCAGCACCAGCTTCAGCTTCGGGTTCTCGATGCCGTCGGGGGGCCAGACCGGGCCGGAGCGGAAGCGGAGGTAGAAGTAGCTGACGAGCAGCAGGGCGAACAGCGTGGCCTCCACGCAGATGAACAGCACCATCCCCCACCAGCCGAAGTTCCTCGTACCGGCCCCGGTGGTGGGGAGCAGTTCGTCGGGTTGCCCCGTCGGGACGATGAGCTCGGCCATCACGTCACGGTCCTCATGTCTCTTGGGTCTGGCCCCGGGGCCAGAACCAGCCGGCCGTGCTGATGACGCCGGCGCCCGCCGCCACGCCCCAGAAGAACGGCGAGCGGATCACCAGCCCGAGGAACACGAAGAACAGGGCGATGGTGAGCAGCAGCGGCCACGGCGACTCGTGGGGCATCGGCACGACCACCTCCGGTTCGGCCTCCAGCAGGCTGGTGCAGAGGGTGTTGTGGCCGCCGCCGAGCCCCCGGCCCCCGGCCTCGACCGGCTGGCCGTGGGGGCCGAGCTCGGGCTGGTCCCACATCGGTTCGCGGCTGCGGATCGTCGGGATGTTCTCGAAGTTGTACTCGGCCGGCGGCGACGTCGTGGCCCACTCCAGCGTCTCGCCCCCCCAGGGGTCGTGGCCCGCCTCCTTCCCCCGCTTGGTGCTCCAGACCCAGTTGACGAACGTGACCAGGATCCCGAGCGCCAGGACGAAGGCGCCGACGGTCTCCAGCAGATTGAGGGAATCCCAGCCGTGGCCGGGCTGGTAGGTGTACATCCGCCGCGGCTGGCCCCGCAGGCCGAGGATGTGCATCGGGAAGAACAGGGCGTTGAACCCGACGAACATCAGCCAGAAGCTGGCCTTCCCCCAGCCCTCGTGGAGGAGGCGGCCGGTCATCTTCGGGGCCCAGAAGTAGATACCGGCGAAGATCGGGAACATGGCCCCGCCGACCAGCACGTAGTGGAAGTGGGCCACGACGAAGTAGGTGTCGGTCACCTGCTGGTCGAGGGGGATGGCGGCCAGCATCGGGCCCGACAGGCCGCCGATCACGAAGAGGATGATGAAGCCGAGGATGAACAGCATCGGCGTCGTCAGGACGGGCTTGCCGGCCCACAGCGTGGCCAGCCAGGCGAAGATCTGCACCCCGGAGGGGATGACCACCAGGAAGCTGGTCAGCGAGATGAACCCCAGCCCGATGCTCGGCAGCCCGGTGGCGAACATGTGGTGGACCCACACGCCGAAGCCGATGAGGGCGATGGCCATCTCGGCCAGGACGATGTAGGTGTAGCCGATCATCGGCCGCCGGCACATCGTCGGGATGATGGCCGAGGCGATCCCCAGCGCCGGCAGCACCACGAGGTACACCTCGGGATGGCCGAAGATCCAGAACAGGTGCTGCCACAGCAGGGGCTGGCCGCCGCCGGCCGGAGCGAAGAAGTGGAACCCCGCCCGGCGCTCCAGCTCCAGCAGGAAGTTGGCCAGGGTCAGCGCCGGCAGGGCGAAGATCACCGTCAGCGCCATGGCCAGCTCGCCCCAGACGAAGATCGGCATGCGGTCGAGCGACATGCCCGGCGCCCGCATCTTGAGGATCGTGACGATGAAGTTGATCGACCCGGCCGTGGTCGATATCCCCATGAAGATCAGCCCCAGGGCGTAAAAGTCGACGTTGGGGCCGGCCGAGTAGACGGAGTCCGACAGCGGCGTGTAGTTGAACCAGCCGGCGTCGGGCAGGCGGTGGATGACGAACGACGAGTAGAAGAACACGCCGGCCCCGAGGAAGACCCAGTAGCCGAAGGCGTTGAGCCGGGGGAAGGCCATGTCCCGGGCGCCGATCATCAGCGGCACGAGGTAGTTGCCGAATCCCGACAGGACCGGCGTGGCGAAGAGGAACATCATCGTCACGCCGTGCATGGTGAAGAGCTGGTTGTAGGTCTCGGGGTCGAGCACGTGCAGGTTGGAGTGTGCGAGCTGGATCCGCATGACCAGCGACTCGACGCCGCCGATGACCAGGAACAGCAGCCCGGTGTAGAGGTAGCGCTTCCCGATCCGCTTGTGGTCGACGGTGGTGAGGAACGACCCGAGCCCCGGTTCCTCGTGCCATTCCTCCTCGAGGTGCTCCGGCGAGGCGAGGCCCGCTTCGATCGTGGCCATCAGCGCAGGCCCTCCAGATAGGTCACGAGGTGGTCGAGGTCGGCGGCGGACAGCGTCGTCGGCGGCATCGTCACCCCCGGCTTCACGCCCTGCGGGTCGGTGATCCAGCGCCGCAGGTTGGCCGGCGACAGCGGGAGGACGCCGGCGCCGAGCGTCGCCCGTCCGCCGAAGTGGGTGAGGTCGGGGCCGACCGCGCCCTCGGCCGCCGTCCCCCGGACGCGGTGGCACCCGGCGCAGGTCTGCGTCTCGAAGATCTGCCGGCCGGCGGCGTCGGACGGCGCGGCCGGCTCGGCCTGGGCCGCCATCCAGCGGTCGAAGTCGGCCGGCGGGTCGGCCACCACCCGGATGATCATGTTGGCGTGCTGGAGCCCGCAGAACTCGGCGCACTGGCCCCGGTAGATGCCCGGCTCCTCCGCCTCCAGCCACAGGTCGTTGTGCATCCCGGGGATCATGTCGACCTTGGGCCCGAGCCGGGGGACCCAGAAGCTGTGGATCACGTCGGCGCTCTCCAGCGCCACCTTGACCTTCTGGCCGGCCGGGATGTGGATCTCGTTGGCCGTCACGGCGCCGTTGGGGTAGCGGACCTCCCACCACCAGTCGTGGCCGGTGACGGTGATCCGCAGGGCCGTCCGCCGGCCGGCGTCGGTGAGCGCCTGCACCCGGGCCAGGGAGAAGAGGAAGAACCCGACGAGGATGGCGCCGGAGACGCCGACGCCGGCGATCACGATGAACGGCTCGCCCCAGCGGGGGGTGACCTTGGCCTCGTCCTCCGTCTTGCGCCGGCCCCGGGCCGCGGCGAGCAGCAGCATGCCGGCCACGAAGACGAACACCGCGGTGGCCACGATCAGCATCGGCCACCAGATGCCGGCCACGGAGCGGGCGGCCGGGCCCTTGGGGCTGACGATCGACGAGTCGCCGGTGCAGCCGCCGACGGCCAGCGCGGCGCCAGCCGCGAAGAAGACGACCGGCGCGACCGATTTTCGCCCGCAGTCAACCCGACCGGTCGACACGCGATCCAACTTCCCCCTCCCATCCGGCTCCAAACGGGCACTTTCGGGGTATGGGAAAGGTAGGAGACGACGGCGGCGGCGAACCGGGCACGTGAGGAAACGGACAGGAAACGGAGGAGGATCGATGGCCGCAGTGGACGACGGGCGCATGTTCGACACCCCGTTCAACGTGGTGGCGGCGTTCCGCAGCCGGGCGCAGGCCGAGACCGCCGCCCGGCAGCTGACGTCGGCCGGCCTCCCGGCGAGCGCCGTCGAGGTCGCCACCCGGCCCGACGCCGGGGGACCCGTCGAGACGGCCGAGCTGCGGGCGGAGATGCAGAGCGAGCTCGACCGCAACTGGGGGGTGGTCACCGGCCGCCAGGTCCGGGGCGCCCTGTTCGGGACGGGCGCCTTCGCCCTCGCCGGCCTCGTGATCGGCGGCGTGATCGGACTCGTCCTGGGCCTCGGCCTGTCGCTGTCGACGGCGGGCACGGTGGTGATCGGCGGGCTCATCGGGCTGGTGGCCGGGGCCACCATCGGGTTCGTGGCCGGCGGCGGCGGTGCGCCCCGGACGGGGGCGGCGGTGTCCGCCACCGGGGAGTTCGACGACCCGGCGCCGCTGGCCGAGCGCGACGTCCTCCTCGCCGTCCACGCCACCGAGGCCGAGACGGCCGAGCGGGCGGCGAAGCTGCTGCGCGACGACCTCCACGCCGACCGGGTGGACCTCGTCGACGCCAGCGGCACGCCGCTGCCGCCGGAGCACGACCACCCCCGCCCGGCGGACCCGGACGGCTACTGGTGGAAGCAGGCCGGGAGCGGCTGAGGTTCAGTGCGCCGCGGCGGCGTTGTCCGAGGTGCTCTCCTTCGCCTCGAGCCCGACGGCCGCCCGCAGCTCCGACATGTCCTTCTTCAGGTCCCGGTCGGGGAGATCGCCCTCGATGTGAGCCATGAGGTCCGACAACCCGTCGGCGATGGCGTTCAGCTTGTGGTGGACCGCCTGATCGTTACGGGTCTGGCTGTTTTGCAGCAGCGCCACCATCAGGAAGGTGATGATCGTCGTGGCGGTGTTGATGATCAGCTGCCAGGTGTCGACGTCGCGCAGGATGAGCAGGCTCGGGATCCACACCAGGATGATCAGCACGCAGAAGGCGAAGAACGCCGCCCGGCCGGCGATGTTCGAGGCCACGCCGGCGAAGCGGTCGAACGGGCCGACCCGGCTCGACACCTCGGTCGGCATCAACACCTGGCGGTTCTCGCCCATGGCGACGGGCCTCCTTCGACGTTGTGCCGTGGTGGTACCCATTTCCAGGCCCATCGTCACTTTCCGTTGACATCGGCGTCGTCGCCACCGTGGCGCCGCACCCCGTTGACGTTCCATCATTGGCGGGAACGGGAAGGTGACGGCCGCGCAACGCTGACGACACGAGAGGTGGACATGGCGGCGAAGTTCGAGATCCTCCAGCCGAAGCCGGGCGAGTTCCGCTGGGTGCTGACCAGCCAGGGGCGGGTCCTGGCCCGGAGCGACGCCTACACCCGCAAGGCGTCGTGCCTCAACGCCATGGAATCGTTCCGGAAGGCGGCGCCGACCGCCACCGTCGACGACACGACCGTGGCGGCGGCGAAAGCGGTTCCGCGACAGGGCCGAGCGGCGAAGGGCGCCGCGCCGAAGCCGGCGACGGCCAAGGCGGCCCGGGCCACCGGGAGGGTTGTCGGCAAGGCGGCGGCCAAGGTCAAGGAACTGGTCGAGAGCGTCGAGGAAGCGGTGACGCCGGCGCCGCGCCCCCGCGGCTCCCGGGCCACCAAGGCCCGCTGACCGGAAAATCCGACGCCGCGGCGAGGCCGGGGCGCTCTACATTCGGTTCCGGTGAGCGGGGACGAACCGAACCACGCCGAGATCACCCGGCGCCGCCTGCTGGCCGGCGCGGGGGCGGGGGCCTTCGGGCTGCTGGCCGGCGGAGCGATGTCCCGCCTGCCCTGGCCGGAAGCGGCGGCGGCCGGGGTCGACTCCGGCCCGGCCCCGGCCGCCGACGGTCGCGCCATCGAGCACATCGTCGTCGTGATGATGGAGAACCGCAGCTTCGACCACTTCCTCGGCTGGCTGCCGGGCGCCGACGGCATCCAGGACACGCTCACGCCCCGCTTCCCCGACCAGACCGGCACGCTGCGGGCCAACCACCACCTCACCGACCCGATGGGCTGCGGCCACCCCGACCCCGACCACTCCTACAACGGCGGCCGGTTCCAGCGCAACGGCGGCGCCATGGACAACTTCGCCCGGGGCCACAACGACGA
>Ga0070741_10012958_pt1 | contig 14881 bp, 14 predicted proteins | sample Coa_R1_4_FD_66440 | JGI IMG/M metagenome (GOLD analysis project Ga0070741, IMG submission 66440) | Surface soil microbial communities from Centralia Pennsylvania, which are recovering from an underground coalmine fire - Coalmine... | ecosystem: Environmental > Terrestrial > Soil > Unclassified ...
TGTTGCGCCAGTTGGATGACCTCGAAGGCACTATGACGCTTGTCGAGCGACAGGTCGCAAATGAGCAGATCAAATGTCTGTTCGCGCAAAGAACGCTCGGCTTCGTCGAACGAGTCGGCCGGCACCACGTCATAGCCTTGCTGCTCCAGCAGCATGCGGTAGGTGGTGAGGACCGAAGGATCGTCCTCCACGACCAGAATTTGCGGTTTTGCCCGTTGTGCCACTAGCGCACCACCGGAAGATCGATCTTGAACACGGTTCCACTTTCAAGCCGGCTTCGCACGCGAATCTTCCCGCCGTGATTTTCAACGATGTTCTTTACGATCCACAACCCCAGCCCGGTTCCCTTCTCACCTTTGGTGGTGACAAACGGCTCGAAAATTGTACTCAGGATGTTGCCTGGAATCCCGCTGCCCGTGTCAGCGACCAGAACTCGCACCCAGCCGTGGACGCCATCACTGGAGGGCATGTGACGGGTTCGCAGCCGCAGCACTCCCCCTGCGTTCATGCTGTCCTTAGCGTTCACGACCAGATTCGAGAGCACCTGGCGCAACTGGTCGAACGAACCCACAATCGACGGCATTTGATCGAGTTCGACCTTTACCTGGATACCACTGCGTTCCAGGTGGCGCGAGAACAGCGCCATCGTATCTTCAATCACGATATTTACATCCACATTTCCCGCCGCCTGGGGCGAGCGATAGAGCCCGAGCATCTGGCGAACGATGCGCGCCACGCGCTCAGTTTCCGTTTTCAAGATTTCGTAAACCGGCTCGGCCTCCGGTTTGACCGCATTGGCCAGCAGGTAGATGGAGTTCTTGATGGCCTCCATGGGGTTGTTGATCTCGTGGGCAATGGTTCCGGCGAGGCGGCCGGTGGCGGCGAATTTTTCGATTTCCAGCATGCGCCGTTCCAGCCTCAGTTGCTCCAGCTTGCGCATCGCCGTCAGGTCGCGCAGCACGGTGACGGTATATGCCACCTGGCCGCGCTGGTCGTAAATCTTGCCGGAGCGTCCGTCGTACTCAATATCGGTGCGCGACTGCGGATTGTACAAACGTAGCGTCGAGCTCTCCTGGTCGCTGAAGGAAAAAGTAAAGCCGGTGATGTAGGCGTCGAAGGTAGAGCGATTCTTGACCTGAGCCGGATCCATTAATTGCAAACCTTCGCCCTCGGGGCCCAGCAGTTCCTGCGCCCCGGAGTCCATCAGGATCGGCTTGGCATTGTGATCGCAAACCACAATGGGGTCGCCGACGTTTTCGATAATCAAGTTCAGGCGGTCGCGGTCCTGGCGAACCGTCTCTTCGGCGGCGCGCAGCTTTTCGTAGTTAGCGCGCAGTTCTTCGTCGGCGCGGCGCAAATCGGTAATGTCGCGCAGCACCGCTACCATCCCGGTACGCAGGCCGTCGGAACTGAAGGTAGGGGCCGACACTGCCTCAAACAACACTTCTTCGCCTTCAATGGCATCCACCAGCACAAGATCACGCGAGTTCTCCCCGCCGGACACCGCCATGGAGGAAAGCGCCGCCGAAAACAGCAAATTATTGAGTTCGACGGCGCGGACGCGACCTTCGCTTACTTCTTCCGGAACCTTGAAGAAGCGCTCGGCGGCGCGATTTTGCATGATGACGCGATGTTGCGGGTCGGTGAGGATCACCGGGTCGGGCATATTCTGCATGACCACATCCATCTGGGCGATGGTGCGGTCCATGTCGCGCATGCGGTTGTAATAGTGCTCGACCTTGAACAGGCGGGAGAAATACCGGTTGGCCAAGTCAATCAATGCGCGAGCGTCGCCCAAAGCCGCGCGTTCGCGGCGGCTGGAGACATCGACCACGACAACGGCGGCATAGCCTCGCATGTCACAGGTCGCGCAGACTTGTTCCTGCGAGGTAATCTTGCGAAGGTTGCGGACGTTCTCGACCGCCAGACAGCCGGTGCTGCCTTCGCGCTCCGCTTCCCAGCAGAGAGTGCGCTTCCGGTACACCATGGGGTAGCAGTAGATTTCGCCGCCCGGTGAAGGAATCAGCCTTGGTTCCATGCTTTCCAGCACTGCCACCAGGGGATGATCGCGCGCCCACAAAGAGGTGGTGAAGCGCGCCTTGAAGGGCTTGGAGCAATTGAGGGCGACACTGGGCTTGATCTCGCCGGTCTCGTAGTCGATCTCGGCAGCCAGGGCACGCGGAAAACCGAGTGCGAGGATTTCTTCGATGAGGATGGGAAGAACTTCTTCGGAGCGAGCCGCCTCGAGCAAGCGCAACGCAGCCCGGTTCCGCAGCACACCGCCATTGCGATCCCTGGAAGCAGGGCGGTCGGGCAGTTGAGCAGCGGTCCGGGCCGTGGCCATGCGCTTCAAACTCCTGGTTCAGTTACCGACGCGCGGCGCGACGGGCGGGGACCCGGCGCACTCGTCTCGTCTCGATGACCGCCTCGGTTCCCGGTTCGGCTTCCGCGAGCTGTGGCCGCGCAACCAGGCCGGCCATGCTGACCGCCTCGGCGTATTTCAGATACGTGTCGATGGAGGCAACGACCACGCGCGCTTCCACCGTGATCAGATCAATGCCAACCAGCGAAATTCTCACCCAGGCATCGATGACGATGCCCTTGTCCAGCACCCGGTCGAGAACGTCAATCAGACTAGTTCCACCCGGTATTCGCTCTACAGGCATTTGGGATTCTCCTAACGTTTACGCTTGGTAGCTCGTGCTGCCCGAGGAACGCTCGCCCGCAAACGCTGGGGCGGAACACCCGACGGAACCCGCGACTGCGATCTGGGCAAAGGTCGAGCCGCGGTAGTTAAATTCGGATCGAACTTCCACCAATTGAGCCCAATCTGCTCTGCCTTATCGACCGAACACACCAGGAGCCGGATACGGATGGTGAGCAGTTCTACGTTCGCCAGTGAAATGCGAACGTCACCCGCAATGACCAGCCCTTTATCCAAGACTCGGTCGAGGATATCAATCAGGTTCGCAGTACCAGTTCCAGAGATCGTCGGTGAGCGTTCCATAGATGTTGGGGGAGAGATCAGCCGCTAGTCGAAGAGGAAGGTTCGCGCCTCATCCAAGCTGTTGGCAGAGCGCAATCCTAAACAACGACTCTTATCTAGTCAACAATGCCACCGACTGAATTTTTTCCACTATTGCAGCCCACGCGTCGAGACGCAAGTCTCTGCAGTCTGATGAGAGTCTCTGCGGAATAGGTTGCCCCAGAGGAAATGTAATGCAGCCAACTTTCACGCCAACGTTAGCCCGTTTATTTCTCGGTCAGGTTGGTGAGGGGGCCGAGTTCAAGGTTAAGGTCTTCCGGCTTGAGCCCGAACATTGCGGCCATTTCAGTGACTTTTTGTTCCAACATCATGAGAGACGTCCCCATGGTTTCGATTTGTTCATCGGTAAGGGAGCCGCCATCCATGCGGCGAATAGCCTGCCTTTCCAGGACCCGGCGCAGCAGTTCGATCAAGCTCAGCACCAGCTTCGCCAATCCCTGTTCCACGCCCTCGGTTGACAGGTCAAAGCGCTGCGGCAACTGGCGCGTGGCCTCGGCAAGCTCGCTCTTGATGCCGTCCACCGCCGCCTCGATCTGGTTGGGAGAAACCTGCGTTGGTTCTTTCATGCCTTTGGTTGGTTGATGAATTCCGTCGGCGGCCAGGGACCACTCACCCCGAACTGCACGCCGGCGGGCGCTTTCAGACAGCGTACCATCTCGGCGAAACTCTTGACGGCGGACTTGCCGATCAGGGCATAGCACTGCCAGCCGTTTTTAGTTTCCCGCTCCCGCCAGTCTTGCAGCAGCCCCTGGGTTTGGGTTCGAATCTCCAGTGCGGTCTTGCGCAGCTCCTCCTGGCGGCCCTGCCGGTCGCGCAGGTATTGGGTGCCTGAAGCGCGGCTTGGTTCCTGAGCGCTGGACGAGATCCGCACCTCCATCTGCACCATTCCGCGCAGCCGCCTGAACATCTCAAGATATTCCCCGGCATGGGCCGCGAGATGCGACGCGAGCTCGTCGAGATCCACCAGCAGCGTTGGAAACCGAAAAGGAAGCACAGTCGTCTGCTCGAACAGCGAACTCACGACCCGGTGGAATTCAAGGGCGGACTGTTTGAGAGTGGCGGGCTCGGGCGCAAGCGACTCCAGTGGCGAATAAAATGCCCGCAGCCCCGCCGTGGAAATGGTTTCGACGGTCGCCGCTTGCACGCCGCGCTCAGGGATAGAAATCACTTGCTGGTCCTCGATCATGCAGTACGGCAGAAGGGGCATGTGTACCTAGCTGCGCACTCGGGTGGGCGCTTTACGGGGTGGGAGCGCGGGCTGGTTCAGGTGGCGCAGCGCCGTTTCGACCGAGGTGAGAATTACATTCAAGCCGAGGTACACAAGGTCCACACCGCCGAGCGAAATCACCAGGCTCCCGTGGATGACCACGCCCGCATTGAGCACGTGATCGAGAATCTCCAAAAGCGAGACTTCATCGTCAGCCCCGCCGCCAATCAGCGTCACACCCTTGAGGTTATCGGCCATCGGAAGAAACGAACGAGTACGGAGGCCACGGTCCCGCGTACTCAATTCGATGCAAATCGCCCCATTTCCTAGCGTACTCCTTCAACACCGCGTGGAATTTTTCCCGCTGGTTGCGGCGGATCAGGTACGACGCTTGAAACCCCAGGTTACGTTGCGAGCCGCTGAATTTGCCGCCCCGCACCTCATCGAGCGAGATTTTGCCGAGCGCGGCCGCGAACGCATCCAGTTCCGGATCGGCTTTCTTTGCGGCCCGAGCCTCCATCGCCGCCGATTTCTTCTGCAGATATTCCTTTCCTGAACGCGCCTTGGTCGCCTCGGACGACGCCGCCACATTGGCGAAAACCTTGACTCCCCACTCTTCCGTTCCGGAAAGGCGCTTGAACGATGCGATTAAGGATTTCTTGCGCCGCTGCACATCCTGCAGCAACGATTTTTCATTGAGGAACACGGTGCCAAAGCGCGCCGGCAAGATCTCGGCGCCGCTCGCGATCTCGCCAACGACACGATGATGCGCGACACTGGCTGCGGCGAGCCATTCCAGATTTTCCATGTTCTGCTGCAACTGTTGGGAAAACTCGGTGCAATTGACCCGGCTCAGCCAGCAATAAAAGCCGCCACAGGACAATCGTTCCACGGCGGCGATCCCGTCCACCCCTTTCGCCTTGGGTGGCAGTGCGCGCCCCTCGGTCCGGGTTATCCCGTACAGGTAAATAGCGGAAGGACTCTCCTTCGACTTGGGGGCTGGCGAGGTTCGTTGCTCTTTACCGCTTACTTTAGGCGCCATAATTGCTTTGTAAAAGATTCGAGTGACCGAGCCCCGGCAATCTCGCGCGGAAAATTACGGGTCACATAGATTTCGCGATCACTCTGCGATTTCCGCAGCCGTTGTAATGTGCGCATTTGCCATGCTCGCGCCCGATTGCACCGCGGACACCCGGCCGCATCTTCGGGAAAGATCACACGATTCACAAAGAGTGCCGGCGAAGAACTTTGCAAAGCGTCCATCGCCTGCAGCAACCGTCCGGTTTCCCGATCAGGCAGAGGTTCGGGCAGCATGACCGGCCACACCCGGGATCGCCGAGCATCCTTCAGCATTGCCGCCAATTCCCGCACACGTTGCGCCGTGGTGGCGACTTCGACGGCCGCATCCTGCGCGAGCGGTAGTGTACGGTGCGCTGCCAGGGTTTTCAACAGCAGCCGCGACCACAAGAGGAGACGTTCAGGCATGGCCAGCAATTCCAGCGCGTGACCGGTAGGGGCCATATCGATGACAACCGCAATTCGGCCGCGCAGCAATTCCAGGATGCGAAACACCGCGAAGATTTCGTCCACCCCGGGAGGAACAACCCCGAGCAGCGCGATAAAGATTTGCCGGTCAAAGGACATGTCGAGGTGAACGCCGCGCACCTCTGATGTGAGCGCCCGGTCCACCTTCGTCCGGATTTCGTTTGCCCACTTGCGAAATTCCGCCGCCGAATCCAGTTCAATCGCACTCAATCGCTTGTCGCCAAGGACTGATCCTCCCGGATCGCCCACCCGCTGCCGGAATACGTCACGCAGCGACGGCGCCGGATCGGTGGAGCAGATCGTTACACTTGCTTTCGGGTGGCTTCGCCGCTGGTGAACCGCGAGGGCGGCTGACATCGTCGTCTTCCCCACCCCACCTTTTCCGATGGTCAGCGACAGCGCTGTTTCAAGATCCGGCCACGGAACTTTTTCCAGGGCGACCTCATTGACTTTGGGTGTGGAAGCTCGCAGGCGGAGCTTCTTCCTGTTATAGACGTGCTCACCGAAATTCCGCAGGTCGGTGGTGCCCAGCACGGGAGCTCCGGCATCCTCGCCAACGACTACTTCCACGCCGGAAAAATGCTTTTTCAGGAACCTGAGCGCCTGCCTGGTTGCGTGCGCGCGCTGCCGACAGACGCGACAATTCGAAGTTTCGGTGACTGCGCGATTGAGCACCACGCCATCGATTTTCAAGCTGGTGTTGGCCTGCAGATGCCCGGACGCGCGAAGCGCTTCGTTGAGCGAAAAGTTCTCCGGGCTGGTGACAAGCATGACTCGCGCACTTTCCGCGCTCAGCGCGTCCTGAACCGATGAAACCATGCGCTGCCAGTCCTCGATGAAGGGCCGCACCGCGATCCGGCCGCCTCCAAAATGCTGGGCCAGCACGCGATCACGGCTGCCCGCAGCTTCCAGGAACATAAGAAACCGCGCGAAGTGCTCCGGCATTTCGAAAAGGCGCAGTGTGTGTCCCATGGGCGCGGTATCCACCACGATTTCGTCATAGTCGTTCGATCGGAGCAGTTCTTCGACGGCAAGAAGCGCCGAAACCTCCGCCATGCCTGGAAGGGTTGTGTCGAGCAGCGGGCTAATCTCCTGCCGGGTGAACATGGTCCCGGTTTCCACCAGGTCGAGGATGTCCTTACGATTCCTGCGCAGGAATTTGGCAAACTGCTTCTGAGCATTGATCTGCCAGACAAACAGCCTGGTTTGGGGGAAACGTATCCGCTCCGGCTGATCGCCCAAGTCAATTTGGAAAATGTCAGCCAGGGAATGCGCGGGATCGGTGGAGATCAACAGCACCGATCTGCGGGGATGATGAATGGCGCTATGGATAGCGTAGGCGGCGGACGCCGTCGTCTTCCCCACCCCGCCTTTCCCGATGAAGAAGCGCAGCGTAGCCACCCGGCTATTCTAAGACGAGGAACTCTCCCCCATAGGCTTTGTGTTCCTGGCCACCGCGCGGCAACTTATTCCGCTCATGTATGATTTGCTGTTTGCGGAGGCGTGGCGTGGGGGCAACTCTGCCGGCGGATCAGAACCGAACCAGGGAAGATCTGGCCTCGTACCTCGCCGAAGTGCACGCCGGATTGGCCGTTACGCGCGAAATGGCTTGCGAGCTGATTCGCTGCCCGGATGAATCGGTCCCCGATCTGCTCGATACCGCACTCGCTCTCAAGCAGCGCGTCCGACCCGGCGTGGTTACCTACTCGCGAAAAGTTTTTCTCCCCCTCACTAATCTTTGTCGCGATTACTGCCGTTACTGCACGTTTCGGCGCGACCCCGGCCAGCCCGGCGCTCACACCATGACTCCCGACGAGGTGCTCGAAGTGGTGCGCGCCGGGGAAAAACTCGGCTGCACCGAAGCTCTCTTCAGCCTGGGCGATAAACCGGAAATGATGTTTCCCGAAATGCGCGAAACCCTGCGCCACATGGGTTTCCGCTCCACGCTTCATTATCTGGAGACCATCTGCGAACTGGTGCTGCAGGAGAGCACGCTTCTACCGCACCCGAATCCCGGCCTGTTGACGCCGGAATGGATCGAACGCCTCGCAAAGTTCGCCGCCAGCATGGGACTGATGCTGGAGAGTATGAGCCTGGAACTGCTCCGGCCCGACGCCGCCCATGACAACGCACCCGACAAAGTACCGATGCGCCGCCTGCAAACCATCATGGACGCGGGCAAGCAACGCGTGCCCTTCACCACGGGCGTGCTGATCGGAATCGGCGAAACGCCGGAAGACCGGGTCAGCACCCTGCTCACCATCCGGGAACTGCATCGCCAGTACGGACACATTCAGGAAGTCATCATCCAGAACTTCCGCGTCAAGCCTGAGATTCCCATGGCGAACTGGCCCGAACCGAGCCGCGGGGACATGCTGCGCACCATCGCCGTTGCCCGCCTGCTGCTCGGAGACATGAACATCCAGGCGCCCCCTAATCTCTCGGCTCCGAATTACGAAGAACTGTTGTCGGCGGGAATTAACGATTGGGGAGGGATCTCGCCGTTGACGCCTGACTTCATCAATCCGGAAGCGCCCTGGCCACAGCTGCAGGAACTTGAGTCGCGCACCAAAGCTGCGGGCTCCCGCCTGGTGCAGCGCCTGCCGGTATATCCAGAATTTGTTCCTGCAATTCTGGATCGCCCGGGCCTGCTGGCGGATCGCGTCTCAGCCGCTATGGATATGAATGGATATGCGAGGGCGGCATGATCACCGTACTCTCCGGCGGCACGGGTGGCGCAAAGTTCGTGGACGGACTGCGTCGAGTCGTCCTCGCCCCTGAGCTTACCGTCATCGTTAACACGGGCGACGATCTGGTCTGGTGGGGGCTGAACATCTCTCCGGACGTGGATTCGATCGTCTATGTTTTGGCTGATCTATTGAGTAAAGACCGGGGTTGGGGGGTCGAGAAAGATACCTTTCACTGCCTTGAATCCATGCGCCGCCTGGGCGAGCCTGCCTGGTTTGGCGTGGGAGATCGCGACCTCGCCACCCACTTGCTTCGCACTCAACTGCTCGCATCCGGTAGAACGCTGACCGAAGCCACCGCCGACATCGCTCGCCGCTTCGGAATCGAATCCAGGATCCTGCCGATGACGGATAACAAAGTCGAAACGCGTGTTCTCACGCCCCGGGGTGAGCTTTCGTTTGAAGAGTATTTTGTGCGCGAACGCCATCAGGTGCCGGTCCAGACTGTACGCTTCGAGGGTGTCGAGAGCGCTCAACCGACTTCCGCGGTACTCGAAGCGATTGCTCGCGCGGATGCCGTGGTCATCGCTCCCAGCAATCCCATCACCAGCATTGGCCCGATTCTCGCGATGGGCGAACTCCGCCGGGGTTTGTGCGAGACTTCAGCGCCGGTAATCGCGGTGAGCCCGGTTGTTGGCGGCGCGGCTGTCTCTGGGCCTGCCGGCGAGTTGATGCGCTCCCAGGATGTGTCGGTATCGGCTCTCGGCGTTGCCCAATATTATCGAGAGTTCCTGAATGTTCTCGTCATCGACGATCGGGATGCGGCGTCCGCGTCCGGGCTCGAACAAATGGGGATCCGACCGCTGGTCACGAACATCCTGATGAAATCTGCCGAAGACAGAGTGCGGCTAGCCAGAACAGCGGTAGAGTGCTGCATCTCAATATCCGGTGTGCCTCCGGCTGTACGCTAGTTGGAGTTGATGGAAAGATTGTTTTGTTGATTTACGGAGTAGAGAAATACTCATGATCCTGGTGCCGGTTAAGAATCTGCAGAATGCGAAGCAGAGACTCTCGCCACTGCTCAGTGGCGACGAGCGCCGTGCTCTCGCCGAAGCCATGCTGCGCGATGTACTGGGGACACTGGCAGCCTGGCAGGAGTGCCCGCCCGTGGCCGTGGTCACCGGCGATGCGCTGGCGCGAAAGCTCGCGGAAGAGTACTCATTCGACATCATCCAGGACAGAAACGACGTCAGCGAGACAGACGCGATCAGCATGGCAACGTCAATGTGCCAGGGCTGGGGTGCAACCAGCACGTTGGTCATTCCCGCGGATATACCGTTAGTGACCGCTTCTGAATTGCAGCAGGTCCTGCAAGCGGCCCCAGAACGTGGCTCGGTGCTGGTGCCTTCCGCCGACGAACGGGGCACGAATGCCGTGTATCGAAACCCGGCTGCGCTGTTTCCCCTGCGTTTCGGCAATGATAGTTTTCTGCCCCACCGCGCCGCCGCCCAGGCCACTGGTTTCCCATGTGTAGAATTGAGGCTCCCCGGCATCGCGCTGGATGTGGATACCGCGGCGGACCTCGGGCAATTACTTGCCGCCTCCGGAGATTCGCACGCTCAGCGCCTTGCTCGTGAATGGCACCTGGCGGAGAACCTCCTTGCCGCACATTCCTGAAAAGGCTGCCGAGCTACGCGCGATTCCGCTGCCGATGGGCGCCATCGTGCCTAGTGACTCGATTGTTGAAAAAATTTCAGCCGCGCTGAAATCTCACCGTTTGCGCCTACTTGTTGGGGACATCCTGGTCCTCAAGCACAAAATCGTATCCAAGGCGGAAGGACGGGTGGTCGCGTTAGGCGATGTGAAGGCATCTCCGGCGGCGCGGCGATGGGCCAAGGCTCATGACCTGGACCCGCGGGTGAGCCATCTCGCGCTGGCGGAGGCGCGGCGCATCGTGCGCCAACGCAATGGCGTACTGATCACCGAAACCCGTCACGGGTGGATTTGCGCAAATAGCGGCGTGGACGTATCCAATGTGGACGGCGGAAAGAGCGCGGTGTTGTTGCCGGCCGATGCCGATCGTTCTGCCGCCAACATTCGCCGTGGGTTGAAAAAAAAGTTCCGCATTGGGATTCCGGTCATCATTTCCGATAGCTTTGGCCGTCCCTGGCGCGAAGGATTGACCGACGTTGCTATTGGCGTGGCCGGAATGAGCGTCTTTCGCGACTACCGTGGACGGCGAGATGGCTTTGGGTATTCGCTGCGGGTGAGCCTGGAAGCGGTAGCTGACGAACTCGCCGGAGTTGCCGGATTGGTTTGCGGCAAGCTCACCGGCGTGCCCGCGTGTATCATTCGTGGGTTCATTTTTGCGGAAGGACGAGGGTCTGCCAAGGATTTGATTCGTCCCGCTGCCCGCGACCTGTTTCGTTGAGGACGCTTGCGTGACTTTCCAGCTGAGCAACGCCGAATTGGAAGATTTCACCAGCCTGAGTTGGGCACAGGTCGCTCCACGCGTCGGGCACAAAATTCGAGGGCTGCTGGAGCGCGTTCTCGAGATTCAGGACGGAGCCGGGCTCAACCGTTCCGATGCTCTCGCGCTCGCGCATAGCAAGGGCGACGATCTTCTCGGACTGCTTGTTGCCGCGAATCTCCTGCGCCAGCAACTAGTGGGCGACGTCGTGACCTACGTCGTCAACCGCAATATCAATTTCACCAACGTGTGTTTCGTCGGATGCAAGTTCTGCGCCTTCAGCCGCGGCCCGCGAGAATCCGATGCTTACTTCCTCAATTTCGATGAAGTAGCCAAGAAAGCTTTGGAAGCCTGGGAGCGAGGCGCCACGGAAGTTTGCATTCAGGGCGGATTGCCGCACGGGCTTCCGCCGTTTTACTACCGCGACATTCTGCGCGCGGTGAAGGGGGCCGTTCCCGCCATGCACATCCACGCCTTCTCCCCCATGGAGATTGTTTACGGAGTGGAACTCACGGGCATGCCGCTGGCCGATTACCTCTCCATGCTGCGTGACGAAGGCCTCAATACGCTGCCCGGCACCGCCGCCGAAATTCTTGACGATGATGTCCGGTTCATTCTGTCGCGCAACAAACTCACCAGCGCCCAATGGGAAGAGGTGATTCGCACCGCGCACCGATGCGGCATTCGCACCACTTCGACACTGATGTACGGCCACATAGAATCCCCGGAGCACTGGGTCAATCAGCTTTTTCTCTTGCGCGCGATCCAGGCAGAAACCGGCGGGTTCACCGAGTTCGTGCCACTGGGCTTCGTCCACCAGAACACGTTGTTGTTTCATCAGGGTATCGCGCGCCCGGGACCGACGTTGGCCGAGCACCTGAAGATTCACGCAGTCGCGCGTGTCCTTTTGGCGGGCTCCATCAACAATGTTCAGGTTTCGTGGGTCAAGCTCAATCGCAAACTCTCGCAACTGTGTTTACAGGCCGGGGCCAACGATTACGGCGGCACGCTGATGGAAGAAAATATTTCCCGGCTGGCGGGCGCGACAGCCGGCGAGCACACGACTCCGCAGGAATTTCAGCAGCTTATTCGTGAAATCGGGCGCACGCCGGCCGAACGCAACACTATCTACACAAGAATTAATGTGATCCCAGGTCGGGAAGAACTTGCTCTGCCGGGTACCATTGGCTGGAAAACCGCGTGAGCCGCACGATCGCCATCATTGGCGGGACTGGCCCCGAGGGATCAGGCTTGGCTCTGCGATGGGCGCGTGCCGGCGAGAGCATCCTGATCGGTTCGCGTGATTCCAAGCGGGCCCAGGAAGCGGCCGCGAAAATCTCATCCCGAGCCGGGGTTGAGGTTCGCGGCGAGGAAAATTCTACCGCTGTTGCCGGCGCTGACGTTGTAGTGCTCACGGTTCCATTCGCAGGCCACGCCGAGATCCTCAAATCACTGAAACCTCATTTCAAGCCACAGGCAATTCTGATTGACGCGACCGTTCCCCTGGCCGCTGCCGTGGGAGATCGGCCCACCCGGACGCTAGGTCTTTGGCAGGGGTCTGCAGCGCAGCAAGCAGCCGAACTTGTTCCCAAGGGCGTAGCCGTGGCTGCTGCGTTTCAAAATGTCTCCGCCGTGCTGCTGGATGGGGACGGCGCAATCGACTGTGACGTGATCGTATGCAGCGACGATGCCCGTGCCATGCAAATGGCGCGCGAGCTGGCGGACAAGGTTCCGGGATTGCGCTCGCTGGACGGCGGCAAACTGGAGAACGCCCGGATCGTTGAAGAGATCACTGCGCTGCTGATCACGCTCAATATCCGGCAGAAAAGCCATCACGCTGGGCTACGGATTACCGGGCTGCCTTAGTCAGGGCAGTTTGTAAGAACACCACGGAGACACGGAGGCACGAAGAAGACGGACGTTTGGACGATGGATCTTGGGGAGAACTCCCTGAGAAAACATCGGCGGCACAGGCATGGTCGGGGTCCTTCGACTCGCCCGCGCCTCGCAAGCTCGGCTCGGGCTCGCTCAGGATGACATTTTCTTTTATTTCTCGGTGTCTTCTTATGACATTTTTTTTATTTTCACTGTGGCTCGGCGTCTCCGTGGTGATAACACCGTGCGGGAGCGAACGAGCTTATGATGAGCCATGCCGGTTTCGATTCTCGGGATCCCGTTCGATGCGAACTCTTCTTACCTGAAAGGCGCCGCGCAGGCCCCGCCACTGATCCGGGAAGCGCTGTTTTCCGAGTCGGCGAACCTGTTCAGCGAAATGGGGGTGGACCTGGGGGCGTCGGGGAACCTGTTCGACGCCGGAGACCTGCAACTCGGCCGCAGCCCGCGCGAAGATTTCGAAGAAATCGAAAACTCCTCGGCGGCGCTCTTGCAACAGAAGACGCCGGTCATTTTTCTAGGCGGCGATCACTCGATCACCTTTCCTCTGGTAAAGGCCTGCCATGGGGTATTTCCCGACTTATCGATTGTTCACTTCGACGCGCATCCCGACCTCTATCCCGAATATGAGGGCAACCGCTATTCGCACGCCTGTCCCTTCGCCCGCATCATGGAGAACCAACTGGTACGCGGCCTGGTGCAGATCGGCATTCGCAGCATCAACGCGGTTCAGCAGGAGCAGATCCAGCGCTATCGCGTAAAAGTGTTTCCTATGAAATATGGCGTTCCCGGGGTCGCGGGAAGACCTGGCTTCAAGTTGGAAGGGCCCGTGTATCTCTCGTTCGATATCGACGCGCTTGACCCGGCGTTCGTCCCCGGTATTTCGCACTGGGAACCGGGCGGCATGTCTGTACGAGACGCGCTAGCATCGCTGCAAGCGCTGGACATTCGCATCGTCGCCGCCGATATCGTCGAGTTCAATCCTGTCCGCGACAATACCGGCCGCACCGCCATGGTGTGCGCCAAGCTCCTCAAAGAGATTGCCGGCAAGATGCTCAGCACCGCCTCTGCCTGACCCCAGCGGTGACTAGATCTTTGAGGTCAGGTGTTACGGTGAGATATAGCGACAAAAAAAACTCGGCACCTCTCCGCACTGAATCGGAATCCAATGTTTAGCGCTTGCCTTCGAGTAGCGTGCAATTTCTTGCCGGCATGCGGAAGCTGAGGAATCCACAGGGGGAAGCTGCTTTTCGACTTGCGTGAGCCGCAGCCCCCGGTTACCATTGGGTTGTCCTCCAAGAGCCAAGCGCTCCCGTGCTGGCATCCGCGCCAGAGTTCACAGGCGCCGAACGGACGGTTTTTACTCAGAGAATTTGATTTTCCCAGCCGTAGAGGGTGACGCCCTAAGTGGCGCTTTGTATCAGAGACCCTCCGGAGCAGTGTAAGCGAGTACTGAAATCACCAACTGATCAACCGAGTGTCGAATACCATCCAGTTGACCAAAAAGAGAGTGCAATGAACATCGGAAGCGAACGTCCCTCCGGTCCCGGAGGAGGACGAGGCAGACGGCGGCGTGGACGCCGCCCCCCCAATCACCGTCCCGGCCAGCGTGAACGCGGTCCCAACCAGGGTCCGCGCGGTCCGCGTCGTAGCGGAGTTTTCACTGGTCCCATGGACCATAGTTATCGCAATGCCCTGAATGGCCAAGGTGGCCAAGCCGGCAATTCGCGTGGCGGACGGCCTGGTCGTGGTGCGGGATCTCCCTACGTGCAGCCCGACCCCGAGCCCCTGCCTTTGCCTATTCGCGAAGACGCGGCCTCCCGCATTTTTGCCTTTGTGGACGACTTATTCTTTCTTGCGAAAATTCAGGAAACCGCCCGCAAGCTCAACGTGAAGGTCGAATTCGTGAAAAGCGATAAGGACCTGGTTGAGCACATGGGACAGAACGGCGACGCACCGTCACTCATCATCTTCGACCTGAACAACAACTCGGTGAAGCCGCTGGCGCTGATCCCCAAGCTGAAATCGAAGCT
>Ga0070741_10012959_pt1 | contig 14880 bp, 12 predicted proteins | sample Coa_R1_4_FD_66440 | JGI IMG/M metagenome (GOLD analysis project Ga0070741, IMG submission 66440) | Surface soil microbial communities from Centralia Pennsylvania, which are recovering from an underground coalmine fire - Coalmine... | ecosystem: Environmental > Terrestrial > Soil > Unclassified ...
GGGTTCTCCGAGTTCTTCCGGACCTTCTTCGGCGATCTCGGCACCCGCGGGAGCCCCTTCGAGGGCATCGAGTTCGAGGCGCCGGGCGGCTTCGGGCGGGCGACCCGGGGCCGGCGGGGCCAGGATCTCGAAGCCGAGGTCGAGATCACCCTGGAGGAGGCGGCGTCGGGGACGCGGCGCACCGTCGAGTTCCAGGCCTTCGAGGTCTGCCCGACCTGTCAGGGGACGGGCCGTCAGGGCTCGACCGTCTGCCCGACGTGTCGCGGGGCAGGCCACGTCGCCCGCCCGCATCGCGTCGACGTGAAGATCCCCGCCGGCGTCCGGGACGGCTCGCGCGTCCGCGCCGCCGGCGAGGGCGGCAGCGGGCCGGCGGGCGGCGCGCGGGGCGACCTCTACCTCCGGGTCCGGGTGCAGCCCCATCCGCTCTTCGAGCGGCGCGGGGACGACCTCCATGTCGAGCTCCCCCTCGCCGTGTGGGAGGCCGCCCTCGGGGCCGAGGTCGAGGTCCCGACCCTCCGGGGCAAGGTCACGATGAAGATCCCGCCGGAGACCGCGGGCGGCCGCACCTTCCGCCTGCCGGGATACGGGGTGCCGCACGTCAAGGGCGGTGGCCGCGGGGACCAGTTCGTCCGGGTCAAGCTCACGCTGCCGAAGAACCTCACGCCGCGGGAGCGCGCGCTGTTCGAGGAGCTGCGGGCGCTCCGGCCGCAGTCGCCCCGGGAGAGCGGGTGAGCTGGACCGGCCGCCGCCGGGCGGCCGGTCGGGCTCGTCGCCGGGCCCCGGGCGCCCGCGCGCTCCGGCGAGCGCTGGCGGGGGGAATCGCGCTGAGCGTGCTCGGGCTGGCACCCGGGCACGCGGCGATCCCGCCCTCCCGGGTGCTGGGCGCCGTCGAGGAGGTCGTCGTGGTCCCGCCGGGGCTCCGGCTGCGGGCCCGCGTCGACACGGGGGCGACCCTGAGCTCCATCGACGCCCAGGTCCTGGCGATCACCGGCGCCGGCCGCCAGCGGCGGGTGCGCTTCGACCTCATCGGCGAGGACGGGCGGCACGTCACCGTGGAGCGTCCCCTCGTCGCGGTCGCCGAGGTGGTCAACGGCGACGGGCAGAGCCGCACGCGGCCGATCGTCCTCCTCGACATCTGCGTCGGCGGCGCCCGGATCCCGACCGAGGTGACGCTGAACGACCGCAGGGGGCTCGAGCACCGGGTCCTGCTCGGCCGCCGGCTCCTCCAGGGGCGGTTCGTCGTCGATGTCGCGCGGCGGTTCACCAGCCCGCCCTCCTGCTCGCTCTCCTGACGCGGGCCTCCGCGCCTGGCCGGCGGCTCCCAGGGCCGGCCGTCCGCGGCCCGACGGTTTTGACACGCCGCGGCCGGCTGCTAGACTCCTGACCAGGATCCCGCGCGCCACCCGCTCGCGGGATCATCGTCTGTAGGGAGGCCGCATGGCACCGTTCCGGTTCGACAAGCTCACCGTCAAGGCCCAGGAGGCGCTCCAGGCCGCCCAGACGCTGGCGGGCCGCGAGGGCCACCAGCAGATCGAGCCCGAGCACCTGCTCGTCGCGCTGGTCGAGCAGGAGGAGGGCGTCGTCGGCGCGCTCCTGACCAAGCTGGGCGCCCGCCCGGAGACGATCCGCCGCGAGACGGAGGCGGAGCTCCGGCGGTTCCCGAAGGTCACGGGCGGCGGCGGGAACGAGTACCTCTCGCCCCGGTTCCGGGCGGTGCTCGACGCCGCGTGGGCCGAGATGGAGCGGCTCAAGGACGAGTACTGCTCCACCGAGCACCTGCTGGTCGGCCTGGCCCAGGACACCGAGGGCGCCGGGCGGATCCTCCGGCAGGCGGGCGTCACCAGGGATGGCGTCTACCGGGCCCTGGTCGAGGTCCGGGGCTCGCAGCGGGTGACCGACCAGAACCCCGAGGCGAAGTACCAGGCCCTCGAGCGCTACAGCCGCGACCTGACCGAGCTCGCCCGCAAGGGCAAGCTGGACCCGGTCATCGGCCGGGACGACGAGATCCGGCGGGTGGTCCAGGTCCTCTCGCGGCGGACGAAGAACAACCCGGTGCTGATCGGCGAGCCGGGCGTCGGCAAGACGGCGATCGTCGAGGGCCTCGCCCAGCGAATCGTCGCCGGCGACGTCCCGGAGGGACTCAAGGGCAAGCGGCTGATCGCCCTGGACCTCGGCGCCCTCATCGCGGGGACCAAGTACCGCGGCGAGTTCGAGGACCGGCTGAAGGCGCTGCTCCGGGAGATCACCGAGGCCGGCGGGGAGATCATCTGCTTCATCGACGAGCTCCACACGCTGGTCGGCGCCGGCGGGGCCGAGGGGGCGATGGACGCCTCCAACATGCTGAAGCCGGCCCTCGCCCGGGGCGAGCTCCGCTGCATCGGGGCCACGACCCTCGACGAGTACCGGAAGCACGTCGAGAAGGACGCCGCGCTCGAGCGGCGGTTCCAGCCCATCTTCGTGAAGGAGCCGTCGGTCGAGGACACGATCGCGATCCTGCGCGGCCTCAAGGAAAAGTACGAGGTCCACCACAAGGTCAAAATCAAGGACTCCGCCCTGGTCGCGGCGGCCGTGCTCTCCCACCGCTACATCGCCGACCGCTTCCTCCCCGACAAGGCGATCGACCTGATCGACGAGGCCGCCTCGCGGCTCCGGATCGAGATCGACTCGATGCCCGCCGAGCTGGACGAGATCGAGCGGCGCATCATGCAGCTCGAGATCGAGCGCGTCTCGCTGGCCAAGGAGACCGACGAGCCGTCGCGCGAGCGGCTGGAGCGGCTGGACCGCGAGCTGGCCGATCTCCGGGAGCGCTCGGCCGGGTTCAAGGCTCGCTGGGAGAGCGAGAAGTCGGCCATCGGCCGCATCGGGAAGATCAAGGAGGAGATCGACGCCGCCCGCACCGCGATGGCGGACGCCGAGCGGCGGGGCGACCTCAACCGGGCCGCCGAGCTCCGGTACGGCACGCTCCACCAGCTGGAGCGCCAGCTGGAGGCCGAGAACGCGCGCCTGGCCCAGCAGCACGACGGCCAGGGGCGCCTCCTCAAGGAGGAGGTCGACGAGGAGGACGTCGCCGAGGTCGTCGCGAAGTGGACCGGCATCCCGGTGACGCGCCTCCTGGAGGGCGAGGTCCAGAAGCTCGTCCAGATGGAGGATCGCCTGGCCCGGCGGGTGGTCGGGCAGCCCGAGGCCCTCCGCGCGGTCTCGAACGCCGTGCGGCGCGCGCGCTCCGGCCTGTCGGACCCGAACCGGCCGATCGGCTCGTTCCTGTTCCTGGGCCCGACCGGCGTGGGGAAGACCGAGCTGGCGCGGGCACTCGCCGAGTTCCTGTTCGACGACGAGCGGGCGATGGTGCGCATCGACATGTCGGAGTACATGGAGAAGCACACCGTGGCCCGCCTGATCGGTGCGCCCCCGGGGTACGTCGGGTTCGAGGAGGGCGGGCAGCTCACCGAGGCGGTGCGGCGGCGCCCGTACTCGGTGGTCCTCTTCGACGAGGTCGAGAAGGCGCACCCCGACGTGTGGAACGCGCTCCTGCAGCTGCTCGACGACGGCCGGCTGACCGACGGCCACGGGCGCACGGTCGACTTCCGCAACACGGTGGTGATCATGACCTCGAACCTGGGGAGCCACTACTTCCGGGAGCTCGGCGACCCGGAGAAGGCGCGCCCCCTGGTGCTCCAGGAGCTCCGGACCCACCTCCGGCCCGAGTTCCTGAACCGCATCGACGAGATCATCGTTTTCCAGCCGCTCCGGCTCGAGGAGATCAAGCAGGTCGTCGACATCCAGGCGCGGCACCTCCAGCGCCGGCTGGCCGAGAAGCGCATCGCCCTCGAGCTGACGGACGCGGCCAAGGCGCTCCTGGCGGCGGAGGGGTTCGACCCGGTGTTCGGGGCCCGGCCGCTCAAGCGGACGCTCCAGCGCCGGGTGCAGGACCCGCTGGCGCTCCGGCTCCTGGAAGGGGAGTTCCAGCCGGGGGACACGGTCCGCGTCGATGCCTCCGGCGACCAGCTGACGTTCACGCGGATCGTGGAGGCCGTCCCCGTCTAAACCTGGCCGGTGCCCGGGCGGGCCCCGCCCGGCCCCGGCCGGGAGCGTCCCGCGCGCAGCTTCAGCGGAGCGCCGTCGCGGCGCGGCGGGGGGTCGCCGGCGCGGCGGCCGGCGGGCGCGCGCCCGCCGCGGGGGCGCACGGCAGGGGATAGGTGAGCCGCCCGGCGTCGGCCGTGTACTCCCGTTGCGGCACGAAGCAGGGCGAGCCCGACACCCAGTGGCGCTCGGGATCCACCCATCCCGCCTCGATCCGCGCCCCGCACTGCCCGTCGTCGCGGCCGCAGACCCCGAAGTGGAGATGCGGCGCGGTCGCGTTGCCGGTCGCCCCCACCCGGCCGATGACCTCGCCCCGCCGCACGGCCTGTCCGGGTGCGACCTCGATCCGGGAGAGATGGTAGTAAGCGGTGGCGAGCCCGCTCGCGTGCCCCAGGACGACCAGGCGGCCGGCGTGCGCGGCGCTGCCCGTGCGGAGCACCACCCCGTCGGCGGCCGCCAGCACGGGGGTCCCGGTCGGCGCGCGCATGTCGATCCCGGCGTGCCGGGCGCCGGGCGAGTCGCCGCCCTCGCTCCGCGCCTCGCCGAAGCGCGACACCACCGTGGGCGGGACCATCGGCGTCGGCAGCTCGAGCCCGTCCGGCGGCGCCACCGCGACCGGCCGGGGACTGTCCACCGCGCAGCCGGTCACCGCGAGCAGGAGCGCGAGCACTCGGCCGATCCGCACCAGCGTGGCGCCGCGGGGCGGCGGAGCCGGGCGGAGCACGCGCCGGCGCCAGGACGCCCCCGCAGGAGCCTCCGGCCCCCGCACGTCGGGGATGGCCGGCTCTCGGAGCCTCAAGGCGGGGCGCCCGGATGTCCGGGCAGGGCCGTCCGGCCTCCGGGGGCGGCCGCGCGCGGCCGTCACGGCACTCACCACGCCACCGCGTAGGAGTCCCGCCGCGGGTCGGCGGCCGCCCACCGGACCCCGGCGCCGTCGATCCGCGCCAGGCAGACGCCGCCCGCGCGCCACTCCCACTCGTCCCACCGGTGGACGTCGTGCCCGCGCTCCGCCAGGGCCTCGCCGGTGGCGGCCGGGATCCGGGCTTCCAGGGTGAGGCGACCCGGGAAGTAGCGGTGAGGCCAGAAGGAGTCCGGGAACGACTGGGTGGCGAAGCGGGGCGCCTCGATCGCGCGCTGGGGGGACATCCCGAACACGGTCAGGTTCAGGAGGACCTGGAGCATGGCCTGGAGCTGCACGTCGCCGCCGGGGGTCCCGAAGGCCATCACCCCGTCGGGCGCCACCATCAACGCCGGGCTCGGCGTGAGGCGCGGTCGCTTTCCGGGGGCGACGGCGCTCGGGTGGTCCGGGTCCAGCCAGCTCTGGGAGCCCCGCGAGGACACGGCCAGCCCGGTGCCCGGGATGATCGGGGTGTCCGTCGAGACGTCGCTCGGCGTGGCGGAGAAGGCGTTGCCGTGGCGATCGACGACGGCGACGTACGAGGTGCCGAGCGTCGCGGGGCTGGTCCGCGCCGGTGCCGGGGTCGGGGGCGACCCGGCGCGGCGGGGCGCGCCGTCCGGCGTGCCGCACGGCGGCAGCGCCGGCCAGGCGCGGCCGGGATCGAGGGCCCGCCGGCGCTCGGCCGCGTACGCGGGGTCGAGGAGGCCCGCGGCCGGGACCGGCACGTGGCGGGGGTCGCCGTAGTAGGCCTCCCGGTCCGCGAAGGCCAGCTTCATCGCCTCGGTCACGGTGTGGACGTAGTCGGGGGCGTTGTGGCCGAAGCGCCGGAGGTCCAGGCCGTCCAGGATCTGGAGCATCTGCAGCAGCGCCGGCCCCTGGCACCAGAACCCGCAGGTGAGGATCTGCTGGCCGCGGAAGCTCGCCACCACGGGGGGCTCGACCGTGACCCGGAAGCCGTCGAGGTCCTCCCGCGTGAGGAGCCCCCCCTCGGCCTCGTGGTAGCGGACGATCGTCGTCGCGACGTCGCCCCGGTAGAAGGCCGTCCGGGCCGCCGCCAGCCCCGCCAGCCGGCCGCGGCCCCGGGCGGCCCGATCCTCGTCGGCGAGGTAGCTCAGCGTGCGCCCGAGGTCCGTCTGGACGAACCGCTCGCCCACCGCGGGGGCGCGCCCGGCGGGCAGAAAGATCGCGGCGGAGCTCGGCCAGCGGCGGTACGCGGCCGCGTTCTCCTGGATGATGCCCGCCACGAACGGCCCCATCGGGAAGCCGTCGCGGGCCAGCTCGATCGCGGGCTGGGCCACCTCGGCGAACCCGAGCGTACCGAAGCGTTCCAGCGCGGTGATCCAGGCGTCGGGAGCCGCGGGGACGACCGTCCGGAGGAGGCCCTCCGGGATCTCGTTGCCGCACCGGTCGCGGAAGAAGGCGAGCGTCGCCCGGCGCGGCCAGACGCCGAGCCCCGAGACCGTGCTCACCTCCCGGCGCGCCGCCTCGTAGACCATCAGCGGGGCGACGCCCGCGAAGCTCACGATGTCGGGATGGACGACACCGAGAGCGATCCCGGCCGCGACCCCGGCGTCGACCGCGTTCCCGCCCCCCTCCAGGATGCGGAGCGCGGCGATTGCGGCCAGCGGGTGACCCGCGGCGACCGCATGACGGAGCCCGAGCGCTTCCGGGCGCAGGGCTCGGGCCGGCGGCGCGCCGCCCGTCTGCGCCGGAGCGGTGTCCCCGCCCGCGGGGGTCCGCGGGGGATCCGGGGCACCGGGACGGTACGAGTCGACGGTCATGGCCGCCCCCGGCGAAGGGGGCCTGTCCATCCCACCACGGTCCGGGGGGGCGGGTCAATCCCGAGTCGACGTTTTGACACGCGAGGATGGGCGGTGATAGCGTGACGACATGCGACCGCGGATCGGGCTGACCGGATCGGTGATGCCGCTGGCGGTCGGCACCCGGCGCACCTTCCTGAACGAGCCCTACCTGGTCGCGGTCCAGGAGGCCGGCGGCCTCCCGATCGTCGTCACGCCCGCGCACACCGGGTCCACGCTGGCGGCCCTCTACGAGCTCCTGGACGGACTCGTGCTGACCGGGGGCGAGGACGTCGCCCCGGCCCGGTACGGCGACACCACCGTCCACCCGACCGTGGAGGTGGTCGCCGAGCGGGACACGCTCGAGTTCACGCTGCTCGAGTGGGCGCTGCGGGACGACCTGCCGATCCTGGCGATCTGCCGGGGGGTGCAGCTGCTCAATGTCGCCCTGGGGGGGACCCTCTACCAGGATCTCCCGACCGAGCGTCCGGTGCCGCTCGGGCACAACCAGATGCTCGCCGAGCGTCCCCGCACCGATCCGCATCACCCGGTCGCCGTCACGCCGGGGAGTGCCCTGGCCGATGTCCTCGGCCAGGACCGGATCGAGGTCAACAGCCTCCATCACCAGGGGATCAAGCGCCTGGCGCCCGGCCTCACCGCCGTGGCCCACGCCCCGGACGACCTGGTCGAGGGGGTCGAGCCGACCGACCCCACGGGGCGGAGCTTCCTGATCGGGGTCCAGTGGCACCCCGAGGAGCTGGCCCGGGCGGGCGACGTCCCCTCGCGGCGCCTCTTCGAGCGCTTCGTCGCCGCGGCCGCGAAGCGCGCCGCCCGCTGACTCCCGCCGGGCGAATCGCCCCCCGCCGCGCGCCCCTGGCGCCGCCGCAGCTGTCCGGCCGAGCCACGCCTTGCCGGCCCCCGGGCCGATCCCGGGCCGGCGGGGGCGGTCCGGGTCGACGTCAGGCCGGACGGTGCCGCCCCGCGCCCCGCCGGGCCCGTGCCGGTTGCCGGAGCTCGGCCGTGGAGCACGGCGCCGCCCGCGGGCCGGTGCGGGGGCCGCCCTGCGCCCGGCCTCCTCCGCTCCGGGCCGGTTCAGGCCGCCTCGTCCCCGGGCCGGCGGAGCGGCCGCACCACCCGGAGGTCGGGCTGGCCATCGCGGCCGTCCGGCTTCTTCTCGTTCGTGAACGCGAGATAGGTGAGCCGGTCGTCCCCCCGGAGGAGGGCGCCCAGCGCGTCGGCGATCGCCGCCCCGGCGTCGATCTCGATCGCCAGGAACGCGCCGCTGGCCCCGGTCTTCTGCCAGGCGGCGCCGACGTCCTGCCGCCCGTTCCGCGCTCGCCGCGTCTCCGTGCCTGCCATGTCGGTGCCTCCCGCCGGCCGCGCACCCTCGCGGGGGCGCGTCACGGCCCCTCGCCCGAGGCGACCCGGACGCGCCCGAGCAGGTTCACCACGAGGCGGCGCACCTCGCCGCCGCTCCGGATGGTGATCGTGCCGGCCGGCACCGCGAAGCCGTTCGGGGAGAATCGGATGTTGGCGTTGCTGGAGGCGATCGCGCCGTCGGGCAGGGGGTGGGGTCCCTCGACGGTCGCGGCCGCGCCGACCGGATCCTCGACGACGCGGAACCCGCGCCCGTCCGGCTCGATCACGAGCCCGTGCATGACCCCGGTGGTGCGGGCGCGCGCCTTCGTGAGGTGGACGGCCGAGTAGAGGTCCCACGTGGCGCCGGAGGCGCGAAAGCCGTCCAGCGCCGCGTTGACGGTCGGCGTCGCGGTGCCGACCAGGACGAGCAGCCCGACCAGCACGATCGTGAGCTCGACCGCCGTGACGCCTCGCTGCCCGCGCATCGTCGCCTCCGGCGGCGAGCGCGGAGCAACCGCGGTGCCACGCGCGCCGCGCACGACCCGCGCGCCGAACGCGCACCTGGCGTGGACTTCCGCCCACCCGCGCCCGCTGGCGACGCGCGGCCGGGGCGGGTCAGGCGTCGCCGAGCGCGCACGCCCCGCATCCGGACCGATCCAGTCGTGGTGCGGTGTCCGCGGGGCGCTCGAGCTGGAAGCGGAAGACGAGAGCCGACACTGCCCGAGCCACGCGGCGGCTCGGCGGTGACGCGCGCGAGGCCCGGGGGTGGGCCCGGAACCGGCGCGCGCGCCCCGGCGGGCCCGATGGCGCCTGGTGATCCCCGGGAGCGGCGGGCGTGGTCCCCGGCGGGCGGCGGGCGTGCTCCGCGGGGGCGGCGGCGCCGGCGAGGCGCGAGCCGGGCCCGGGGGGCGCGGTGGGCCGGCGCGATCGGTGGGCGCGCGCCATCGGCCGGCTTGCTCCCGGGGCGTGGCGGCCGCGCCGATCGGCGGCGTCATCCCGCGGGGCGGCGCGCGCAAGATGGTGGGCCGCCACAGGGCGATGCGGGCGATGCCGGCGGCGTGCTCCGCGAAGCCCGGGGCCCGCGCGAGGCAGTCGGCGCGATCCCGGGGTGGCGGGGAACGCGAGGGCGGCGCGGCGGCGACCGGTCAGGTCGGCCGGAAGCGGGGCGGGTCGCCCGCGAGGCGCCGGACGCGCCCCTCGCGCTCGAGCTTCGCCAGGTGCGAGGCCACGGACAGCCGCGCGACCGGATGGAGCGCCGCCGGGACCTCCCGGTACACGCGCGCGACGACGTCCGCCACCGTCGCCGCCCCGGCGGCGAGCGCGGCCAGGATCTGGGCCTCGCGCTCGAGCCGGTGGGCGATGTAGCCCTCGATCACCGGCCGGGCCGGCTCGAGCGCCGGCCCGTGGGCGGGGTAGATGCGCTCGACGTCGAGCCCGAGGACGCGGCGGAGCGAGGCGAGGTAGTCCCCCAGGTCGCCGTCGTCCGGCGGGATCACCGTCGTCGACCCGCCGAGGATCAGGTCGCCCGTGAACAGGGCGCGCTCCTCCTCCAGGTAGAAGCACAGGTGGTCGGAGGCGTGGCCGGGGGTGTGGATCGCGTGGAGCGTCGCCCCGTCGGCCCGGATCACGGCGCCGTCGGCCAGCGGCTCCATCCGGACCGGAAGGCGCGCGTCGTTGCGCACGAGCTTCGCGACCGGGACCCGCGGGAAGAGGCGCCGCACGTCCGGCACCCCGCCCATGTGGTCCGGGTGGCGGTGCGTCAGGAGCACTTGCCGCACTTCCCCCAGCCCCTCGGCCCCGAGCGCGTCCCGGAGGAGCGGCCCGTACTCGGGCACCCCGGCTCCCGTGTCGATCAGCACCGGCCGCCCCAGCCCGATCGCGTAGGTGTTGGTCCCGGGGCCGGTCATGAGCCCCGGGTTGAGCCCCAGCACGCGGACGACCCGCGGCGACAGCCGCGCCGTGGGCGGGAACGCCGCCGGATGGAAGGCGTCCGTCACGCGGGCAGGACCACGGCCGCGCGCGCGTCCGGAGCGCCCGCGCGTCGCGGTCGCGGATGCGCGACGTGCGTCACCGGGGCGGGACCACGGCCGTTCGCGGGCCCGGAGCGGCGTCGCGGTCGCGGATGCGCGGCGTGCGTCACCGGGGCGGGACCACGGCCGTTCGCGGGCCCGGAGCGCTGGCGCGTCGCGGTCGCGGATGCGCGGCGGCGGTCACGCGGGGCGGACCACGGTGGACCAGTCGAACCGGTAGTAGCGGGTCGCGTCCAGGCGGTCGATGATCCCGTGGAACTTCGCGCGGCCGTCGGCGTGGTGGCGCCAGACCGCCTCGTAGGACTCGAACTGGGCGAGGTACTGGGTGCCGTACTCGGCCGGCTCGGCCATCGGCCACTCGCCCGCCCGGAACCGCCGGTAGGCCGTCGCCGGGTCCACCCAGAACCCCTCCGAGGCCTCCTCGGCGTGGGCGCGGGGCGCCTGGCCGGGCGGGACCGGGCAGAGGAAGAAGCGGGCTGCGAAGCGGATCGGGCTGGCCGGCGGGGTCACGAACTGGGCCAGGTAGGCGAGGGGGCCCAGGTCGGCGAACCAGCCCTCGGCCGCCAGGAGAGCGGGGAACGAGCAGTCGCCCCGCACGAGGGCGCGCCGCCCGCTCTCGATCCGCGCCGCCAGCGCCGGCTCGCGGGCGTCGAGCGGCCGGCCGGCCGCGTCGGTCGCCAGCAGCATCCCGGTCTCCTCGAACACCTCCCGGACCGCGGCGATCCAGTAGGCGAGCGGGGGGACCTCGTCGATGGGATCGTCGATCGCCCGCGCCGCCGCCGCGGGGCTGAGCCCGCGCGCGCGCCCGAGGGCCTCGGCGGTGCGGTCGGCCAGGTCGACCTTCCCGCCCGGGAACGCGAAGTAGCCGGCGAGGAAGCGCATGCCCCGCGCACGCCGGATCACGAACACCTCGATCGGCACCGACCGCCCCGGCCGGATCAGGAGCACGGAGGCGGCGGGCTTCGGCTCGACCGGCACGGGGCGAGTCTACCCGACCGGGCGCGGAGCGGCTACCCGGCGAGGGATTCCCAGTCGCCCTCGGAGGCGTCGAGCGCGATCGCCAGGCTCCCGTTCGACCCGGCGAAGACGGGGTCCTCGACCACGCGCACCGCGCCGCCGCCGTACTCGGCGAGCGTCCGCTCGAGGGCGGCGGCGAGGCCCGGGATCTGGGAGCCGCCCCCGGCCAGCACGATGTTGTGCCGGACGCGCTCCTGGTACTCCGGCTCGACCCGGGCGAGGAGGTCGGTCATCGTCTCGGCGATCGGCGCCAGGACGCTCTCGCAGGCGCGGCGCATCTCGCCGGTGATGTCGACCGAGACCCCGCGGGCGCCCTTCTGGACGGTGACCGTCACCGGCCCCCGCGGCTCGCCGACGAAGCTCCACTTCTCCTTCCACTCGCGCACCATGTAGATGGAGAACTGGGCGTCGGGGTGCCTGGCGCGCACGAGCGTCGCCAGCTGCTCGTCGATGGAGTCCCCGGCGTTGGTCAAGGTCCGCTGGTCCTCCTCGGTCGGATAGCGGCCGCGCATCACGCAGAAGTCGGTGGTGCCCGCGCCGATGTCGATGATCATCGTGTGCAGCAGGGCGTCCATCCCGTAGGCGACCGCGAACGGCTCGGAGACGATCATGAGGGCGTCGGCCAGGCCCTTGACCGCGCTGCGGAGGTTCTGGCGGCTCACGCGCAGCGCCTCGGCCGGGACCCCCACCACGGCCCGGACCGGCTGGCCGTCGCGCCCCCCGGCGAGCGACACCAGGTGACGGAGGAGCTCGCGGACGGCCAGCTCGTCCCGCTCCGACCCCTCCTTGATGAGGCCGCGCTCGAGCGGCCGGCGGAGCTCGAGCATCGGCCGGTTGTCGAGCGCCTCGCGCCCGAAGAGGATCGGCTTCTTGACGAGCTTGCGGGCGACCATGTCGGCCGGCCATCCCACGTAGCTCTCGACGACGTGGCGGACGCCGTTCGAGGCGGAGATCGAGCTGCGGGAGGTGCCGAGATCGATCCCGACGTGGAGGACCTCGCTCTTCTTGCTCATCGGCTGGCCTCCTGGGTCGTGCCCAGCGTGGCGGTCCGGTTGCGGGCCTCGGCGTAGCCGTGGATGCCGAGGAACAGGGCGCGCGCGATGCGCTGGCGATATCCGCTCTCGGCCAGCCGCGCGGCCTCGTCGTCGTTGGAGAGGCAGGAGACCTCCGCGAGCACTCCGGGGGCGTCGCTGGCGACCAGGACCAGGAAGGGCGCGCTCCGCACCCCCTTGTCCCGGATCGCCGGGTTCGTGTTGCCCAGGACGTCGACCAGCTCGTGCTGGATCTGCTGGGCGAGCTTGCGGGACTCCGCCTGGCGGACGTGGACGTAGACGCCCTCCAGGAGCCGGCGGAAATCGGCCAGCTGGTACCCGGACTCGCGGTTCTCGGTGCCGGCGAGCGCCTCGGCCCGGGGATCGTCGGCCGGCCCGAGGTAGTACGTCTCGACGGCGTGGCAGTCCTGGGAGGGCACCGAGTTGACGTGCACCGAGACGAAGAGGTCGGCGCGCTCGGCGTTCGCGCGCTGTGCCCGCTCCCGGAGCGAGAGGAACGCGTCGGCGTCCCGGGTCAGCACGACGTCGTAGCGCGCCGCCTGGAGCAGCCGCCGGAGCTCGCGTGCGACGTCGAGCGTGATCTCCTTCTCCCAGATGCCGGCGGCCCGCGCGCCCGAGTCGTGCCCGCCGTGGCCCGGGTCGAGGACGATGCGACGCACCGCGAGCGCGGCCGTGACCGGCGCCAGCGCCCGGGGGGCCGGGAACGTGGCCAGCATGGTCCCGGCCCGGGCCGGGTCCGCCGCCGGCGCGGGGACGCTCCGCGACGCCACCTGGAAGATCAGGACGGCCAGCGTGGGGACCAGCGCCAGGAGGGCGCCGCGCTCCAGCGCCCGCCAGAGGTGGGAGCGGGTGCGGAGGGCGCGGAGCGGCCGCCCCCGGATCGTGTCCAGGTTCGCGCGGACGGCCTGGCGCAGGAGGCGCTGCTTCAGCCGGGGGGCGGGCACCATGCGGAGGGCGGCTCAGAGCTCCAGCAGCCGGGCCACGCGCTCGCGGTGGAGCGTCGCGTCCCCGAAGGTGACCTCCGATCCCTTGGCGCGCTTGAAGTACAGGTGGAGGTCATGCTCCCAGGTGAACCCGATCCCGCCGTGGATCTGGATGCCGTCGCCGGCCACCTTGCGGGCGGCATCCGAGACGTACGCCTTGGCCATGGACGCCGCCAGCGGGGCGTCGGGCGCGTCCTGGTCGGCGGCCCACGCCGCGTAGTAGGTGATCGACTTCGCGTTCTCGATCGCGACCAGCATGTCGGCGCACCGGTGCTTGATCGCCTGATAGGCGCCGATCGGCCGTCCGAACGCGACCCGGACCTTCGCGTACGCCGTGCAGAGGTCGAGCACCTGCTGGGCGCCGCCGCACATCTCCGCGCACAGGGCGACCGCGGCCCGGTCGAGGACCCGGGCGAGCAGCGGCCAGCCGCGGTGGACGGGCCCCAGGACGGCGTCGGGGCCGACCGCGACGCGCGCCAGCGTGACCTCGGCGAGCTTCCGGGTCTGGTCCATGGTCGGCAGCGGGGTCGCCGTGACCCCCCGCGCGTCGGCGGGGACCAGGAAGAGCGTGACGCCGTGGTCGGGGTCGTCGCGGGTCGCCCGCGCCGTCCGCGCCGCGACCACCAGCACGTCGGCCGTGTGGCCATCGAGGACGAACAGCTTGGTCCCGGACAGCACGAACCGGTCGCCGCGGGCGGGCTTCGCGGCCAGGGTCACGCCGCCCGCATCCCACCGCGCGCTCTCCTCGAGGAGCGCCAGGGTGGTGCGCGCCTCGCCCGCGACGATCCGGGGCAGCCAGGCGGCGCGCTGCGCCTCCGACCCCGCGGCGAGGATCGCCGCCCCGCCGAGCAGCACCGTCGAGAAGAAGGGCCCCGGCATGACGGCGCGCCCCATCTCCTCGAGGACGACGGTGAGGTCGACCAGCCCGAGCCCGCTCCCGCCCCACGCCTCCGGGTAGATCAGGCCGAGCCAGCCGAGCTCGGCCAGCCGGCGCCAGAGCTCGGGCGTCGTGCCGGCCGGGTCGTCCATCATCCGGCGCACGAAGCTGGTCGGGCACTCCTTCTCGAGGAAGCTCCGGGCGGTCTGCCGCAGGAGCTCCTGTTCCTGGCTGAACCCGAAGTCCACGGCGGCCTCAGTCCTTCGGGAGCCCGAGCACGCGCTCGGCCAGGATGTTGCGCTGGATCTCCGTCGTCCCGCCCTCGATCGAGTTGGCGCGGGAGCGGAGGAACGTGTACTGCCAGTTCCCGCCATCGACCGCCCACGGCGTGCCGCGGCCCAGCTGGCCGTAGACGCCGAGCAGGTCCTGGGCGAGGTCCTGCAGCGCCTGGTGGCGCTCGCACCACCAGATCTTCCCGGCCGACGCCTCGGCCCCCGGCATCTCGCCCCGGAGGAGCTTCGTGATCGCGCGCTGGGCGGTGTACTTGAACACCGCGTTGTCGATCGCGAGCTGGGCGAGCCGCTGCCGCAGCACCGGATGCTGGGTCGCCGGCCGGCCGTCCCGGCGGGTGCGACGGGCCAGGTCCACGGTCGCGGCCAGCGCCATCTCGAACCGAGCCTGGAGCCCGAACCCGAGCGCCAGCCGCTCGTACATGAGCGTGGTGATCCCCACCTGCCAGCCCTGGTTCTCGGCCCCCAGGACGTTCTCGACCGGCACCCGCACGC
>Ga0070741_10012960_pt1 | contig 14880 bp, 18 predicted proteins | sample Coa_R1_4_FD_66440 | JGI IMG/M metagenome (GOLD analysis project Ga0070741, IMG submission 66440) | Surface soil microbial communities from Centralia Pennsylvania, which are recovering from an underground coalmine fire - Coalmine... | ecosystem: Environmental > Terrestrial > Soil > Unclassified ...
CTGCTCGCGCTGCTTAGCCGCGGCGACACACTGGGCTCGGGCGCTATCGGATTCCGGACATTCCTCCGCGAATTTATCCATCCTGGAAGCACAAAACTTAGACATCTCGCTCGAGTCATGCAAGTCGACACCTCCAATCTACGACGTTATCTCGCTGGCACATGCCTACCGTCCTGGGACACAGTTCTGCGAACTGGAATCGCCTTGCACGTAAGTCCGATCGATATGTTGTTTCATCCGAAGAGTGCGGGCCAGCAAAGTTTCGACTTCGGGAAGCCAAGGACGTACCGACGCTCTCGGCTGCCAGCACCCAAGGGCGTTCGCGAAACTCTGAAGGCGAAGCTGATGCACTTGATCGATGACGGCACCGTGCACCTGTCTCTCGCCGATGTCTGTCGCGATGTGGGAATACCAAAAAGCTATGCGCACCATCTCGATTCCAAGCTCGTCGCCTTCTACGGCAAACTTCACTACCGCTGGCTCTGTGACCAAAGACAGAAAAAGGAGGTTGCGTGCATGGACGCTGCGCGGCGAGCCATCCAAACATCCGAATCGTTCTCGATACCTCAGCTAGTCAAATGCCTAATGCAAGAAACTGGGTTACCGAAGCACCGGCTGTACCGAGCAATCCGATTGGCCAAGTCAGAGATCGCGGCGCAGTCAAGGATAGGTTGCTAACGACGTCCATTGAGACGCTACGACGTGACGCGCATCGCGAGACCCCCGATGGCAACGCAAGATGACTTCGACAACTACAATTTCCTGGTCGAACTCTACCGCCTGGAGTCGAAACGCACGCGCGGCCGGCGCCCGCGCGCCGAACACATTGAACGTCTTCGATCTCGAGTCAACATAAGGGAACTAGAGGTATTGTCGGGTCTGAAAGAACGGGCTCTTTGGGAGTATCTCCAGCTCCGAGATCCCAATCGCGAATGGGGAAAATACGGCGACAGGTGGGAAGGCGGCGAGAGAAATATTTCACCAACGATGTGCGCCGAAGCTGCCGCCTTGCTGGGAGTACAGCCGCAGACAATCGAAAGCCCACTATGGATCTTACTCGATTACGAAAACGATCTCTCCGAGCGCGCCCTGGAAGAAATTGCGTCAAAGTGCAAACCGCCCGACGATCCTTACGAACACCCTCGAGTGGAATTGGCCTTGACCGCTCAAGGACTGAGCGCTGAACACAGCTCAATAGGTCTTTACCAGATCAGGCCAAGCCTTGACTCTCTCGTCAGCCTCCTCGTCTATTTTCGACACAGGGCTCTGCATGCGCGAACACAAGCTGTCTTCCATATCGGCGCTTCAATCGTACGCGTCATCCCAAGTGTCGCGAGCCTGCCCTACTTTCTTCCGGATGCAGAGCCTTTGATTGATGCAATCGTAAATCTCTTCTCGTCCCTAGGGATGCTGAGTTGGCCTTGGCGGCTCGATCGGGAGCGGCTCTGGACGTTAATTCGGGATCCACAAAAGTACAGGGAATTTGTTCCGCGTTCCTGCTTTCGGATTCCATCAATCTACCGCACATTTGCGGACCAGAAGCCCCCGGCGATCAATATCGAATGCGCGCGCACTAGGTTCCTCGATCCCATTGTGATTTTTAAACTAGTAGACGAGGACCGTTGACGCGAAGCGGAGCGCCATTTTCAGTCAAACTACTGGAGTTGATGTTCTCAGATGGCAGACGAAAATTCTTATCACACAAGGCGGAGAACAACTTTCCGATCAGAGCTCGCCGGGCTGTAACATCAACCCACTCACGCTCCGCCGCTAGGGGTGCGCATCGACCTTGTTTCGGTGTTTCTTAAGTCTCCGGCACGCTGCCGCATATTCCCGTACGAGGGCCGCACCTTCTATTGCAAGATCTCTTGCACCTGCGTCTATCTCAGCGATCGACATCGTAGCATCCGCCATTGCGTGCATAAGCTCGTTCCGCGCTTCTCTCCAGGCGTCAAGTCTATTCTCCTCGAAGTTCGCGGCCAGCAGCGCGTCATACTTTGCCCTACGAGACAACTCTTTCAACTTTGGACCCATCATCCTGACCGCCCCGGCTAGCCCGCCTGAGTTCCTTAATAGAGAAACCAGTCGATCCTCAAGTACCGCATACGCATACCAACTCGCCTCAAGATACATCTGGGCCGCGAGAGAGGCCTCCATACGCGCGACAAACGTCCTATAAAGTGACTCCTTTGCCATGTGTTACTCCGTGCTTTCCCAGCCTCCACCTTCCGCCTGTTAATTACACGACATCTGTCTCAAGCGCGCACACGCGATGTAGGATGGCCGTGACGTTACCTGGATCATTCTTCAGAACTAGATCTGCAATATTGCTCAAGGACCGAGCCGAGATCTCGTTCGGATGCGCGATCGCCTCAGCGTATGATATGGCCTCCGTTACTTTGCCGACCCTCGCGCGTTCTTCGAAGCGACGTTGTAAGTCACTCTCTGGAGCGATGATATGGACATGGAGGACTCGTGGGAAGGCAGCTTTGAACAGTTCTACTTGGCGCCCCTTTCGCACGCTATCGAGCAACCAACGGCCTTGTTGAGGCATCCGTTCGATCGCGGGACGTGCGACTTCGTCAATCAACCAGCGGTAGCCCGTCGCACCATCCCTCTCGTCTCCGATTGTTTGGAGCGATCTGCGGTCCGCTGCCAGTCCATGTTCGGCCGCAACCTTTCTAAGATATTCGCTAGAACGAATTGCTCGAAATCCATGATCGGTCACCAAAGCGCTCCCGACAGTGGACTTTCCCGCACAAATCGGTCCGCTAAGAAGAACGACGACGACTCGAAAATCCGTGGACATCGTTTCCACCAAATAAAAATCAGAGAACCTCGGAGCCACGCATGCGGCGAACTTCCAAAACGAATCTCGCGACGTCAGGAACTTGATCATCGACGAGCAACTCGACCACCGCTTTCCGCGGACGTCCCCGAGAGTTGACCGGATACTGCTCAATCCGCTGGAAGATTGTTAGATCTCGCGGATGCGGAAAAGGAAATGTGTTCCCGGAATTCATATGGCAGAGCCAGATCTGCTCCTCGTACGCGTCCACTAGCCCCTTGGTGTCCAATGTTAGGACGTCGTGCTCGAGATTTCTGTATTCACGTGCGTTCAACAAACCAAAAAGCCGCTCCTCGGTGGTCCAAAAAAAAACTTTGGCATTGATCGCCTCGTACCACTCCTGAGCTGTTACCCCTTTGAGGGCCTTTTTGAGACGTGTTGGAGGCATCGGTTTTTGATCCCTCAGCAAGATGCCATTCTTTCCAGAGCCAATGAAGACCTTCTCATGCCGGTGGCAGCTTTCGATGGCGAAGCGCGCGTCTCCGTTCAATCCGATCAAATTGAGAGCGGCCGACGTGCTCAAAAGTCCGCGCTCTCGAATGCTCGGCCAAGCACCGCTCTCTGCCATGTGAAAGACTCGTGGGTACCGCGCTACTAGGTCCTGGACGTCCACTTAGATTAGCCCGTAACTCACCAGACGCGCCGATCGATGATGTTTCGCGCGCTAAAGTCGATCGATATCAGAGAAACCGGCAGGCTGCAAACCTGCTCAAGCTCCTCCACAAATCTCAAGGTTTCGTCGTTGAGTTGCTCGTACCGATATGCCTTGCGATTTTCCTTGCCGAAGTAGTCCGCAAACGTCAGTGCGATGTCGGTCGGGCCATTCAGCAATAACGAACGCCTCAACTGGGTCCAATCAAATTCCGCTACGCGACGCGGACGGTGCGATACCGAGCCGACTTCTGTTCCCTGTAGTTCTCGCAGATCGATTCCGGAACGCTTCGATATGTCGGCAAACGTAATCGTCTTGCTCATATAGCCGGAGGTTTTTCCTGTGTCCGAGTCTCCGACGCGGATGGGATAGGTACGACAGACCATGATGATTCTACGAACCTGCCTTGACGCCAGGCCCGCCTCTGCTAGACATGCCGAAGCTGTGGTCGCGCGAGACGTCACATGCGGATAGTGGCCGTGATGCAGACTTAGTGTCGTGCCTTGGGTGCCCTCCAACAAGATCCGCCTTCCCTCGGCAAAACATTTGCCGAAGTAGTCCACCGTGTCTCTCAGATAGCGCGAAAGTTCCGGAACCTGCCCGGCAAGGATTGGCTTCTTTTCAGGGATTCTGTACAGAATCTTCCTCGCGGTTGCTCGTCCAATCCCCTGTGCTGTCGATCCAATCGCCGATTTGAGGTACTTCTCCTCCCACTTGATGTCGGCCGCATTGATGATCATGGCCTGAGGATCAATCATGAGCTTGTCATAGGGAATGGCAAGCTCTGCGATTTCCCTGAGCAATACGTCCATGCTTATGACTGCGCCAGCACCCAAAACCAGAGTAGCATCGGGGTTTGCTAAAGCGCCTGAGGGCAACTGTCGGAAGGTGTAAGGTTTGGCGCCAGGAACGAATACCTTGTGCCCTGCGTTGGGTCCTCCGACCCGGACCAACACGTCATACTCGGGCGCGAGATAGTTGGCAATGTTCCCTTTGCCCTCGCTCCCATACTGCCCACCCACCAAGACATCTACGATTGCCAGCCGAGTAGGTGCCTTGTCCGCGAGGCGGGCAGCAACGCGAATAACGACATCGTCGACGCTGCAACGATCAGTGTCGATAACCACGTCAGCCAATTTAGCAAGCGACCGTAGCTCCTTAGGGGCTCCTCCCAACGAGATCGGTTTCTTGCTTCTCGTCGCCGGCGCACCTAGACGTTTCGCGACTTCTTCCGCGCTCGCTTCCAGATGGACGTGTGTTACTCGCCAACCACCTTGCCGAAGGAAGTTCGCCTGGTCTGTCCTCCGAATGCCATCGATCACCACAACCTCTGGCCTACCTGCCTTCAAAAGCTGACCAGCGAGTGCATCAGCAAGCCAGCGCCCACCCGTCTCTCTATCGAGAAGCTGGAGAGATCTTTCAACCGAATCAGGATCACTCCTTGTTTTGGGGAGCAATTGAACTACGAGGTCCGGCAAGCTCACGTATTGCGCATTTAGCTGACTGCTGAGCCGGATGGCGAGCGACGTCTTTCCAGAAAACGCTGCCCCGGAAATCGCGATCGCGCGTGGCTTCATGGTGCAGGACTAGCGGGCCTGGTTTGGGGACGGCGTTGGCAGGGAATAGATAGTAGTCTTGACACCTTTGTCGACAAGTTCCTGAGCAATCAGCTCTTTCACTACATCCCAATTTGCGCCGCCGTGACCAGTTCCAACCCGCGGCATGTGAACTGAAGCGCCCAGTTCTTGGGCACGGGTGCGTACCTGTGAGAGACACTGCTCAAGCGCCGAATAACTGAGGCGTTGATTCGCCGATGGGCCAATTCCGTGCTGCGCGATCATGTGCGCCACGCTAACTTGTTCCCCCACGGGCACAACGACGACCTTACCCAGGTCCGGTGCCTTTCCCTTGCCGGATGTCGCAGCTTTGAAGTGCAGCCAAGCATCCGGAAATGTTCTTCTGACCTTTGACGCAAAGCCTGCGCCGCCCCAGATCTTCTGGGTATCTGGAACCACGTGAGCAATGATTCTGGGACCGCTTCCTCGTGGCTCGAGAGCGCTGCCGACCACTTCAGTTACTGTAGGTGGTTTATATTGTGAAGGCTTCGATGGGCGAATGATGCCAACGACGCGGGGCACGATCGAGCCGGGGTATGGGGCAAGGCCGATGCACTCCACGTGCAACGGTTCGCGCTCGTCCCAACTCTCAAGACCCTTTGCCGTGTACCCGATTGCATTCGCCTCAGCAACGACCCCTGTGTTCGAAAGGCTCTGTCCCGTGCGAATCGGGCTCTTCCAGCCAGATGCTGGGATGATGTAGTCCATTCGATAGTGTCCATCTGCATGCTTTGAAGCGCAAAACGCTGCGCTAGGGGCACTAGATAGCTTAATTAGCCGGATAATGCAGGCCTCGACAGACACATCGAATTGTTTGCGCAAGTTCAAAACAGAGTCGATCGACAGTTCCTTGTCCGCAAGCTCCGAGAAGCTTCCTAACGGCATCAGCAATTCAGCGGCGCCGATATTGCAAAGGACTTCTAGTTGCCAATCATCCGAAGCCGCAAGATCACCCCCTCGATTGCGAATGCGTTCGCCGCAGTCCGCGAATAGAAAATGTGCGATCTCGTGTGCGATTGAAAAGCGCAGGCGGCCTCGAGGGCGCATCGGATTGTATTCCAGGACAACCTGGCTCCCCTCACCTGGTACCATGCGGGCGTCGGGGATGTTCCCGCATGCTTCAGTCCGAACCTTCAGCCATCGGGCTAGCGCCAATGGGTCGAATGGCGGCCCATCCCAACCGGCGTCCATTGCGCGAAGTACTAAGGACCGCGCTCGCTTCTCCATGGCAAAAACTGGATCAAGGCCCTCCGAAAAAGCAAGAACTGAGCGGTTGGTCCAGCGGAACGAAGTGCTCATGGGGGAGGCGTTGATTGTCGGCTAGGCGATCGTACTACAACAAGTTCAACCGAGACAGCTTAGTGTGCAGAGCGCGAACGCGTGTGTCGCACGAATCTCGCAAGGCTCGGATCGGCGCCCATTGCACTGCTTCGACTTCCTTGAATTGTGGAACGAGGACAACCTCTTCGTTGGCAATCGCCAAGAATCGAAAATCGTGATGTACATGAGCTGGCTCGCTCTTTTCTGCATTCATTGGGATTGGATGGGAATCGATATCTACGGGGACTAGACACCCTTTTGCCCAGCCATGCAGCTCTATAGGCGCGACCCCTGTTTCCTCTTCGACCTCCCGAGTGCTCGACTCCCATAAGGACGCGTCTCCTTCGTAGTGGCCGCCCGGGGGGAGCCAAAGGTCGAAGAATCTGTGATATATCAGCAGCACGCGCGTTGCCGAGCGATTGAGCACAGTTGCGCTCGTTGTGATGTGTCCGCGAAAATTCTTGCGAGAAGTTAGCTCGTCACCAGCTGAAAGTTGACTTTGGAGCAAGGGATGTCTTCCCGTTTCTTCGGGGAAGACCTCATAGTATTGCTCGACAATCTTCTGAATTTGCTCGAGCATGGCGTAGTACACGGCTATCGGGCAGATGTCGCCAGCGATCAAGCAATCTTCAGGTCATCTCGACGACATCTAAAGACGCAAGTCGCAGCATCATCGCCTGCTCACTGACCTGGAAGCGCAGCGAGAGGCGAAGGATATCGGCTTCGTTCACTTCATCAGTTATATGAGCCAGCAGAAGCTTCTCTGGCATGAGCAAGCCTGCCGCAAATTGGTTTGCCTCGATCTCGGCTCTTTGGTCGCCGCTGCTCGATCCCGCGTTGCGATAAAACACAGTCGTGTGCTTATCAACCCAAAGGTGATCACCCCGATCTGCATGCAAATGAAGGTGCCCGCATTCGTGCGCGATGGTGAATCGCTGTCGATTCGGATGGTGCCGCTGGTTTACCGCAATCGTCGCGACCTTCTTCTCCTTGAGAAGGAATCCCGAAACATCCTCGTCTAGGTCATCGAAAATGACCTTCGCGCCTAAGCAGGCCGCGAAGGCTTTCACGTCAACGGGTGCGGAGAAAAGATCAAACTTCTCGAGAAGTTCCGTTGACCGCGCGTCGATTTCTTTAGCGTAGCGTTTTCTCATAGGTCGATAATTGGCCTAACGATGTGATCGAGTCGTGGGGCGCAATCGCTCGACGAGGCTTGCGACCTTTTCGCTGACCTCTTGCGACTTTCCGCCGACGACAACAGGTCGAGCCGGGGTGTGGGTTACATCTGAGAGAGAAGGAGCCACTTCGCTAAGGGAAATGCCGAAGTGCTCGCAAAATCGATACAAAGTATCGAGAGTGGGTTTCTGGTTACCCCTCTCGATGTTCGTTATTGAGGTCCGCTTAAGACCAAGAATTTGCGCAAGCTGATCTTGGCTCATTCGAGGCTCTTGAGCCTCGCGAATCTGTCGGACGCGCTCGCCGATCAATTTATATAGCCGATCGCTGTCGAGCATTACACCCCCGCCGGTTTCCAAAGGAATCCTACAAGAAAACAACCGATATGTCAATGTGGCTGACATAGTTGACCGACGTGCCTGGTAGGTCTAGAGTCGTAGTCATCTGAAGCAACATCGTCAACTACACCAACATAAGGCTCCGGTCATGTCCGCAACCGAATCGCAAGACTCTTTGGCGAAGCACGAAACCACGATCATCGTTGACGGTATCAAGCACGAGGTCCGGCCGGGATCCTGGGTGGTTCGGGATCTCAAGAGCGCGGTCGGGGTGGACCCAGCCAAAGTGCTCGCCGAGGTGACGCCGAATGGTCTGAAAGACCTGGCCGACGATGCCAAGATCGGAATCCACGAAAAGGAGCAGTTCGTCAGTCACGCACGGGCCGGCGGCTCGTCCTGATGGTGGCCGCCATGTCTGCAGTCGATCCGGACCTCGCCCGCATCGCGGAATTGTGCGAGGGAGAGGTGTCGTACCGATCCGACGGTTGGCGCCAACTGATCTTGATGAAAGGCCTTCGCTTTCTTGCTGCCGGCATCGCACAGAAGATGGACGCACTTTTGTGCCTCAACCACAACAACCCGACTTACCCGACGAAGCTGTATTTGGAGAAAAAACTAAGCAGCGGCCTCAATTGGAACGAGGACGCCCAGATTCTCACGCGTAACTGGTTCTCCTATTCATGGAAGGACGTTCCGAGCTCGATGTCTCCGTTCGATATCCTGACAGCGCATTTGGCAGCACTGAATCCCGCCCAATGAACATCGTCTTTCGCTTCGCGGCCGAACTCATGACAGAGGTAAGAGCAGATCTGGCGCGGCCGCATCCGTTTGCCTATGAAAGAGTCGGCTTCATCTCAATTCGAGCGGCGGCCTTGGCAGACGGGCTTCTGTTGCTGGCTGACAGCTACTTTCCTGTGCCGGATGAAGAGTACATCGACGATCCATCCGTGGGTGCAATGCTCGGTCAGGAAGCGATCAGAAAGGCGCTTGATCTTGCGCTTCTGCAAGGAGTCGGGGTCGTACATGTACACCAGCATGATCTCGGAAAGCGCCTCTGGTTCAGCGGTATCGATCTCGACGAACAGAGCCGGTTCTTGCCTGACTTCTTCAAGGTGTGTTCCAAAATGCCCCACGGCGCCATCGTCCTTAGTCCGAATTCAGCAGCCGGGCACGTGTGGGTCACGCCCACGAAGATTCACCGGATCGCGGAGTTCAATTCTGTTGGAGCACCTTTGAGGATGTGGGCTTCTGCTCGCGACGGAAGTACGGATTTTTCTCATGATTGGTCCTGATTTCTCGCGCCAAAGCTTCCTCGGCGCGCATTCAGAACTGACGCTCGCCAATACGCGCGTTGCGATCGTCGGTTTGGGCGGCGGCGGCTCGCACGTCGCGCAGCAGCTAGCACACGTCGGTGTCGGGCATCTACTTCTCGTTGATCCAGATTTTATCGACGCCAGCAATCTCAATCGACTGGTGGGCGGGACCCAAGCTGACGTCGACAGCAGTACGCCTAAAGTGGAAATCGCTCAACGCGTTATCAAAGCGACGCGACCGCACTGTGATGTGACCATCAAGCAGAATAAGTGGCAGGAGGTCGAGGAAGTTCTCCGAAACGCTCACGTGTTGTTCGGGTGTGTTGATGGATATCGGCAGCGCGATGACCTGGAAAGTGCGGCTCGACGTTATCTGCAGCCTTACATCGACATCGGTATGGATGTCACAGAGTTAGGAGCAGGGGACTTTGCGATAGCCGGTCAAATGATCATGACCCGGCCTCGTGGGCCGTGCATGCGATGCCTCGGGTTTTTGACAGCCGAGCGCCTCAATACGGAAGAAAACCGCTATGGCGACGTCGGCATCAACCCGCAGGTCATTTGGACAAATGGAACACTAGCATCGCTGGCCGTGGGAGCGTTCATGAAGCTGGCAACGCCTTGGTTCTCGGCGTCCGACGCATACACGTGGCTCGAGCTAGACGGAAACGCTCAGTCTGTGTCCGCGAGTGAGCAACCCAAGTACATGCCCCCATTCCGAGGATGCCCACACCGAGGCGGCAAGGACGGACTGGGTGATCCGTTCTTCTCGACGAAATACGAAATGCCCACGAGGGAAAACAACAGGAGATTGCCTTGACTGTTCATCATAAGCCACGTCGCAAACAGGTCCTGAAATCTGTCCTTCTTACGTCTGGATTCAGCGCTGCAATGTCACTAGCCGCTTTCAGCTGGAGTGTCTATGCGCATCACGATTCCCGCCGAGCCCAGATAAGCGACGCGATTTGGGCGAAACGTGATGCGGTATACGAGAGGCTGCTAGAAATCGCGTCACAGGCGGCGACGAAGTCCTGGACGGCGGAGGAGTACGAGGGGCTGCGACAGAAGTACTATCAAATCTCCGGCCCACTCGAACTTTACGCGTCACATCATACGGTTGCATGCTCTATCAAGCTCCGAGATGTTCTGACTGCGTGCGCCAACCCAGGCATGAACAACCGCGAGAGCTGCAGTCTCAGCACACTGCAGCACCTCCAATTTCGCTTAAGCGCAGAAATGCGAGCCTCGCTGGCAACTACCACAGACCAGGCGCCGATTGAATACCAAGAAGATCGGCTGGGGACCACCACCTGCGATGTCAGCTAACCTCGAGGTCAGTGCGCTTCTGGATGACCTGCTGGTTGCGGGCCCCAACACGCGCCGGTATCTCTTGATGTGAGTTGCAGCCAAGGTGCACCATATCCGAGAAAAACATTTCGCAATTACCGAGAGGAATCGAAATGCAGCCGATGGAAGACTTTCCTATCACCTCCACCATCGGACTACTCTCGATCGTGGAAAAATATCAACCCGAGACCATGTTTCGGGGGCACAGCGACGCGTCTTGGTCGCTGCTCCCTTCCTTATCTAGATTCTCGAAATGTGTGGGGGGCTACGACAATATTGCGGACCTGGAAAGTCACCTGCTAGAAAAGTTCCTGCAATACGCGATGCCATTCCGTGATTTGCGCGCCTTACCTTACATCGAGCAGCTTGTGCACTGCCAGCACTTCGGCTTACCCACAAGGCTGCTCGATTGGTCGACCAATCCGATAAAGGCCCTGTTCTTCGCTGTCGAAGACCCACGAATGGACGGGGTCGATGGAGCCGTCTACATAACCGAACCCACGGGTTGGTGGGAGGGGACAAACAACATCAAGAGCGTCGATTCCCTAGCAGCTTTCTTCCCGGAGTTGCTACACGATCGAGTCGGCGCCCAGGATGCTTGCTTCATTGCGTTTCCATACCCGGCCAAGGGGATGGAAATCGCAGAAATGACAGCGATGAACTATCCCGGGGAGCTAGAGTTCCTTTTCAGAGTGCTAGTTCCCAAGCGCTCTAAACGGGAACTCCGCCGTCAACTGGCCACACTCGGAGTGGGTCATCACACCGTCTATCCAGGACTTGACGGTGTGGCCAAATGGGTAAAGAGCAGACTGTCCAATTTTGGTGTGTGAATCGGCTAGCAGGACCGACATGTACGCAGAAGTCCTTCCGCAATTGTTTGACGAGACATTTGCGAGGGTTACTTTGCCGAACTTGACGAAATTCTTCGGGTCTTCAAGCACGGCACGATGGATCCTTGCCTCCGATTTTGTAAATGAAGACCCGAAGCGAAAAGCCGATGTTTTCGCGATGACCTTCATCCCGCGCGACAACACCCTCGATAAGTTGTTCGCAGAAATCAATGCCGCAAGCAGACGGGACATAAAGAGTGCGACGCGTGGGGTCAGTCCGAAGATGCTAGATCTACTCCGAGAACCGCGTCGCTTCCATTTCGTCCTGGTTGCCGACAGGAGGCGAAATTGGCCAGGTGGGGTTCCGCAGGCGCAAGCTGCAATCGAAGAGACGCTTCGCATGATGTGCGGTTGGGAAGACGCGGCAAGACAATCAGGCTACATTGGGGCGATGCGCTCACTCCGCGTGGCAGCGAACGCGAACAATTTCAAGCACAGGCTTTTCGGGGATATTGCGTTGGTCGCTGCCGTTGCAGGCTATCTTTCCGCGCTGTTGGTGCGTGCCCGCCCTGTGACGTCCTTCACCTGGGCTCCGGATCGCGACAAGGTGACCACCGCGTACGGCATGATCGCGTCGACGATGAGCCACATAAATTTCAGCGCCCTGTGTTACAAGTGGAGAATCCCAGACGCAGCTCAGCGAGAGGCAGGTTTTGGTTTTTTCCACAATTCCGGGCGCAGTGGGGCAATGTGGTTTGATCCCCTCATACGCATCCCCGATTACCTGGCTGGCGCAGTTGCCGCTTGGGACATCGACGAAAATCAATTGCTTGTGGAACAGCAGAAGTATCGGCAGGTTTTGCGTGATGCGATTGCCGACAATCCGAATATCGAGATCCTCCGACTGCGTGCGCACGACGACGGAACATATTCGCTGGCGCGCGTCATCACGACCAAGCACGGCGTTTCCGAAGACGGCGCCGGTCAATGGATCAGCCCCGCTAGCTCTTCCCTGGCTGACCAGTAATCCGGTTGTTTCACAACGTTGGACGGATCTTGACGGGACGCACTCGCACGGCACCTGGAAACTTTGTCAGTTTCGACGGATAGCGAGGGGCGTATCTTGGGAACAAAGTCGGATGCAAGCTGCCTTCGTGGGTGCGTTAGCGTTTCGCGTCGGACCCTATGCTCGCATTGGAGCGTGACAAGCCGCTACGAGTCTTGGGGATGTAGGCCCGGCGTTTTGCATCCAACTATTCGGTCAAATGGATCCGGGTTGAGGTTGCGGTAATTGCCGTGCCCGTGTTCGGGCCGACGCTTAGCTCAAACGTTTAGCTATTCAGGATATTATTTCGATGACCTGCTATTTTCAGGGATGCAAAAACAAAGGCATTACCAAGGAACATATTCCTCCACGTTCTTTCTTCCCAGATGGAGAGAAGGAGCAACTCCTGACGGTGAGATCCTGTGAACTCCACAACAACGCTAAGTCCAAGGATGATCTTTATGTGTTAGCACAAATTTGCATGAACGCTTCCCCAAACAATCGTGCAAGAGAAGTGTTCATGAATAAAGTCGTTCCCCAGTTGGAGTTCAACAACGCCGCTCTTCGCAAGCGATTGGCAGAGGGAGCTGTCTCTGCAGGCAACGGCGCAGTTAAGTACAGGGTAGATGTGGCCCGCCTGGATGATTTCTTTACTGCACTGTCTTGCGGTATCGTCTATAAATCCTGCGGGTCTTCGCTTCCTGCGAACTACCAAATATCTCATGTTTATCATAGCCTTCTGGGTGCAGTAGATTCTGAAAGGCAACAAATCGAAGATTTAATCGATACCTTCTACGCTGGGAAGCCGATGACATTCATGGAATTCGGAGCACCAGACGCCAGAAACGAAAGAATTTACACAGTCACTATTTTCGGCATCCCTAAGTTTCAGTCCAGCATCACAATTGTTCATAGGTTCTTTGGCGTCTTCAAAGTCACATCAATGCTCACCAACGCTGTGTCCGCTGCGGCTAGTAGCTAACTAACACTCAAGCGGACCGCTGCAGGCCGGCACGGGGTGGCCGTGGACGAAGACGCTTCGGATGCCCTTGAACAACTTCGCTGCGGCGCAGTGAGTTTGAGCTAATGTCATTTTCGCAAGCCAATCTGGCAGAAGTGGCGCCGGTGTTTGTTCAACCGCCGTTCGAAGTGCTTCGGCAACTCGTCGCAGTTCGCGTCCATCTCGACAACAGCGCGGCCGAGAACGGGCCGCTCAGAGTTCTCCCCGGGTCGCACCAGGAGGGCCGCGTGCCTGCTGACCAAATTCAGCAGTGGCGCAGAACCACCCGGGACGTGAGTTGCATCGCGCCGAAAGGAAGCGTGTTGCTCATGAGTCGGCTCATTCTTCACGCATTATCGATGGCAAAGAGCTTAGAGCCGAGGCGCGTGCTTCACGTTCTCTTCGGCCCATCGAATTTGCCTTCAGGGCTGACGTGGCGACGCTTTAGCGGTGACGCTGAATGAAGGCAAAGACACCATCGCTGGGTGAGCAGGTTGCTGCGCTGCAGATCGAGAATGCGCGGTTGGTTGCACTCCTTGAAGCGCATGGCATTGTATGGCGCAATTCGGACAAGAAGCTGGCGTCGCCACCAACGTCCGAATCCGAAAGTCCGAAACGCAGCACCGTGGAGAAAGTTGAACTGTTTCGGCGTCTATTTCGCGGGCGAACGGACATCTATCCGGTTCGCTGGGAGAGCAAGTCCACCGGCAAGACGGGCTACGCGCCGGCGTGCTCCAACGAATGGCGTCCGGGGGTTTGCGAGAAACCTCGAATCAAATGCTCGGACTGTCACCATCGTCAGTTCATTCCGCTGACCGACGCGGTTGTCTACGATCACTTGGCCGGCAAACAGACCATCGGTGTCTATCCGTTGCTGTCCGATGACACCTGCCACTTTTTGGCGGTCGACTTCGACGAAGCGCAATGGCGCGATGATGCGAGGGCATTCGTCCAGTCTTGCCGAGAGCTCGGAATCCCGAGCGCTCTGGAAATCTCTCGGTCCGGCAATGGTGCTCACGTCTGGGTGTTCTTCGCGATCGCCGTTCCTGCGCGTGATGCGCGACGCCTCGGCACATCCATCATCAGCTACACCTGTGCTCGAACGCGGCAGCTGAATCTGAATTCCTACGATCGCCTGTTTCCGAATCAAGACACGATGCCGAAGGGCGGCTTTGGCAATCTGATCGCGCTGCCATTGCAGAAGAAGCCTCGTGAGCATGGATGGAGCCTATTCGTTGACGATGATCTCGTACCTCACGGCGACCAATGGGAATTTCTTGCTTCGCTTGGTCGAATGCCAGCGAATGAAATCGAACCGACCATCTTGCGCGCGACGGGCGGGTCGCATCCGCTCGATGTGACCTTCATCGAGGAAGAAGATCATCGCGAACCGTG
>Ga0070741_10012961_pt1 | contig 14878 bp, 12 predicted proteins | sample Coa_R1_4_FD_66440 | JGI IMG/M metagenome (GOLD analysis project Ga0070741, IMG submission 66440) | Surface soil microbial communities from Centralia Pennsylvania, which are recovering from an underground coalmine fire - Coalmine... | ecosystem: Environmental > Terrestrial > Soil > Unclassified ...
CGCCGGCGCCTACGTGGCGCGTGTGACCGCTGTCAGCGCCGTCGGCACGATCGTTCTGACCGCTCCGTTCGCGCTCCGCGGCTAGGCTGCCCCCGGTGACCGCCTTTCTCGCGCACCACGGCCTGTGGGCGGTCTTCGCGCTGATGGCGGTCGACGCGGTCTTTCCTGCCGCCAGCGAGCTCGTGATGCTCTACGGTGGTGCGCTCGCCTCCGGCGCGCTGACGCGCGAGCTCGACGTCTTCGGCTCGCGGACGACCGGCGGCGGCGCCTTCGTCGCGATCGCGCTCGCGGGCGCGATCGGCTACCTGCTCGGCTCGCTGGCGGGCTGGGCGCTCGGCCTCTACCTCGGCCGGCCGTTCCTCGAGCGGCGCGGTCGCTGGTTCCATCTCGGGCCCGACCGGCTCGAGCGCGCGGAGCGCTGGTTCGAGCGCTGGCAGGACTGGGCCGTCTTCGTCGGGCGGCTGACTCCGGTGGCGCGGTCGTTCATCTCGATTCCGGCCGGCGTCTTCGAGACGCCGCTCGCCCGCTACACGCTGCTGACCGCGCTCGGGAGCGCGATCTGGTGCTTCGGCCTCGCGGGCGCGGGCTGGGGGCTCGGCGCGAGCTGGAGCGGCGTGCACCACGGCTTCAGCTACGCCGACTACGTGGTCGTGGCGGCGGTCGTCCTGGTGGCGGCGTACGCGGTCCTGCGCCGCCGCCGGTCCACTACCATGACCCGCCGTGTCCCGGATTCCGCACGTTGACGTCCGCGCGCAGTACGCGCCGCTGATACCCGAGCTCGAGGCTGCGTTCAGGCGCACGCTCGACTCGGGCCGGTTCATCTTCGGGCCGGAGGTGGAGGCGTTCGAGCGCGAGGCGGCGGCCCTGCTCGGCGTCGAGCAGACGATCGGGGTCGCGAACGGCACGGACGCGATCGTGCTCGTCCTCGACGCGCTCGGGATCGGGCCGGGCGACGAGGTCGTCTGCCCCTCGTTCACGTTCTACGCGACCGCGGAGGCGATCGCGCGCCGCGGTGCGACGCCGGTGTTCGCGGAGATCGACCCGGCGACGCTGAACGTCGACCCCGTCGACGTCGAGCGCCGGATCACGCCGCGCACGAAGGCGATCGTGCCAGTGCACCTGTTCGGGCGGCCGGCGCCAGTCGACGAGCTGCGGCGCTTCGGCCTGCCGATCGTCGAGGACGCCGCGCAGGCCTTCGGCGCCGCAGGCATCGCGACGAGCATCGCGTCGACGTTCAGCTTCTTCCCGACGAAGAACCTGTTCGCCCTCGGCGACGGCGGCCTGATCGCCGCCAACGACGCCGAGCTCGCCGAGCGGATCCGGCTGCTCCGCTTCCACGGCTCGCGCGAGAAGAAGACCTTCGAGCACCTCGGCTACAACTCGCGACTCGACGCCGTGCAGGCGGCGATGCTGCGTGTCTTCCTGCCGCATCTCGAGCGCTGGAACGGGCAGCGTCGCGAGGCGGCGGCGCGGTATGCCGAGCTCGGCCTCGGCGAGCTCGTCGAGCTGCCGCCGGACGAGCCCGGCCACGTCTACCACATGTACTGCGTGCGCTCGTCCGAGCGCGACCGGCTGGCAGCGGCGCTGACCGACGCGGGCATCGGCCACGCCGCCTACTACGAGCCGCCGCTGCACCTCCAGCCGGCGCTCGGCTACCTCGGCTACGGCGAGGGTGACTTTCCGGAGAGCGAGCGCGCCGCCCGCGAGAACCTCTGCCTGCCGCTCTGGGCCGGGATCGAGCCTGAGCAGCAGGCCGAGGTGGTCGGCGTGCTGCGCCGCGCCGCGTCGCTCGTGCGAACGTGATCGCGCTTCCCGTCAACAGGCGCCGCATCTGGCAGCTCGTCGGCGACGCGCTCCTGATCGCCGCCGCGTGGCGGCTGACGTTCTTCCTGCGCTTCGACCAGACGATCCCGTCGTACTACCGGCAGCTGCTCTCCTGGCGCGTCTTCGTCGCTGTCGTCGCGATCAAGCTCTCCGTGTTCGTCCTGTTCGGCTTCTACAACCGCTGGTGGCGATACGTGTCGACGCGCGACATGTGGGGCGCCGCCCGCGGCGTCGTCGTCGCCTCGCTTCTCACGGATCTCGTCCTCTATGCATTTCCGCCCGCCGACACCTCGCGGCTGCCGCGCTTGATCGCGGTCCTCGACCTGCTCTTGCTGCTCGCGTTCGTCGCCGGGTCGCGGCTGCTCGCGCGGACGCTGATCGAGCGGCCGCAGTCGGGGCTCGTCGCGCGCGGGAAGGAGGTGCTGATCGTCGGCGCCGGCGACGCCGCGCAGCTCCTCATTCGCGAGATGCAGCGGAACCGCCAGCTCGCGTACACGCCGATCGGCCTCGTCGACGACGATCCCGGCAAGAAGAACATGCGCCTGCACGGGATCCGCGTGCTCGGCACGACCGACGACCTGCCGCACCTCCTGCGCGACAACAAGCCGGACGAGGTGCTGATCGCGATGCCGTCCGCGCCCGGCGAGGTCAGGCGCAAGGTCGTCGAGGCGACGCGCGCCGAGGGCGTCCCGGTGAAGACGCTGCCGGGGCTCGGCGAGCTGATCGCCGGCGACCTCAACCTGGCCGGTCAGATCCGTGCCGTGCAGGTCGAGGACGTCCTCGGCCGCGAGCAGGTCGACGTCGACCTCGGCGCCTCCGCCGCCTACGTGCGCGGCCGGACGATCCTCGTCACCGGCGCCGGCGGCTCGATCGGCTCGGAGCTCTGCAGGCAGCTGGCGCGGCTCGGCGCCGCGCGGCTCGTGCTCGTCGAGCAGGGCGAGTCGGCCCTGTACGAGCTCGAGCGCGAGCTCGTGGACGAGCGCAACTTCGCCGCCGCGATCCCGGTCCTCGCCGACTGCGGCGACGCGCCGAAGATGCGTCAGGTGTTCGAGCGCTACGGACCTGAGGTCGTCTTCCACGCCGCCGCCTACAAGCACGTGCCGATGCTGGAGACGAACCCGCTGCAGGCGGTGACGAACAACGTGCTCGCGACGCGCGTGATGGCGCAGGTCGCTGTCGAGTTCGGCGTCGACCGCTTCGTGCTGATCTCGACCGACAAGGCCGCGAACCCGAAGAACCTGCTCGGTCAGTCGAAGGCGGTGTGCGAGTGGATCGTCGAGTCGTTCGCGCTGCGCGACGATGTCGACACGCGCTTCGTCGCCGTCCGGTTCGGCAACGTGCTCGGCTCGTCCGGCTCCGTGATTCCGATCTTCCGGCGTCAGATCGAACGCGGCGGGCCGGTGACCGTGACGCACCCGGAGATGACGCGCTTCTTCATGACGATCCCGGAGGCGACGTCGCTCGTCGTGCAGGCGGGCGCGATGGGCGGCCGCGGGCAGGTCTACGTGCTCGACATGGGCAAGCCGGTGAAGATCCTCGATCTGGCGCGCCAGATGATCGAGCTCTCGGGCCGGACCGAGGAGCAGGTGCCGATCGCCTTCGTCGGCGCGCGTGCCGGCGAGAAGCTGCACGAGGAGCTCTGGAACCAGGGCGAGGCGGTCGGCCCCACCTCGCATCCGAAGATCATGCGCGCCGCGCGGCCGCCGATCGACGCGGGGTGGCTCGAGGACGAGCTGGCTGAGCTCGACCGCCTCGTCGGCGAGGGCGACACCCTCGGCGTGACGTCGAAGCTCGGCCTGATGGTCAAGGAGCCGCGCCGCGCGGGGCAGGCGGTGCTCGAAGACACGCTGCACTGACGCGACGTTTACGCCGCCGACGGAACGTCGCGCTCATTTCACGCGCGCGTGGCACTTCCGTCACGAACGCACGCCGACTCCGGCCGAGGCTGCCGGTACGGTGGCCGCATGGAGATCCTCGCCGGTCTGAATCGCGAGCAGCGACGCGCAGCCGAGGCCGTGCGCGGCCCCGTCTGCATCCTCGCCGGCGCCGGCACGGGTAAGACGACGACGGTCACGCGCCGGATCGCCTGGCAGGTCGCCTCGGGCGCGTTCCGTCCCGAGCAGATCCTCGCGGTCACGTTCACCGACAAGGCGGCGGGCATGCTCAGGGCAAGGCTGGCGGCGCTCGGGGTCGAGGGGGTCGAGGCGAGGACGTTCCACTCGGCGGCGCTCGCGCAGCTGTACCGCTACGCGCCGGACTCGGTCGGCCGGATCCTGCCGACGAAGGCGCTGCTCCTGCGTCAGATCGCGAGCTCGCTGCCGCGGCCGTTCCGCTTCCGTCCCGCTGCCGACCTCGCGACCGAGGTCGAGCGCGCGAAGAACCTGCGTGTTGCGCCGGACGGGTACCTCGCCTCGCTCGGTGCGCACCGGCCGCCGATCCCGGCCGATCTGATGGCGAGCGTGTACCGCGAGTACGAGCGCCGCAAGGCCGCGCGCCGGGAGCTCGACTTCGAGGATCTGCTCGAGCTGGCTGTCCGCCTCTACGAGCGCGACGAGCACGCGCGCGCCGACCTGCGCGCGCGGTACGCGGCCTTCACCGTCGACGAGTACCAGGACGTGAATGTGCTTCAGCAGAGTCTCCTCGATCTGTGGCTCGGCCCGCGCGACGAGCTCTGCGTCGTCGGCGACGACTACCAGTCGATCTACGGCTTCACCGGCGCGTCGCCGCGCTGGCTGCTCGGGCTCGCCGAGCGGTTCCCGCACGCGTCCGTCGTGCGCCTGGAGGAGAACTACCGCTCGACGCCGCAGGTCCTCGCGTTCGCGAATCGGCTCGTCCCGCGGCTCGGCGGTGCCGAGAAGGTGCTCCGGGCGACCCGGCCGGCGGGCCCGGAGCCGGTCGCGCGGCCGTTCGCAGCCGCCGAGGCCGAGGACGCCTGGCTCGCGGGCGAGGTGCGAGGTCTCGCCGCGTCCGGGACGCCGCTGGAGGAGATCGCGATCCTCTGCCGCACGAACGCGCGCCTCGCCGATTTCGAGGAGCTTCTGCACGAAGCGGGCGTGCCGTTCCAGGGCTCGTCGCTGCTCGCGCGCGAGGCGGCGCGTCGGCTGCTGCGGCTGCTCGAGCGCGACGACTCGACCGACGTCGCTGGCCGCGTGCGATCGGCCGCGCTCGACGCGGGCTGGCTCCTGCGCCCGCCCGACAGGCTGGGCGAGCGCGAGCTCACGCGGCAGGCGGACCTCGCGCGCCTCGTGCGGCTGGCCGAGCAGCTCGACGACGGCGAGCGGACGTGCGCCGCCTTCGTCGCCGAGCTGCGGGCCCGCTTCGACTCCGGTGGCGAGTCGGCCCGAGGGGTGCATCTGCTCACCTACCACCGAGCGAAGGGGCTGGAATTCGAGGCCGTCTTCCTGCCGCGGCTCGAGACGGGCGAGCTGCCGTCGAAGCTCGCGCGGACGGACGACGAGCGGGCCGAGGAGCGGCGCCTCCTCTATGTCGGGATGACGCGTGCGCGGCACCGGCTCGCGCTCAGCTGGTCGCGGCGCCCGAGCCCGTTGCTCGCCGAGCTCTGCGTCGACGCCTGTACGCCCTCGCCCGCGGTGCCTCGCGCCGCACCGACGTCCACCCCCGCCGCGGCTGAGGGGCCGCTCTACGCCGCGCTCGCCGCCTGGCGCGGCCGGCGCGCCAAGAGCGAGCGTATCCCGGCGTTCCGGGTGTTCCACAACCGGGTGCTGGCTGCGATCGCGGGGGCGCGGCCGGCAACACGCGAGCAGCTCGCCGAGGTGAGTGGTGTCGGGCCGGCGAAGCTCGACCGGTACGGCGACGAGGTGCTGGAGGTGGTCGCCGCCGGGTAACGGACTGCGTCACGCACCACGAGCCGACAGCAGCAGGTCGAGGAGCACCTGCGGGTCGCGCCTCACGCGGTCGCCTGCAACACGCGAACGCTTCTTCAGCTCGAGCGCACGCGGGTCCGTGAGCGGCCGCAAGCGACCCTGCCGGATCAGCTCCTCGTCGACGCCGCCGAGCCGGCCGCCGTACGTGGTGTAGACGGGCACGCCGAGCGCGGCCGCCTCGCGGTTCATCGTCCCGCCGGCCGAGACGACGACATCAGCGAGCGCGATCAGGCTCTGCGCGTCGACCGCCTGCTCGGGCACGGTCACCGACGGCAGCGCGAGCGAGCGGACGTAGTCCCGCTGCTCCTCGGTGCGCGGCAGGACGACCGCGTCGACCGAGTCGAGCCTGCCGAGATGCTGCAGCGTCTGCGGGAAGAGTGGATTCGAGTGCCGGTGGTAGAGCGAGACGTCGGGCGGCGGCCGGAGGACGACGAGCGTCCGCGCAGGGTCGTTCGGCCACGTGTCGAGCACGGTCCGGTCGGGCTCGAAGTCGGCGAGGTAGTACTCCTCCTTCAGGCCAGCGTACTGGACGAGTTTCGGCGGCACGGCGCCGTAGCGCGCAAGTCGGTCGCGTGGGATCCATTCGGGCACGACGACGCGTGTCGCAGCGCGGCAGCCGAGCTGGTGCTGGAGCCACGCCCACTCGTAGTCGAAGGTCGTCGCGCTCGGGATTCGCAGCCGTCGCGCCGTCAACGTCAGCTCGTGCGAACCATGGGCGAGCGCGAGGTCGAACTCCCGACCGCGCGCCCAGCTCCGCAACGCGCGGAGGCGGCTCGCCATCTGCACCGCCTTGCCGAAGCGGGAGCGCCCGCCGTGGTGGCCGATCACCGTCGCCGTCATCCCGTGCCGCTCGATCAGCTGCACGGTCTGCGCATAGTCGCGGGTCGTTATCTCGACGTCGTGGCCGGCCGCCCGCAGGCGCTCGACCAGCGGACGGAAGACGAGCGGATGTGCGCTCGCCGTCATGTCGATCCACACCCTCACCGCGCGACGACTCGCTCGAGGGCGACGTCGCGTGTGACGCCCTCGATGTGGCGCTCGTACCAGAGCGTGAACGCGAGCAGGCCCCAGAGCTGGCGCGAGAGGTCCTCGCGGCCCGAGACGTGCCTGTCGATCACGCGCACGACCGCGTCGGCGTGCAGGACGCCCTGCCGGCGCAGCGTCGACGGCGCGAGCGTCTCGCGCGCGAACGCCTCGAGGTCGCCGCGGAGCCAGGCGGCGGCGGGGATCGAGAAGCCGCGTTTCGGCCCGTGCACGACCTCGGGCGGGAGCAGCGGCTCGACCGCCTTCCGCAGGAGCCGCTTCTTCTCGAACCAGCGCACCTTTTGGCCCGACGGGAGCGAGAAGGCGAAGTTCGTGACGACGGTGTCGAGGAACGGGACGCGTGCTTCGAGCGACCACGCCATCGAGGCGCGGTCGGTCTTGACCAGCAGGTCGTCGACGAGGTAACCGCCGAAGTCGACGTCCTGGAGCCGCGCCAGCAGCGGGTAACCACCGGTCTCCGCGAAGCGCTCGCGCTCGAGCGAGACCGGATCCCACCCGTGCCGCCGACCGGTCAGCTCGGCGCGTGCGTCGGCGGAGAAGATCTCCTTCCAGCCGTGATGCCGCTCGAGCGGCGGCAAGTGCGCCGCGCGGGCGAAGCGCTTCAGGCGATAGTCGAAGCTGGCGCGCCGGGTCGAGCTCGGCAGCCGCTCGACGACCGGCCGCGCGGCGGTCGCGAGCGCGCCGAAGCGCTCGGCGAGCAGGTCGGCGACGTACGTGTAGTAGCCGCCGAAGAGCTCGTCGCCGCCCTCGCCGGAGAGCGCGACCTTCACGTCTTCCGCCGCGAGCCGCGACACCAGGTAGGTCGGGAGTGCCGACGAGTCGGCGAACGGCTCGTCGAACGCATCCGCGAGCGCCGGCAGCAGCAGCGCCGCGTCCGGCCTGAGGACGAGCTCGCGGTGCATGGTGTCGTAGCGGGCGGCGACCGCGCGCGCGCCCGCGAGCTCGTCGAACGACGCCTCCTCGAAGCCGATCGAGAACGTGCGCACCGGCTCCGAGCTCTCCTCGGAGGCGAGCGCGGCGAGCGAGCCCGAGTCGACGCCGCCGGAGAGGAGGACGCCGACGGGGACGTCGGAGACGAGGTGCGCCCGGACGGAGTCCCGCAGCCGGGCTCGGCACTCCTCGACGAGCTCGGCCTCGTCGCTGTCCGTGCGCGGCGACAGCGGTCCCGGCCGTGCGTAGCGATCGATTCGAACGCGCCCCGCCTGCCAGGTCAGCACGTGCCCGGGGCGAAGCTTCCGGATCTCGCGGAAGATCGAGAGCGGCGCGGGAACGCAGTTGAACGCGAGGAAGCCCTCGACGGCGTCGAGGTCGAGCTCGCCGCGCGGCAGCGCGTCGAGCTCTGACGCGAACGACAGCTCGCCGTCGACGTCGCGGTAGTAGAGCGGCTTGATGCCGAAGCGGTCGCGGACGAGCACGAGCCGCTGCTCCTGCGCGTCCCAGATCGCCGCGGCGAACATGCCGCGCAAGCGCTCCGCGAACCCGGTGCCCCAGTGCTCGTACGCGTGCACGAGCACCTCCGTGTCGGAGTGGTCGGTGCGGAAGCGGTGACCGGCGCGCTCGAGCTCGCGGCGGAGCGTCGCGTAGTTGTAGATCTCGCCGTTCTGGACGACCGTGCAGGTGCCGTCCTCGTTCGTGATCGGCTGGTCGCCGCCGTGGACGTCGATGATCGCGAGGCGCCGCGCTGCCAGCCCGACGCCGCCGTCGAGGAACGAGCCGTCGGAGTCGGGCCCGCGATGGGCGAGCGTCGCCGACATCGCCGCGAGCCGCGCCCGGTCGACGGCGCCGCGCGTCGAGGCGATCCCACAGATCCCGCACATGCGGGGCGAGTCTAGGTCAAGCCGGTTCGGGCGCTGCGTGCTCGGGCGCCGACGGCCGCACGAAGAGCACCCTGGCGGCGAACGCGGGCAGGTACCAGTTCCAGCGCCCGAGCAGCCGCATCAGCGACGGGACGAGCAGCGCGCGGATGACGGTGGCGTCGAAGATGATCCCGGCGGCGAGGCCGATCCCGAACTGCTTGATGTCGACGCCCGGGCTCGACGACAGCACGAAGAACGCGAACATCAGCACCAGCGCGGCGCTGGTGACGAGCTTGCCCGTGCGCGCGAGCCCGAGCGACACCGCATGCCGCGTGTCGCCGCTCTCGTCGTACGCTTCGCGCATCCGCGTCAACATGAAGACCTCGTAGTCCATCGAGAGACCGAAGAGGAAGGCGAAGATCATCAGCGGGATCCACGCGATGATCGACTGCGTCGCGTGCACGTTCCAGATCGCCTCCGAGCCGTGGCCCCACTGGAAGATGAAGACGATGATCCCGTAGGCGGCGCCGAGCGAGACGATGTTCAGAAGCGCGGCCTTGAACGGCAGCACGAGCGACCGGAACGCGCGCGCGAGCAGGACGAGCGTCAGCAGGACGACGAAGCCGAGCACGTACGGGAAGTTGGAGTAGACGGCGGCGACGAAGTCGCGGTCCTCCGCCGCGACGCCGCCGAGCGACCCGTTCGTCTCCTTGAGGACGCTGCGAACCTCCTTGATCGTCCGACGCACCGCCTTCGACGCGCCGTCGCTCGCCGGGAACGCCTCGATCAGGCTGTTGCCGTCCTTGCGCCAGGCCGGCGGCGCGACGGCGCCGGCGACTCCCGGCACGTGCGCGAGCGTCCGCGCGAGCCCGTTCGGCCCCGTCCCGTGCTCGACGAGCACGACGAACGGCTTCATGACGCCGGGCGAGATGCCGGCGGCAGCGAGCGCGGCGCGGCCCTCGATCGCGTCCCCCTTGCCGGGCAGGTCCTTCGCCTGCGCCTCGCTCGGGTTCAGCTGCACGCCGCAATAGAGGAGCGCGCCGACGATCGCGAGCCCCGCCGCCCCGATCGACAGCGGCCGGCGCATCACGAGCGAGGCCCAGCGGCCCCACCAGCCGTCCTCGGGGTGACCCGCGTCGACCAGCCGCTTCGGCAGCAGACGGACGCTGTTGATCCGCGTGCCGAGCGTCGCGAGCAGCGCCGGCAGCAGCGTGATCGCCGCCACGACCGAGACAGCCGGGATCAGCATGCCGCCGATCCCGATCGAGCGGATGAACGGCAGCGGCAGCACGATCATCGAGAGCAGCCCGACGGCGACCGTCGATCCCGACACGATCACCGACCGGCCGGCATGCGTCATCGTCTCGACGAGCGCTGTCTCGACGTCCTCGCCTTCGCGAAGCTCGTCGCGGAAGCGGAAGATCATCAGCAGCGCGTAGTCGATCGCGACGCCGAGGCCGACGAGCGCGATCAGGAACTCGACGATGATCGAGACGTCGGTGATGTACGTCAGCACCCAGACGAGCGTGAACGTGTTGAGGATCGCGCCGATCGCGACCGCGATCGGCATCAGCACCGCCGGCAACGTCCCGAAGACGAAGAAGAGGATGACGAGGGCGCCGGCGCCGCCGATCAGCGCCTCGGTCAGGACGCTCGGCCCGTTGCTCCCCGACGACGCCTCCTGGAGCGCGTCGCGGCCGGTCAGGTAGGCCTCGACGCCCGCGGGCGTGTTGCGCTTCAGGGCTGCCCGCACCTGCTTGACGTGAACCGACGAGCTGAAGTTCGGCGTCCCCGGCGGATAGATCTCGGCGAACGCGGTGTGTCCGTCCTGCGAGACGTACGCGCGGCTGCCCGTCGACCAGAACGAGGACGTTCGCGAGCCGTGGTTGACGGCGGCCGCGGCCGCGATCGCCTGCTGCAGGCGAGTCTCCTTGGTGATGTCGCCGCTCGTGTGGAAGACGGCGACGAGCGGTGCCTGCTCGCCGGTGCCGAAGATCTTGAGCGTCTTCTGGTTCGTCTCGTAGGCCGAGTAGCCGGGGATCGAGAAGCTCTGGAACCAGCGCTTCGAGACCCGCTGCGCGGAGTAGGCGCCGAACAGCGTCAGCGCGATCCAGACACCGATGACCGCGCGGCGATGTCGGACGACGTGGTGCGCGAGGCGCGCGAGCATCCGCGGCAGGATACGCGGCGAGAACGTAAGATGTCAAATGGTTTAGAATCTAACGAAATGGTGAACGAGCCGCTCCCGCGTCAGCTCGTGTTCGCGAGCAAGGCGATCCAGGAGGCGTTCGCCGCTGCGCTCGCGGACGCGGGCGGCTCGCTCGCGACGTGGATCGTGCTGAGCGCGCTCAGCGACGTCGGCATCGTCAGCCAGGCCGTGCTCGCGAGCCACGTTCGGCTCGAGGGCGCCACGATCACGCATCACGTCGACCGGCTCGAGGCGGCCGGGCTCGTGCGGCGGCGGATCGATCCGGACGACCGGCGCGTTCGCCGGCTGGAGCTGACCGCAGCCGGCGAGGAGCTCCACGCGCGCCTGCTCGCGGCCGCGAAGGCGTTCGAGCAGAAGACGACAGCCGGCCTGAGCGAGCGCGACGTCGCGACCGTGCGCCGCGTGCTCGCCCGAATTCAGGCGAACCTCAGCGCCGAGTGAAGGCGCGGAATGCCTGCCCCGGCACGCGGGTGCCGGTGCGAACCAGCGTGCGCAGGTAGAGCGCGATCGACCGGTCGGCGATCCACTCGAGGTCGTGGGCGAGCTTGTCCGCCATCGACGTCTCGTAGCCGCGGCGTACCTGCGCGAGCCCGGTCAGCCCCGGGCGGACGACGAGCCGTTGCCAGTAGGCCGGCAGCCCGGTCGCGAGCTCGGCGAAGAAGCGCGGCCGGATCGGGCGCGGGCCGACGAACGACATGTCGCCGCGGAGGACGTTCCAGAGCTGCGGGATCTCGTCGAGTTGGGACGCGCGCAGCCACGCGCCGAGCGGCGTCGACTCGTCGTGCGTGCGCCGGACGAGCTCCTCGCCGAGGTACGGCCCGAGCCGCTCCTCCGCGTCGGGCTGCAGCGTCCGGAACTTGAGCATCGTGAAGAAGTGACCGCCGCGCCCGACGCGTGTGCCGCGGTAGAGGATCGGGCGGCCGCTGGTCGCGAGCACGAGCAGCGCGATCAGGAGCGCGACCGGCAGCAGCAGGAGGCCGAAGACGGCGGCGAAGAGCACGTCGAGCGCGCGGAGCTCGAAGTCGATCCGGCGGTGTGGAGCCTCGGCGGCCAGCCGCCTGTAGCTGCTGACGAGGGTGTCCTCGAGCCGCACCGCCATGGGCGCCACGATGGTAGTGCTTCGAGGGTGGCGATCCTCCGGCTCGACCACGTGCAGCTCGCGGTGCCGCGGGGCTCCGAGGACGAGGCGCGTTCCTTCTACGGCGGCGTCCTCGGACTCGTCGAGCTGGCGAAGCCGGAGCCGATCCGGGCGCGCGGCGGCGTTTGGTTCAGCGCCGGGGAGCAGGAGCTCCACCTCGGCGTCGAGGAGCCGTTCGCACCGGCGCGGAAGGCGCACCCGGGCCTCGTCGTCGACGACCTCGAGGCGCTGCGCGACCGCCTGCGGGCGGCCGGGGTCGCCTTCGAGGACGACGCGAACATCGACGGGGTCGACCGGCTGTTCACGCACGACCCGTTCGGAAACCGGCTCGAGCTCCGCAAGGTATAAGTTGAGCTCGCAATTATATACTTGACAAACCCAGCCGGATGCCCTAACCTTGGGCTATGGAGCACGACGAAGGCCTCGGATTCGCTGTCACTGACCCGCGTTTTCAGGACCCGTTCGCGGCTGCGGACTACTTGGAGTCCATCCGCTGGCCGGACGGGCCTGTGTGCCCGCACTGTGGCGTCCTAGACGCCAAGCACTACCGGCTCAAGAGCAAGACCAGGAAGCTCTGGAAGTGCCGCGCCTGCCGGAAGCAGTTCACGGTGATGATCGGGACGATCTTCGAGGATTCGCACGTCCCGCTGAACAAGTGGCTGCTGGCGTTCTTCTTCCTTTGCTCGTCCAAGAAGGGCATGAGCGCGCACCAGCTGCACCGGATGCTTGGCGTGACATACAAGACCGCCTGGTTCATGGGGCATCGCATCCGGTACGCGATGACGCAACCGGCCTTCGCGCGGCTCCTGAGTGGCACCGTGGAGGCGGACGAGACCTACATCGGCGGCAGGGTGCGCCGCTCCAACCGCGTGAAGCGCGCGCCGCTTGATCCGAACCTTCCCGACACGCGGAAGCAGACTGGCCGCGGCGCGGGCAAGACGCCGGTTGTCGCGCTGGTTGAGCGCGGTGGCGAGGTTCGCTCGTTCCGCATGGCGAACGTCACGGCCGACGAACTCGGCGGCGCGATACGCCGCCACGTCAACCGTGAGGCGCATCTACGGACCGACGCGTTCCAGTCATACGCGAAGGTCGGAACCGAATACGCCAGCCACTTGACGCTTGACCACAACGAGGTCTATGTCGTCGGCGACGCGCACACGAACACGGCCGAGAACTTCTTCTCGATCTTGAAGCGCGGTATCGAGGGTATCTACCACCACGTCAGCGAGGCCCACTTGCCGCGTTACCTTGCCGAGTTCGACTTCCGCTACAACAACCTCGCCCGTGATGGCATCACGGATGCGGAGCGGACGCGGCGCGCGTTGGCGATGACTGAGGGCAAGCGATTGAGGTACGCCGACTGACTTGCGGAGACACGCGCGGAGTACGCACGGTTTGAGCAAAAGCGAGAAGCCCGCGAAGCGGTCCGGGAAACTCAACGTGCCGCTGCCCTTCGAAGACGCGGTAAAAGCCGCTCTGGAAACTAGGCCGCCGACGGCTCGTCCGGGAAAGGCGGAGGCGCAACGTCGGCCTTCGACCAAGCGCGACTCAGGCCAAGGAAAATGATCTTGTTCGGCTTCTCCTCTACCCGGTAGTACACGTAGAGAGCCGGTAGATCCGGTGCGGCTTCGATGGTCGGCAGCATTCGTATGCCTTCCCCGTCTGGTACGGGCTGCGAATATTCCCATGGATAGACCCCGAGGAAGCTCTCGATGCCCTGAAAGAAGTGGTCGAAGTTCTGGCCCCCGAGCCCGAGACCGCGACGCTGCTCCCAGAACGAATTTTCGTAACAGGCTGCGAATCGGTCATGCCACGGATGGTCAGGCACGCCCCGAAGCTTCGCAGCGGGTTAGGACAGTCCTACCGCGTCGGTTTGACCCAGCCGCTTTCCCGAACGAATTGCTTCGCCCGTTCAAGGTCTTCTTCGGGAATCGGGTCAGATGATACGAAGGCAGCGTCGTACGGAAGTTCCTCTTTGAGTTCTTTGACCACGTTCCATGCGACCGATTCCTCGTGGGACCACTCGCTAACTTCCCACGCTCCGTATTCCTTCAAGTCATCGCGCACTCGCGTGATGAGGTCGAGTTGCGCTTGCGTGAATTGGTCACGATCGGCGCTCTGTAGCGCAACCGGAACCTTTCGCTCGTATCGCCCGCTGCGATCAATTCGATACTCCAAGAGGCCGGCAGCCCCGAGCTCATCTTCAGCCATCGGAAGATGCGAAGCCATTGGACCCCGCTCTCCCTTGATGTAGGTCTCTCCGGTGATCGACTGCCCAAGCAGGCGATAGGCCTCGAAGTCACATTGGTAGAGGAGCTTGTTTAGCTTCACGCGGCTCATGCGCGGGTCGCTACTCGACATTTCTGTGAGTAGGAGCGCGAGTTCTTTGAACTTTCCGCTGCTGAACTCGATGCCGCCAGCCATGGCCCTTCCTTTCCCCCGGCGGGGTGACCGTATAACTTCAGGCCCGATATCGTTTCGGGCATGTTTCGATATCTCCTTGGGCGACTCTGATATCAAAGCGGCCGGATGGCAGACGACCTCAAAGCTTTCCAGGTCAAGATTCCGCCCCATCTCTATGAGGAGCTTCGGAAACTTGAACAGGAATGCTCGCGTCACTTCGAGGGAGTGGTCAGCAATAGCGACTTGGTAGGCGCGCTCCTTGTTCGGCTTAGACAAGACCGGCGGGGGCTCTTGGATGACCTTGCCGCCTACCTGGACGTTCTGGAGGCTTGGCAAAAGAGCCAGATCGTGCTCTAGGTATAAGCTTTTCTCATGCGTCTGCTTGCCATCCCTCGATCTTGGCGAATCCGAAGTGGTTCGTCAAGTATATAATCCCCGTTGAGCTTATGGACACGCGGCAGCTTGCCGCCTTCTGCGCGGTCGTCGAGCGGCGCAGCTTCTCGCAGGCGGCCGAGCGGCTCGGGGTGACGCAGCCGGCGGTCAGCCTACAGGTGCGCGCGCTCGAGCAGCGGCTCGGGAC
>Ga0070741_10012962_pt1 | contig 14877 bp, 12 predicted proteins | sample Coa_R1_4_FD_66440 | JGI IMG/M metagenome (GOLD analysis project Ga0070741, IMG submission 66440) | Surface soil microbial communities from Centralia Pennsylvania, which are recovering from an underground coalmine fire - Coalmine... | ecosystem: Environmental > Terrestrial > Soil > Unclassified ...
GGCGCGTCGCTGGGCACGGCGCAGGCGAAGGAGTACTGCTTGTCCTCGGGGGTGTTGCGGAGCACCGTGGACGGGAAGACCAGCAGTTCGTCGGCGAACGGGCCGATCGTGGCCAGCATCCGCGCGCCGCGGATCACGATCCCGTTGTCGTCCTCCCTGACGATGTGTGCCATCAGCGCGCCGCCGCCCTGCTGGCTGCCCGGCACCGCGCGGTTCGCCTGCGGCGGGATCAGCGTGTGCGTGCACAGCAGGTCCTGCTCGCGGGCCTGCTCGTAGTACCTGCTGATGTTCTCCCCGAAGGGCTTCCCGGCCTGGCCGAACCAGCTGGCGGCGGAGGCGAGGGCCATCAGCGCGCTGTTCAGGTAGTCGCCGGTCCGGCCCAGCATCCCCATGCTGCGGCCAGCCATTATCCCGAACGACCTATGGCGCTTCGCCAGGTCACCCTCGTCTGCCGGGATCAGGAAGCTCGTCGCGACCGGCTCGCCGGTCAGCGGGGACGGATAGGTGAGGGTATCCCGGTACGCAGGATCGTGCTGCATGTCGAACAGCTCCGCGTAGCTGCGGATCACGTTGCGGAACGCGGGGTGCCGGGCGACGCCGCCAGCGAGCGTCTCCCCCATGATCTCCACGTGCACGTTCGCGGTGGCGAGCCGGTCCAGGAACTCCCTGCCAGTACGAGCGCCCATACCCGGACGCTACCCTCTGCCCATGGCGTCGCGTCAACAGTCGATAGCGCGGCGGTGCAGCTATCTACTCGAGCCGAAGAACTGGCTGGTCGTGACCCTGCTCGGGCTCGGCTGGCGGTTCGACCCGGCAGCTCGCGCCGCCGGGCTCTGCTGGGGCGCGCTCGCCGCGGTGTTCGCCGCCGCGATCCCCATGGTCTTCATCGGGCACGGCGTGCGGAACGGGCGGTTCGCCGATCGCTATGTGGGTGCGCGGGGGCCACGGCTGCTGGTACTCGCGGTCATCCTGGCCTCGATAGGCATGGGGCTGGCGCTGCTGGTTCTGCTCGGCGCGCCGCGCCAGCTGGCCGGTTACCTGGTTTTCATGCTGTGCAGCGTCGCGCTGCTCGCCCTCCTCACAACGGTGTGGAAGGTCTCCATTCACTGCGCGGTCTCGGCCGGGTCCGTCGTGGTGCTCGCTCGCGCTTTCGGACCCGCCCTGCTGGCCTTGTTCGCGTTGGTCGCGCTGGTCGGCTGGTCCCGGGTGGCGCTGCGCGACCACACGGTGGTCCAGGCCGTGGCGGGGACGGTGCTGGGCGGCGCGACCGCGGCGGTCGCCTACACGGTGTCCGGGGCGTTCACTGGGCTGTGAGCCGGTTACGTAGCGAAGTGTGATCCAGTTGGCCGGTTCGGTGAATAGTCTGCGGCGACGCGGGAAGCGGGAATGCTCGTGAGGCCTAGAGCGAGTCCGGCAGGCGGGCCGGTGTATCGTGAACCGTTGATGCCTGACGAGGCGAGCACGGCCTACCCAGACGCCTTCCAGCGGCCAGTGAGCGGCGAAGGTGCAACTCCTGCTTCCGCCGTAACGCTGACCTTCACCACGGATCTGGCGGCGGTGCGCGGCTTGGTCGAGGAGTACGCCAGGAAAACCGGGCTCAGTGAGCCGCGGATCGTGGACCTGGTACTGGCCGTCAGTGAGATCGCCGCCAACACCGTGCGGCACGCCAAGTCGGCGGGCAACCTGGCGATCTGGCACAGCAAGAACGAGATCGTCTGCGAGATGCGCGACAAAGGCCACATCAGCGACCCGCTGGCCGGCACCCGGCCGCCGGACGCGGAGGCCCTTGGCGGTCACGGGCTGTGGCTAGTCAACCAGGTGTGCGATCAGGTGGAAATCCGCTCTGGCACTGGCGGTACAACAATCCGGCTGCACATGCTACTGGGGAGTCCGAGAGCCTGATCGCGGGTATCCCGGCAGCGCGCACGGTGTGGTACAACAAGGGCGTGGACCTGCTGACCGTCACCGTGCCGGCCCGGGAATCAGATGGGCAGCCGCACACCCTGATGGCAATCGCGGGCGAGGCCGACGTCACCAACCGCGAGGATCTGCGCGGCGCATTCGACGCGGAAGTCGCGCTGGAGCCGCACATGCTCATCGTCGACCTGTCCGGGCTCCGCTTCATGGATTCATCGGCGCTGCACGTGATCTTGCAGGCCAACCGCGCCCTCGACCGGCATGGCGGGATGATGGCGCTGGTCGCGCCCCAGGAGGCGGTCGCCAAGATGCTCCGGCTGACCACAGCGGACCGGCTCGTGCCCGTGTTCCGCTCGGTGGCGGACGCGGTGGCCGGTTAGATTCGCGGCGTTTCGCTGGTTTAGCAAGGGTCCTTGCCGGATAGGTATCCCCTCAGTGGTGCCTACGACGCAGGCACGCTGTTCGCGACATGGGGTGTCGCGGAGCGTGCGGACCGGGCACTACCCTTCCCTCTCTCCTGACGACACACCGTGAAGGAAATCGTCCAGGAGGGCTTTTTCGATGAAGATCGCCGTAGTTGCGCAGCATGCCAGTCTCCAGCGTCCGCGTTCCGGTTCCAGCCCACGGCCAGACGATGCCGTACTGCACGAGCTAGCGACCGCATTGTCCCGGCAGGGGCACCGCGTCACCGTGTACGCGTCGTATCCGCACGGCACGAAATCACCAGGCACGACCGAGCTCAGCCCCGGACTTCGTGTCGAGTTCCTTCCCGTTGCCTCTTCGTCCGATGTGCTCGCCCAGGTGCCCGCGTTCAGCGCGCCGCTCCGGGAGCGCCTGCTGCGGCACCGCCCGGACGTGGTGCACGCGGTCAGCTGGGTCAGCGGGCTCGCCGCCCTCTCCGCGACCCGCGGCCTCGGTATCCCGGTGGTGCAGGCGTTCAGCACGCTCGGGGTCGCCGAGAACCGGAACCACGGCCCGGCCGACGGCCACGGCAAGCCGTCAGGTAAGGACGCCCCGTCTCCCGCCGGGATGCGGCTGCGGCTCGAGCCCGCCATCGGCCGCAGCGCCGACGCGGTCGTCGCGGCCAGCTCCGAGGTCGTGTCCGACCTCACCAGGATGGGCGTGCCGCGCAACACTGTCCGGTGCGTGCCGTGGGGCGTGGACACCGACACGTTCACCCCGGAGGGTCCCGTCGCGGCGCGCAACGGCAGGCCGCGACTGCTCACCCCGGCCGACCTGACCGAACGCGAGGAGCTTCAGACCCTGCTCCGCGCCCTCACCAAGGTGCCCGACGCCGAGCTCATGGTCGTCGGCGGGCCCGCCCGCGACCAGCTCCGCGGCGACGCCGCGTACCGTAGCCTCGCCGCGATGACCGGGAGCCTCGGGCTCTCGGACCGGGTCATGTTCACCGGCCGGATCAACCGGCGCGAGATGCCGGCGTTGCTGCGTTCGGCCGACCTGGTCGTCAGCACCTGCGCGTACGAACCGTCCGGTGTCACCTCGCTCGAGGCCATGGCCTGCGGCAAGCCGGTGGTGGCGCCGCCCACCGGCGGCCACGTCGACGCCGTCGTCGACGGCACGACCGGCATCCTCATCCCGCCGGGACGGCCGGCCCTGCTCGCCCAGCGCATCCGGCAGCTGCTCGCGCACCCGCTGCTGATGGAGGCGTACGGCGTCGCCGCGGTGGACCGGGCCCGGTCGCGCTACTCCTGGGACCGCATCGCCGCCGAGACGCTCGCCGTGTACGACCGGGCCGTCTCGGCCGCGGCCTGATGCCATCGTGATCCGTTGACCGCTCGGCCGGCTCTGTCCTCAAGCCCCCCCGGAGCCGGCCGAGTTCATCGGTTCACGTTTAATAAGATGATAAGTGAACATTTATATCGTGACACGATATTTTTGTTGCTTACCGAACAGCAGGGCCGAGGAGGTGCCTGATGCGGATCCCCATGCGCGACCGAAGGAGGTTGCGCCGGATCGGCACCGCGCTGCGCGAGACTGATCCGCAGTTGGCCGCGATGCTCAAGACGTTCTCCAGGCTGGTCAAGGGTGATCCGATGCCCGGTCACGAGCGGCTTTCCGGCCGCCGGGACAACCAGTCGTGGGACGCCCTGATGAGGCCGCGGCGCGTAGAGCGCTGAGCTAGATGAAGCTGAGCTAGATGAAGCTGAGCTAGATGAACAGGCGACGGCTGACGACGCCCTCGCCGATGTCGGCACCGCGCCAGAGCTTGAAGTGCTCGCCCACGTCCAGCGGCACTCCCCCGCCGTCGCAGGCGACCACCAGCGTCACGATCGTGCTGTTGCCGCCCGGACTGTAGGGCCCGTCCCAATCGGTGCTGACCAGGGCGCTGAACATCCGGTTCCGCCCGCTCTCGGCGTTCCGCGCGCGGACCACCACCCGGGACGGGGCCCGGCCCAGTTCCACCCGGGCGCGGCCTTCGGCCTCCGGCCGCAGGGTGAGCAAAGCCTGGAACTTGTAGCGCTTCACGCCAACCACCGCCCTCTTTAAAATATCGTACCACGATATAAATAACCCCACGAGACCCCCCCGTGCACGATTTCCCAGGAGCCCAAGACGCCCCGCTTCCCCATTGGCCCCAGCCCCCCTGCGGCGCCCCTTCGCCGCTGCCCGCCCGCGTGCCGCCGCCGCCCGCGTGCCGTCGCCCGCCCCCGCGCCGTCGGCACCCAGTCGGCGATTGCCGGGCTCGTCCCGTTATGCCCAGTACGTTCGATATCAGCTTGAGTCCGAAAAGGGGTCCGAAATCATTGCGGACACTTACCCTCCCACTTTGGGGGGGTAAGTGTCCGCAATAATCTGGCGCGCCTATCGACGCGCCCGGAATCGGCGCATATGCCCCGACACCCCGGTATCGACGCCGCGCCTTCGAGCCTCGCCTGCTACAGGATGCGGACGGCCACGAGGCAGGCGTCGTCGTCGGTGTCCGATGTGGCGCTGGCCAGCAACCGGTCCGCGCACACGTCCGCGGACGTGGCGGCCCCGCCGCGCGGACCGCACACCCGGCCGGCGTTCGCGGCGAAGCCGATAAGGCCGTCGCTGATCGATTCGTCGCGCCGTTCGATCAGCCCGTCGGTGAACAGCACCAGCGTGTCGCCCTGCCGCAGCGGTTCGGAGATCTCCTCGTAGCTGGCGGATGGATCCATGCCGAGCAGCACGCCGCCCGGCAGCGACAGCGTCCGCGCGGCGCCGTCCCGGACGAGCACCGGCGGCAGGTGCCCGGCGCGGGCCCACCGCAGGTCCCCGGCGCCGGGGCGGTACACACCGCACACGACGGTCCCGATCACGCCGTCGACCAGCGTGCACAGCGTCATGTTGAGCAGGCGGAGCAGCTCGCCCGGCCCGGCCCCGGTCACCGCCAGCCCGCGCAGCGCGTTCCGGGCGGCCACCATTCCGGTCACCGCCTCGATGCCGTGCCCCGCCACGTCGCCGACCACGAGCAGCACGTCACCGCTCGGCAGCACCAGGGTGTCGTACCAGTCGCCGCCGACCAGGTGCCCGCGGCCGGCCGGCCGGTACCGGACGGCGACGTCGATCCCCGCCGCCTCCACCGGATGCTCCTCCGGCGGCAGGATCGCCCGCTGCAGCCGAAGCGCCAGCTTGTGCTCCTCCGCGGCACGCTGCTCGGTGTCCGCCAGCTGGTCGCGGGTGACGTCTAGGGCCACCTGGGTCAGGTAATGCGCGGACACGTCCTGGAACGCGCCGCGCAGCGCGACCACGCTTCCGGCGGCGTCCGCGACCGGCTCGGCGAACACCCGGATCTGCCGCATCGAGGAGTCGTCCGGCCGCACGATGCGGAACGTCGTGCTCAGCGCCTCCCGCCCGCCCCGCAGGTCACGGACGAAGCGCCGCACCACCCCCTTGTCCGCGGCGATGACATAGCTGTGCAGCTCGGTGACGCTGATGGGCGAACCCGCCCCCGGCGCCAGGCCGAAGATCTCGAACACCGGATCGGTCCAGCGCACCCCGCCGGTGCTCAGGTTCTCCTCCCACGCGCCCAGCCGGCCGAGGCGCTGCACGTGGTCGAGCAGATCGCTCAGCCCGCCGGCCTCGCCGAATGGCCGCCAGGAGAACACCGCGCCGTCGTAGAACCTGGCGACCCGGAGGTCAGCGATCGGCACCGGCTCCACCAGCGGGCCGGGCACGTGCTGCGGCTGGCCGTCCTCGACCGCGGCCAGCGCCCGGGCGAACAGGCCGTGTCCCGCCGTGGCCAGCGGATATGCCTCGAGCAGGGTCAGCCCGGCGATCTCCGCCACCGGCCGGCCGGCCGGATCGAGGAAACCGGGGCTGACGTGATCGACGGCGAAATCAGTGATCACGCCATCTGAATTCCGCAGCGCGCGCACCACCAGCACCGAGTCGGCGATGGAATCGAGCAGGGAGAACAGCGTCTCCCGTGGCGGCGACGTCGCCAGGTCGCCGAGCGCGAGCCGGGCATCCAGCACCCGAGCCGAGCCGGCCGCGAGCGCGGTGAGCGGCTCGCGCACGTCGTCCGGGACGGCAACGCCGAGAGGCCAGCGCAGCTCGAGCACGCCTAGCAGCTTCCCGTTCCGTTCCCGCAGCGCCAGATCCGCCCGCGCCGCCCCCGCCATGCCGGTGACCGGCATCTCGGACAGGTCCGGCGGCCGTCCGGCACCCCACCACTGATCCTCGGCACCATGCGCCACGCGCTGCGCCAGGCAGTCAAGCTGCGGTGGCAGGTGTTCCCATTTGGTAGCGTCCGCGGCGCTCAGCCCGGACTCCCCCAGCAGGTCAAGCGCACCGTCGGCGCCCAGCAGCCAGATCGCGACCGCCTCAGGTCCGAGCGCGGACACCTGCCTGGCCAGCGTCGCGGCGAATTCGGTGCCCTCGGCCGCGGCACCGACGGCACCGATAGCACCGACGGCGGGTCCGACGGTGACCGGCTCGGGCGGCGGTTCGGTGGCGACCACGGTGGCCGCCATCTCGGCGACCGCCACGCCGGTGGCGTCGGCCAGGCTGGTCAGCTGCGCCATCGCGTCCGCCGCGGAACAGCCGAGCCGCTCCATCAGCACCCCGGTCGCGGTGGCGATGATCGTCCTGCCCGCCGCCTCGGCGCGCAGCTCATCCATCTCCAGCCGCTGCCGATCCACCAGGGCGGCAAGCCGCAACACGTGGTCATCGCTCCCCGGCACTGTGTAATCACCCGCTCCTCGCGACTCAGGGCTCAACACGTGCGACCATGCGGAACAGCCCGTTCCGCACATGATAGTGACTTACGGTTTACCATTGATAAAGATCGCGCTATGCCTTCAGGACGAACTCGATGTCGGGGCACGCTGATCGGAGCAGCCTAATGACCGACGTGACGCAACCTGGACCCAGGCTGGACAAGACGGAACTCGAGCAGTTGCTCGCCGGGCTCACCGCCGTGCGCGGCGGTGACTTCAGCATGCGCCTGAAGGAGACCGGCGACCCGCTGATGGACGAGATCGCCACCGTGTTCAACGGCATGGCGGACCAGCTCGACCTGTTCACCTCCGAGGTGACCAGGGTGGCCCGTGAGGTGGGCACCGACGGCAAGCTCGGCGGCCAGGCCTATGTGCCCGGTGTGTCCGGCACCTGGAAGGACCTGACCGAGTCCGTCAACGCCATGGCGGACAACCTGACCGGGCAGGTCCGCAACATCGCCCAGGTGACCACGGCCGTCGCGAAGGGCGACCTGAGCCAGAAGATCCGGGTCGACGCGCGCGGCGAGATCCTCGAGCTGAAGGAGACCATCAACACGATGGTCGACCAGCTCTCCGCGTTCGCCGACGAGGTGACCCGGGTCGCCGGTGAGGTCGGCACCCAGGGCAACCTGGGCGGCCAGGCGGTGGTCCGCGGGGTGTCCGGCACCTGGAAGGACCTGACCGACAACGTCAACGTCATGGCCTCCAACCTGACCGCGCAGGTCCGGTCGATCGCGCAGGTGGCCACCGCGGTGGAGCGCGGCGACCTGACCCAGCAGATCACGGTCGAGGCCAAGGGCGAGGTCCACGCGCTCACCCAGACGATCAACCGGATGGTCGGCACGCTGTCCGCGTTCGCCGACGAGGTGACCAGGGTGGCCCGCGAGGTGGGCACCGAGGGCCGCCTCGGCGGCCAGGCCGACGTGAAGGGCGTGGCCGGCACCTGGAAGGACCTGACCGACAACGTCAACTCGATGGCGGACAACCTCACCAGTCAGGTGCGTAACATCGCGCAGGTGACCACCGCGGTCGCGCAGGGTGATCTGTCCAAGAAGATCGACGTCAACGCGCGCGGCGAGATCCTGGAGCTGAAGACCACGATCAACACGATGGTGGACCAGCTGTCCGCGTTCGCGGCCGAGGTCACCCGCGTCGCCCGCGAGGTGGGCCGGGAGGGCCGGCTGGGCGGCCAGGCCGAGGTGGAGGGAGTCTCCGGCACCTGGAAGCGGCTGACCGAGAACGTGAACGAGCTGGCCGGGAACCTGACCCTCCAGGTGCGATCCATCGCGGAAGTGACCAGCGCGGTCGCCGCTGGCGACCTGACCAGGTCCATCTCGGTAGCGGCGCGCGGCGAGGTCGCCGAGCTCAAGGACAACATCAACGCGATGGTCCAGTCGCTGCGCGAGACCATCCGGGCGAACCAGCAGCAGGACTGGCTGAAGACGAACCTGGCCAGGATCGGCGGCATGATGCAGGGCCACCGGGACCTGGCCTTGGTCGCCGAAATGATCATGGATGAGCTCCCGCCGCTGACCGGCGCGCAGCACGGCACGTTCTTCCTGGCCGAGTCCGACCCGGGCCGGCGGCAGCAGAGTCCACGGCTGCGGCTGATCGCCGGCTATGGCCTGCGCGCCGACAAGAACTCGCCGATCCAGTACCGGATCGGGCAGTCGCTTATCGGCCAGGTGGCCCGCAGCAAGCGGTCGATAGTGGTCGAGGAGCTCCCCGAGGACTACATCAAGATCTCCTCCGGGCTCGGCGAGGCCAAGCCCGCCAGCCTGGCGGTGCTGCCGATCCTGTTCGAGGACCAGGTGCTCGGCGTCATCGAGCTCGCCTCGTTCACCCCGTTCTCGACGGTCACCATCGACTTCCTCGAGCAGCTCACCGAGACGCTCGGCGTCAACGTCAACACGATCCTGGCGAACGCCCGCACCGATGCGCTGCTGGAGCAGTCACAGCGGCTCACCGCCGAACTTCAGGCCCGTTCGGAGGAGCTCCAGGCGCAGCAGGAGGAACTCCAGCGATCCAACGCCGAGCTGGCCGACAAGGCGGCGCTGCTGGCCGCGCAGAACCGCGACATCGAGACGAAGAACGCGGAAATCGAGCACGCCAGGCAGGAGATCGAGGAGCGCGCCAGGCAGCTGGCACTGGCCTCCAAGTACAAGTCGCAGTTCCTCGCGAACATGTCGCACGAGCTGCGCACCCCGCTGAACAGCCTGCTGATCCTGGCTCGCCTCCTCGCGCAGAACCCGGGCCGCAACCTCACCGGCAAGCAGGTCGAGTACGCGCACGTGATCCACTCCGCCGGCTCGGACCTGCTCCAGCTGATCAACGACATCCTTGACCTGTCCAAGGTCGAGGCCGGCCGCATGGACGTGCACGCGGAGCGGTTCGCGCTACGCGATCTGCTCGACGACATCCAGGCCACGTTCCAGCCGCTGACCGCGGAGAAAGGGCTGGACTTCGCGGTCGAGGCGGACCCCGGCGCGCCGCAGGTCCTGTTCACCGACCGGCAGCGGCTGCGCCAGGTGCTCGGCAACCTGCTGTCCAACGCGGCCAAGTTCACCGAGCGGGGCGGCGTCACGCTGACTGTCCGTTTGACCAACCGGCGCGCGCGGGAGGGCGGAGAGCTGGTGGCGTTCTCCGTCGCGGACACCGGCATCGGGATCGCGCCGGAGAACCTGGACACGATATTCGCCGCGTTCCAGCAGGGCGACGGCACGCTCAGCCGGCGGTACGGCGGCACCGGTCTCGGCCTGTCCATCGCCCGCGAGGTCAGCGCGCTGCTCGGCGGCGAGATCGCCGCGGAGAGCGCGCTCGCCCGGGGCAGCACGTTCACCCTGTACCTGCCGGCCGAGCTTCCCGGGGCCGTCGAGGACCCCGACCTCAGAGCGGAACCCCCGCTGCCCGTGCCCGCGACGCCGACGCTCAACGGCCACGCGCTCGACGAGCCGCAGGCACGCCGCCTGCTGGTCGTGGAGGGAGTGCGCGGCGGTCTGCTGACCCTGCTCGCCTACAGCGCGGTGTCCGACCTGGCCGGGGAGCACGGTTCGGTGCGGGTCACGACCGCGGAGACGCCGGAAGCGGCGGTCGGCGCGCTGCGCGACGCCCCGCACCAGTGCGTCGTGCTGGACCTGAACCTGGCGGACGCCTCGGCGTTCGCGTTCCTCGAGCAGCTGCACGCGGACAGCGCGCTGCGCGACGTGCCCGTGCTCGCCCACACCAGGGACAAGTCGGACACCGCGCAGTCCCGGCTGGCCAAGCTGCGGTTCGGCACGGGCCCGCTGGAACTGCTTCCGTCGCTGGACGAACTCCGGGAGCGGATCGCGCTGCACCTGTCCGCCGCCCGGCCGGACCACATCCCGCCGCTGATCAGCGAGCCGGCCGCGGAGGGGGTGGCCCGGCCCACGCCGGCAGCCGAGACGCACGAGGCGCTGCGCGGCAAACAGGTGCTGGTCATCGACGACGACGCGCGCAACGTCTTCGCCATCACCAGCACGCTGGAGCAGGCTGGGATGACGGTCCGGCAGGCCCCGAACGGCCGCAAGGGCATCGAGGTACTGGCCGTGGCGCCGCGCACCGATCTGATCCTGATGGACGTGATGATGCCGGAGATGGACGGCTACTCGACGATGGCCGCCATCCGGCAGATGCCGGCCTACGCCACGCTGCCGATCATCGCGGTGACCGCCCGCGCCATGCCCGGTGACCGGGAGAAGAGCATCGCGGCCGGCGCCAGCGACTACGTGACCAAACCGGTGGATACCGAGGACCTGCTGACCCGCATCGGCGCGGCGCTTAGCAACAGGGCCTCATAACGACCTCGGCTCGACCTCTGGACACGCGCGCACCTCGCTGAATTACTCCCGCCAAGCCTAGCCTGCGGCCGCCGCCCGGCCGCGGCGTGACGAGCGTCACATATGTGGATGTTTATCCGGCACATAGCGGGCACACCCTAGGCGTCCGACATGCCCCGGACATCGAGGAGACAGAGATGATGACGCGTGCCGAACTTCGGGACCAGTCCGACAACGCACTGCTGACCCGGCTGCGCACCCTTCCCCGGGACAGCGAAGAGCGGGCGGCGATCTGCGAGGTCATGGTCGATCGCTACGCCAGGCTCGTCCGATCCTGCGTACGGCAGTATCGCGGCAGCCCCGAACCCACCGAAGATCTCATGCAGGTCGGCTACGTTGGCCTGCTGAAGGCCATCAACAACTTCGACCCGAATATCGGGGACAACCTGTCCGCGTACGCCCAGCCCTGCGTCAGCGGTGAGATCAAGCGTCACTTCCGCGACAAGCGGTGGCAGATCCACGTGCGCCGCCAGGCTCAGGAACTACTGCTCGAGGTGCGCAAGGCGACCGAGGTGATGACTCATCAGCTCGGCCGTGCGCCGGAGACCAGTGAGCTGGCCGAACGGCTCGGCGTCACCGAAGACGACCTGCTCGAGGCCCGCCAGGCCGATCTGGTGTTCAGCACGTACTCACTGGACGCGCCGCTGTCCGACCGCGAAGATCCCGCGATGCTCGCCGATGTGCTCGGTGAGGACGACCAGGCGGTGGAGCACACCATCGACATGGCGTCGGTCAGCGCACACTGGGATGAGCTGCCCGAGCGCGAGCAGCGCATTCTCTTCCTGCGGTTCTACGGCAACCTGACGCAGACCGAGATCGGCGACCGGCTCGGCATCTCCCAGATGCACGTGTCCCGCCTGCTCAGCCGGGCACTTGCCCACCTGCGCAGCCAGCTTCTGGAGACGGCTACTCCGGCGGCTCAGTAACGCGGGCCACCAGGATCGTCAGGTCGTCCCGCAGCTCCTCCTGGGAGAAGCCGGCGAGCAGGGCCTGGATGGCCCGGGTGGTCTCCCCCGCGGACTTGCCCGCCAGGCCTGCCAGCTCGTCGGCCAGCCGCTCGTCGAACGAGGCCAGCTCCGCGTTGCGCGCGTCGGTGACCCCGTCGGAGAAGAACACCAGCTGGTCACCGGCGCCCAGGTGGAGTGTATCGGCGGCGGGCCCGGCGTCGGGCAGCTCCGCGGTGGCGAACAGTCCCAGCGGCAGCCCGCCGCCGCCGAGCATCTCCACCCGGCCGTCCGAATGGACCACCGCCGGCCCGGGATGGCCCGCGCTGGCCAGCGTCACCCGCAGCCGGCGCCGCTCCCATTTCAGGTACGCGAGCTTGGCGGTAACGAACCTGTCCTCGTAGCCGCCGCCGAGCATGACGTCGTTGGCCTTGGCCAGCACGTCGACCGGGTCGGGACTGTAGGTGGCGAGCACGCGGATGGCGTGCCGGGCCGCGGCGGTCATCGCGGCCGCCTGCTGGCCCTTGCCGCACACGTCGCCGATCGCGATCCCCCAGCCCTCACGGACCGGGAACACGTCGTAGAAGTCCCCGCTCACCTCCAGGCCCTCCCCGGCCGGCAGGTACACGGCGGACAGCTCCAGCCCCCGGATGTCCGGCAGCCGGGCCGGGAGCAGGCTGGCTTGCAGGGCCTCGGCGACCGCGGAGCGGTGCCGGAACATGCGGTCAACCCGGACCGCGACGCCCAGGTGCTCGCCGATCTCCTCCACGAGTGCGAGGTCGGCGATCTCGAACCGCCCGTCCTCAGGCACCCGGGCGAGGGTCAGCGCGCCGTAGCTTTCCGCGCCGTCCGAAATCGGCACGCTCAGCACGGACGTCGCGCCGAGCAGCATCAGCAGCGGCACGCCGTCCGGGGCGGCGCCGAGCAGCCCCGCGTCATCGGCGTTCGCCAGCAGCATCGGCCGGCGGGCGGTGTGCACCTGGCACGGCGCCGTTCCTGCTCGCGGCTCGGTCCGGCGAACCAGCCGCGCTAGTTCCTCGGCCGCCTCCCCCGGCGGTCCGATCACGTACTGGCGGCGCAGCGTGCCGGCCCGCGCCACGTCGACGATCACCCAGCTGGCAATGTCGCCGACCAGCAGCCGGGCGCACCGCTGGAGCGTCACCGCCTCGCTGAACGTGCTGTTGTCGAGCAGCAGCCGGGTCACCGCGGTGACGGTGTCCATCCGCCGGGTCATCGCGTGCAGCGCGTCCCCGGCGGAACCACCGGACCGAACGCGCCGCGGCGGCGCCGGCAGCGCGGCGGGCGACATCGTGGCGACCAGCAGCCGCTGGCCGTCTGGTAGCTCGACCGGCCCGAGCGACAGCACGACGGTGGCCGGGCCGTCCGGGCCGAGCAGCACGCATTCCAGCTGCCTGGCGGCGCGGGTACGCGCGGCGGCGGCGAGCTGACTGCGCACCGCCGCCTGCGAGGTCACGTCGATGAACGCGGTCAGCGACCGCCCGGTCGCGTAGCCCGGCGGGGAACCCACCAGCTCGCCCGCCGCCACGTTGGCGCGGCGTATCGTGCCGTCGAGCTCAAGCACGAGCAGCGGCACCGGCGCGCGATGAAAGACCGCCCGCAGCAGCCGCCGCTCGGCCGTCAGGCCCTCGGGCGCTCGCTCCCCGGAACCGTCAGAGAGCGCCGGCTGGGTCTCGGAGTCGTCGTTCGCGCTCCACACCGCGAGCAGCTCGATGGCCCCGTCCAGCTCGGCAAAGGCCGCGTCGAGCAGCGTGCGAGGGTCGGCGCCGGGCAGCCCGGCGGCCTGCCGGAGCGCCTCGCTCCGCTCCGCGAGCCCGGCGATGCCGGGGGCTCCGTGTGATGGGTGCAGTGTCTGGGTCCTTGTGTTGTCGGCTGCCTTCTATCCTAGGCCCGCTACCACCGCAGCCAGCGCCGGGAGCGGGGCCGGCCGCGACCGCGGTAGTGCGCGTAGCCGCGCGTGGTGAAGGCGCTCACCAGCAGTGCCGCGGCGACCAGCGCCACGATGAAGGCGATCACCGGGTGTCCGACCCCGATGATGGCCGTGGTGATGATTCCGGCCACCAGCGCCGCGACGACGCCGATGAGGATTGTCAGCAGGATACCGATGTGCTGACGTCCGGGCACGAGCAGCCGTGCCAGGCCGCCGACCACCAGTCCGATGATCAGCCAACCGATGATGACGGACAGCGTGAGAGTCATGCGTCCCAGCTACCCATGACACGCGCTCTTACTCGGGTCACATCCGGGCGAGCCAGGTATCGGCGAGCTTACGGGCGTCGTCAAGAAAGCTGTCCAGTTCCGCGGCGGACAGCTGTTCCTCCGCGACGATGGCCGAGAGCACGAATTGCCTGGCTCCGAACGCGGTCTTCGGATCAAGCTCGTCGATGGAGCCGCGGCCGAGGACGTTGCTGATCAACATCTCGGCTGCCTGCGGCGCCCCCGCGTCCGACACGTACGCGGCCACCTCATCGTCAGTGCTTCCCGGACCGAACTTCCTGGTGACAGCCTGCGTGAACGCGGCGTCTACCAGCAGCGCGTAGGCGGTAGCGCCCGTCATCCAGTCAATGAGCCCGAGCAGGCGCTCATGTTCGCTCATATCCCCCGCGAGCCGGGCGCGCAGCGCCGCCAACTGCTGATCAGTTACCGCCATCGCCATGCTGCCTTTCTACGAACTTGGCTCGCTCCGCGCAACTCACGAGGCTGCCGGGACACGAGCGCACCGCCAGACCCGTCAGCAACGTGGACGTTTACCCCCTCGTGGTAGATCGACCCCCGTACCCGAGGGCCCGGCTACCACAAAGGGGAAATCCGCCACGTTAACCGAGGCGGATCGAGGCCGGCGGCTAACCCACCGGGCGCCCAGCGATCCGGGCACGCCCCGGAGCAAGCCAGCAGGGTCCGCGGTCAGCGGGCTCGGGACGAAGCGGACATATGCCG